>Ga0181601_10004290_pt1 | contig 11964 bp, 11 predicted proteins | sample 041ome_8_FD_133020 | JGI IMG/M metagenome (GOLD analysis project Ga0181601, IMG submission 133020) | Coastal salt marsh microbial communities from the Groves Creek Marsh, Skidaway Island, Georgia - 041407BS metaG (megahit assembly) | ecosystem: Environmental > Aquatic > Marine > Intertidal zone...
CTATACATCTGTTCAGCCAGAGTTATCCGATTTATCAAATTCCCATAAGAATATTTTTTTATATGAGAATCATGAAAGCATATATCCGCTACTGAAAGAGGCGGATCTTTTTGTTGGAGCTGCCGGAGGTACCCTTTATGAGGCTTTGATTTTACAAGTTCCCTGTTTGACATTTTCAATCAGTAAAAATCAAGAAAATGAGAGAAGATACTTAGAAGACTTGGGGCATTATTTTCATTTGGGATTCATTGATGATTGCAAAGTGCATGATATAGCGCAACTTATGCACATAATGCTTGAGAAAATGGTACGTTTGAAAAAATTATACTCAATTCCACCAAGGATAGTGATTGATAATTTAGGTGTAGATCGTGTTTGCTCTCATGTGACAGCGCTTATTAAGGGGTATGATCAGCCTGATGTTTTTTCGTATCCCTTGGTAGATGAAGTGCTAACGCAAGATCAAAGCTACGATTTCTGTGCAGTGAATGATCAGATGGTAAATAAGTATTTAGAGGCCCGTAATCTAGAGAAAAATTTACGTAATATGACCATCAAGACACAAATTTCCCATCTTGCCCATTATATTTGGTGGTTAAATGATAATCGGAGGGAGTCATATGTCTTGAAAAAGGGTGGCATAGAGAGACTCTTTATATGGCATCAAGTAGTTACATTCTCAGACAAAAAAGTATTAATTGGCGGATGGTTTGTATCATCAGATGATTGTGGTCCGATAGATGTGTTTACCGCTATGGAAAAGCAGTTAAATTTGACTGATGATAAATATAGTAAAATCCCTTGGGTTGCTGTCATCCATAGATTTAATAAGTTTGTTCAGCTTATGAATCGTCGTTTTGGCTTTTTTGAAATATCTAAATCTCATTCACTGTATCATGTCGCTAAGCAATCTTTTCCGTCAGCTTCAGAGAATGATTTTTTATTTTTTGCTCGCGCATAGTATTACTTAAGGGTGAATAATTCTATGCAAGAAAATATTTCAAATACAGCAGAAAATATGTATAAATTAGCTGAAAATCTATGGTCATATAATAGAAGTATTACAGGTGATGGCGTCCGCAAAACCTTAAGTGCTATAAAAAAGATTATTCCTGATCTTCAGATAGTCGAAGTGCCCTCGGGAAAAAAAGTATTTAATTGGGTTGTACCCCAGGAATGGGTTGTTAGAAGCGCATATATAAAGACACCAGATGGTAGGAAAATATGTGATTTTGAGAAAAATAATTTACATTTGGTTGGCTATAGTTCGCCAATAAATACATGTATTAGTCTTAAAGAGCTTAAGAAAAAACTATATTCACTACCTGAGATGCCAGAGGCTATCCCTTATCTTACTTCTTATTATAAAAAACAATGGGGATTCTGCATATCAGAAAAAGAAAAAGATAGTCTCCCAGAGGGTGATTATGAAGTATATATAGATAGTGAATTTATAGAAGGATCATTAACATATGGTGAAATTCTAGTTAAAGGTAATATTGACAAAGAAGTCTTCATGTCAACATATATATGCCATCCTTCAATGGCAAATAATGAGTTATCAGGCATATGCGTTACAACGTTTCTAGCAAAATATCTAACTGAAAGAAAAGACCTAAGGTATAGTTATAGAATTATATTTATACCTGAAACAATTGGTTCAATAACTTATTTATCTCAAAATCTAGAAATATTAAAATCAAATGTTATTGCTGGTTATAATATTACATGTGTAGGAGATGATAGAAACTTTTCATATCTGCCTTCAAGAAATGGTAATACATTGAGTGATTATGTGGCAAAGCATGTGCTACTTCATGAAGTTGGTGATTACATTTCATATGAATGGAGGGATAGAGGAAGTGATGAGCGTCAGTACTGCTGGCCAGGGATAGATTTACCAATTGCATCTATGATGAGAACTAAATATGGAAAATATAAAGAATACCATACGTCATTAGACGCATTAGGAAGTGTAGTAACTCCAAAAGGTTTATTGGGTGCTTACAATATATATTGTGCAGCACTTCATATTATAGAAAGAAATTGTTACCCAGTTGTAACAACATTGTGCGAACCATTTTTATCACGCTGGAATCTGTATCCTGAATTGGGAAACAAAGTAGGAGTTGCTGATGCAAGACTACTAATAGATATTTTAAGTTGGTGCGATGGTAAAAATTCAGTATTAGACATTGCAGATAGATGTAAATGTTATGCAATAAAGGTTATAGATAATCTTGAAATTGCAGCTAAAGCTGGATTGGTAAATTTAGATAAAAAAAGGCTATATAATAATTAATTGTAAATAGGCAATTGAGTATGAATAATATCATAATTGTTGGAGGTGGAATTTCAGGATTAGTTAGTGCTATTTTCAATTCCAGATCTGGTAGAAAAGTAACACTGATTGAGAATAGCTCAGATATTGGGGGGCTCCTCAAATCGTATACTTGTTCAAGAGGTTACAGCTTTGATTATGGAACGCATTTTCTTCGTCAGACAGGGATTGATGAGCTAGATGAACAGATATTTAATAATTTATCTAAAGATGAATGGAGCTTTCTCCCTTATTTAAAAATCGGAAATTATTTCAGAAATAATTTGAATAATGATTCCCCATTTATATTAAGTACCTTAATTGATAAAAATGATTATAAAGAGGGGGTAAAAGATTTTTTCGCGTGCAAATATAATAAAGATGAATTTAATGATTTAAGAAGTCAACTAATTGGAATATATGGTGAGGCCTTTTTTAAAAAAATCCACAAACCGTTAATTAAAAAATTTTACAATATAAAACCTGAAAAATTATCACCAAATTCTCATCATATTATCGGATTAAACAGAATACTGATCAGTGACCCAGAGAAAACAATAGAATTAAAAAAGGAAAAATTTAATGATGAAAGATTAGGCTTTCATAGCTATAAGGATGGGGTAAGTAATTTAAAAAGCATATATCCTAAAAATGGAGGAATTGGTAGGTGGCTAAATCATTTAAAAGGAATTTTGGAAGAGAACGGGGTTGATATTCAATTAAATTGTTCTGTTAAAGAAATACAGTGTAAAGATGGATTTATAACTAAAGTCATTAACTCTAATGGGCAAGCAATAAATGCAGATAAAGTAGTATGGACTATTCCAATTCATTTATTTTTAGAAGCTGCTAATCTAGAATATTCTAAGGATAAGGTAAGCTTTGTAGGCCTCAATATTTATCATTGCTTATCTGATAGACCCCCACTAACTGACGTTTACTACATAACATGTAATGATTCTACATTCGTTACTTATAGAGTAACTCTACATTCGAACTGCCAAATAACACAAAAAGGAAAATTCTATCCGTTTACAGTTGAAGTTATTTCACATGAGAACAATCAATCGGATATGGAACAAAGGAAGATGATTTTTGAGTTGATTAAAATGCAAATATTCGATACTAAATCAAAGATTCAAGTGGTCAATGTAAAAAAATTAAATAATGGGTTTCCTATACCTACAATAGAAAGGAATCGATCATTAAATAAAAATATCGAAAGGGCCTCTAGTTCAGTGTCCAATGTTTCATTTATTGGTAAAGCATCTGGTAAAGCTTTTTTTATGGAGAATGTTCTCATTGAGGCTTACAAAGATGCAATACAAAATATTGGTAGAAAATGAAGTACAAAACTTTTGTGCATGAACTATGAATAATAATCTCTACGAATATATTGATACATTTTTATCAAATAGAAAAAATTCATTTTTATTTGGCGACATAGATGGGAAATTGTCTAATGAGTTAGCAAATAAAATTATTAACGTCTATGGCTATCAAATTGATAAATACAAAAAAAGCCACGATGCACAATTATCAGTAGCAATATTACTTCCACGTAAAGTAACATATTTAGCTGCAATTCTTGGATGTTGGAAAACAGGTAATTATTATATCCCGTTAAATGAAGAGTGGCCAAATCATCATATTGAGAAGATTTTATGTCATCAAAAGCCTGATATTCTTATTACAGATAGAACTGATCTTACTTTTGATGGACATATAATTAGAAACGCAGATATTGATACAAATATAGAAGTTCCTGCTAGAGTAAAAAAAGAATGGAAAAATCGCTCAATTCATAAAGGGCTTGCATATATAATATATACATCAGGTTCAACAGGCGATCCTAAAGGTGTAATGATTTCTAAAGATGCACTAGTCGAATATTTCAAATGGGTTGAAGTTGATTTTAAAGAACTTAGAGATGTTCGAAGTTTAATTATTAATGGTGAAATTTCTTTTGATATCTCTATAGCAGATTTAGCTTTTGCTATTGTAAATAAAATACAGGTGTTTATATCACCATCCAGTCGTGATATTTTGACTCTTATCGGAATGATTGCGAAACATCGCATTGAATCCATCTATGCTGTTCCTACAACTTTAACATATATTTGTAATATTCTAAATTCAAGAATAGATAGTTCATTGTCTTGTATAAAAACGGTGTTTTCTGGTGGTGATGTTCTAACACCGCAATTAGTAATTGATATAATGAAATTCTTTCCTAATGCAGTTGTTTATAACATGTATGGTCCAACTGAAGTTACTATGAACTGCATGTCAATCAAAATTGATAAAAGTGTTGAACATTACTTACATTCGGATGCAGTTCCTACTGGTCGTATTCCGAATCATATGCATTGGTTATTTAGTTCCGGCAATTTAATATCAGATTCCATTAAAGAGGGTGAGCTATTAATTGCTGGAAAACAGTTAATGAATGGTTATTATAAGGAACCAGCTCTTTCTCGTGACTCCCAAATTATTTTTTCGAATAAGGTATTTTATAAAACTGGTGATTTTTTTAAAAAGGAAGGCGATATATTTTTTTATCAAGGCCGCAAAGATAATTTAGTTAAAATACATGGTTATAGAATAAATACAAGTGATATAACGTCGGTTATTGTCTCACACCCTAATATATTGGAAGGTGTAGCTTTGGCAGTAAATATCAGTGAAACATATGAGTTAGTAGTTTTTTTTAAAGCCGTTAATTTTGACTTTAAGATAACTAATTTAATAGAGCAATTAAAATTACGCTGTGCTGATCGACTTCCTAAATATATGCTTCCTAAATTTTTCTTTGAACTTAATGAACTGCCTACAGGCCTTACTGGTAAATATGATGTCAATCTATTATGCGAGCTAGCTCTTCAAAAGTTAAAAGCACCTTCTGGAAAGGAACCAACTTAATACATAATATGTATATGCATTTTTTTCATTCTCCCATTAAATATATTAAACGGAATCTAATTAGAAGCTATATTAGGGGGTACTTGATACTGAAAAAAGAAAATCGATTATTTATTATTGATGATTTGCTAAGTCGAATGCGGCAAGTTAAAATTGTTAAAGATAACATTCCTGGCTCTTCATTTCTTTTTGGTCCAGCTGTTTCTTATTATGATCTGATTATTCGTCAACGAACTTCAAAAATAAATCATGTTTTAGTGATTTCCTTGCTTATTTATTTTTCTGGTAGAACTAAAAGAATAATCTGTCCTCTTCCCAGAGAATGGTCTCTGTTCTTGTTAAGAGATGGGTATCCGGTATCTATTTCCCTTAATAATTTTTTATGGTCTTCCTACTGTATATTTAGATTCCTTTCTGGCTTTAAGAGATTTTTTTATATTATTAGTTGTTTTTTTTCTTTAAAAAAAAATTATAAGAATATAGGAAAGCCTTTTGTTTTCTTAATTAATCTTCACAGAAATAATTTCCCTTCATCTCAAATTGCTGATTCCGATTGTTCACTAATTGATTGGCTTTCAAGAAATTTGGATCATCTAGATACAGTAAGATCGATACATCATAGTGTTAAGGATGTACCGAATTCTCACCCTAGTGGTTTATCTCTAACTTTTACATCTGATTGTATCCCGCCTTTGTTTGGTTTAAAGGCTTTTCTGTTATTTCTACTTTACACTTTTAAATACCTCATTATTTCTTTTTACTGGGGCATTCAAGGACGATGGTGGTTTTATTTAATGTTTGTTGAGTTTCTAGATTCTCAGTTAATTAAACTTTCTCAATCACATCGTTTAGCTCGTTCATATTGGTTCAATAATGGATTTTATTACCCCCCACTTTGGACGTACTATGCATCTGAACGTGGTTCTAAAATATTGATGTATTTCTATTCTACTAATAGTGAGCCTTGGATCCAACAAAATGATATCTTACCTCCATCCAACATGTATTCGCTAATGAATTGGCCATCTTATCTTGTTTGGGATGAGTATCAATGCAACGTTGTAAAAAATTATTCGAATCCAACAGCTGACATTAAAATTGTAGGTCCAATATCTTTTTCTTCGACTGATTCAACTTATACCAAAATTGTAAATCCTAGTGTTGGTGTTTTCGATGTACAACCGCATAGATTATCTCAATATGCTAAATATGGATTACCTTTTGATTATTATGTCCCTTCGGTTGCGATTTCATTTTTATCTGACATACATGATGTTTCTTCATCTAAGAATGTTAATTTTGTATACAAGACAAAGCGTAATATTGGTCGACTGATACACCCTAGATTTCGATCATTCCTAAACTCATTTTTACAAAATGGCGATGTGCAATGTATTCCATCCGAGGTTTCAGCATTCGAATTAATTGAACAAGTTGACATTGTGATCTCGTATCCTTTTACATCTGTTGCAATTGCAGCTATGCACATCGGTAAACCGGTGGTATATTATGACCCTATTGGTATAGTTAAAATTAATGATCCCGCTGCACATGGTGTATCTGTTATTAGGTCTAAATTTGAGCTATCTGCTTGGTTTGATGAAAATTTAATGAATTAAACTAAATGCTCTTTCGATTTTTCCTTTCGGTCTTTACTTTTTTTAATCATGAATACTCACAATGCTGATCCTTTTTTCCTTGCCGTCCAAGGTATTGTTAGCAATGTTTTAGAAGTTCATTACAGTGACATAAACTTTGAATCTCAAATGGGTGGTATTTTAAATTGGGATTCAATGAATAATTTAAGGATTCTATTTGAGATTGAATCCGAGTTTAATATTAAATTTGATTTTGTTGATTTGATTGGTGTCCGATCTGTAGGCGACTGGGTTAATTTAATTAAAAAGTACACCTCTTAATTTATTGGTCTATCATTTTTTTTGTATTCATATGCTTGATAATAATCTTCAATTCGATAGTTTTCATTTCGATTCTTTAACGATTGAAGCCTTAGACACATTTAATTATTTAGAGAAAGATCAATATCTTCAAAGTGAATTTCCTTTTAGAGAAAGAGCTTTCTCTACAGCAATTGTTAGCGGTAATCAATTAACCTGGAGTGGTCCCACAAGTTTCTATCAGGACAAGAATTTAAATCAATATGCAGGCGGTATTGATAGATTTTTTCAGCCTCTATGTGATGCTTTCCGTAATGAAGTTGTTTCTCTAATACTTAGCCAACGTAACGAGCGTTTTTTTTCTCTTAACTCGTACGAAATCGGCGTTCATCAATTACGTATTTTATGTGAAGATGACCAAATGGGGTATCCTGTACCAGAGGGCCCTCATCAAGATGGCTTCGATTTTGTGGCAATTCATTGTATGAATATTTTTAACACAAGCGGAGGAGTCACTAGTCTTTTTTCTCATTTACCTGATGGTGAGTTGGTTTTTCAGGAATGTCTAAATGCCGGTCAGGGAGTAATAGTGGACGATCGTGAAATTTTCCACTACACCAGTCCTATTTCTTCCATTGATGGCACTTTTGGTTGCAGAGACATGTGTGTAATTACATATAAGCGTATATTATAATATTCAGATTTATTATGTTACCAACCGATTATAATACTTTGTTTCTGCATTCTGAAATAAATTCTTATTTATTAAGTAAAAATTGTGATTTAAAAAAATTTTACTATCTTAGTGAATATAGAAATGGTATTCTAAATTCCTTTTTTTCTGAAATTAATTCACTATTCAATAGTGCAAATTTTTGGGTCCCATCTTTTAATTACGACTTTTGCGTTTCTGGCATATATGATATTCAATCTTCGCCATCACAATTAGGTGTTTTTTCTGAGTTTTTTCGTTCTGATCTTGCTGATTGGCGCACAAGTATCCCAATATTTTCTATCGCTGGTATTGGTACAAATGTACAGATAGAATGTGATTCTAATTTGATAGATCCCTTTGGTGAAAACTCAATTTTTGGTGAACTGGTTTCCCAAAATGGCTGTTTAGTTAATTATGGCTCTTCCTTTTCCCCAACTTTTATACATTATATTGAGCGGCTTCATAACATGGGCCCACTTTATAGATATGATAAGTTTTTTTCTGGAAAAGTTATAGATGGTGACTCCTCGCAATCTATTATTGTTAACTATCATGTTATTCCAAAAACACTTTCCATAAAATATGATACGGATAAGATTCTATCTGATCTTTTAAAAAATGGTATAGCTATATCTTTATTTGGTGATAATGGGTATTTAGTTGATGCTGCAAAAATGCTTGAGTTCTGTCTCCTAAGGCTAGATGATAATCCTTTTTATTTACTTAAGGATGAGACGATTATCTCAATTAGTCCTATTTTAGAGAATCTCGGTAGGCGTTTTGAAATTAGTGATTTTAACGATACCCATAGGAGTTTTTGCTAATGGTATTTAATGATAAGTGGGAAACTGATATATATTCTCAGAAGCTCCAAATAAACAGATACCCTTTTGACGAAGTTGTTTCAACTGTGATGCGTTTATTTGCTAATACAGAGCGTTCTAAAGTCAATGTTCTTGAGTTGGGTTGCGGTACGGGAAATAACTTAGCTTTTTTAGCTAGGGAAGGATTTAATGTTTTTGGTGTTGATGGTTCCCAATCAGCTGTTGATACAGCAAATATTTTTCTTAAAACTCAGAACTTGAAAGCTAATATTCGATGTTTAGACTTTAATGATTTGAGTACATATGAATCAAATAGTTTTGATTTTGTTCTAGATCGTGGATCAATTACTCATAACCCTAGAAGTTCAATAATTAATATTATCACTCAAGTCAAGCGTATTCTCAAATCTAATGGTCATTTTTTGTCTATTATTTTTAGTGATTCGCATTCTGGGTGTAGATTCGGAATTAAGCAAAATGATGGTACTTATTCGAATTTTAGTCATGGATATTTGAAGGGTTTTGATTTTCCTTTCTACTTTGCATCAAGGGATGATCTACTAGAATTTTATGATAATAATTTTAAAGTGATAAATAAAATTCATCAAGTTAAAACGGACATTATGTCTGATGATGATGTTCGAGCAATGTGGTTCATTTTAGCTCAAAAATATATTTAACTTCCTAAATTATAAATTTTGCCTTTTTCTTGCTCGTTATTTGATGAATAAAATTGTAACAACGCTTCCTCTATGGGCTAAAAAATTATCATTGGCTATTTGTTACCATATTAATCTGCTACTTTTAAGTCAAAATACTGTATCTCTAATGTTAACTGGTGGGCGAAGCTCTAAAGTCCTTTATAGTGTCTTAGCCTCATACATTGGTAACGAGTGTTGGCAAAGAATTCATATTTTCTTCAGTGACGAAAGAAATGTAGATGCTTTTTCTGAAGAAAATAATGCATATGTTTCTTTAAACATACTTTTTCCTGAAGGCATTCCATATGAGAGCAATGTTCATCGTATAAAAACAAATTTTTATAAACCATCCATTTCCGCATCTGAATACTCTGTACTTTTGCCCGAATCTATCGATATTTTGCTTTTGAGTATGGGGGAAGATGGTCATATCGCATCTTTATTTCCAGGTGCCTCCGGCCTAAATGAGCTTACAAATAAAATGATTTCTGTCATTGGCCCTAAACCTCCACGTTCTCGGATCACAATATCACCAGTTGTAATTCAATCGGCAAAGCAGGTTTTTGTACTTGCAATTGGCGACAAAAAAAGACGCAAATATGAAGAAGCACTGATTGACCCTGATGACATAAAATCTATACCAGCGAGACTTGTTTTGAATAAAACATGGATTTTTGATTTAGACGAAGAATTTGATTTATGCCCAAAGCTTTAATTACAACCGTTCCCTTTGCTGATAAAGATCCTTTGCCTCTTCAGTTGCTTGAGAAAGCAGGTATAGAGTATCTAATTAATCCAATTGGTCGAAAGCTCAAGGAGGATGAGCTAGCTGAGATGGTTTCCGATTTCGACGTGCTGATTGCTGGCACAGAGCCAATTACTGAAAAGGTAATGTCGAATGGAAAAGATCTAAAACTTATTTCTCGAGTTGGGATTGGATTAGACAGTGTTGATTTGCTTGCGGCTGAGAAACGGGGAATTCATGTGAGTTATACCCCTGATGCTCCTGCGCCTGCTGTAGCTGAACTAACTATAGGGATGATGTTGACACTTCTGCGTCATGTTCATTTAGCTAGTAGCCAGATGCATCACGGTTTATGGCACCGCTACTTTGGTCGTCGCGTATCAGAGATCACAATTGGGATCATTGGTGTCGGTCGAATTGGACTGGGCGTGATCGAACGACTCGCCTGTTTTAAACCATTTAGAATTTTGATCAATGACACCAATCCAAAAGTCGGATTTTCATCCATGCCCTGGGTTGAATCTGCCACTAAAGAAGAAATCTATCAACAAGCGGATCTTATTTCGTTGCATGTTCCTTTGACTGCGCAAACAAAAAATATGATTCAATATCATCATTTAAAAGCTATGAAAAAGGACGCTATTGTTATTAACACCTCGCGGGGTGGCATTATCAATGAGTTGGATCTTGCCAGGGCCCTGAGTGATGGGCATCTTTCGGGTGCTGCTGTCGATGTATTTGAGCAAGAACCCTATGATGGCGAGTTGCGAGATATTGAGCGATGTTTATTGACCTCGCACATGGGATCAATGTCTGTTGATTGTCGCACGCGTATGGAAATCGAGGCGACCGAAGAAGCGGTGCGTTTCTTGACCGGTCAGCCCTTAGAGGGCGTGGTGCCGCAAGAAGAATATGATGTCCAGCGAAAGGGTTTATAAATCATGAAAATGGCTTGTGTTTTGGGTGGTTCTGGTTTTTTGGGCAGCCATGTTGCGGACAAGTTGTCTGACGCCGGATATAAGGTACGGGTATTTGATAAGCGATCTTCGCCATGGATTCGGCCTGACCAGGAGATGATACTCGGTAATCTTTTGAATCAGAATGAAGTCAATGAGGCTATTCAAGGTACTGAAGTCGTATATAATTTTGCTGCTTTGGCTGATTTGAATGCTGGCTTGAACAATCCGCTAGATACCGTCCGAATTAATGTGCTGGGTAATGCACATGTGATGGAAGCCTGTAGACAATACGAGGTGAAGCGCTTTATTTATGCAAGTACGGTTTACGTTTATAGTCGAGATGGTGGGTTCTATCGATGCAGCAAACAATCTTCTGAACATTATGTTGAAGAGTACGAGAAGGCATATGGGCTAGAGTACACCATTCTGCGTTATGGATCTCTTTATGGTCCACGAGCGGATAGTTCAAACGGCATGTATCGTATTGTTAAAAAAGCAATTGAAAAAGGCCTTCTGGAATATCAAGGAAGTCTAGATAGCTTAAGAGAATACATTCATGTTGAGGATGCTGCGTTAGCCAGTGTTGCTGCACTCAACGATGATTTCCGTAATCAAAGTGTTGTGTTAACGGGTCAAGAGCCCATGCGTGTGCTTGATATGCTTGAGATGCTGGCGGAAATTTTAGGTTTGCGAGACGCGGTTAAATTCATACCAGGTGAACAACCGGGACATTATGTTCGTACGCCCTATGCTTACCAGCCAAAGCTTGGACGCAAGTATGTGCCGCCGGTACACGTTGATTTGGGTCAAGGGCTGATACAGTTGATCGAAGAAGTGAGGAGTGGAAGTCATGATCTCTAACCAGATTTTTAATATGTAA
>Ga0181601_10004306_pt1 | contig 11937 bp, 5 predicted proteins | sample 041ome_8_FD_133020 | JGI IMG/M metagenome (GOLD analysis project Ga0181601, IMG submission 133020) | Coastal salt marsh microbial communities from the Groves Creek Marsh, Skidaway Island, Georgia - 041407BS metaG (megahit assembly) | ecosystem: Environmental > Aquatic > Marine > Intertidal zone...
ACCACCAGAAGGAATATCAAATGTAGTATTGGATATTGCTGGGTTAATAGTGGCGCTACCTTCCGCAGTAGTTACGGTTGCAGTATTATACTTGCGTGGTCTAAAATCTATCGAAGCACGTAAACTGTTTACTCCATAATATGGAATATCCGCAGTCTGTATTGTAGTATTTGTAGAAGTATCTGTTGAATTGATAGGATATGAATCAACAGAGTAGAAGCCAACACCAGCAGCAGTATTTGCAGTAAACACATCAACATCTACTAGAATCTTTGTAGAAGAAGTAATGTTACTTTTATATTGTGGTTTTAGAACTAGTTGAGCATGGTCGTAATGTTCATTTCTTTGACCATTATCAATTGTAAACCAAGAAAGTCTATCGTTGTTTGTATTGGCATATGTAGTGCCTACATAAACAGCATTAACTTTAACTAAGTCAGAAATACCAAGATTGAATGGTCCTACTGTTCCACTGACATTGTTAGAGCAATCAATTTTTATCTTTACGTTTTTATTTAAATCTTTATTTGCTTGTACAGCAAGATTACGATTTACTGGATAAGAAACATAAGCTGATGTTGCACCAGAATCTAGTGTCTTTTCAAGCACAGCTGTAAACTGAGTATTAGAATTGACATACACAGATTGAATTGGAAGAGGTGAACCTGTAACGAAATACTCTTGAAAATTAGCAGCACTATTTGCTGCACTAATACCAGCATTAATATACATCGTGGCATTAGAAGAAATTGTTGTCACTCTTCTAACATGATATGATGAGCCATCATATATTCTAACTAATGAACCTTCTGATAGTTCTGTTTGGAATAGAGTAGAAGTACCAACAATTGTGATATTGCCAGAAGTAATAGCAATAGTACCAGTTAGATTTGCTGTGTAAACATTAGCTGATGCAAACACATTATACTGATCAATTGATCCAGACCTTAGCGTGGAACCAGCAGTTGATGTAAGTCTTTCAGCACCACCAGCAGCTGGTGTTTCTAGATTTACTACCGTATTACCAGATGAAGCAATAGTTGCTGATGTAATCTGTAGAAAATTATAATCTGTATCATTATCACCATTAGCATTTGTCAATCTCTTTGGCGCTTCAATACCAAGAGAATATATTAGTGAAGCATAATTGCTATCTTTTAGTACAGACTTGCCACCTTCAAGAACAATATCAGCTTTTGCTTTACCATATGTTCCATCTGTGTAGATACTTCTGACGCTCTCAAATGACCTACCACTATTCATTCTAATATTAAAAAGATAAATTGCATACTTAGCAGTTGGGCTTCCCTTTGCTCCAGACTCATATGTAATAGCCTTTACATTAGCCTTACCAATTAATGTTCCACTTGGAGCAGAAGAAGTTCCTTCGTAATCTGAGATAGCATTCTGAGCCGCATTGTATAAACTTACTTCTGATAGAGTTTCAAAGTCGAATGCTCCTAAATATTCATCACAAACAACATAGTTGCCCATATCTGTACTTAGACGAACATTTTGTGAAACTTCAGTCGTTGAAGCTCTTGAGACTTCTACACGACTTGTGTTGATTGAATCTTTTCTTTTACCACGAACATATGCAACACCACTTGAAATCTCATAGTTAAATGATGCAGTGTTTGATGTGTCTCTAGTTTCAATTCTAAATGGCTTTACAACATAATCACCAGATTCTTCATATGTGCGCTGAGCTAAAACATCTTGTAACTTATTATATTCTGGTTCATTATTCTGTTGTGTTGGTTGACTTTCATCAAACTCTACAATAGCAAAGAAGTTTGTATTAGATGTTTCAGCCCTTGTCTTAGCAACCAATGTTGGAGATATCTTTAGACGATGAGCACCTGGGGCGTTAAAGTTGGATGAACCAGCTGCATTATCATATAGTGTTGTATCTTGAGTCTCTTTAATAATAGTCTCAGTGGTATCAAAACCAACTACATAACCATCCACATCGGTATCATAATCTTTAATAGTAATTGTTTGTGGTTCTACCGTAGTGAAGAAACCCTTTTGGTAAATGATACCATCACCAACACCAACACAATACGCATAACCATTAGAAGTAAATGTACCATTTGATGCTAGTGTTTCAATACTATCAATCAAATTGTTTGCAATTAGCTCGCCATACTTAGATTGGTTTGTGTTATAGAAATATAGAGTATCCCCTGGGGCAAATTCATCAACATCATTTCCACCATCATCCGTGCCAGTAACAACGTATGTTAGATACATTCTGTTTGTATTTGGATACTGAGTAGTATAACCTTGCTTTGAAATCTTAGCAATAGCACGGACAGCATTGTTAGAATCAGTGCTATTTGTGATTAGTGTGTTAGCATCTAAATCTAGTACTGTTAAATTTGTATTTGTATTAAATGAATCTGAAAGACTGATATAATGAACATTCGTATAGTATGTAATACCAATACCATCGACTACAGAACCATCCTTAAACATATGATCGCCAAATCTGGAAATCTGGTTCTGTAAAATTGTCTGAAGCTGTGTTAACTCTCTTGCTTGTACAGCAACAGATGGTCTGAAAAGAACACGATGAAATCGCTTATCTTCATTATAATCATCATAGTATGTTGAACTTAGAATTGATAATGTGGAATTACTTAGACCTGCCATTTTGCTTCCTTAGACTTTCAGAATAAGTTTTGTAAGTTCAACTGATGTATTTGATCTTTGAGTAGGTTCTACATAGTTGTAGTAAATCAAATCGCCAGTAAATCTATTAATATCAGGATTATTTATATCAAGAATGAAGGCGTATCCATCAACTGTAGATGGTAATAGTCTATCTGATGTATATTTTTGATATGTCATAGCCGTATTTGAGATAGAGGAGTTTACAGCTGTAATACCATCAGCTTCCGTTACTCTAATCTCTGTATTGCTGATTACATCAGATACTCTATAAACGTACCAAAGACTACCACTATTGAAACTTATTAGATCACTTACTTCAAAATTATATCCATTGGAACTAGTTTCAAATGCAGTTCCATTCCCTGTAATTGTATTGCCGCTGATTGAAATATTACCTGGGAAATCTTCACTAAAAGTGAATACATCAAACTCACCTTCAAACCCAACTGTCTTGATAATAGATGTGTTTGAGTAAGCAGCAATAATAGAGCCAGATTTAGTAGCACTATCAGAAGTCATCACTTCGTTCTTTGGGAATCCTAGTGTCGATGTTGCAATCTCGAATTCATGCATACCAGTAAATGTGTTTCCAGTATAGATATCAGAATTGGAATAATTTTCTGGATCAACTAGAATACCAACTTTTCTAAATTCAACTTCTGTTGGGATTGTATTAGATTCGGAACCAACATGTTGAATGGAAATAGCAAGATCAGAACCACCAAGCTCTTCAACTGGGTTTGATCCATGACCGCCAAGTGGTGGCATAACAACATTAACATTAGCACCAGAACCATATGAACTATTAGCAACAATAGCTGCATTAGCATATGAATAATTCTGACCTCTATTTAAAATACTAACAGTGATAATGGTGTAGTTATTATCTACAGTACAGATAGCTGTTGCATTTGTACCATCACCAGTAATTCGAATATATGGAGAAATTCTAAATTTAGATGTTGTATCAATATCAGTTAAATTGTCTGTTGTTGTAACAAACTTACCAGTAGAGTTTGAAACGTAACTGCTTATCTGAGATAACTGTCCAACACCAGAACCATAATAGATATAGAATCCTGCTTGATTATAAAAACCATTTGCAGAATTAGTATTAGCATCTTGAATTCTAAATGTTGTGCTGATAGTAGAATTACCAAGATTCTGAATAATATCACCATCAGCTACGGTAATATAATTGTTACCAGCATTATTTATTACTAGAACATCAATTGAACCGTTAACAGCAGCTGTTGTGATATCTGTATTGACAACTACTGGAATATAATCTGAAGATGAAAACTTAGTATTTGCATCAGTAGTTAGAGTATACATATACTTCCAAATATAACCATCAGCTGTTTCGAAAGTATTTGTTGTTGTCTCTACAGGTTCAACAGTACTATTTGCGCTGTTATTGTTATAAAGACATTTATAAACCCTACCAGTAGAATTAATTACGAAAAAGTTTTTAGTGTAGAGACTAGAATCATCATCAGTATACTGTGCATACTGTGTTCCAGATTCCCAATTAATTCTTCTAATTAGAAATGCTGCATCAGTAGATTTAATCTTTTTACCAGAGATTATTTCTCTACGAAAATCATACTTCTCTTCTTCAGTATCAAATGGAGTTGATGGCGTATCATTAGCACCTAGCCAATCTGTAGGTTTCGATAATACAAAATAATAGCTGCTATTAGCTGATCCAATCTCATCAACTAGTGCTTGTAGTTGTTTCTTTTTAAAACCTTTAAGTATTACAGCTGACATTTATATTTCCTATGACCATGTAGCTATTGCAGCACGTTTCCAAGTATTCGTACCAACACAGATGTAGATATAACTTGCATCCCAACAAATATCACCAGTCGTTCCTGTATCAGAAGCTGAAGCTGGAGTCTTTGCAGTTCTTACTCTAAACTTGTCACTATTAATATCTAGTGCAGCAGTTGGAGCTGTTGTATTAGCACCAATTCTTTCATTTGTAGTATCAACAAATGAAGAACCAATTGTGACGTTACCAGAGATAGTAGCTGAACCTGTCACTTCCAATTCAACTGATGGAGAACCATTAGCAATACCAAGTCTATTATTTGTTGTATCAATGAATACAGTATTACCATCAATGTTAACATTGGCAGAAATCTTAGCAGTACCAGTAACTTCTAGAGTTGCAGATGGTAGTGTGTTTGCAATACCAACCTTACCACTGAAATAGTTTAGCGTTTCACCAGAAATGTGAATGCCATAATTATTGCTTGCAAATGAACTAGTGTTTCCAGAAATTACACCTCTATAAATATAGTTTACACCAGCATAATTAACTCCATCACCACCATCAATTCTATTATAGTCCATTGTAATAGAACCAGTTACATTACCTGAGACTGTACTATTTGCTGGATAGAAGTAATTATAAACTCCATATACAGTACCAACATTACCTGATGATACTGAACCAATTCTCGTATAATTTGCAATACCATACATTGTAGTTACGGTATTTGAGCTCGTGCCGTTAGAATATTGTGACACCACATTGTATATGCCATTTAGAACATTTACCCTAGCATCAACAGCAGAAGCAGAATTTCCATTATAAGTATAGTTTTGATAGCCATAAACATTAGTATCTTGATCTACACTAGAACTATTTTTATTTTGACTTTCATTTCTAATAAAAGTGTATTTTGCTGTTTTAGTTCTGGCAGCAGTAATTGTTGAATTGCTTATTTTTACAGTGTCTTGATAACTATACCAATTAGCATCCGTACTGTTTGTATCGTTTACATAAATCGTTGCAGCAGATGATGGTGCAGCACCAATTCCAATAGAACCAGTAATATGAGCATTACCAACAACATTTAATTTATTGTTAGCGGTGGTAGCTCCAATTGCAACATTACCAGTACTATGAATAATAAATGGTGTCGAATCTGGATTTGTAGAATCCTCTACAACAAATGCATTCCCAGAACCTTCTTGTGTAACTCTAAAAGCTGTATTAGAGGTATTAACATTAACTGATAGTGTGTGATTAACAACATTATTGGCAATAGTAAGTTTTGTATCAAACTCACTATTGAGGTCTGCTGCTGTTAAAATTGTATTTGCTGTGAATGCCATTATGCTAACCTTGAGCTACCTAATTCAAATGTTGTGGTTAGTAATGAATCAGCTGCATCAAATGAACCTGTAACTGATATCTCTTCTGTAATACTCTCTGTTTCAGATGTACTAAGAACAGCTTTACCAAAAAGTTCATTACCAGCAGTATGCATTACCTTTTTTAATACTTCACCATATTTATACAATGGTTTTGATATTTGTACTTCGTAACTGTATTCTTGATAATAATAACTATCTTGAATGTATTTATCGGAGTCTAACTTACCTCTATTATCTTGCCAAAAGCCTTCTGCTTGACCAACACCAGCACGTGTAACATCTGCTGTTAATGTTAGATAATTGATAGTATCGCAGTTTGCTGTAACGCCAGTTGCAGAACCAACAAGACCTTCATTCTCTTCAAACAATCCAGAATAAGGCGATAGAGTCAAATTAGTTGCACTAACATATCTAACAGTACCAGTCGCTCCTGATACAGAACCAGTAACTGTCTCATATAGACCAAATGTATTTGAAACAACAACGTTAGATTTCACTAGATTGTAAACAGTTGCTGTGATACCAGATGTTCTTCCATAAATCTCACCAGTATTGAAGAATAGCTGTCCAGCGTAATTATTACTACCAGGTGAAGTGTAATTTATATCTACATTAGAACCACCATCTGTAGTGGATACTGCAAAATCAGTTGAATTAGCAAACGTAACATAGTATACTGTATTTGTAGTTAAACCAGTAATACCATTATCAGTGTTTGCAATGTAAACAATCTTATCATTGGCTTGGTATGTATTCTCTACCATGATAGTATCAGCAGTAGCATTAATGTATGAAGCATTAGAGCCCATTGTTACATTAGAAGTTCCAAAGATACTGTTAGAGACAAAGTTGTTTACAGTCATTACAGTACCATTAGCACCAACAACAAAGCCGTTAGCTGTAGAGTAGTCGCCGTTAGCATATATCATTACAATTTGTTCACCATCAACAAAGTCATCTGCTTCGGTTGTAACTAAATCGCCATAAGTGATTGTGTATTTTGGTTCATATGTTGGCGTTGTATTAGATATTGTTAGTAGGACCTTATCTCTATTAACGAATTCCATACCACTAACATCTTTATTATATCCAAATCCTGAGTCGATAAGTCTCAACTCTCTTGCAAGACCACTACCGAATACTAGTCTACCAGATACTGATGCATTGTTACCCCAAATACCACCATTAATAGTATCCTCAATACCAAACTTACGTACTTCAGAATCATAAACAGATACTGTTACAGAACCATTGTAATTTCTACCTGGGTTAATATTAACCAAACCAGATATCTCACCGATCTCGATTCTTTCAATATCAAGTGCTTCGACAATCAATGAATTGATATCAGCACTGATTGCCCAACCAACTCTGTTGAAGTAATGTACAGCAGAATTTGATGCTGGTGTTACACTAACTACAGTGTTTGTTGCTGCATTTGCTGCATCAACGGATAATTGGAAATGTGTAGTGTTAGAATTTATTACAATGTAATCTACGCCATCTGACAATCCATCAATCACTTCACCAACACCATTTGCATTGTACTGAATAGCTTCATAGTCTGAGAAGTTATGATTGTTTACAAAGAAGAAATTATTTGCTCCAGAATCAACATCAGTTGAACCATCAAATCTATACTCATTAGCTCTTGTTAAAGTATGTAATGAACTATTAGATGTAACATCAATATCAATATTTGCACCACCAACCGTAGATGTTAGTGTAAGGAAAGTGTCATTTGCATTTGTTACAAAATAATACTGACCATTTGATAGACCTTGAATTTCTTCAGTAGAAGTGCTAATTGTACCAACACCAGCAGTTGCACCAGACCTACGACCAGTGATAGTTTCTGCTGTGTCAAAGTTTACTGTAGAGTATGGAGATAGCTGAATATGAGTTGAGTTTGCTGCTCTAACAACACCATTTGCTCCAGTTGAATCACCATCAACATATTCATTCAATTCAAATGTACCAGACAAAGATGCAACATCAAACTGTATTGTCTTTACACTATTTCCTTCATATATAACCAATTCATTGTTAACAAAATAATGACTATCTGGTTTCCCCCAACTGCTTGTCCATAGCAAACCGCCAGATAAGTTACCAGTTCCATATCTTGTTAGGCTGTGTTCCGTTCCAACACCAGTATTAGCTAAATTGTTTACCGCTCCAGCAGCAGTTTCTGATAATTGAAATGATACTGTGTTTGGATTTCTTACACTGTATGCTTGTCCATCAACTAGACCACCTATAACTACTTCACCAGCATCCGAATTAGCATGACCACCATCTTGCGTATTAGTTCTATAAACTACAATATCATACTCTTGAAATGGATGACCACTATATAGAATAAGATTACTATTTGCATTTACATTTGCAGATGGATTAAATGATATACGATCATATGTGGCAGGACTGATAGCATCATTGCTTGCCTGTACAATAGTTGAATTGGAAGCAATAAACTCTATATTAGAACCATAGTCAATAATTCTTGTGTTAGCTACTACAGCTAGTGCAATAGTTCTATCAATTTCAAAGTCTTGAGTATTTGTAATTTCAATATCAAAATTAGCATCAATACCAGATGTTGCACCTAGATAACTTACACTTGCTAATGTATATCTTGTGGAGTAACCAAACCCATCAGAGTCTAATTTAAATTGAATTGTACCATTACCAGAAGCTGATGTTCCTGTATTTGCTACAACCACTTTAAGACCAGTACCCAATGTACTATTAGCATATAGAATATCACCAGATTCATGGTCTGAAGATGTGAAATCAATATTAAAAGTTTTAGGTGAACCAATGATCGTTGGAGCATCTATAATAGAAAGACCATCATAAGATACTCTTTCACCTACTTGAAATGTTCCTTCAACATTTGTTAGAAAAAGTATAAAAGAAAACTTAGAACCTACGAATACCTTTTCAGCAGAATCGACGTATGCTACTGCACCAGAAGATGTTCCTACAATTCTTTTTGTATTAAAGTTTCTGAAATAATCACTCTCACTAATTTCAATATATTCACGTTCAATCCAAGCACCATCTGAAGGTTTTAGAATATCAGCGGCTGGAATGTAAACTTGAGCTTCTTCATTGTATAGGAGTCTGAATAATAATTTGAGACCTTCAATTGAACCCTTGGCTCTATAAACATCTAAAATGTGTTTCTGAAGTAATCTCTTATTACCAAGAATGTTTGTCGGAACATTCTTCATATACTTAGATACGAAATTATCTAGAAATGAATCTAGAGTAGTATCAATATCTTTATATGATAAAAGGTTTCTAGTTTTATGGATAGGACCTGATTCACTTTCTAACCATTCAAAATAGGCTTCCACGAACTGAATAAAGTTATCACCTTCTTCATTATAGAAGGCTGGAAACTGAGACCTGATAAAATTAGAAACTGTTTCTGGTGTTAAATGCATTACCTAACCGCTACCATGTTTATTGAAATATCTGAAGGGTCAATGATGATAAACATATTTCTAGTTGCTATCAAGTCAGCATCACTATCGTTTAGTTTACCATATATGTTAATGTAGTTTCCAGTATATCCATAAATGTTCAAAGATACTGTCACATCACCAGTTGTATAATTAACAGTTCCAACATCTCTCGTTAAAATCTGTCTTGTAGAAGTTGCATTACCATCTCTATCTGGAACGAATGAATACACATAAATGCTACCAAGACCATCATCAGAAAGATAAGCAGTATATAGTGTCCCATTGTAGTCGTATTGGAATGCTGTGGAATTAATTACTGTTTCATGTCCAGCTGGTAATTGATATAAAGTATCCTCATAATATAATGGATTGCTAAATGAAAATGCTATAGTCTCTGTTGTCTGAACATTTGGAGACCATTTCTTAGATGGCTGCAATTTAGTTGTATTGCCAATGATAGCTGTGTTTGTATCATCAATTGCTTTCAAGAGCTTTGAGAATGAAACGTCTGCACCAAAGTCTGTTAGATAGGCACTATTAAAAGCAACAATACTATTCTTGATATCAGATACCAACTGCTGTGGAGAATTAGTAGTATTGTTTGGATTGTACTTCACAGATGAAACAATCTGAGCATAGATGTAATCTGGGTCTTGCAATACAGGCTCTGTAGTTAGATTCTTGAGTCTAAGATAAGCAATGATACTATCTTTTAGTGACTGTGAAATTAAACCTTCAGTGCCATATGGTTTAGCAGAAATAATTACTTTACCATATTGCTTTGGCTCTACTTCCTCACCACCATATGCAGTAACAGCTTGTAGCTGTGGATACTTAGCTTTAGTTAGATTGATATAATCTTCTTTTGTTACAGCACGTTCTTGAGTAGTAAAGAATCTTGGAGCATTAAATCTAATTGATTCTAAACCTTCTCTTTCAGCACCACCAGCAGCTGCTGAGCTAACTACAACTGATGAAACTGAAGCACCGCCAACAGAATATGTTGCAGTAAATGTTGTAATACCATTAACAACATCACCAACAGTATCTCTATATGTTACCTTAACTAAGTTTCCTGACTGAGGCTTTCTACCAGTTACATTATTACCAAATGTAATCTCATACTGATTATTAGCATATCCTTGTGTAAAGAAAACATTTGATGTTGGTGTTAGACCGTATAAGTTTGGAGCATTTGTATATGCATATGATGTGGTATCTGTATTAGCATTATAAAGATCAACTTCAATTGATGTTGAATCTAGATTTTCTGACTGTAGAATATATCTCTGAGTTGTATCACCAGTTACGTTAAAGTATTCAGTTACAATCTCGCCTTCATATATATTAAATGAACCAGATTCGTATGCGCCATAGTTTGCTGTAATCACAACAGCATTGTTTGTTGTAAATGTATATGTAGTGCCGCCAATAGCAGCCTCAAATCTATAATGTTTTGGTAGTGTAACAATAGAACCAACTGAAGGAGCAGTTGTTGAAACGGTAACCTCTGCTACTGCTGATGCTCTAGACCTTGGAACATAATTAAGTTCTTTAGCATGTGATATAACAGACTCTTTTACAAGAGCAGTATCCAAGAACATTTCTGAACCAATCATATTAAGGTAATATGAGTTTAGATATGTATTGTATGTAAGAATGTCTAGTAGAACAGCAAAGTTAGAACCTTCAAAATCATAGTCAGTAAATCTCTCCTGACTCTGAAGGAATGTCTTCAAGTTGCTCTTTAGTGTGTTGAAGTCTAACTCTGAAGTAGCTAAAAATGTATTTGCCATTATCTTACTCTGTAAAGAATAACATCTAAGGTGATTGGTTCTGGAGTATTTATTATAGAAAAAACAATGCTAATGTTGACAGAATTCTGATCTGGACTTGAACTCACATATACTTCAATAAGTTGACACCTTGGTTCAAATCTTTCAATAGCTTCAAATATTTTTTCTCTAATTAAAATTTCTGTAGAAGGTTCTATATTTTCAAAAAGAAGTCCTCTAACACCACACCCAAATTCTGGATTGAAAGGACGTTCACCAAAATCAGTCAATACGATGTTTTTAATTGACTGTTTAATAGCATCATGATCAGTAATAGGAGATATATCCTCACTGACTGGGTGTACAGTGAGGTTATTAGAAAAATCTCTATATCTACTTGTATTTCTTAATGCGTTTAGTGCCATCTTTTATTTATATCCCTAACTTACCCATTCGTCATTGTTTGGATCAAAAGCTGCTACGCCAAGAGTGTTTGTTTCTGGTATTTTTATATCTTCTCTTAATGCAGCAAGAGCATTACCTAAAATACCTCCACTGTTTACCATAAACTGAGATACACCAGATGCTAATTTAAATCCATCTTGAAGTGTCGTTAGACCAACTGTTGAAAGCATATTACTTAGACTTGTAACAGAGCCAAGAATAGATGTTAATGATGTTGGAAGAGTGTATTGCTTGGCAGTATCAATATCTTTATTTTTAGTCATCAATTTATTAGCTAAATTGACAACTTGCTTTATTTCTGTATTCTGCGACTGATTACTTAAAATAGCATTCATAGCAGACATAAATGGAATCATAGTGTCAGGTCTAAA
>Ga0181601_10004310_pt1 | contig 11933 bp, 10 predicted proteins | sample 041ome_8_FD_133020 | JGI IMG/M metagenome (GOLD analysis project Ga0181601, IMG submission 133020) | Coastal salt marsh microbial communities from the Groves Creek Marsh, Skidaway Island, Georgia - 041407BS metaG (megahit assembly) | ecosystem: Environmental > Aquatic > Marine > Intertidal zone...
AATAAATTTGATCTTTTAGGATTTGCTTTAAAACCAAGTTTTTCATTAATAGCATCTATGCCAACTAAGATTGGAGAATCGCTAGCATGCGGAACACCCATAATATGCAATAATTTTAATAATGATATAGAAAAAATGATTAACTCTGATCAAATTGGTGTTCTATATGATTTCAACAAAGAACTAGATGAAGAAAATTATGCAAAAATTATTTCTCTAATTGAAGATAAATCAACTCCTTCTAGATGTCATAAATTTTCTATAAAACACTTCTCGCTAGATATGGGGTCAGGTCAATATAGTGAAATATACAAAAATTTATAATGAAAAAGATCTTAATTTTATCTCCATATCCTGAAGGTGTTGCTGGTGGTCAAAGGCTAAAATATGAGCAGTATTATGATTCGTGGGAAAAACAGGGATACAGCCTGACTAAATCTTCATTCTTTGACAATAAAACCTGGGATATTTTATGGAAAAAGGGGTTTCTGCTTTCAAAAATCCATGGTACTTGTATGGGTTATCTTAGACGTATTAGAGATGTTGCAAGGCTAAGAAAGTATGAGATTGTGTATATTTTTATGTGGGGGACCCCCTTAGGCTTGCCTTTCTTTGAATGGATAGTATCAATAATGGGGAAAAAAATAATATATGACCTTGATGATTTTGTCTTTAACTCCTCAGATTATTTACCTCTTTTAAAAGGAGGATATAAATGTCGCTTTCTTATTCGTCATTCACATAATGTTATTGTAAGTTCACCATTTTCAATCAATTACTGCGAAAAAAATAATAAATTTTCTAATGTTCAATACATTCCTTGTAGCCTTGACTTAGAGCGCTTTAGATTAAAAAAACGTGAATGGTCACAAAAGATTGTTTTAGGTTGGACAGGCACTTTTAGCTCTAAACCATATCTTGATTCAATCAAAGATGTTTTTTATGAAGTTGCAAAAAATATGGATATAAAGATTATTCTTATAACTAATTTTGACTATTCGCTTGAGGGATTAGACTATGAAAATGTGACTTGGAAAGAGTCATCAGAAATTGAAGATCTTCATAGAATTGACATTGGCCTTTATCCCCTAATAAACTCTGAGTGGGCTTTGGGCAAAGGAGGGCTTAAGGCATTACAGTATATGGCAACAGGGATCCCTGCAATTGCGACTAATTTTGGTACTGTTAAAGATTTTATAACTCATAAGGAGAATGGTTTTTTAGTAGACACCACTAAACAGTGGGTAGATGCAATAATAACTGTTGCAGAAAACGCAGAACTAAGAAAGAAGATTATAATGAATGCTAGGAATACTGTAGAAAAAAGTTATTCAGTTTCAAGTAATAAGAAAAAATATTTAAACATTTTTGAAGAAATTTCTAAGGAATTAGATTGATTGTTAAAAATAAGTGTAGCGTATGCAATGGTAAACTTAATCAGATTGTTGATTTAGGGATGTGCCCTCCTGCAAATAACTTTACTGAAAATATAAATCAAGCAGTTCAATCCTATCCTTTGATTGTAGATTACTGTAAGCAATGTTATTGCATTCAACTTCGTCATTGCTTATCAAAAAATGAGCTCTATAGTTATTATACTTATAGTACACCCGAGATAGATTCACTTGAATCTCATTATTCGAGCTTATTAGAAAAACTTCATAGCTTAAGTTATGCAAATCTACATCAGTCATGCATAGAAATTGGAAGCAATAATGGCAATTTATTAAAATTTTTAAAGCCTCACTTTAAAAAAGTTCTTGGAGTAGATCCAGCAAAAAATATTGCCAAACTTGCAATAGACAAAGGAATCGATACTGTAATAGATTTTTTTTCGAGTGAAATAGCAAAAGAAATATCAGAAAAATATCAAAAATTTAATGTTGCTATAGCAAGGCATATGTTTGCCCATAATGAAGACCCTGCTGAACTTCTTTCAGCAATAAGTTTGATTCTTAGGGATGATGGTGTTTTTTTAATTGAAAATGCCTATGCCCTGGATACTTTCCAAAATGGAGAGTTTGATCAAATCTATCATGAGCATATGTTTTATTTTTCTGCGCTCAATATTTCTGCGCTGATGAAAAAATTTGATTTCGAACTTATAGATTATTCACACTCAAACGTGCATGGTGGATCAGGTATTTTTATTTGCGCAAGAAAAGGAAGGCATGTCCCAACTCCTTCAGTTGAATCAGTTTTTAAGATTGAGAGAGCTGCTTTTCAAGAAAATAAAATTTTTGATGATTTTAAACTTCAAATAGAGTCAAACAAAGCAAGAGCAATTGATTTAATAAATGCTGAAATTAAAAACGGTAAAATTATTGGGGCTTATGGTGCTCCAGCAAAAGCCTTTACTGTATTTTCATATTATGAGTTGGATAATAGTGCTATAGCTTTTTGCATTGATACTACGCCAACAAAAATAGGAAAAGTATTTCCTTATTTCAATATTCCAGTTCTGTCAGAGGCCAGCCTGAAAGATCTTGAATATAATACGATTATAGTTAATGCTTGGAATTATAGAGAAGATATAATAAAAAAAGCATCTTCAATTTTTAAGACTGGAACTAAACTTGTCTTCTTGATACCGAACCTTGAAACATATATTGTTAAATAGTGGCAGAAAAAAAAATACATTCTTTCTTAGGGATTCAGCTTATTTCTAGAGAAAAATTTATTTCAGAATTGGGCTCATTTTCTGTCACATTTGAATCTAGAAAAACTTTGCAACATGATTTCTATCAAGACTCAGTATCTATCATAAAAAATAGTAATACTATTAAGGGAATGCATTTTCAAACTCATGAATTTTCTCAGGCAAAGCTAGTTACTGTATTACAGGGTGCTATCTTAGACTATTTTATTGACTTTCGAAAAGATTCGTCTACATACCTAGATTATGGTAAAGTTGAGTTGGATGATGTAAATAATAATATGCTATTCATTCCAAAAGGCTTCGCTCATGGGTACATTACACAGAAAGAAAAAACTATAATAAGTTACAAGCTTGACGCTGAATACAGTCCCGAATTTGAAGTAACTTTAAAGTGGAATGACCCTAAAATAAATATTCAATGGCCTGTGGTGAACAAGTTATATATATCTAAGAAAGATATGGATGGGCTTGAATTTAAAGATGTTGAGAAACTATTATGAGCAAAAGCTATCCTTTTAAAAGAATACTAGTAACAGGTGGTTGCGGTTTTATTGGCTCAAGTTATATCATTAATATTCTGAATAATTATGATGATGTTCAAGTTTTAAATATTGATTTGATGACATATGCAACATCTAAAAGAACATTATCATTACTTTATGAAAATAAAAATTTTTCTCATTTATCTCTTGATATCTCAAATTACTCCGCAATTGAGAGTGAAATATTAAATTTCCAACCGAATTTATTGCTAAATTTTGCGGCTGAATCCCATGTTGACAACTCTATTAACGGCGCAATACCATTCATTAATTCAAATATTTTAGGGGTTTTTAATCTTCTAGAGATTTCAAAAAATTTGGCTAGCAAAAAAAATGAAAAATTTTTGTTTCATCAGATTTCCACTGATGAGGTTTTTGGTGATCTTGAGATTGATGAACCTGCATTTACTGAAGAGCATCCTTACAATCCAAGCTCTCCCTATTCAGCAACTAAAGCATCAGCAGACATGCTTGTTTCAGCTTGGGGAAGAACTTTTGGGATTCCTTATCTGATTACTAATTGCAGTAATAATTTTGGCCCTCGCCAACATCCTGAAAAATTAATACCTAAAGTTATACTGAATGTTATAAATAATATAGAAGTCCCAATATATGGAAATGGGCTAAATATTCGAGATTGGATATATGTTGATGATCATACTCAGGCGATTATAGAGCTGCATAAAAAATACACAATACCAGATAGATTCAATATTGGCGGTAATACAGAATTTTCAAATATAAAATTAGTTAATATGATTTTTGAAATTTTAAAATCTAAATATAACTTTAATCCTAAAATTAATTTTATAGAGGATAGAAAAGGACATGATAAAAGATATGCAATAGATATGAAGAAAGCTGATCGCTTTATTGGTAAATTACCTAAAAATAGCTTTCAAGAAAATTTAGAAAAAACAATATCATGGTATTTAGAGAACGCAGATTGGTGGAATTAGAAAAAATATTAAAAATATGAAAGGAATCATACTTGCTGGAGGCCATGGTACTAGGCTGAATCCACTTACAACAGCCACTTCAAAACAACTTTTACCAATATATGACAAACCATTAATTTTTTATCCATTGGTTACATTAATGGAAATGCAAATAAAGGAGATTGCTATAATTGTTAAGTCATCTGAGCAGAAAAAATTTTATGAACTATTAGGTTCAGGTAAAAAATTTGGTATCAAGATTACCTATCTTATTCAAGATATTCCAAATGGTCTGGCTGAAGCATTTATAATTGCTGAAAGCTTTATTGGTAACTCTAACGTAACATTAATTTTGGGAGATAATATTTTTTATGGGGATGGACTAAAATTATCTTTTTCAAAGGAATTCAAGACAGGGGCCGAAATTGTATGCTGCAAAGTAAATGACCCACATAGATACGGAGTTGCCAAGGTTAAAGATAATAGTGTCGTTGAAATAATCGAGAAACCTAAAGAATATATTTCTAATTTTGCCGTAACAGGAATTTATATATATGATAATAGTGTTATTAAAAAATCTAAGTCACTTTCCCCCTCAAAAAGAGGAGAGCTTGAAATTACTGACCTTAACAACTTATTTATTAAGGATAATAAATTACGAGCATCATTTCTAGATTCTGAGATGATTTGGATGGACACCGGAACTTTTGATTCATTGCATGATGCCTCATCACTCATTAAAGCCTTACAAAATAGAGCTGGGCATTTAATTGGATCACCAGAGCTAACAGCCTATTGTAATAATTGGGTTACAAAATCTGAGATTAAATCAAACTTAAACTTTAACAATTCTTACACGAACTCTGTGTTGGCTTCTTTAGAAGAGTTTAAATAGAAAAAAACCTTCTTTATTGGTTAAAAGATTCTAACCATTGCTGAAAAATTACGATACTCCAAATTCTAAATGACCAATCTCTTTTTCCACTCAAGTGCTCATTCCAAATTTCTCTTATAATGCTTGGTTCCAAATATCCTTCTTTTTCAAGACGATTATAGTTAATTAACTCTTCAACCCATGGACGAAGTGGTCCTCTCAACCACGTACCCAATGGGACTCCAAAACCAGCTTTTGGCCTTTCTATTAATTCTTTTGGAACAGATTTATATAAAATATTTCTGATAGCCATTTTACCAATTTTGTTTTTAATTTTAAATTCTATAGGTATTCTTTGCGCTAGCTCAACTACCCTATGATCTAAAAATGGTACACGGGTCTCGAGGCTATTAGCCATGGCAGCTCTATCTACCTTGCATAAAATATCATCCGGCAAATAACTAATTGTATCCCAGTACATCATCCTAGATTCTGATGAGTCTAGGCCTTGCTTTGGCAGCTCATCATTAATTAAATTAATTAATTCAGAGGATGTCTTTAGACCTCCCTTAACCAAGCAATCAGGGTTTGGCCACTCAGTTACTAAGCTTTTATATAGAGCATCAATGGAGTTAATATTTTTTAATCGCAGTGCAGTTTTTGAAATCTTGTCTCCAAGTCTATTTATTCCTTTAGATTCTATCTGAGTTAAATTATAAATATCTCCAATCTTGTCCCAAAAATTAATAGGAACGGCCCGCAGGGAGGCGCCTAAAAGTTTTCTTATTTTAAATGGAAGAAAATTTATTTTTTTCCAAAGACTGGGCGCCATTAAATACCTGTTATAGCCTCCAAATAACTCATCTCCAGCATCTCCCGAGAGAGATACAGTAACCTCTTTTTTTGCAGCCTGAGATACAAAATAAGTTGGAATTTGAGATGAATCCGCAAAAGGCTCGTCATAAAGAGAGGGTAATTGAGGAATTAATAAAAGGGCATCGTTAGAAGTAACTTTCATTTCATGATGATCAGTTTTTAAGTGAGAAGCAACTGCTTTCGCATATACTGATTCATTAAATTGAGGATCTTCAAAGCCAATAGTAAAGGTTTTAATTGGCGCAGTACTTTGTTTTTGCATTAAAGCAACAATCAAAGATGAGTCAACACCTCCTGATAAAAAAGCTCCCAATGGAACATCTGCTGAACTTTGAATTGAAATTGTTTCATTTAATTGTGTCTCCAGAAGATGGTTAGCTTCTAGCTCATTTTTAATCTTATGATTAGCAGATTTAATAATAATTTCTTTAAATCTGTACCATTTAGAAATCTTAATATTTTCATAACTAACTTCATTCTGATCTTGAAAATGAAATGGTTCAGTTGGTTTTTGCTTTGGAGCAGATTGCATTGATAAAATACAACCTGGTTCTAGCTTATAAATACCCTCAAAAATACTATATGGAGCAGGAATATACATATATTTAAAATATTGTTTTAACGCTTCTCTTGAAATATTATTTTGGAATCTTGGATAAGCCTTCAAAGCTTTCAACTCAGAGCCAAATGCGAAAACATTCTTATTCCCCGTATTAATCCATCCAAAATATAGAGGTTTTTCACCAAATCTATCTCTAATTAAATAAAGAGTTTTGGTCTCAAGGTTCCACAATGCCATGGAAAACATACCGACTGTTTTTTTCAGAGTTTCTTCAATGCCCCATTGCTCGAATCCAGCTAGCAAAGTCTCAGTATCTGAATGACCATTCCAACTATGATGAGGATTTAGTGATTCTAGCTCTTTGCGTAATTTAATGTGATTATAGATTTCGCCATTCAATGCAATAACATAAGATTTATTTTTAGATAACATTGGCTGATGGCCTGAGGATGAAATGTCAACAATTGAAAGACGTCTATGCCCAAGAGCTAAAGATTTTTCGCCATCAAGCCAGATTCCAAAATCATCAGGACCGCGATGCTCAAGAGCATTAGCCATTGCAGAAACATTTCCCTCCATTTCGCAATGAAGATACTCTTTATCATTAAGGTAGAATCCAGCAAAACCACACATTCTATGATTCCAGTAAACAAATTTTCATTATTTTTTATATTGCTCTCAATAATTTGTTGAAATAGTTAGTTGAAATATCAGTCATTTGTATTTTAAGGTATCGAGTTTTGCTTTTATGAACCAAAACAAGTATTTAAGAAATTTAAATGGATTCAAAAAATTTCTCATAGACCCTATTTGAAAACTTTCTTGCAAGCTATGTGTGCCTCCAAATGTATCACTCATATAAAATGCATCATCAATTGAGTTATATAATGAAAAGTTATGAGATTTAGAAAGGACGGTCAGCTCATCAAATAATGGTGATTCAGGAAATCGCGCAAGCATATCCTCATAAAATTCTTTTAGACCTAAATATTTATTAAAAGTTGAAGTCAAACTAAAGTATGTATTTCCATTTGAATCAACTAAATTTGAAGATACCCTGTCATCTGCTGGATATCCCCCAAGCAAAATCGGGCAAGTAACAAGAGTTAAATTATTTAATAATGCCATGCACAAAACAATATTTTGATGCCAGAAAAATGCTAAAGAGCAACCTCTATCTAATCTTTGTAAAAGATAGTCCTCAGAATACTTAATAATAGAGGTTCTAAAAACACAACCAATGCTATGTTCAGATGCCCTTCTTAAATTTGTTAATGATATATCTTGAACTTTGTTGCTTCCTCTTCCTGGATAAAGGGAGCCATCTGAATCAATCCACCTAGTTGATAAAAAATCAACATCTAAATTTGGTAACAGATCTAAAAGCTCTAATAAACCATCTTTCAAAAGATAATCATCATCAGCAAGTTCCACAAGAAACTCAGTTTTACATAAATTAAAGTACTTCAATTGAGTGCGGGCTCGACTTAAATTATATTGATTTCTATATAACGATACATTTGGGACATTAGAAAATTGTGACAGGCTTTCAAATGTATTGTCAGTAGAAAAATCATCGATCACAAGAATTTCAATCTCATTATTTAGATCAAAACTTAAAAGTGATTTAATTAAATTCGTTACTTTTTCAGATCTATTATAAGTTGCAATACAAATAGTAATTAATTTTTGGTTACTCATATTAATTTTTTGGCTTACAGGAATCTAATCTATACACTTCTGCAAAATCTCCATTTCCCTTCTTATTAAAATCTACAAATCTTCCACCTGTAGCTATAAAAACAACATATTGACAGCCATTATATGTATAGGTCATGGGAGGAGCTGAGCCTGCATAAGGTAAAAAATCTTGCCATAGCATTTTTCCATTAGAATCAAATGCATACACAGCTCCATCAGGATTTCCAGTAGCAAAGATCAAGCCAGATGCTGTGGTTAATACGCCGCCAAATACTATATCTCCTTTCGCAATAAGATTCCCATCTGAATCTAGCCTCTGACCCAAAGGAATATCCCATAGTTTCTTACCGGAAACTAAATCTATCTTAGCCATGCCCCCCCAAGGCGGTTTGGTAGCAGGATTTCTATCCTTATCTAACAGAACTTGCCAAAATCCAGAATTTGAAAGTAAACCAAACTTCAATAAAAATTCATCATACCTATCAAATGATTCAAAGATCTCTGCGTGCGCCTCTTTAGAAATATTGAAAGGTATATCATGGCTTTTGTGTAAACTTGAAACCTTTTCAAAGTCCATAATAAACTCCCTTTTCTTACTAAGAGTAGAGCCCACTAAGGGTGGATAAAATAAGTCTCCCTGACCCTCAAACTCATAAAAACCTCTTCTAGAAACCCCGTGACAGGAGGCGCATTGATTCTCGTAGACTTCATTCTCAGGGGTGAATGGAACATAAGAATAAATCTTGTTTGATAGTTCAGAAATTGCATCATCAGGTCTATCCCAAGGAACCCAAGCTGGCTTAGCTATACTACTTTCTGAGTCATTTCGCCAAGCATTAATCTTTTGAGCCATGCGATCAATTAATATACTTAACTTATTTGTGTAATAAGCTCTTGAAATCCATGAGTTTCTATTGTAGGGGACTATTAATGATGGATTTTGTGAAGAAAAATCAATTGCTCCTCCAAACCATTCAGCACCCCCATGTATACCATACATAACTAAATCATAATTGATTGAGGGTGGGAGAAAAAATCCAGATTTTGAATGCCTGAGCTTATTTTTTACATACTCTAAATTCTCTCCATCTAAGTGCGAAAAATCATTCTCTAAATTAACAACTGTGCTCCAGAACGGCTCAGGTTTTGAAAATTTTTTTTGCATTAAGGCAGTTTTTTCTCCTGGAAGATCAGATTGAGGAACATCTACTATTTCAAAAGAATTCTTATGAATTGGCTCTCCATTTATTGCATTTAGTAAAATAATATCGCCAGTTTTAGAGAGTGCCGCTACAGCTCTGTATTGTTTTTCATTTACTTCAAGATCAAGAAGAATGGGGCTGCCAACTAAATCTAGGTCCCAAATATCATGCTCTATGTGCTGGAAAGTCCATACGATTTCACCAGATTTAATGTTTACTGCAATTAAAGTGACTTCTAGATTGGGATCATTTCTCCACCATCCTGTAATACCCCCCGAACTGCCAGTTACAACAAATGCTAAATCAGAAACTGGATCAATAGAAAATCCTGACCAAACTCTAGCTTTGTAGCCATTCATCTCAAATGAGGTTTGCCAATTTTTCTTCCTAGAGTCTATATCAATAGATATAATGCCCGCATCGAGAGTAGCAACCAATAAAGTATTTTCAAAAACAATTGGAGCCAATGATGAATTTAAATTTTCATATATATGAAGAACTTTGCCAGAATTAGCATCAATCTCATATACGCCTTGATTAGTTGGTCTAAAGATTTTGGAATTTTTTTTATCGTAAGTTAATCCCCTATTAAGGGCAAAGGTCCCTAGCTCTGTCTGCCAAATTAATTGTCCATTCTCTGGATTAACAGCAGAAACATGCTCCAAAGCATTAATAATTAATTTATTTCCAGTAAAAATAGGGGATGATTGAACTGTTAAGCCCTCATAAATATGACCAAACTTAAAAGAAAAAACTTTACTAAGCTCAACCACATTTGAGGAGTTAATTTGGGAATCTAATGCATATCTATGCGATTCATTATTTCCATTACTTCTACTCCACTGCTCAGAGTGAAGCAAATTAGAATGCAAAAACAATGAAATACATACAAATAATAAAGATAATTTTTTCACTTATAAGGATACGAATTTATGATTTAAAGATTATAAAACATTATTATTAAATATCTGTATTATGGATTTAAATATAACTAATAGAATTTTAAAAGAGGCAAATTTCTATCTTTGATTGAAATAATTGGCTCAGAATCAAAAAATTGATTATTGATATATTCTAAAGGACTGTAACCAGAGTAATGCTCAGGTGAAAATTTTTGATCCATAAGGTATTGAAGTAATACGTTGCAAGATTTTGTGTAAAAACCGTGAGCAAAATTATTTGGTATAACAATGACATCTCCAGCCTCTAAATCATACTCAATAACTGATGATTTTTTGGGTCTATTAATTGGAAACATAATATCCTTAATTGAACCCTTGTGAACTATTAAAATCTTGGTTTGCTCATAGGGATTTTTTTGATAGTGAAAGCCCCGAAAAATGTTTTTCTTTTCATTGTAAGAAATTAATTGATAGCAAATATTAAAATTTGGTATCTTTATAGTTTTAAGTAATAAATTCATATCGAATGGATTAAGAAAGCCTCTTTCATCTGGAAATGGTTTAAAAAAATTCTTATATATCATCTTTTATTTCTTTAATTCTTTTTTTGATGCAATCTCTTAGATTATAACTAGAGTCTTCAATGAATATATTTGTTGGGAATGTCTTAACTTCATCAAGGTAATTTGAACTAGTATTTACTTTCAATATATCCACCTTTTTATTAGAGATTTCCATAATCATTTTTGCCAGATCTTCCAAAGATATAGTATCTGGACTTTTTAATGAGTAACTTCCAGAAGGAAGGTCAATACCCATCAACAACGATCTGCATAGGGGTTGTACATCTGCTAGATTAATTCTTATTTCATTTGATGGAATTGAAATGGGATGCCCAGCAATTATATTTTTGATAAAAATATCTACGACTTTATTTCTTTTATCTCCAGAACCAAAAGTATCAAATATATATAGGTTAACTATGTCAGAATGTTGATGATCTAGAAACTTCTTAAAAATTTCCTTGGATAATGAGTATACATTTTGAGATTTGAAACCTAATAACTGATGATAGCTTAGAGCATTGATAATTTTTAGATTATCTAATGAGCTCAAAGCATTAAATACAGAAGCAGGAAAATGAATATTGGCTTCAATGAGATGTTCTAATTCAGCTACAGAACTTGGGTTTGGGTTGTAAAGAGTTGCTAGGTTGATGAGAGTGTTAGAAGGATTTTGTAAAAAAAAATCGCTAGCAATACCTACCTCTTTAGCTCCATCTTTTGCATAAATTCGGAGAGTCTTGTTTCGTGTAAAATTAACAACTTTGTCATATTCTTCTAGGAGATAGTGAAGTAAATTGCTTCCAATGAAACCAGTTAAGCCAGTTGCATAAATTATTTTATGCAATAGCTGCTTCCGCTTTGAAAACTATTTCTTGCATGTAGGCCATTTTCTCTTCAGTCATTTGATTATGGCAACCTAGCATTATGCCGTTTTGCATTATCTCATCAGAAATTTCAAAACTACCATGAGAATCCCATATAAATTTCTCTGCAACAGGCTGTTTTAAAATATTGCCAGTAAAAATAGTTCTAGTTTGAATACCTGCTTTTTCTAAATAAATTTGGAATTCTTTTCTCTTTCCTTTTAATTTATTTGTAAGGAGCATTGGAA
>Ga0181601_10004316_pt1 | contig 11928 bp, 10 predicted proteins | sample 041ome_8_FD_133020 | JGI IMG/M metagenome (GOLD analysis project Ga0181601, IMG submission 133020) | Coastal salt marsh microbial communities from the Groves Creek Marsh, Skidaway Island, Georgia - 041407BS metaG (megahit assembly) | ecosystem: Environmental > Aquatic > Marine > Intertidal zone...
CCAGCCTAGATTTTTAAATTTTAAAACTAAGTCCGATTTTTTTTCAGTAGTTAAAATTATAAATAAAAAAACGGAAGGGGCAAAAAAAACAGATCTCCAAAAATAAATAGTCCAAGGATCTGTCATTTCAAAGGAACGAAAAATAGTTCCCCCGGAACTTAAAAATAATCCTCCCAAAGCTATGAGCAAAGGGCCTGGAATTTTATAAATAGACATTCTTATGTTTTTGGTTAAAAATTCAAATAATGAACATAGGATTTATAGGTACTGGCACAATCACTACTTCGGTTATTCAAGGTTTGTTTAGATCAAAGCTAAAGGTTAGGCAAATTCTTATTTCAGAGCGAAGCACAAAAAACTCGCGTGCTTTGTCCAAGCAATTCAAGAAGATTAGAGTCCTTAAAAATAATCAAGAAATTATTAATAAATCAAGCTGGGTATTTATTGCTGTAGTTCCTAAAGTTGCCAAGACAATATTAAAAGATCTTACCTTTAAAAAAAACCAGACGGTCATCAGTTTTGTTTCGACGGCTAACATGGATTATTTAAAAAAAGCGGTTTATCCTGCAACGAGCATAGTCAAAGCCGCACCACTTCCAACTATTGCCCATAAATTAGGTCCTATTATTTTGTTTCCTAATCACAAAAAAGTAACTAACTTTTTTAATCACTTAGGACGTTCCATTGTTGCTAAAAATGAAAAAGAAAATAATCATTTGTGGACTATAGCAGCTTCCATGGCAACATATTTTGAGTTTTGCCATACACTAGAGTCATGGTTAGTGAAACGAAAAGTAAACGAAACCAAAGCAAGACGGATGATAGAAAGTCTTATGTTTGGCTTGGCTCATACTATGTTAATGAGAACAACGAAAACTAAGGATTTAGTTAAAGAGTTTCAAACTAAAAAGGGAATTAATGAAGAGTTGTTAAAACGATTACAAAAAGCAAATATTTTTTCCAAAACCAATGAAGGTTTGACTAAAATTTTACAACGAATTACAAAGGCGAATGACTGATTTAAAAGACGTTCCAGGAAATTATACGGATACAAATCCAGATACTAAAGATTTTACTTTCAATCACACTATGATCCGTGTCAAAGATCCTAAAGTCTCTTTGGATTTTTATACTAGAATTATGGGAATGAAATTAGTAAGAAAAAATGATTTTCCGAATGCAAAATTCTCTTTATATTTTTTAGGTACTTTTGCTGAAAACGAAGTATCGGATTTACCTAAAGATAATGAGGAGCGAAGAGGATGGGTTTTAAATCAAAAATCTATTTTAGAATTAACCCATAATTGGGGCACAGAAAATGATCCAAATTTTTCCTATCATGATGGCAACAAAGAACCACGTGGATTTGGTCATATTGCGTTTAAAGTTCCTGATGTCCAAAAAGCTTGTGAGCGATTTGAACAACTAGGGGTTACCTTTCAAAAAAAACCAAGTGAAGGCACAATGCGAAGTATCGCCTTTATCAAAGATCCAGATGGGTACTGGATTGAAATTGTCTAATTAAGAAATTGCAAAAAATATCTTTTATTAATTGTTTAGAAGCAATTGCTATTTTTAAAAATAAAAAAAATAATATTGCATTTTTAGATGTTCGAACCAGAAAAGCCTATGTGCAAGAATTTGCTTTTGGTGCCATCAATTGTCCTTTGGATCGATTTTCTTTAATGATTGCAGACCTTGTTCCTGACTGTTCTGCTTTGATTATTATAATAGGAGCGAACAAAAAAGCTATGTTCAAAACTAATCTAATACTGATGAAAAAAAAATACTCTCATGTTCTTTATATAAAAGGCGACTACCCAGCATGGAAAAAAGCTAAATTACCTATGTGGGCGGGTGAATTCACACTATCCAAGGCTTTTGGGGAGTGGATTGAAGTAACTGGCAAAGTTAACAATATTGCTCCCAAGGAACTACATCGAATGCATCAACAACCAAATTCTCAGTTGTTGCAAATTGATGCTAGACCCAAAATCGAATATGAAAAATTTACTCTTCCCTATTCTAAACATTGTTCAGGAGGGGAGCTTCCTGCATATTTACAAAAGACAAGTACAAAGAAAACCATAATAGTTCATTGTGCTGGTAGAACCAGAAGTATTATTGCTTATCAAACCTTGCTTGATTTTAATGTTTCACAAAAAAAATATGTCTTAAATGGTGGAACCCAAAACTGGGTATTAAATGGTCTCGAGCGAGCGTACCAACAAAAATCAGATATAAACAAACATCAAGTAAATATTGCTCAAGACAAAAAACTTGCCAAAACAATTATACAAAAATTTAAATTGCCCTCTGTTACTAGAATAAAAAATATAAAAGGTGTCCATGGTTTTGTTATTCAATCAGAAATTATAAATAATCAAAAAATACCCTACTGGAAAAATGTTAATGCAACTACTCTAGTTCAAAATACAGACAAGTTTATTGCTTCAACATCCACGCCTATTTATATTTATTCAGATATTCCTACTTCTGCTGTATTTTCAGTTCTTTGGCTAACCAGAATGGGTTATTATGCTATCTGGCATCAAGATAAGCCAACTAAAAACCTAACCTACCAATATTGTAACAAAAACTTTTCTGATCCTACTTATTTTTTTCCTAAACGACATTTAGGAAATAAAAAAGATGCACAAGGATACTTGAATTGGGAACATGGATTAATTCCTACCTTGCAAAAATGGGGTTGCAAACATCCTTGGTTACCTATGAATGTTAAAACATTTAAGAAAAGTGCTCACCCTATTCACAATGTATATAAATGTTTGCGAATAAAATAAATTTACGGGTATAAAATTTCTCTTTCCCAGTTTTGATTTTTTTTCTTATAGCGCAATCGTTGATGCAATCTATTGCTTACATCTTTCCAAAATTCAATACTACTCGGAGTTAATAACCAACCAGACCAAAAAGGAGGTCTGGGAACTTTGTTCTCATCTGGATACGTTTGTTTAAATTGTTCTATTCTTGTTTCAAAATCATCTCTTGCATTCATAGGAGTAGACTGAATAGAAGCCCATGCGCCAATTCTGCTCATATAAGGTCTGGATTGATAATAGGCATCCGCTTCTTGGTCTGATACCTGAGAAATGGTTCCAGAAATTCTTACCTGTCTTAACAAACTTTTCCAATGAAAACACATGGAAGCTTTAGGATTTGCAATTAAATCTCTGCTTTTTTTGCTCTCTAAGTTGGTATAAATAACAAAGCCTTTATCACTCAATCCTTTTAACAAAACCATTCGAACATCGGGTTGTCCGCTAGAATCAGCAGTGGCCAAAGCTAATGCGTTGGGATCATTAGGCTCCGATTGTTTTGCTTCTTCCATCCATGCACGAAACACAACATACGGATCTTGTTCATCCATAAAGCTTATATCGAGTCCTAATTTGTTTGTTTTTTGATTCATAATTAAGTCAAAATAACTTATATAATAAGAATATGTCATTTAATACATTTGGGAAAGTTTTTAGATTCACTACGTGGGGAGAATCTCATGGTCCTGCTATTGGTTGTGTCGTCGATGGTTGTCCTCCTAATATTCCTTTATCAGAAACAGATATTCAGGGCGATCTAAATAGACGAAAACCAGGACAGTCTAAATTTACATCTCAAAGAAAAGAAAAAGATTTAGTGCAAATCTTATCAGGTGTTTTTGAGGGCAAAACCACAGGAACTCCTATTTCAATGATTATCTTCAATGAAGATATGAAATCAAAAGATTATGGAAATATTAAAAATAAGTTTCGTCCTGGTCATGCTGATTTTACTTATTTTAAAAAATATGGCATTCGTGATTATCGAGGAGGGGGAAGATCCTCTGCTAGAGAAACAGCATCGCGGGTTGCAGCAGGTGCTATTGCCAAAAAAGCTTTGAGTATTTTATTAGGAAAAAAATTTGCAGTAGTGGGTGCAGTAACGCAAATTGGTCCTGTTATGAGCAATCCTGATAATTGGGATGAAAAGCAAATAAGAAAAAATCCATTCTTTTCCGCAGATAAAGAGATTGTTCCTGTATACGAAGACTACTTATTATCTATTCGTAAACAAGGAAGTTCTTGCGGGGCTATGATTGAATTGCGTGCGCGAGGAATTCCTGTGGGATTGGGTGCTCCTATTTATTCTAAGCTTGATTCAGATATTGCCTCTGCTTTGATGAGTATTAATGCAGTCAAAGCGGTAAACATTGGAGCTGGTATGGATGTAGCTGTATTAACTGGAGAGAAGAATTCTGATGAAATGAGAAGTAAAAAGGGCAAAGTACATTTTAAAACGAATAATGCGGGTGGTATACTAGGTGGTATTTCCTCTGGGCAAGATATCATCTGTTCTTTTGCCGTAAAGCCAACTTCTTCTATTTTAAATACGAGAGAGACGGTGGACAAGTCTGGAAAAAATACTAGCATTTCAGTACATGGAAGACACGATCCTTGTGTTGGAATCCGTGCCGTTCCGATTGGTGAAGCTATGCTAGCATGCGTTCTTCTAGACCATTATCTTCTTAATCGTGCTCAATGCGGCTAGGCCTTGATACCCCTTAAAGACGATAATCCAACTTACAGAACTCCTATTGTTACCTATTCGATTATTGCAATATGCGTAATTGTTTTTATTTTAGAAATTACCTCTTCATCCTACAATAACGGTAGGTTATTTTATTCTTACGGATTAATACCAGCAGTCTTTACAGGACAAGCAACTTTACCAGATGAAATCGCCGGTCTACCATCAGAGCTTACTTTGTTAAGCTCCATGTTCATGCATGGTGGTTTTATGCACTTGATTGGCAATATGCTTTATATGTGGATTTTTGCTGATAATATTGAAGATGAAATTGGACCTGTTCGTTTTATCATTTTTTATGTATTAGCAGGAATTGCTGCTGCATTAACGCAAGTATATTTAAATACAAGCTCAACTATTCCAATGATTGGAGCTTCTGGTGCTATTGGTGGGGTTTTAGGAGCCTATATTGTTAATCATCCTAAAGCTAAAGTGCTAGTTTTAATTCCATTAGGTTTCTTTTCTCAAATAATAAAAATTCCTGCACTGTATGTATTAGGTTTTTGGTTTGTTTTGCAATTTATCAATTCCTCCTTGTCTTCTTCTACTGGTGGTGGTGTTGCCTATGGGGCTCATATTGGTGGTTTTATTTTTGGGGTAATTGCTATTCTATTTTTTAATAAAAAGAGTACAGTCCAAAAAGTTTCTAATAATAAACCAAAAAACCCTTGGGCTTCTTAATGGATTTTTTTTATCTTCCTTCTGAAATAAGTAATATGACTGCTCTGCTAATGATAGCAGTGAGTCTGGTAACCTCCTTTATATCTGCAGCAGCAGGAATTGGTGGAGGTTTGATGATGTTAGCTTTTTTATCAGCATTACTTCCTCCTATGTATCTAGTCCCTATTCATGGGATCATACAATTTGGATCTAATTTTTTTAGAGCAACACTTTCTTATAAAGAAATAAACAAAGGGGCAATTATTCCTTTTGTACTTGGTTGCTTAATTGGCTCTACAACCGGTGGGTTTATATTTACCAATGTCCCCACTAATTTTCTAAAATTTGGAATTGCTTTTTTTATTTTATGGTCTGTATTTGGCTCCGTTCCTACAATTAAAAGTAAATTATTATTTCCTATTGGATTTTTAGTTTCCTTAATCTCTATGTTATTTGGTGCTTCAGGATTTATTATGGTAGCTGTAGTTAAAAGTATGAAACTTCCTCCTGTGAATCACGTAGCAACTCATGGGGCCATGATGACTTTTCAACATTTAATCAAATGTATTGTCTTTGGAATTTTTGGTTTTTCTTTTGCATCCTACGCACCTTTGGTGGTGGCTATGATCGTGAGTGGTTTTTTTGGGACCTTGATTGGTAAGCAATTCCTAATTAAAAAAGGACAATATTATTTTAAAACCGTCCTTAATATCTTCCTAATTTTTGCAGCGATCCGATTAGTTTGGAGCGCTATTCAGTCTATGTAATTGTCCACAAGTAAGGACACCCAAGGCAACCAATGTTCACGTTTTGATTCCCTTTTGATTCCACTTTGATTCAAAAATACAACCTGAAAGAGTACATGTGAATATCAAGATCTAAAAAACGATGAAAATTTATGCACATTTGGATTATTAAAAATAAATCGATGTTCACGTTTTGATTCCGTTTTGATTCCACTTTGATTCAAAAATACAACCTAAGGTTACTTTGATCTTCTGTAATTAAAATAACCAAAAATGAGTAATAACAATAATGCAAAAGGATAAACAATATCTTTATCGGGTCTGTTGGGATTAGTTGTTTTAAACTCATCAATACTATCTCCTGTAGATAGGCCAACTTTTTTAGCAACCCCGTTCCATTTCAGAGTATCAATAATCAATGCACCGTCTTTCTCCACCACTTCGATACCTAAATCATCAATTTGAAATTTTTTATCAAACTGATTTTCCTTAATCTCAAACATTTTATATCGTTTTCCATAATTAGTTTGCCTAGTAATTTTAATTCGAACTGCCTCATCTGGCTTAAAGGTTGCTTGCCTAATATTTTCTGAAGTTAGAATTTGCGAATTATATTCTGGATAAAACTGATCCAGAATAAAGCCTGGTCTAAATAGTGACATAGAAATTGCTAAAAATGCAATCACTTCATACCAGCGCATTTTAGTTAAAAACCATTGTTGGGTTGCTGCAGTAAATACTAAAATAGCAATTAGAGAAGTTACAATGACTATTAATGCATGAAACCAATTATCAATTCCAATTAACAAGAGTTCATTATTAAAAATAAACATCACAGGAAGAATGGCGGTTCGTAAACTATACCAAAATGCCTGAAGTCCTGTTTGAATAGGATCGGCTCTAGATATAGCAGCGGCTGCATAAGATGCTAATCCAACAGGTGGTGTTACATCCGCCATTAAGCCAAAATAAAAAACGTATAAATGAACCGCGATAAGTGGAAAAATATAACCAGATGCATTTCCTACTTCCACCACTACGTTTGCCATTAATGCAGCTACGACTAAATAGTTAGCCGTAGTAGGAAGTCCCATTCCTAGCAATATACAAAGAACTGCTGTAAGGCCTAATAAAATAATAATATTATTTCCCGCAATCGCTTCTACTACCACAATTAAATTATTACTTAAGCCGGTTGACGAAACTGCGCCAACTATAATTCCAGCGGTTGCAATAGCAACCCCTACACTGATCATGTTAATAGCTCCTTTTTCAAATCCAGTGATAATTTGATTGTAAGAAAGTTTTAAAGAATCGGTAATAGATAAATTATTTTTATTTGCTGCAAGAATATTTTGAATCACAATCACAGCTAATAAAGACAGGATAGAATAAAAAATAGCAGAAGAGGCTGTCCAGTTTTTAATCAGCAAAAGATAAACTAAAATTACAATGGGAATTAAATAATGCACTCCTTGCATAAAAGTTTTTCCTAAAGGTGGAATATCTTTTTCAGGCAATCCTTGAATTCCCAATTTCACAGATTCTAAGTGAGAAATATAAAATAATGCGATGTAAGAAATAATGGCTGGTAAAATTGCATGGGTTACCACTTGAAAATAAGATATTCCCAAAAGTTCAGCCATGACAAATGCTGCAGCGCCCATAATAGGAGGCATTAATTGTCCATTCACTGATGCTGCAACTTCAATAGCTCCTGCTTTGACAGCATTTAGCCCTGTCTTTTTCATAATTGGAATCGTAAAAGCACCAGTAGTTACGGTATTGGCAACGGAAGAACCTGAAATCATTCCCGTTAAACCAGAAGCTAAAATGGCTGCTTTTGCAGGACCACCACGCATTCTACCCACAGAGGCAAAAGCTAAATTTAAAAAATAAGTCCCCCCTCCAGCGGCATCCAAAATAGATCCAAATAAAACAAATAGAAAAATAAAACCAACAGAAACACTAATCGGAATACCAAAAATAGCCTCTCCTCCAAGCCAATGATATCCAACTAATCGATTTAATGACAAACCAGGATGCGCAATTAAATCTGGTAATACCCTTCCAAAAAAAGAAAATAAAATAAATACAAGAGCGATAATGACAAGTGGCCAACCAATAACTCTTCTAGTCGCTTCTAACAATAAGATAATACCAATCGATCCTAAAATTACTTCAAAAGGAATAACTATTCCTGCAATACTAATGGTACTCATTACTCCTTGACGGTGCACTAGACCTTCGTAATTAAATACTAAATATAAAGTCGCAATAAGTCCAAGAGCTACAAAAATAAAATCTAAAATTTGGATACTCTGATTTCGATTAGTTTTATTGGATGGATATAATAAAAAACATAATGTCAGAGCAAAAGCTAAATGAATAGCTCGAGCAGGTACGTCAATAAATTGACCTATGTTGAAAATAAAAGGAAGGGGACTTGCGTACCATAATTGAAATAAAGTCCATGCAATAGCTACCGCTGCAACTAATTTTAAATTCCAACCTGATAAAATACGTTTTGTTTCTCCATCTTCGTCGAATTTTTCAAAAAAATCTGGTTTGCTAGAATTTTGCATCATCATAAAAAAAAGGCCCAGAAAAACTGGGCCTTTAATTTTTTGAGAAAAGCTTACATTAAGCCTTTTTCTTTATAATACTTAATTGCTCCAGGATGAAGCGGTGCTGACAAACCATCTTTGATCATTTTCTTAGGATCAAGGTTTGCAAAAGCAGGATGTTGTTTTTTAAAATCATCTAAGTTTTCAAAAACAGCTTTTACCATGCTGTACACCATATCATCAGAAACTTTCGCACTAGTTAGTACTGAAGCCATCACACCAAAAGTAGTGACATCTTTATCTGAAGTTTTGTAAGTTCCTTTAGGAATAGTTGCAAACGCATAGTAAGGATCTTTTTTCACCATAGCTTTTACCTGCGGTGTTTCTAGATCGATAATATATGCTCCACAGCCATCTGCTGCTTGAGCAACACCTGCGTTAGGAACGCCCACTGTGTAACCAAACGCATCAATCTTACCGTCACATAATGCCCCTGATTGTTCAGAAGAAGTTAATTCAGAAGTAGATCCAAAGTAACTTTTGTTCACCTTGTGAGCTTCTAATAATACTTCGAATGTACCTCTTTGACCTGAACCAGGATTTCCGATGTTTACCTTTTTCCCTTTTAAAGATTTCCAGTCTTTAATTCCTGAACCTTTTCTTGCAATAATTTGGAAAGGCTCTGGGTGAGCTGAAAATACAGATCTAAGATCGGTAAATGGTTTTACTTTATCTGGCTTCGTACCATTATAAGCATGATAGCCCCAGTCAGACTGAGCTACACCAAATTGAAACTCACCTTGTTGAATTTGACCGATATTATAAGTCGATCCACCTGTAGAAGGAGCCGCACATCTGTATGCTTTATCGGATCCTTTTCTACCATGGTCTGATGATTGAAGCTTTCCAACCATTTTACAAATTGCGTTACCAACTTGGAAATATACTCCAGTGGCACCACCTGTACCTATAGTAAAGAACTCTGCAGATTTTGCAGTAACAGTAAGCGGCAAACTGATTGCAAGCATACTGATAGTTCCCACTATAAGAGATGTTATTTTTCTCATTAGTCTCCCCTTTTTTTAAGTTATTTTTGTAAAAAATTATAACAAGAGAAAAATTGAATCTCAAGCGCTCATTTTTCCCGCCCAGTCTAAAATTTTTTTAATTCCATTTATAACTTTGGGCGCAAATTGTTGAATATCTTGTTCTGTTAAAGAATGTTTGTCTTTTGCATATTGTAAAAATTTTGCTCCATCAAAATCAACAAAACTTAGTCTGAATAATAATTGAGATTCTGGAAAACCAAAATCAGAACCGGGTAATACTGCAACACCTGTATCTAAAAGTAATTGAGAACACATTGTAGATGATGAATTGAATTTATGCTTAAGCAGTTCAGTAAAGTCGGGCATAATATAAAAACCACCTTCTGGTTCTTTTACAGAAATACTGTTCGTGTTTAATTTTTTAAAACAATAATCAGAGATAGTTTGTAAAATTTTTTTTGAATTATCTAAAAATTCCTTTTGATCAGAATCATAGGCAACAACAGCTGCATACTGAATTGGTGCAGAAGCAGAACTGTAAGCCTCACTTGCAATCACTTGCATTTTATCATCTAGATCTTTTAATAAATCTGGAATTGCAAAATATCCTAATCTCCAGCCACCCGCGCCACACCATTTACTTAACCCATTGCTTATAATAGTTCGTTCTGGATAAAAGGAAGCTATTGAATGATAAGATCCTTTAAAAGTTAGATCAGAATATATTTCGTCTGATAAGACTATAATGTCATGTTCTTTAAATTTTTTTGCTAATTCTTGTAAATTATGCGCATTCGTTCCTGATGGATTGTTAGGAGTATTTAAAATAATAAGTTTATTTTTAGCGGTACATATTTTTAACACCTCTTCGATATCTTGCGATGTTACATGCCAATTATTTTCAATTCTTGTTTGAACCCAATGAACTTTGTTTTTAGCAATCATAGCTTGAGGATCATAAGAAACCCAACTAGGAGCTGGTAAAATAATATCTCCATCAAAAGCTAATTGTAAAAGAAACATTAATTGCTTAGTTCCAGGACCTACAAAAATATTATCAACACTATAATGATTTAATGATTTTCTTAATAAATCTGCATGAATGGCTTTTCTTAAGGACAATAAACCTTTGACTGGTAAATAATCCTTTTGAAATGCATGTTTTTTTAATTCTTCGGTAATATTATTGGGAACAGGAAATGGAGATTGGCCAAAACCGAATTTAATAACTTCTTTACCTTGTCTTTCCATTTCCTTGCTTTGTTCATTAATAACCAGAGTAGAAGATGGCTTAAGATTAGTCAGGTACGATTTTATATTCATTAAGTTTTTTTATAATACTAAAATAATTAATCAATTAATTTGATCTCAATATCTTTTTTGAAATGGTCTCAGCAATCATCATAACCGGCGCATTAGTATTGCCAGAAGTTATATAGGGCATAGCGGAAGCATCAATCACCCTTAACTTTGAAACACCTCTTACCCTACATTCAGAGTCAAGAACTGTCATTGGATTATCAGCAACACCATTACTGTCTACTTTTCCCATCGCACACGTTCCCACGGGATGAAAAATAGTTGTTCCCAAATCTCGAGCTGCATTCTCTAAATCTTTATCACTTTCCAAATTTTTTCCTGGCAACATTTCTTCTGGCTGAAAAGACGCTAATGCACGACTATTCATTATGTCTCTAGTTTTTTTTAATCCAGCTACTGCTATATCAACATCTTCTTTCGTTGATAAATAATTACATAAAATTTTTGGATACTCCAAAGGGTTGTTACTTTTTGCTCTGATCCAACCTCTTGAAGTTGGTCTAATATTACAAACGCTAGGAGTAATTGCATTAAAAGGATGTAATGGATCGCCAAATTTAGGAAGGGATAAAGGCTGAACGTGCCACTCTAAATTTGCACTTACTTGTGATGGATCACTTTTCGTGAAAGCTCCCAAAGTAGAAGGTGGCATAGTCATAGGACCTGTTCTAAAAAAAGCATATTCTAGTCCCATCATTAATCGTGAGAAAATATTTTTATACAAAGTATTTACGGTCTTACAATTAGATACTTTATAAACAGTTCTAATCTGTAAATGATCTTGTAAATTTTCTCCCACACCTGGTAAATCACATACTGGTTCTATTCCAATATTATTTAGCAAAGAAGCAGATCCAATTCCAGAAACTTGTAACAAATGCGGAGTACTTACCGCTCCTGCTGCTAAAATAACTTGATCTTTTGCGGTAATTATTTTTTTTTCACCTTTATGTATAACTTCCAGTCCATAACTTTCTAATTTTGCATTAGCCCAAGCTC
>Ga0181601_10004332_pt1 | contig 11909 bp, 7 predicted proteins | sample 041ome_8_FD_133020 | JGI IMG/M metagenome (GOLD analysis project Ga0181601, IMG submission 133020) | Coastal salt marsh microbial communities from the Groves Creek Marsh, Skidaway Island, Georgia - 041407BS metaG (megahit assembly) | ecosystem: Environmental > Aquatic > Marine > Intertidal zone...
GATTTCTCTTCGAGTGTCGTCATCCGCCTCGCGACGCGTCACGCCCGCCGCGTCCAACAATTTCGTCTCCACTTGCTCCCACGTGTATGGCGTCGACGCGTTCGTCTGCCAGTACACCTCCACCGTGTCTCTCGTGTACTGATTCTTGCTATCCCACTGCAAAGGTGGGCCGTTGGGATCGAACAAGACGTCGAGATGCGCGCCGAGCTCGTCGTCCTCGTGCATCGCCTCCACCACATCCGTCTGCATGGACTCTGGATACACAAAGAGCGTCCAATAGTTAAACTTGGTGCTCTCAGACGTCGACGTCGACGCAATCGTTGGCATGTGTTCACCCGTCTGAAACGTCGCCGGACCGAGTCGAACCTGTTTCATCTTCAACGCTTCCACGTACGCCCGAATCCTCGTCTTCTCCTCCGCGTCCAATTTCGCCTGTTTCTCCCTCTTCTCTACCAATCTCTTCGCCTCTCTAAGCATAACCTTCAAATCTCGATTATCTCCCTCAACCTCGAGCCCACCGACGCAACACCTCGCGCACTCCTCCGCTTTTTCCAGCGCCAACGCCCCTTTCGCCGCTCGAAACCAACCCTTGACGTTGCCGCCGTCGTACTCCACCGCCTTTATCCCATCTTCGTACGCTTTTCGGTAATTTTTCAACAACAGCGCCGCGTACGCGCGGTTCGAATACAACGCGCTCATCAACCCCGCGTCGTCTTCGCATCCACACAGTATTCCCGTCGTGTAGTGTTCCACCGCGTACCGCACGTACATTTTATTCGCCTTGTACTTGATGGACGCGTTGCCCTTTTCCTTGGCTTGTTCCGCCCGCTCTCGCGGTGTTTGCGGCGTTTGTGACTCCCGGACGATCGCCTTGAGCGCTTCAAACTCTGGGGAGGTTTCATCCATCCAATCGTCCGCGTTCCCGTCGTCACCGCTCGTCCAGAATAACGGCGGGAGCACTTCCTCGGCGGCTGATGTCGATTTCGCTCCGTTTTCACTCTTTTCTTCGTCGAGCGACGCCATCGCGATCGACCGTCCGGGACGAGATTAGATTGACGCGGTTCCGTCGTCTGTTATCGGTCGAGTGCGTTTCCTTCCTCGGGAGGGCGCGTCGATGAGTGCGGAGGATGAACGCGAACGCGAGCGGTACAGTCGAGGACGCGCGCGCGCGCGTTGATACTTTAAATTCATCGTCGTCGTTACAAGCGATGCGAATGAAACAGCGAACGCGATAAAAATATTCAAGACAAAACGACCTCTCTCTCCATTAACAGTCGGTGACGCCGCGTCGCGTTAAACCTTTTGCAATTCATCGCTCTTCGCCTTGGTCGCGTCCTCAACCTTTTTCACGTACGAAGCCGTGAGGTCGTCCATACCCTTTTTAAGCTTGGCGAGCTCATCCTCCCCGACGGTCCCACCCTTCTCGAGCTTATCGTACGCCTTCATCGCGTCCCGACGAACGTTACGCAGGGCGACTTTACCGTCCTCGCCGAGTTTACTGACGAGTTTGGCGAGCTCTTTGCGTCGTTCCTCCGTCAACGCCGGAACGTTGAGTCGAATGACGTTCCCATCGTTCGACGGCGTCATCCCGAGATCGCTCTCGTTCAGCGCCCGTTCGATATCCTTAATCGCTCCTTTATCAAAGGGTTGAATCACGATCGTCTGCGCGTCCGGCGTGGATGCGTTCGCGATGGTTTTCAACGGCGTCGCCGCTCCGTAATACTCCACCTCGATTCGGTCCAACACCGCCGCGTTCGCTCGTCCCGTTCTCACCGTGGAGAAATCCCGGGCGATGGAGTCCATGGTTTTATCCATGCGTTCCATCGCGTCGAGCTCGATCTCCTCCGGGTCCACCTCCCCGTCCGCGTCGTCCGTCGCTCGCAGCGGCGTCGACACCGACACCCTCTTCTTCAGAAGCGTCGTCGATTTCCATGTCGTTCGTCTCTTCGTCGTCGTCGTCGACACGGTCGTCGGCGTCGTCGCCGAAACTCTCGTCGTCATCAATCCCATCATCATTATCGTCGTCGCTATTTCTTTCGCGCCCGCCCGTCGCGGTGTGTCGCCGTCGAGCGAACCGAACCGAACGAAATCGATGAAAAAGCGCACCCAGAGCGAGGGTTATCCACCCCATCGTTCCATTCATTCATTCATCAGTCGCGCGTCACGCCCCGACGCGGACCATGATGTCGACGACCATGATGTCGACGACGACCATGATGTCGACGACGACCCATCGCGCGACCGCCCCGACGGCGAAACGCGCGAGAACCGCGACGAGGAAACCGACGCGCGCGCGCCGGGCGCGACCGGTCTCACCCGTCGCGTCGGCCGCGGACGGAGGGGGCCTCGAAGCGGCGCTGGCGGAAGCGCGCGCGGCGCCGAACGGAACGACGGAGAAGGACTTTTCAAACTATTACGCCGTGTTGAACTCGGCGACGCCCGAGGAGGCGCAGCGGGCGGTGGAGGAAATGGTGGCGAAGGGCGAGCTCACCGAGGGCGTGGTCGAGGCTGCGTTGGCGACGATGCGGGCGGCGGAGGACAAGAACGAGCGACCGGAAGTGCTCGCGGCGTTGAAGAGCGTGTTTGAGTTTTTGTTGGAGAGTTATCAGCGGGCGAACGCGCCGCCCGCGCTCGGGGTCGTCGATGCCGTGGTCGGTGCGTTGGACGCGGCCGAGTCGGCCGAGGACGAGGAGCGCGTCGTGAAGGAAAAGTGCGCCGAAGGCGGAATGAGCGTCGAAGAGTTCGGGGCGAACGTCGACGGGTTTTTGACCGCGATGGAGGAACAGGACGCGGGTTTCGAGGCGCAAGTCGCGGAATTGCGCGCGAACGGGGCGTCGGAGGAGATGGAGGAACAAATCGCGCAGTTGGCGTTTATGCGCGCGAACGCGAAGGCGCAAATGCTTTGCATTCGCGAGATCGTCGGTCGCATGACTTCGTAGCGGCCGCCCCGACGACTCGCCCCGACGCGCGCGCTCAGTGAGTAATTTTGTAAATGGTACACACGTTCCGAGTTGGTTGATCGCGTTCCGTCGCGCGTGTCCGTCGCCTCCCGACGACTGTTACGATGTTACGATGCGAGACGAGAGAGTAAGCCCGAGAGCCCCTTCATAAAATGACGCCCGGCCCCGACGACGCGCGAGACGACTCCGAGACGTTAACATCCAGTATCACGACGACGACGACGACGATGGGCGCATCCGCATCTCGATCCCGAAACCCGACGGCGGCGGAGCCACTCCCATTGCAGACGGGTGGAAAATCACGGTCTCGCCGGTCTCGCCGATGGAAGAAGAATCGACACCTCGGATGCGCGACATCGACGGACTCGGCGTCGACGGAAACGCCCCCGACGCCGCGAGCGACGCCGTACAGCCAAACGCACGACGCGCACGAGCTGTACGCCCACGATGAAGAGCTTTTGGAGCTTCAAGTGGCGGTGGCGACGACGCGAGCGGCGACCAAGGCGCTTCTTCGCGACGCCGAGGAGTGGCGCGCGAGAGCGTTGGCGGATCGAACGACGGGCCAGACGCTCGTCGCGGCGACGGATCGGTGGAGCGCGGAGGGGGAGATCGACGAGATCGGGTCTCGGTTTCTCGGGTTGGAGTTTTTCGACCCGCGCGAGCGCGAGATGCGCCTTCGAGTCTCCGGATCCCCCGCCGGTGGAGGAAACGGAGGCGGGCGAGAAACGCGGAAAAGGTACCATCCGCTGCTACAGTCGTCGCTCGATCTCGAAAATATTCGATGCGATCTACGCGATTGCGTGATGAAGAACGCCTCTGCTTTTCAAGACATTTCTCGCGCGTTTGCGGGGAAAATAGAAAAGCTGTCGGAAGACGCGCAATCTTCGTTTGAAAAAAATCTTGAAAGCCTCGTGATTGAGCACGAACGCAACTGGTTTCATCACAAGGCGGCGAGAGAGAAATTCACCGCTCTCACCGAAGTCGTGTCGCTTGAAGGGTCGCACTCGGGGAAAGATGCGATTTCCGAAGATGGGTCGATTGAAGAGGAATCTCCCTCGCTCGAACGAAGCAAGCAGATCGACGCGATATCAACGGAAATTTCGCAACGCGTCGCCGCGATCGAGAAGAACGAAGTGATGCTGAAGACGAGAAGTCGCGAATTCTTGGCCTACTTTGTGCCGCATGCGCGTCACTTGGCGAAAGAGTTTGCCATGGCGCAGGTGGACTTTTTCGGCGCGTCCAGCGAGCGCGCGGCGCGTGCGGTCGCATCGGCGACGATTGAATCGCTTCGTCGCGAAATGTCCGCGGTGAAGCTTCCAAGTCGAACGAAAATCGACGCGCCGCCGACGCCCGACAGATTGGGATCCGAGTCTCGGCGCAAACCGCACAAACAAAAAGAAGAAGAGTCTCTCGACCTCGAAGAAGGTGAGATCGCCGTCTCGGGTGCGCCCGCGGAAGCGACGACTTCAATCGCCTGAGAAATGAAAAAAGAATACGAGGAGGACAACGACCGATGAGACGCGAAACGAGCGGGGCGAATTTTGTTTACGCGACGCCGCGCTTTGCAATACTGGTACATTTTTTCACACTTTTGGCGCCGACGCACCGCCGCTAATTCTAAAGAAATCAACTACTTAGTATGTCTACTGGATCACCTCGACACGAATGGGGTCGAGGTGAATTTATTTTATCATCTATATCTACGCGCAAACGCGAGACTCACCGCTCGCGCGCACAAAGTCTCTGCGTCGATGGATGGATCTTCGGCGTTGGCTTGCGCAAAAGCGACGGCTTCGGGCGAATCCAACTCTGGAGTCGTGTTCACCTCATCCACAATCATCTCCCCGTTTTCGACGTTGACGTAGGCTTCAATCTGCGCGAGCCCTTCGATTTGAAGAGCGTCGCCGATGCGACGCGATCGTTCCTTGACGAGTTGCACGACTCCGTCGCCGATGACGTCAGGTAGAGTCGTCGCGAGAACGTACGGCGCGTCGTCTCTCATTTTGACGCTCGGCGTGAATGCTGCGAGCCGGCCCGGACCGTCGCCGAAGATGGTGACGATCGCTCGAACCCACGTGTTCGAGGACGAAGTGTCAAAGCACGGCTCAAAGACGAATGCGGCGTGAGTGGTTCCGTTCGCCGTCGCCTCGGTCGATTCGTTGATGTACTCGACGAGATCTTTGTCGTTTCCGAGCACCTTGACGAGCTTATTGCGAGAGTTTGCAAAGAGGGGTTTGACGCGAACGGATGCGTTCCAGTTGAGCGACGCCAAGATGTCCACCCAAAGTCTTCTCGTCGCCCCGTCAGCCGTCCTCTGCTGGCTCCCGCCCCAGTGCGATCCCGTCTCCAAGTCGTACACCTTTGCCTTTGAGAGCAACGCAGACGTCGGCACCAGCCTCTTGGCCAAGGACCCAACGCCGTCAATCCTTGCGTTCGCTAAAGTCTTCGCAGTCGTGACGACGTCGGCGCACGCGCGCGCGGCGAGCGCCGCCGACCCGGTGTACGCCACGCCGGCGGAGACGCACAGACGCTGCAACGATCCACTCTGCGTCCCCCCATTGGAGCCGTCTGGACCACAGGCGTTGAAGATGACTGCACCTTCGGATGCCGCGAGCGATAACAACGCACCGAGGCGAGAGACGCGTGGGAACGACGCGCCCAACGGTCCCAAGTCTGGTTTCCCGGTCCAGGCGTACTTTTCCAACTCGGCGCGCACCTTGCGCTCAATGGCGAATCGACCCGTGTCCACGCTACGCAAAGACGACACGCGATGCTGAGAGCCGTCGAGAGCCCAGGCGTACGGAAGTCTCCAGCAAGGCGCGTCGACGAGCTCAGAGCTCCCGAGACCGCCGCCCGCGGACGTTGGCTTTGTCAACATGACGAGCTCGACGTCGATGAGCCTCTCTCGCATGCTTTTGAAAGTGAGATAAAGAAAAGTCGTCGAGATGGACTCCGTCTCGTCAAACAGCAAATACACGCGCGTGTTACCGTCGTTTGAGTCGGCTTCGCTCGATTTGGTCGACGCCATGGACGCGGACATCGTCTCGCCCGTTCTGGCGCGCGCGTTGATGAGCAAGTGCTCGAGCGTCTTCTCCATGGACATCCCTGCGTGCGCCGCCTGGACGAAAACGGCGTCGTACCACCACCACTGATGATTCTTCTCGACGTTCGTCTCTTGCTCGAACAACCGCACCCGAACGTGACGCACACCGTCACCGTCGACAGCCTTTTTCGCGCCGCGTTCGCGTTCCTCGTCCTCCTCCCAGTCGCCATTCTCCGCTTCCCGAGTCTCGTCCTCCTCCGCCACGGCGATCGCCCCGGAATCCCCCGCATCGCACGTCTCCACGACCCCTCGAAACGTCTCGAAATCAAACCCGGCGGGATCGAACGCGCGCTCCGCCTCGGCGCGTATCGCCTCTGCCACGACGCGCGAAAAGCGCGCGTTCGGCGACGCCGTCCTCGTCGGCTCCAACGCCACCCCTCTTCGTTTCCTCGACCGCAGCGTCCCGAGCACGCACACCTCGAACGCGTCCCCGTCAACGGTCGGCGGCGCATTCAAACCGTCCCCACTCGGTCCTCTACACGCGATCCGGCCCTCGACGCCGCCACCAGGCGGGTCCGAGTCGTCGTCCGACGCCCGCGTCCAAAACACCCCCTCGTCGTCCTCGCTTTCCTCGACGCCCTCGCACGCCCACCCGCGCGGGATCTTCCCGATCGTCTCCACCAGCGTTCGCGCCCGCGTCGTCGCCGGTACCCTTCTCCGTCGTCCACCGTCCGACGTCGACGACGCGCGTACGACCGCGCGAGCGACGGCGCCGTCGTCGTCGCTCTTCGCCGTCGCCCTCCCTCGCTTTTCGATCGACGATGAGTCCGACGACGCTCTGACGACGAGTCCGACGTCTGCACGCGATCCCGCGAGACGACGAGTCCGACACCGACGAGTCCGACGACGACCCCGCGCGTCGGCGACACCGACGACGACGACCACCCCAGCCGGTCTCGTCGTCGTCGTCATGGGGACTGCTCGGACACTGACGAATCGAATCGAGAATTGATGATGTTTCTCAAATTACAATACACACAAACACGCGGGGCGCCAACCCATACTTCAGATGAGAAATGGGCTGAACGTTCAAGGAGAGGAGTGTAAGTCCGAGACCATTCCCGCCGCGATCGGCGCAGCGAGCTGCGCTCGTGTGATCGCGACGCCCACGATAAATTATCTTAATCTTGTGCCCTCATGTAGAGGGCTCAATACGATTAAGTATTGAAGAACAGATACTACACTTAATCAGAGCTAAAAGCTCATGAAAAGTTACCGGATGGGGTGACGCGTGACGGGTATTTATTGCGTACGAGGGGTGGGGTTTTCTTATGCACGCTTACGGGACATTGAAAATGTGTCCCGTAAGCGTGTATACGAACACGGAGTGTAACCAACGCTATAAATACAACCTCGGTGGACGCTATGAATTCATACTTACCTTGCCGGGGTGTCTATCTGATCACGAAGGGATAGCGCCAAGTTCCGGAGACGCGCCTTGCACTACGCGCGTCCACCGCGAATTTCGAGCCTTTATCGGCGTGCGACGGCACAATTTATGAAAGGGTGAGACCAGCGTTCGCGCTACTCGCCATTCACACCTCGTTTCTCTTCCGCGGATTGGCGCTCCACGTGGTTGTGTGTGTGTGTGAGAGATATAGGGATATAGGGCGATATATAGGGCCACGACTACCTACAAGTACGTGGAGCGCCAATCCGCGGAAGAGAGAGAAACGAAACGTTTTCGTTGAGTGGGTTTTCAACGTTGTTTCGTGTTGAAAGAGAAGATTAAAAAATTGGTGAAAAAGCCCCTTGGAGTGAGGTGCACGAAGAGCTATATGAGGTAAAAGGCATCGTATAGTAATCCCGTTCGTCCGCCTCGGGGCCAGATAAATTTCCGTGAAGACGATCGCATTGTTTATATGCGATCGAGGGATGGTTTTTTAAATGTGCACGCTTACGGGACAGATAATGACCACCCGTAAGCATCCAGAATGACGCGAGCGTACGCGGTGACTATAAAAAGCATCCGCGTGCGCGACGAAAGGGTTATCTTTGCGCATGGGGTTATATCGTAGACTGTGAAGTCCTAACTGAGTCACGAATATTGCTGGTTGAAAACTTAATTTCCATCCCCAAGCATCGAGCTTCTTTATGAAATTCTTTGCTTAATTTCTGCAGCCCTGACACGAGAGGGCCTTCACACACAACATAACGCACACACACTCACACGCAATCCAACAAATCAACATGAATCAAATCAATCCAAATCGCATCGAATCAAACCACGCGCACGCGGGATCGGGAAAGGGACGCGGCGACGACGATGTTATGAAAGTTGCGCGTGCGTTTTTGCGTGAATGTTACAAATAATGATGACGAGGGATGAATAAACTCGAACGCGAGCGTGATGATTTGATTCGATTCGATTTGGATTTCCGACGAGTCTCTCGACCGAGGCTCGAACGAAACCAAACCAAATGGAGAGACCACCACGACGACGACGATTTGCGATTTGCGATTTTGTGCGTCTACGTCACGGATAGAATCATGTTGCGTTCGTAACCTTCGCCGACGGTGGGCCAGTCTTCGGTGGTTCTCCACTCGCCGTCGACGAGAAATTTCACCTGGTACTCCCCGGGCGGAAGCGCGCACACGCACGAAAACGAGCCGAGTTCGAGATCGCCGTCAAACTCCGGACTCAAGTGAAACCCACGGGTCCAATCATCGAACGATCCCATCAATCGAACATCGCTCGCGTTACCGGCCCAATTCACCGAAACTTCTCGTAAACATCCACCATCCGCGTTTTCGGCGTCCTCCTTCAACGCCTTGGACATTCGATCCAACCGTCCGTACAGCGCGTCCAACCGTTTCTTACTCTCTTCATCCATCCCACCACCACCCGCCGCGTTTATCGCTTTTAAATCCCCACACATCGCTCGCAAAGTCTCCGTCTCCATCGCCGCTCGACGCAACGCCGTTCGCGCTCGCACCAAATCCGCGTCTCGCTCGACGAGCATCTTTTCCAAAAATTTCCCGTGCGCCTTTGATTTCGCCACGCGTTCGTTCAATCGCGTTCGCAGCGTGATCATCTGGTCAATCATCCGGCGTTGTCCGAGCGGACTCATCGCTGGTTCCGACGTCGTCGCTTCGGACGACGTTAACGGAAAGGCGGGTTCGTGTAACGACGCGTCTTCATCGTTCGATGTCGCTGGCACTGCCGACGATGTTCGAAGACGACGAAGACAACGAGGCCGGACGACGGTCGATTGCGCGACCGACGACGAACGCGTTAACGTCATCGACGTCGACGTCATGACGGATGACATTCTTCGTGGTGCACTGTGACGTCCGCTTGGTTGCAATCAACTCCAAATCTCAAACTTTATCCAAAGAAGCGTTGCGTAGTGACACGTGCGTATGTGTGTATTAAATTGCTGGTCTGAAATGCAAGGGTGTTTTGGTTATTGTAGTCGTTGTGATTGCGCGAAAAGAGCGGTGTGCATATCTTACACGCCGCCGCCAGTCGTCGTCGTCGTCGTCGTCGTATTAGTCGTCGTCGTATCAGCCGTTCCGAGGAGAAACTGACAAAACGCATCTGAAAATCCAGGCATTTTAGAAATGCCCGGGAAATAGTTGATGTCTACGATGAGGAGCTCTCCCGATGGATCATCCTTGACTCGAATGAGGTCAAAGTTGAAAATGTCCAAGTTGAGCTTGGACTTGAGCTCGAGACCAATCTCGCGAAGGATGGATGGTTCGGGTTGAACGACGTAGGCGCTCCGAGGAGATGTCCCGCATAACGTCTGCGAACCGGGCAAACCGGCGCCGTCGGTCAAAGCGTCCATGGATTCGGAAAGCTCCGAACTCGACGTTCCCATTTCTTCGCGGCTAAGACGTCTAAAGTGGTCGTTCGCGATGGACTTGACGGGTGCGTCGTCTGCTCTCCCGCCGGCTGGAATTTGTTCCGGGTCGTCATCCGGGTCGTATCGACTGACGCGAGGAACGCCCTCAAACGGCGAAGACGACGATCCGCCGAAGGCGGCTCCTTCGTCATCGAAGACGTCGGCGTCGACATCGTCGGCGAAATCGGGCAAAGAACGTCGCGTGGACACTCGGACGACGTCTCCGACGACGTAAACCTTGAACAAAAACCCTCCGTGATTGACGTATTGTTGCAAAACGCAAGGTGGCTTGATCCCGGCGACGTCTCCTCTGTACAAACACTCGATGCCTTGCTCGTCGTGAATGATGGCGACGCGATGGGAATGCGCTGAACCGTCGCACACGAGCGACTTGGCCAAAAACGGTGGCTTTAAACCAGCGTTTTGAATTTGGTTGAGCGCGTTTCGCACGCCCACGTCGACGTCGATGCGTACGTTGGTTTTCCCTCCCGCATCGTCCTCCATGAGCGACGAAGACGAGTCTCCGCGTCTCCCAGCCGCCGACGCGCCGCCGTCTTCTTCCTCCGTAGTAGTACTAGTACTAGTAGTGCTAATCCTTCCCTGTTGTAAAACTATCTGTTTCGGCTTGGAAACCCGCGCCCCGCGCACTCGAAGCTCATCCACGACGTCGAGCATGGTGCCTCTATTCGTCACCCGCTTGACCAACTCGGGTCTCCCGACGACGCGCGACTTTGGATGACTCTCCGCGTATCTCACCACTTCCTCGTCCCACCACCCCTTGGCGTCATCCGCGCCAGACATTTTCTGCAAAACCACGTGAAACGGGTGCCCCTTTTGCGTCGCGATCGGTTCTCGAACATCCAACGGGTAAAACTCAATCCCGAGCGTCGACGCGCGCCGCAACAAATCCTCGCTCATCAGACTCGCCTCCTTCTTCGCCGTCAGCGCGTACCCCACCCGCGTCGTCGTTCCTTCCGTTTTCGTTTCCGCCGACGACGACGGCATCATCACACCATCTTCCTCCGCACCACCACCGCCGCTTCCTCCACCTCCTCCTCGTCGTCGTCCATCACCGTCACCGCCACCGTCACCCCTCCCGCGTCCTCCTCCTCGCCCCGCGTTGCCCGACGACGCCCCGTGTCCCATCTCGACCGCGCGCGCGCGCGACCCAAACCCCCGTTCGACCGATCGAACTCCGCGTCACCGCGTCACCGCGCTCTGCGCCACCACCGCTCCCGGCTCCCGCGACCGCGTCGCTTCGTCCTATCGCATCCAACGCCGCCGACGCCGACGACGACTCGAGCGCGATTTCGCGAACGCGATGAAGCGACGAAACGAAATATTCCTCGAGCTCCGACGCGTCGTCGTTCGTCCGTTCGTCCGTCCGAAACCGCGAGCGAACCGATCGAACCGAGGTCGGCGATCCCGTCGTCCCGTCGTCGTCGGCGATCCCGTCGTCGTCGTCGCGTCGTTCGTCCGTTCGTCGCGTCGCGTCGCGTCGCGTCGTGAAGCGTCGTCGTCGTCCAAGTAAGTCGTCGCGGCACGAACGGACCCTTGAACACCCGGGCGTCGACCGAACCAAACTTAACTCTATTTTAATACAGTATCAGTACTCGTATTATAATCCACAATTTAACAGTACAGATCTCATTCTCTGCACCCGGCGCGTGATGGGGGTGGGGGACCTGGACCCGGACCCGGACCCGGACCCGGACTGGCGTATTGGATGTGCGTGTACGCCATCACGTCTACAAAATAATGTAAAATAAATAAATAATCCGTAGGGTTTATCGTCGTCGTCATCGAAGTCGTCGTCATCGAAGTCGACGTCGAAGTCGTCAGAGTTTCGTGCGGGTTCGTCCCGATCAGAACGAACGAAATGACGACGACGACGACGACTTTGACGACTTTGACGACTTTGCGGGTCTTCGGGCGAGCGGGCGGTGCGTCTCGTCGATCCGTGGCGGTGCGTCGCGGGCGAGCGGCGGCGGCGGCGGC
>Ga0181601_10004333_pt1 | contig 11908 bp, 7 predicted proteins | sample 041ome_8_FD_133020 | JGI IMG/M metagenome (GOLD analysis project Ga0181601, IMG submission 133020) | Coastal salt marsh microbial communities from the Groves Creek Marsh, Skidaway Island, Georgia - 041407BS metaG (megahit assembly) | ecosystem: Environmental > Aquatic > Marine > Intertidal zone...
ATATGAATTTATATCCTAAATACGAACCAATGAAATGGAATAAAAATTTTTATATTAGAAAAAGTCATAATTGCTATGCTTATGCTCTTAATCTAATATACCCAGAATATATAGAATTATGTAAAAAAAATAATTTAGGAGATGGGGAATATTGTAAATTAGTAAGACCTCAACCAGGATTATATTCTGGATATAAAAAAATAAAGAAAAATGCAAATATTGAAAAAAGGATGTTGAAAGACAACCCATATATTAAAAAAACAGATTATTATTCTTCTTGTCCTTCAAACTATTATAAAATTGCTTTATTTGCAGAGAGAAATAAAAAGATAAATTATCATTTTTATAGAGAAGATAAAAATAAATTATGGAGTCATAAAGACGGATGGACAAAAGCAACAAATAAAGATTTAAGTGGTAACATAATAAAAGATCCTGCTAAATGTGATAGGGGTATATATAATTTATTTATAGGATATTATTTTGTACCAATAGACCCTAAATTGAAAAATATGGCTAATTATTATACAACGTAGAGTCTATATATATTGTTTAATTATAAGATTTGCTTATACTGGATTATTTTCTATAATAATAAAAAGAGTACATAATTTTTATTTTTATAAAAATATATTAAACTACTCTAAAAATCTAAAAAAATAAAATTATGTACTTTTTTAAATTATGACAATGTAAGTAAATAAAGAGTTCTATTAAGAGCACCTTTCATCTCATCGCGGATATTTAGAAGTTCAGTATCTTTTTCACTTATATATTCCATAATATCTTTTGTAAGAAAGTTAATACAAAGATTTATAAAAGAAATAAGTTTTTCGTTACTTTCGCTATTCATTTTATAATATACTATATTTTGCTTATCTGTTATCATAGGACGCCCATAAATACCTATATAAATCTCTAAAAATTTATCATAAAGATCATTTATTTCATCATAAAGCTTATCAGTTGCTTTATGAGCTGCAAAAGATGTTGTTGTAAGATGAGCTACTTTAATATTTATTAACATTTCAAAAAAGAAATTCATTAAAGGTTTTTTGCCATCTTTTAATATCTTCTTTTTACCCATTATATTTCTATTATAAGAATAATATAATAATTATTAATATTTATAATATTATATAATAAAAATTTCACATATATATATTATAGTTTAACATAATATTTAATTTAATATAGTTTCTATTACGAATAAAATTTGATATAAAAATATAATTATATGTTATATATAACTAGACAATGAAAGTAGTCAAAAGAAATGGTGAGACAGAAGATGTTAGTTTTGATAAAGTTCTTAACAGATTAAAGAAGATTTCAGGAGATATTAAAATTGATACTACCGAAATTGCTCAAAAAGTATGCTCACGTATTTATGATGGTGTTAAAACAGCCGAGCTAGACGAGCTTGCAGCATATCTTTGTAGTAGTATGTCAATTGAAAATCCAGAATATGCTGTTTTAGCATCTCGCATCATTGTATCTAATCATCAAAAAAATACTTCTCCTTCTTTTAGCGAAACAATAGCAATTTTATATAATAACAAAGACGTACATGATGAACCCTCTCCTTGTGTATCAGACGAAGTATATAATATTGTAAATAAATACACAGAAAAATTAAATTCCTATATTGACTATTCAAGAGACTTTCTATTTGATTATTTTGGTTTTAAAACATTAGAAAGATCGTATCTTATTAAAGTTAATAAAAAAATAGTAGAAAGACCCCAGCATATGTGGATGCGTGTTGCGATTGGTATTCATGGCGATGATATAAAAGAAGTCCTAAATACGTATGACTTAATGAGTAAGAAGTATTTTACTCATGCCACACCTACTCTATTTAATTCAGGTACTAATACTCCTCAGCTAAGTAGCTGTTTCTTATCTAGTATGAATGATGATAGTGTAAGTGGTATTTATGAATCATTAAAAGAAATGGCGCTTATTTCTAAATATGCTGGAGGTATTGGAATTCATATTCATCAAATAAGAGGCAAAGGAAGCCATATTCGCGGTAATAATGGTGTTTCTAATGGTATTATTCCAATGCTTCGCGTATTTAATAATACAGCCAGATATATTGATCAAGCCGGAAAAAGACAAGGTAGTATTGCTGTATATCTAGAGCCATGGCACACTGATGTAGAAGCTTTTCTTGATCTTAAAAAGAATCATGGTAATGAAGAAGATAGATGCCGTGATTTATTCTTAGCTTTATGGATTCCTGACCTATTTATGGAAAGAGTAAAAAATGATGGAAAATGGAGTTTAATGTGTCCTGATCAATGTCGCGGTCTAAGCGATGTATATGGAGACGATTTTAAAACACTATATGAAAAATATGAGAATGAAGGTAAATTTATTAGACAAATTAATGCTCAGGATCTTTGGTTTAAAATTTTAGAATCACAAATTGAACAAGGAGTTCCTTACATCCTATTCAAGGATGCAGCAAATAAAAAAAGTAATCAACAGAATCTAGGAACTATTAAATCAAGCAATCTATGTGCCGAAATTATTATTTATTCTTCACCAGAAGAAACGGGTGTATGTAATCTTGCTTCTATATGTCTTCCATCATTTGTTGAAAAAACTGAAGATGGAACTACGGTATATAATTTTGAAAAACTACATGATACAGTTAAAGTAATTACTAAAAATTTAAATAAAGTTATTGATAGAAATTTCTATCCTCTTGAAAAAGCTAGAGTTTCTAATCTAAGACATAGACCTATTGGAATTGGAGTTCAAGGTCTTGCTGATGTCTTTATTCAACTAAGATATCCTTTTGAAAGTGCAGAGGCTAAACAACTAAATAAAGATATTTTTGAAACAATCTATCATGGAGCAGCAGAAGGTTCTATGGAAATCTCACAAAAGAGAGCAATAGTAATTAAAGAAATGATGACAAATTCCGATACAAATATTGATAAATATGTAAATGAATTTGAAAATGATATTATAAATAGCAAATTTCCTGGTGCTTATAGTTCTTTTGAAGGAAGTCCAATTTCACAAGGTAAATTCCAGTTTGACCTATGGGGTAAAGAACCATCAGACAGATATGATTGGAATAAACTAAGAGAAGAAATAATGACTCACGGTATTAGAAACAGTCTTCTTATTTCTCCTATGCCTACTGCATCTACGTCGCAAATTATGGGATTTAATGAAAGCTTTGAGCCTTTTACAAATAACATCTTTCAGCGCAAGACACTAAGTGGCGAGTTTATTGTAATTAATAAATACCTTGTTAATGATCTTATTAAAATAGGGATGTGGGATAAAAATATGAAAGACACTATTATTCTTAATAATGGAAGTATTCAAAATATTGACAGTATTCCTAATGATGTCAAGGAACTCTATAAAACTACTTGGGAAATTAAACAGAAGAATGTCATTGATATGTCTGCTGATCGTGGTATTTATATTTGCCAGACACAAAGTCTTAATATCTTTATGGAAGAACCTGATTTTCAAAAACTATCTAGTATGCACTTCTATTCTTGGTCTATTGGTCTCAAAACAGGATCGTATTATTTAAGAACAAGACCTAGAGCCCAAACCCAACAATTTACTATTGATCCTGAATTTATTAGAAATAATAATAAGAAAAAATGTGTAGAGGAAAATGATGGCACATGTATGATGTGCTCAGCATAAAATCTTAGCAGAAATATAATGATATAAAAAATAAATATGTATATATATTATATAATATATCAATGAACACTGAACTACTACTAACCGAAGAAGAAAATAGACTTACTATTTTTCCTATTAAACACAATAATATATGGGAAATGTATAAAAAAGCCGTCAGTTCATTTTGGAGCGTAGAGGAGATTGATTTAAGCAAAGACATAGATCATTTCAATAGCCTTAGTAATAATGAGAAATTCTTTATTAAAAATATTCTAGCTTTTTTTAGTTCAAGTGATACAATTGTAAATATAAATTTAGGGGAAAGGTTTTTATCAGAAGTGAAACCATTAGAAGCTAAATTCTTTTATGGTTTCCAGATGGCTATAGAGAATATTCATAGTGAAACATATTCTCTTTTAATTGATACTTATATTAAAGATCCCGTAGAAAAAGATAAGTGTTTTAATGCGATACAAACTTTTCCTTGTATTAAAAAGAAGGCTGATTGGTGTTTTAAGTGGATTGATGATAAGGATTCAACTTTTTCACAGAGACTTATTGCCTTTGCCATTGTAGAAGGTGTCTTTTTTAGCGGAGCATTCTGTAGTATTTTTTGGCTTAAGGAAAGAGGTCTAATGCCTGGTCTCGCTTTTTCTAATGAATTAATCAGCAGAGATGAAGGTATGCACGTGGAATTTGCTGTTCTTCTTTATTCAATGATTGAGAACCGTCTCGATGAAGAAACTGTACATCAAATTATGAAGGAGGCAGTAGAACTAGAAAAAGAATTTATTACCGAGTCAATCCCTTGTAGTATGCTTGGTATGAATGCTGATTTGATGAAAACGTATATTGAATACGTAGGCGATAGATTACTTTCGCAATTAAACTATTCTAAAATTTGGAATGTTAATAATCCTTTTCCATTTATGGAGAGAATATCCATAGAGACAAAAGCAAATTTCTTTGAAGGTCGTGTATCACAATATAGTAAAGCAAATGTAGGAACAAAACAGTCACATGCAGAGCTAAGAAAATTTACTATTGATGCTGACTTTTAAGAATATTATTTTAATATATGCTGTATTTTTCTGTAAAATCTTGCCATTCTTTTATTAATATAAGGGTCTTTCATATTTTATAATTTTGTTTTTGTGCTGATATCCAATTTCCTAGAGATTTGATTTCTTTATTTTTATCAATTTTTGATGGTAATATATTATATTCTTTAATATAATCTTCTACTTTTTTTTGTTATCAAACCAAAAAATTTCATTATATTCTTCAATAATTTTTTCACATTCTTTTCTTATTAGAGAGTCATATTTTCAGGACACTCATTCCATAAATAGGAATTTTTTAGATAATTTTTGTATAATGAAATCTTTTACATATATCTAATATAATAAGCCTTTATCTTGATTATTCATTATATATATTTATATTACTTAAATAATATAATCAATTTTTATACTATTTCAAAAGAGTACATAATTTAAATAATTTGTAAAATATATTAACTTTCTCTAAAAATCTAAAAAAATAAAATTATGTACTTTTTTGAAATAGCTTACGGTTTAGGAGAAGTTCTAGAAGGTGACGATCTAGAAGGAGATGATAGTTTAGGAGATGTTCTTGAAGGTGACGATTGTTTAGGAGAAGTTCTTGAAGGAGACGATGGTTTAGGATATGTTCTAGAAGGTGACGATTGTTTAGGAGATGTTCTAGAAGGAGATGATAGTTTAGGAGATGTTCTAGAAAGAGATGATAGTTTAGGAGATGTTCTTGATGGTGACGATTGTTTAGGAGAAGTTCTTGAAGGAGACGATCTTGATGGTGATAATCTACTAGCTCTAATTTTTTTAATTTTAAAATCTAAAAATTTTAAAACAGTACTATTTTTATTCCTGTTTAATTTAATTTTATCATATTCTATATTTTGATTTATATCATTATCTATATCTAAAATAATTGTTTGTTTTTTTGTTAAAATTTTACGTTTACCACTTTTCTTACCGCCATTTATTCTTTGTCTTTTTACAGGATGTTCTTTATACATTAAATATGTATGTTGTTCTTCGTTTATCATTTCAATTAGGCTACTTGTTGATATTCTTATAAAAGGGTTTGTATCAAAACATTTAGTAAAAATTGTATTTATAAAATCTTTATTCATAGTATCATCTTTTATTTTTTTCCTAAGTTCTAATATTATAAATGTTAATGAATATATATCTATCTTTAATGCTACTTTTTTTGTAAAAATATTATTATATAAAAATTGTAAAAGTTTAGTTCTTTTAGTATCAGCATCATCATTTATATCTTCAATATACTGGTCTTGTAATATAAATATAATACTCTCTATATATTCTGCTAATTGACTATAAAAATATGTTTTTAAATTATCATTGTATCTATTTTCAATATATACTAAATAATTATCATTATATAATTTCTTAATAATATTATCACCTTCATCATCCTCTAATAAATCCATTAAATAATATAATATATTTAATAATTCTTCAATATTATTTGCACATTGAAAGATATTTGATACTATTAAATAGTCAGGAGGATGATAAACATATAATGATGTTAGAAACTCGCTATCTTCTTTGTAAGCATCTTCAATATTCATCGAAAGTCCAAAGTCTATAAGATTTAATTTGTTTTCACTACAATTTAATAAAACATTAGCTGGTTTGATATCTTGATGTATTTTTTTTTCTCCTAATATTTGAATACCTTCAATAAATTTTTTTAATATATGTAAAAAATCTAAATAACTTATTTCACATTTAGCTTTATCTAAATCTACTCCGCCATTACCTAGAATTATTTGATATATATATCCATATTTATCAGGTATAATACAATTTTTGATTGAAATATCATATATATTATCATTTATTATACCATACATTGATCCTTTATATGGCACTGTAAAATTATGTTCTTTATCATAACTAGCTATTTGTTCAAGTTCATTAATTTCTTTATTATAATTTTTCACTCTACTTCTTCCAGTAAAAAGTTTACATACATCATCGCTTTTCTTATTTACATATTTTTTATTTATAACAAAATTTTTTAATTTTACAGGAGGACTTATTACACACCCATAAGAACCTTTACCAATTAAAGACATAATCTATAAATATATATTTTAATTATTTTTTGAAATATTGCAGTAATTTACATAAATTTTTTAGACATTAAATATACCTTTGGTTTTTTCTTATCATAATAATCAATAAATATTTCATCTTCTATTACAAAGCCTAGTTTTTTATACCATAATGTATGTAATAAAAATATAAAAATAATCTATTAATAATTTAATTATTTAAACAATTGGTTCTTCAATTTCATCATCGTCTAGCATTGCAAATGCCTTAATTTTCAGGCATTTCCAACCTTTACCATCTGGTGGATAAGGTCCTCTATTCTTCTCAAAGTATGCTTTAATTTGATTTCTATCAGGTAATTTCTTACCTTTAGAAACATTATTCATAGCCCATATTCTGAAGTCCCCGTATAGTTTAGATAGAATAATACGACAATTAGGATCGTCAACAACTTCAATTGCTTCTGAGAAGAATTGTCCAATGACATCATTATTAAGTTTATAGCTCTCGGTCGCAATTCTAACTTCCATTGGTTCATGAAGAGCATTAGGATTGATTGTCTTATGGCGTTCAATAAGCATACTCATAAATATATCAGCCCATCTATCAAATTTATCAGATAGTCCTAAATCCATATTGAACTCATTAGGTTTTGTAGGATTATCGCAGAATTTTGATAAGAACTCAATTACACGAATACGACGCCAAGTACCACCATCATCGCTAGGAACTTCTGGAAGCTCATTACAAGTTAAAATCATCTTAAATTGCGGTTTAAATTCTGTAGGTTCTTTGTAAAGCCCTCTTGTTAAAATTCTATCATTACCTGATAATTCTTTCATGAGTCCAATATTAAGTCTATCTTGTTCACTAGGTTCCTGCATAACAGCAAAACGTCTTCCTTTAGTTCTTTCAAGTTCACCTTGAGCAGAATTAGATGCAACACGTTTCTGAGTTAAAAGAGAAATAGGAAGAATACAATAATAATCTCCAACAGCTTTTTGAATAAAATCTAAAAGTCTTGATTTACCGTTACTACCTTGACCAGTAAATATATAGAATCTCTCCTGTGCTATGCTACCATCAATAATACATGCAATAATATCAAGCACATAATTACGCACCCCCTCATTGATGAAAATTTTGCTAAAGAAGTCATTTATTTCAGCTATTTCATTACATTCTGGATTATAAGTTACATAATTAATTTTTGTACTATGATATATATAATCATCAGGCATTCCATCCCGAAACATATGCATTTTTAAATCATATACACCATTATCAAATCCTAGAAGATGCGTACGACTATCTAACATTTCTTCAAATGTATCGTCAATAAATAAAGTTCTACATTCTTTCATAATACTGTCTTTATAACTGGCATTTTTAAGTTGTTGTGCTATTTTAATACTTTTTTTAGCAAGTTCATCATTTAAATTCTTAACAAATTGATCTGTTGTATGAGCAGACATATAATATTGCGATCTTTCTATAAATTTACTACAAATTACCTGACTAAATATAAGACGAAGGTCAAGACCTTCTCTTGATTTTACCCATCTATGTTTATTTTTATCATAACGATACCAAATATCTCTAGTAATAGAGATGGACTCATCTTTATATTGAGCATGAACTACTTTAGCAACATCATAATGTGCACCATCGCTACGAATACAAATATCAATTAGAGGAATAATAGATTCATCAATAATTTTATGATATTTAATAATATCATCTTGTTTTGCCCACCATCTAAGCGTTCCCATTCCCATATTATCCTTACGCATCTTATTCCAAAGAACTTGACATTCTCCTTCAATATAAGAACTGCTGATTTTTGAGAATTCTACCCATGTATCTAATAGACGATAATCAATATTACGAAGAACCCATCCGAGATTAATCCAATCCTGATAATTTTCTGCACGAGAGAAAGATAGACATTCATGAACAAGTTTTTTTGTTAAAATTAGTTCATCTTCTGAAACATAATTTTTATTAATATTTAATGATTTTGCAAATATATTATTATGTATTTTAGTTTTTTGTTTAATATCCACAGCAGGTAAGACGTGTTTTACATATTCTTTAACTTCTGCTTCATATTCCGCAAAAATTTTTACATTAGTTTCTTTATTTCCTTGATTTCTCATAGAGAAAAGTTTAATAAAATTAATTTCATCAGCAGCATTAATAGTATATGTATCTTTAATAGTTTCATTATTAATGTATCGGTATATTAAAGAAACACGATAAGTTTCACAATCAGGTTTTTTACTTGCATACATTTGCCAAGAATTAACATCGATAATTGCTTTATCAATTATTGATTCGTGATCATTACATACTGGAAGCTCTTTAAACATATCTTTAGCAACATCTAAAATTTTTCTTCTAATAAAATGTTGAACATTATTTTCCACAATAATATGAGGAAATACGATATGAAGTCCATCTTTAAGTTTATTGCGATGTTCAGTTGGATGCGGCTTCTCCATAATGTATGCTATATTTGATTTTTCATCAATATCAATATATTTATTAATTATACTAAAATATGTATTAATAATGGTATATATATCATTTTCGGTATATAATCTATTATATTTTTTAGGTTTTTCAAAAGAAGAATCAGAATCAGTTGAGTCATAAATACCTGTTTTATTTTCAGGCATTAAGAATCTGAAATCTAAATCAACTCTTAGAGGACTAGGATTTAAAGGTTTTTCTGTAAAATACATTGGTATTCCATTAGTAATAGCAAGACTATAAATGTTAATGAAGTCATTATATTTTTCATCTGGTATATATAGTGAAACTTTAGGATGTCCAATGCTTGTATTGGTGTATTGTTTTCCTTTCTCTACCCTGTATTTATTTATGAACGATCGCAAATCTTCAGTTATACCCATAATTATTGATAATGAATATACTTAATATTATATAATCATTTTTTATTTATATTAAAAAACAAATAATAATTTTTATTTTATCTTATTAAATATCCTTATTGTATTGATGTATGAATATTTATATATAAAATCTTTATAAATACTTATATATATAATGTAATATTATTGTCATTTTTTAACTATAATAAGATTTTAATATTTTTCCTTATATTAGAAGCTATTTATTATGAATGTAATAAAATATAGATGTCCTTCTAATAATACTAATCCACATGTATTTAAAAAACCAGATATAATATTTTTTATAGATATTTTAAATAAAACATTATCAGTTAAAGACAAAATAGTATATAAAAAGACAGATACTATTGTCAAACTTCATAAACTTTTAAATGAAAAAATGGCGCTTTATAAAGCAAAAGACAAGGAATATTTTTGGTGTAATATTATAGCATCTTTAACAAATAATAAAGCTGAAAAACAAAAAATAAAAAGAATTGAAGTTTCTACATTACGACCTGAAACTCCTTCACAATGGCTTAAAAACAAAACAGAATGGTTAAGTAATTATGATATTGCGAATGTTATGATACAATATTCTAATGATAAGAAATATAAATATAAATTTTTAGGAGTATTTCCATTAGACTTTGCTGTTGAAATTAATGGTAAATGTCTTTATAGCTCTGTTTGTAATATAAATATTAAAGATTATATTAAAAAAGGCATTAAATATATTGGATTTATTAATAATTTAGATAAACATAATGAGTCAGGATCACATTGGACTTCTACATTTATTATTATTGATCCTAATAATAGTAGTTACGGTTGTTATTATTACGATAGTACATCAAAGATTATTCCAAATTATATTAAAATTTTTGTTGATAGAGTTAAAAAACAGCTTGAAGAAATTTACCCTAATAAAGTTTTTAAAATAAGAAGTAATAATAAAAAACATCAATATAAGAATACAGAATGCGGTATGTTTTCAATGGTTTATCAAATACGATGGATAAATTTTTTATTACATGATAAAGAATTTTATAAAAAGAAAGATGCTTATAAAATTATTGTTAGTGATAAGAATATTAAAGATGAGACTATGGTATATAAAAGAAATGATCTTTTTAGACCTAATATACTAACATTAAAATAGGAATACTAAGAAAGAGTAGCATTGCGCATAATTTTATTTTTTCAGATTTTTAGAATAATTTAATATATTTTGCAAAATAATTTTCAATATTTGTGTTTTTTTATTTATCAAGCTCTCAAATAATGATAATATATTAAATAATATTTGTTTATATGAGACACCATATTTCTCATTAAAAATATTGAGCAAAAACATTTATTTAACAATAATATGTACGCGCGACCAAATCAATAACACTATTATTATATTATAAGTATATGTATTATTAGTTTAATACACCTTTTTTTCAGTTTAATACACCTTTTTTATAGTTTAATACACCTTTTTTCCAGTTTAATACACCTTTTTTTCCAGTTTAATACACCTTTTTTAATATTATTATATAAAAATAAATTATATAGTTATGTTATATATGTTATTTATTTGTAAAATTTGTAATTACTCTTGTAATAAAAGATATAATATTACAAGACATCTTAATAAAGTTCATAAAGAAGAAGATAATATAGAAGAAAATATTATAATTGATAATCAAATTACAGTTGATTTAGAAGATGAAAAAGATACTACAATATCTTTTAGAGAAAATATAGAAGATGTTAAAATAATACCAAACAAAGAATATACTGACAATGATTATAAATATGTTAAAGATAAAAAATATAAATGTGAAAAATGTGATAAAAAATACAATACATTAGAATATTATAAAAACCATATTAAAGATTGTAATATTTCTTATAAAATTGATAATTTAACTTGTCCTAAATGTATGAGAAAGTTTGCTCACATGTCAAATAAAAATAGGCATATTAAAAATGGTAAATGCGAACCTTGTAGTATTAATAATCCTATAAATCATAATCCTATAGCTAATATTACTAACACAAATTCATATAATACAAATAATATTAAAAATCAAACAAATAACAATATTACAAATAATATAAACAATATTTATAATAATTACAATGATGAAAGGATAGATTATATTACTATTGAAAAAATATAAATATTTTAATGAA
>Ga0181601_10004344_pt1 | contig 11886 bp, 7 predicted proteins | sample 041ome_8_FD_133020 | JGI IMG/M metagenome (GOLD analysis project Ga0181601, IMG submission 133020) | Coastal salt marsh microbial communities from the Groves Creek Marsh, Skidaway Island, Georgia - 041407BS metaG (megahit assembly) | ecosystem: Environmental > Aquatic > Marine > Intertidal zone...
ACCCAAGTCCAACTCGATATTCGCGGCACGCTAGTGGACGCTGAAATCGCCGCTTTGCCCTGGTTCCAGTCGCATAAGACCATCCCAGAGGGAATCTAGCGCTAAAATTAGGACCGTGATGACGTGTTTAAATACGAAAAGGGGCTTATTGAAGCCCCTTTTTTTTGAGCGTTACTCCGGTTGTTCTACCCTCATCGTCAGTAAGCCTGCGATGAGCATTGAGACTCCCCCGATAACTAGGGCGTATACCGGCTCACCACCAAACAGTTGCCCTACGATGACCCCCAGAATGCTCGCGGCGAGAATTTGTGGCAGCACGATAAAGAAATTGAAAATCCCCATGAACAGGCCCATTTTTTGATAGGGGATTACTGTCGATAGAAGCGCGTAGGGCAGCGATAAAATAGATGCCCAAGCCATACCTACTCCCACCATACTCAGTAGCAGGAAGAAAGGGTCTTGGATGACGACGAACGAGATAAATCCAAAGCCACCGCAGAATAGGTTCACCATGTGTGATCGCTTCAAACCCATTTTTCGCACCATGATAGGTATGAGAATGGCGAATAACATAGCGACCACATTGTAGGTCGAAAAGAGCAGGCCTACCCAGTCTGCACCTTGGTTGTAGGCGCCCGTCGTGGGGTCCGTCGTATTGAAATGGTAAGCGGTCACCGCCGCCGTTGTGGACGTCCACATGGCGAAGAGTGGAAACCAACTGAAGAACTGCACGGCGGCAAGTTTGCGCATGGGCCCAGGCATGTTGAATAGATCGTGAAGTACCGTGACAAAGCCGTGATCGGTCTTACCCCTTGCGATTAGCCGAGAAGCAGCAAGTTGGCAAAGTCCGAAGACCGCTATGCCGACGCTCAGTATGTACAGGTTCCGATCGAGTACGTCCGAGAACGTATCAATGATGAATGTCGCGGCTACACCTAACAATAGCCACGTAGCACCGCCTCTCGTATAGCTGGATGCCTCGGCCGGTGACACATCACTCGCCGCTGATTCATCCGCACTGTCCTCAAAGAAAGAGGCCATCTCTTCGGGGGCGTATTCCTTGGTTGTAAATACGGTCCACGAGACCGCCGCCAAGAAGATGAGTCCACCGGCGTAAAAGGACAGTTTTACCGACTCTGGGATGGCGCCCACATCTGCGGTGTTCGATACGTCAAACCAGTTGGTCATCATCCAAGGCAATGCAGATGCGACAACCGCACCGATGCCAATAAAGAATGACTGCATCGCGTAGCCAAAACCGCGTTGCTCCGGCGGCAAGACATCGCCTACCAGCGCTCGGAAAGGCTCCATCGATACATTAATCGAGGCGTCTAATATCCACAGGGTGCCGGCGGCGATCCATAAGCTGGGGGAGTTGGGCATGACGAATAGCGCAGCAGTGGACAGTAATGCACCGTAGAGAAAATAGGGTCGACGACGTCCGAGCTTTCCCCAGGTACGGTCACTGAAATAGCCAACAATGGGTTGAACAACCAGCCCTGTTATCGGTGCAGCAACCCAGAGCAAGGTCATATTGTTGTAGTCCGCACCGAGCGTCTGAAATATTCGACTGACATTGGCGTTTTGCAACGCAAAGCCAAATTGAATGCCCATGAAGCCAAAGCACATGTTCCAGATTTGCCAGAAGCTGAGTTGGGGTTGCTTAGTCATCGGTAGGGTTCACCTTGTTTCAAAATGCCTAGTTGTCGTGAATCAAAAAATGGCGTTCTATTGCCTCGGTTTGACACGGTAGTCGGCCCAGTCAATGTCCATGTAGTCTGCAGTCACAGTTCCATTACTCGATGCGTAAAAGCCGACGTGCGCGCCCGTGTAGTACTGGCTGAGTAGCTGATTTGGTGGCATTGAATGCAGCAGTGACCACTCACTGTCAGGCGTAAACCGATACCGTACCTCGTACTCTTTCCCCAAGCTTTCCAACTGCCACTCAATAACACCTGAGTATTCAGGAACAACCTTTGAGGCAAGCATCATCGGTGCGCCGCGATTGGCAAGTGTGATATTGAGCTCGTAGCCGTTCTCCCATCTTCTCACCACGGCATTGAGGTAGTGATCGTCTTTTTGGAAGAGGGTGATACCTGCTTCACTGTTCGCGGCCTGGCTTTCGAAGTGGGTGCGCGCGGTAAACAGAAAGTCGCTTTCTGTTTGCTTTATTCCAATCTGAGCAACCCGCTCGCGGGCTGCAGGTGTGGTGCTTTGCGAATACAGCCGAAGAAATCCGGGCCGACTGTTGAGGCTGTAAGCGTCTCTATTTGGAGCCCGTCTGAAGGTCCAGGCTAATCCAAGCTCCGCTTGCTCAAAGTCGTCCCGCAAGGTCAGGGATGGGCGATGTTGGCTATTAGCAAAGGGCAGTGGACTTTTGCGCTCCACACGACCGGTAGAAGGCGCGGCGACAGGCCATAGATATTTTTTCTCCTTCCACCAATAGGGCTCTCGCTCCCACTCAACTTCAATGAGGTGGGTCTCGCGCCCCATATTGGATCTTCGCTCTTCGTCGCCGCGGATGCCTAGTGCCACCATGTACCAACGGCCGTCCTCAAGTTCGACAAGGTCAGCATGGCCGGTACTGTTGACCCAGTTGTTATAGCTCAGGTGCCTCGACGTCAATATAGGGTTTCGTTCATTGCCCTCGTAAGGACCGGTGAGTGAATCGCTCACGGCAATGGTGACTGCATGATTGAAGGAAGTACCCCCTTCAGCAACTAACAAGTAGTACCGACCGTCGTACTTATAAATATGGGGCCCTTCAGCCCAGATGGCCCGCTTGAGTGCGCCTCGCCACAGGAAGTGACGCTCGCCAATCAGCTCCCAAGAGTTTGGATCGACACGCTGAAGCCATATCTCGCCTTCACCTGGGTAGCTGGCGTCTGCAGGTCCATGATTGCCGACATACCAGACGCTCCCGTCATCGTCGAAAAACAAGTCGGGATCTATCCCGGGAGCGCCTTCGATGACATTTGGCATTGACCATGGTCCGGCCGGATCGTCAGCTGTGAGGACGAAATTGACCATTTGCGTGTCTTTACCGGGCTCAGCAGGCGAGTAAACATTGGTCGTGATGAGATAAAACTTGTCATTGTGACAGCGTAGCGACGGCGCATGAATGCCGCCATCCGACTGAACATCGACAAGATTCACCAATCCAGACGCTTGCTCCCGTCGATGGAGTCCATGGCCAATTAACTCCCAGTTCACCAGGTCTTTCGAGTGATGAATGGGTAAGCCTGGGAAGTACTCGAAGGAAGAATTGGCAATATAGAAGTCGTCGCCTACGCGACAGATGCTCGGGTCCGGATAGCCCCCGGAGATAATCGGGTTAGTGAATTGCCCAGCGGTCACACCAGCGGCGGCAAGCCCCAGTCCCCACACGAGGGTAAGTGAGGCGACTACCTGTTTATTTACTGTGGACATGGCGCTAATCAACCTCAGTCTAGTTCAAATACCTGTGCCGTTTTGGCTGGAATGTTTATCCGATCGGCCAGTTTATGCCGGTCTCCAGTCAAGACGTTTCGCGCCCTCGTCGCGCCAGCAAGACCCTGAGCGTAGCGGCTGCTATCAAGATGTACTGCGTTTGGTTCGTTGTTCATGACGACCATCACCCGCTGCTCTTCGTTGAATCTGAAGTAAACATAAATGCCATCTCGCGGCGCGAAGTGAAGCAAGTCCCCGTTGTGAATGGCGGTCGCATCGCGGCGCCAGGTAAATAGCGTCGAAATGAAGTCCTGAGCGGCTTCAACGTCGTCACTTAGCCCCTTTCCTTTAAACGCGTCGACGCGATCGCCTGACCAACCCCCGGGAAAGTCAGCTCTTAAACGGCCATGGTCGCCGTTTGCACCCGCATTCATTAACAGTTCTGTGCCGTAAAGCATTTGCGGGATTCCGCGGGTGGTCGCAAGGAAGGTCATCGCCATCTTGTAGCGAGCAAAATTCTCATCGACGCCGGGGTACAAGCGAGTCATATCGTGGTTGTCAGCGATGAGCATCAGTCCCATGGGATCCGGATACAAAAAGTCGTCGGCGAGTACTTGATAGAGCTTGATCAAACCCGTATCCCAGCGCTCTTCTTCATTGACGGCCTCCCTGACGGCCTGTTGCAACGGGAAGTCCATAAGTTGCGGCGCGCCCGAGTCGTAGCCGTCGTGATTTTGTTTTCCCTTCTGCCAATACGAGATCGTCGCCGGATTCATCGACCATTCTTCACCCACGATGCTAATGTTGGGATACTCGGCGATTACTCGCCGTGTGAAGTCGGATAAAAACGCACGATCGTTATAGGGCCAGGTATCGACACGGACCCCCGACAGATCAGCCGTTTCGATCCACCATATTATGTTTTGAATGAGGTAGGTCGCTAACAGCGGGTTCTGCTGATTCAGATCGGGCATTGTTGGAACGAACCAACCCGTGATCATTTCGCTTTTATCGAAATCGGATGCATACGGATCTTGATGCGTTTCCCGGCGATGATTGGTCGGTGAGAACTCGGCATCGCGATTGATCCAATCGGCGGTTGGTAAGTCATGCATCCAGGGGTGCTCGGAGCCGATATGGTTTGGCACAAAGTCGTGAATGATGCCTATCCCTAGCCGCCTCGCACTGCGACTTAGCTCCACATAATCAGAGTTGCTTCCTAAGCGCGCATCTACGCGATAGAGGTCGGTAACCGCGTAACCATGATAGGAGCTGTCCTTCTGGTTATTCTCTAAGACGGGTGTCATCCAGAGCTGTGTCATTCCGAGTTGCGTAAAGTAGTCGAGATTTTTTGTGATCCCCGCCAAGTCACCACCGTGTCGCCCATAGGGATGCTGTCCATCCGCCGGCTCATGGAGATGTTCGACTGTGTCGTTGCTGGGGTCACCATTTGCGAAACGATCGGGCATGATCAGATAGACGGCATCCTTTGCACTGAATCCTTGTCTATCACTCGAGTTTTCACGCCGCGCATGCAGAGGGTAAGGCACCTCTGATGGGGTCCCATCTGCGGCGATATACAGAAACTCAACTGTTTGCGGCGCTGCGTCTGCAGCGATCGTCAGGTCAACGAAAAGGTAGTTTGGACTATCACCGCTGGTCACTTGGCTAATTGTCACGTCACCCGATTTACTCGAGAGGCTGCCGGAGCCAATGTCGTTGCCATACATCATTAGTTGAAGCGACGGATCAGCCATACCGACCCACCAGTTAGGCGGGTCCACACGATCGACAGTGGCGCCAAGGGTTTGGCTGGAAATGCCACCTAATAGCACGAAAAAAAGCGTGGCCTTGAGGTTCATGTGGTTGCCTCCGACTGCAACAGAAGGGTCTTTAACGACCGTCCCTGCGTTATTGTTTGATTAGGCTGATAGCAAAACCGCCGCCCGAAGCCATCATCACATCTAGAGTTGAGTTTGCGGTGACCGTCATGGTATCGATGACCGCATCGTAGGGGTTGGTCTCCCAATCTGCATCGGCGCCGTCCCGATAAACGGTGGCGGTATAGGTGCCCTCGCCCAAGAAGCTAAAATCAAGGATCACAGACCGCGCGTCTTCGTTGGTAATGCCGCCAATAAACCAATTTTTTGAGCCCCGCTCCTGGCGTGCGTAAACCACGTATTCGCCAATTTCACCTTCCAGCGGCAATGACTCTTCCCAGTCTGCAGGCACGTCCTTAATGAATTGAAAGAGGTCGGGTTTGGCGGCGTAATTACGCGGTAAATCGGCCGCCATCTGCAGGGGGCTGTACAGGACGACCATCAATGCCAACTGCTTGGCTATGGTGGTTCGAATACGCTCGCTCGCGTCCATCCCTTTAAACGTGACATCAAACACGCCAGGGGTGAAATCGAGCGGTCCGCCCATCATTCGAGTGAAGGGCAGTATGGTGGTGTGTGCCGGCTGATTTCCCTCAGACCAGGCATTGTATTCCTGTCCGCGCACGCCCTCACGGGTCATGAAGTTGGGGTAAGTGCGACGCAGCCCTGTGGGTTTGATGGGCTCGTGCATATTGATGCCAATCTTGTATTTGGCGGCCAGCTCGATCGATCTCTGATAATGATTCACCATGAACTGGCCATGGTTCCACTCGTAGACGAGAAACTGGTCATTGTCATCATCACTGCCGTGAACGTCGTGGCGTGGATACCTATTTGAAAAGCCAACATAGCCAGTCTTCAGATGATTAACGCCCAGCTCCTGATAGAGCGCATACGCATCTTCCATTTGATCTTCATAGTTTTTGATACCGCCTGAGGTCTCGTTGTGGAGAACGAGGTCGACATTCTTTTCTTGTGCGTAGGCAGCCACCGCTTCGAGATCGAAAAAGGGTTGCGCTTCCGTGAAACTAAAGAGATCGGCGTTAGCGATCCAGTCGCCATCCCAGCCGATATTCCAACCCTCGACGAGGAACCCATCGAGCCCATGCTCGGAGATGAAGTCGATGTAGCGCTTCGCCTCGGTGGTCGTTGCCCCCAGCTTCTCGCCAGTAGCCCAGCTATTCTCCCCTAGGTGCATGCCCCACCATATGCCCATGTAAATTCCAGGCTTCACCCACGATACATCACCGAGTTTGTTGGGTTCGTTGAGGTTGAGAATAAGGTTGGATGACAACAGTTCCGTTGCGGAGTCAGTTACCTGAATGGTGCGCCAGGGTGTTTCAAATGCGCCGCTTCTTCGAACTCTCACACCGTCGTAACCGGTAACCAATTCACCTTTCAAGACGCTGCCTTGGGTGCCCCGAAGCACCATGCTTGAGTAGTCAATCAGTGAGGCTTCGTGAATCGTGACGTAGCGCTCCGTGCTGTCGAGAACGGTCAGCGGCGTGTGCGCGCTTTTAACGCTGGCGACGTTCGTCTTGAAGTACTCGTACTCGTAGCGATCCTTATTGTAGGCAGGGTTCCAGAATGTTCTGTCGCTTGGATTGGCAATATCGAACTCGGTTAGCTCATCCGTAATGAGCAGTTCGCCGCCCTTGAAGTCCTCGGGAAATTCAAATCGGAAGCCGACGCCTTCATCAAAGACTCGGACTCGCAAGGTGAGCGCTCTACTGCCGTCACTGATGGTGAAACTCTGTTCGTTGTGATGGTCCCTGACGATACGACGTTCGCCCCACGGTTGCTCCCACAGCAGATCGGTAGAGCCAGATGTGCTTGGCGCGACGTAGAGAGCATCGGCGAAGTTCGCCGCGTTTGCGAAGGCAAACCCGAGGCGGCTGTCATTGATGACGGGTGTACCCTGATCGCTAACTGAGTAGTGAACTCGTCCCAGTTCATCGTTACTAATGTGGAAAGCCAGTTCACCGTTTGGTGCAGTGACGGTATAGACTTCGGGGCCTTTGGCGCAGCTCGATAAGAAAGCTGCACAGACCACACCCAAGACAAATGCACGAATCATCGTAACCCCCATTATTTTTCAGGGATCATACATCCCGAACCTATTTTCATCACCGGAATGTTAATTTTCTGGAGATTGTCGACTTTTTCTGCGTGATTGCCCCTAGGTTGAGAGCCAATCCAGTCAGTTATTTGATGCAGGGATGAGGTAGCACCATCGCATTGTTGATGGCGCTAAATGACGGCTTCGGATCATTGGGCTTTCAAGAAAGCATCGTGCGTGGGTAATTTCTCGACCGTAGTTCCGATCAGTGACTTTAGATCGTGTAATAGACCCTGGAGCTGATCACCGCTAATACTGTGCGCCAGGGGGTGATAGTCCTCTGGCACCAGTCGTTGACCAATCATTACCTGTTGCCAGGCAATTTCGTGGAACAGTTCATCGTTTTCTTTAAACACCTTACCCGAGCTTTTGAACAGCTCAATGCGGTGTGCCAGGGTGTCAGGGATATCCATGTTTTGACAGTCGATCCAGAATTGGCTGTCCATTCGCTGGTTGACCTTGTAGTGCAGGATGATGAAGTCGCGGATATGCTCAAATTCGACCTGCGATTGTCGATTGAATTCGTCTACCTCTACCTGTTTGATACCATTGTGCGGGAAGTGTTGGACGAGTCGTCGTAACCCCGCCTGTATGAGATGGATGCTGGTTGACTCTAGTGGCTCTAAAAACCCGCTCGCCAACCCGAACGAGATACAGTTTTTATTCCACTGCTTTTTTCTGCGTCCTGTTTTGAAGGGAATGTTTCGAGGCTCAGCTAGAGGTTCACCCTCGAGATGATCAAGCAGCACCTGGCGCGCCTCATCATCGGACATATAGTCACTGCAATACACATGCCCATTTCCGGTGCGATGCTGTAGCGGGATATTCCACTGCCATCCTGCCTTGTGAGCGATTGATCGCGTGTAGGGCCTGATGTCTCCGATAGAGACTGTTGGCACAGCCATGGCCCTATCGCACGGTAGCCAGTGCCCCCATTCCTCGTAACCGGTTTTGAGCGTTTGCTCAATCAACAGCCCCCGGAATCCAGAGCAATCCAGGAAGAGATCTCCCTCGACCACAACACCCGACTCGAGCTCTACCGATTGTATGAAACCCGAATTACTGCACTGATGAACGCGATTGATGATGCCCTCGAGACGCTTCACTCCCTGCGCCTCGCAAAAGCCACGCAGGTATTTTGCATACAAACCCGCATCGAAGTGGTAGGCGTAGCTCAGACCCGCCAGATCAGTGCCTGGAAGTTGCTGCAGTTTCGCAAACTTATTTTTCTTCGCCGTTTGGTAATTCAACGAGAAGTCCCAGAAATCAGACTCAATGCCTTCTTGCTGGCTGCGCAACCAGAAATTATGGAAGGTACAAAAGGCAAAGTCCTTCCCGATATTTCCGAAGGCGTGCATGTAGCTATCGCCGTCTTGACCCCAGTTTTCGAACTGGATGCCTAGCTTAATGCTGCCCTGAGTTGCCTTTAGAAACTCTGATTCTTTGAAGCCTAGGGCGTTGTTGAAGTTGATAATGGGTGGAATGGTTGCCTCGCCGACACCGACAATTCCAATGTCATCTGACTCAACCAAGGTAATAGAAATAACTTTGCTCAACGTACGCGCAAGTAGTGCCGCCGCGTTCCAGCCTGCGGTACCTCCGCCGACAATGACCACTCGGTTAATAGCGTGATCGTCCATTCTTATGTGCCCCAATAAAAAAGCCCCGGCCGAATTAACGGCGAGGGCTTTAAGGTTAGCTAGTTTGCTTAGAAGTTGTAACTAAATCCAACGCGGTAGTTTTCACCGTACTCCTGGTAGTCACGGATCTGGCCACCGTTGAGCGAAGTGAAAGGCTCGTCAGTCAAGTTAACGCCCTGTGCGTAAACGCGCAGGCCTTCTAGGTTAGCGATACCCGCATCAGCGAAGTCATAAGATAACTGCGCATCGACGATGGTCTCGCTCAGCATGGTGTACTGCTCAACGCTAAAGCCCAAGCCGTAGAGATCGCCTTTGAAGTCATCACGATGACGCATACTGACGCGCGCTTCAAAGCCGCCGTTTTCGTAGTAAACGGTCGCCTGCTGGATACTGTCAGACAGTCCTGGGAGTTCAAAATCCGAACCGCCTGGCGTCTTGATGTCTGACTCAACGCCCGTATGGCTCGCGAAGATACCCCAGCCGTCGAGGCTCTCGTGGATCATGCTCAGTGGCATGGCCAGGGAAAGCTCCCAGCCTGTCAGCGTTCCATCGCCACCGTTAACTTTACCGTTAACCGTTGCTGTGGTGCTGCCATCAGGTGTTGACTGACCGCTTGCCGCCAGGAAGTCGGAGACGTCGATTTCTGCTGCGCCGTCAAAGATCCACTCTTTCAGATCTTTGTGGTAGAGAGCAATCGAGAAGTAACCATCCTCAGCGAAGTAGTTCTCGTAGGTCAGATCGATACCCAGCGCCTCTTTTGGCTCGAGTGAGGTGTTACCACCCCCAGCACCAATGTAGTTGCCGTATTGGTCAGGGACCAAATTAACGCCAATACCAAACGACGCGTTCATCTCGTCCATACGAGGGCGAGACATGGTTTGAGCGACACCCAAACGAATAGTTTGCTTGTCATCCAATGCAACGCGGAGGTTCATGCTAGGCAGTGTATTACTGTAATCATGCTTTACTGTCTGACGAACCAGACTGCCACCGCTTTGCGCAAAGGCATTTGATGACTGGTCAGTTTGTATGTGTCGAACACCGATGTTACCGCTAACCTCTTTGCCCGCGATGACGGTCTCAAGATTCGCCATAGCAAACATAGTGGTAACGTCTTCTTTCACGTTCCACTGGTTGGTGGCATAACTAGACTCTTCCAAAGTGAGGTCATAGAAACCGTCACGAACCATTCCCTGCGAGTCGTACGCAACCATGTTGCCCATGCCAATAAAGTCAAGGCTGACGCTGCCAAGGTTGTACTGGTCAGGAATCGCCAGCATTTCTGGGAATGCATTCAGGGTCATAAAGAAGTTTTCAGCTGTCTTCTTCTTGGTACGCGCACGGTGAGACACACCGTACTCAACACTGGTGATCATGCCCTTATTGACTTGCTGCGTGGCCGCGAGCTTCAGCGCATTCAGTTCATCATCGATGTTAGGTGCGTTTAAGAAGCCGTCCTGAGCCGTGTTCTCAAACTCGGTGCCAGTGGCATTGAATTTGTCATTCAATGTTGACTGCCATCCCCAAGTCAGCGGACCGCCCAATTGGATCAAGCTTGGATCAGCGTAGTTGAGGTTAGGACTAAAGGTTGCACCAGCACCGCCGGGTGCGAGGTTATAACCAATCGTGTCAGCCTCACCACGATCGTTACCACGACCGGTACCTGCGTAGCTTTCGAACGAGGTGATTTCACGCTCAACCGCAGAGCGACTGACGTCAAACTCAATCTGCAGGTCGTCGCTGTAGTCGAACATGGCGTTAAAGCCGAACTGTGTCAGCTCAGCCTTTCGCTCTTCGAAGTCGTTACGAACAACGACACGTTGTCCGTCCGTCGTGCCACTAGTCACCAAGCCATCGGCGTTGGGAGCACCGGCAGTAACTGCGCCCTGACCCCAGGCAAACGGAATTTCGATTCCGCGGAGGATCTTCTGATCCGCAAAGTCCACATACAACATATCAGCCGTCATGCTCAGACGATCGCTTGGCTCCATCTGAACAACCAGCATGGTTGAATCGCGGTCCAACGTTGATGAGCGAACGAAGGGCTTCGCACCCCCCAGAACGCCACCGGGATAACCCCATGAGTTTCAGCGATTCTCCTGGTTCGGTGACTCCATTGCCGCGTGAGCGAAAGCGATACCAATTGCATCATCAGCAAACTGGTTGATATACGAGAAAGTCGCGTTGATGCCAGTATCTTCTGAATCAGGGTTCAACTGTCCCAGATTGTTGTACTCGTACTCTGCCTTGAGCTGCGTGCGCGCCTCTGTATCCAGTGGCTTCAGAGTGCGCATATCAATAACGCCGGCGATGCCTTCAGCCTCAAGAGTGGCATTAGGTGTTTTGTAGACGTTCACTTCGGCCATAATTTCTGACGGGTAGAGATCGAACTCGACACCACGGTTATCCGAGATCGAAACCTGCTCACGACCGTTAAAGGTCGTCGCACTCTCATTCTCACCAAAGCCACGGATGCTGATGCGGCTTGCACGGCCATCAAGGCGCTGTGCGGCAAGGCCTGGGAGTCGCGCTAGCGACTCTGCAATCGACGAGTCGGGCAGTTTGCCGATGTCTTCTGCAGAAATTGATTCGATTACCGAGCTGTTAAATCGCTTGTTCTCGATAGAGTCGATCAGACTCTTTCGATAACCCGTGACGATTACTTCTTCCATGACCTCGGCTTCTTCCTGCGCTGCAGCAGGAAGTGCAACGGCCATGCCGCTGACAGCGAGAGCCACAGATACCGCACTCGCCAACCGCGAACGGTTGAAAGTCGTGTTCTTCATTTTGTGTCCCCTCAAAAGATGGATTGGTTAAT
>Ga0181601_10004351_pt1 | contig 11880 bp, 6 predicted proteins | sample 041ome_8_FD_133020 | JGI IMG/M metagenome (GOLD analysis project Ga0181601, IMG submission 133020) | Coastal salt marsh microbial communities from the Groves Creek Marsh, Skidaway Island, Georgia - 041407BS metaG (megahit assembly) | ecosystem: Environmental > Aquatic > Marine > Intertidal zone...
AGAAATGTCTCCCGATGTAATACTTTTAACGTGGCTTGGTACGGTTGGGTCTGTCTCTGTAAAAGAGGTTAAGTATGCAGTGCTATTAAAAGCGTTAGATCCTAACGTTCTATATGTTAAAGCCCCCGTAGTTGTGTTACGCATAACGGCGCTTGTCTCAGTAGACGAGCTAAGGCCCGCTATTGCCGTAGTAGAACCGCTAGCGCCTAAAGTAAGGGTAACGCCCGCCTCTCCTCTTACGGAGCCGTTTACGTCAAATACTATATCTACACTATTAACTCCGTCTCCTATATATAAATCGCTAGCGCCATCGCCTATAAGAACATCCCCGACCGCGTTAGTTATAGCTAAATCGTCTCCGGTTTGCTCTATGCGTCCGGCCTCTACACTAGAAGCGTTTTTAAATTGTACGTCCCCGTCTGCGGGTGTAATTATTACGTCTTTAGCCAATTCTTCCCCCTATTCTTCTTTTTGGTGTTGTAGCGTTAGAGCGTACTTGTAGGCTACTCTGTTGTTTATTAAGTCTATGCAAAGGAGTGCCGTAAGATTGCTCTAAGTAAATTTTAATATCTCGCATCTTATAACCTTCCTCTCGTATGTTGGTATTAGAATTATAGATTCCCGCTATTAAATAATATCCCATCGGCTGAGCTTGCACGGTTAGAGTCTTAGTTTCAAAAGCCCCGTGGCTAGCGCTAGAATATTGTGCGTACTCTCTAAATCCTAAATTGGCGCCTCTTAGCGTAGAGGTTTGTGTACTTGTTTTAATACTAGTATACCCCGCGTAATCCGGCTCATAACGTCCCATTTTTAAGCCCCCTCTATGAGACTTAGCGATTAGATACGGTCTAGTGCCCGTAAAACCGCTAACACATTGTACATCACAAGATACAAAAGCCTTAGTATTTGGTGGCACATAAACAGTTTCAAACCAACCGTAAAGAGTATCGTCTCCCGCTACTTGTACGTCCCAATACTTCTCCGTTTCATTCCATAGCCTAATACCGCCCATACCTTGATTAGCTAACTTACCTTCTTCAAATCCCCAATCTAGCCAAGTAGCATACGCTCCCGAACCTCCTTGTCTTTGGTATTCTGCTCTAGAATCTGTAGAGTAACCTAAAATATAATTACTATATACCTGCCCGCTTCCATCTTCCGCTGAGCCATCCCATCTATTAGGTTGTATTTGACTGTCTAAAAAAGTAATTATACCGCAATGTAATCCTAAGTGGGGCGGTCTCCTATATCCATCGGCATAAAAGCGTTCTATAATAGAACCCTCTGCCATAGCGTTAAACATATAAAAAGGTCTTTGCTCATTATTTAAAGCTATATTATGCCTTATAGGGTATAACTCTCTATGGTTGTTTATTAATATACCGTAGTCATCGCTACGAGTCATATAGTTATAACTTATCTCGCAATAAGGGTTATAATTAGCATCAACAATTATACCACCGTATAAAGTTCTAGTGGCGTAATTATTTGTAATTATTATATCGTAGTTACTTGAATACAACCATATACCCCGATCCGTATTGTAACTAACGTTATTTCTGAATTTAAAATAATGCCCGTCTCTTATAAATAAAGAACTGTAAGTACTTCTATAATTAGGTGAATCATATACGCACGAATCTATACGGCTTTGGTATTGGTGTCGTGAATCTCCCGCCCTATAAATACCCGTATAACCGCCAATATGAACACCACTGTAATAAGTACTACCCGTATTTCTACCTAACCCTTTAAAGTGTACATTTTGAAAGCGTACTCTTCTGTCGTAGCCATCACTAGAAGTCCACCGCTCTACGTATATAAACGGCCTAGTACTACTACTAGTGTCTACCGCGTGTATTTCGCAATCTCTCGTAACAATAGTAACAATACTTCCCGCTTTATGGTCATAACTCAAGCTACTATTTAATGTAAGCTCGTTACCCTCTTTACTAGATACGGTATATTTTGCGTTATAATCCCAACTCGTTTGACTGTCATTATTTACATCTATTAAAATTTCATCGCCTACGTTAATGTCCGAAGCATTACCAACGTTTATTATATCTCCTCCCGAAGTAGACGCACTCGTAAGAGTAGTAGCCATACGCTTAACCAAGTTACCGGACTCTTGTATTTTTTCGTTACCGGTTTGGTATACAGTCGCGCCGGTTGGGTTTCCGGTTATAGTACTGTCGCAAGTTATTTTATTGGCTCCTCTGTCAATAGCGGTTATAGTCTTTACGTTTCTATTTGAGCCCGTACCGAAAATTATTTTATATCCTACTTTAAACTTTCTAGCATTGTCTACATATAAATCAGAATAAAAATAACTAGCAACCTCTGCCGTAGGACTTACAAATTGCCTAAAATATATTCTATTGTTTGAGGTGTCTACGTCGTGTACCCAAAATCCCTCGTCCGGACAAACAAGATAATCGCTATCTCTATTAAATACAGTAATCCAATCGCCGGCCGAAAAGTTATTAGCATTAGCTACGCTTAAATAACTAGAGTTATACGTATGCTCGCTAGATAGCGTAGTATTTAAATTCTTATCCGAGCCTACACATTCTAAGGTAGTATAACGCTCCGTCTCGTTCCATATTCCGTGTTGAGCCGAGTTATCTCCTCGTATCTCTAACCTACTCCCCGAATCCATAACAAAGGCTCCGCCCGAAGTACTTACGCCCTCAGTAAAAAAAGAGGTTTTACTACTTGCTCTTACAGTTATACGACCGTTTAACCTAAATTTTCCGTTATTCGTTATGTATAGCTTACCGTGGCAAGTTACATCGCCGTAACCATTTGTAGGCCTTAAATCGCTATTTACTGTTATAAGGTGTCCGGCGGTAATAGTAAAGGTATCTCCATCGGCGGGCGTAGAGCCTCCCCAAGTACTAGAGCTATTAAAATTACCAGACTGAGTAGAGGTTAAGCTAGCCATTTACTCCTCCTCCTCGAAATATTCAGTATTAGAAATTTCGTAAGCCGTAGTATCTACCGCTATTTCAAAATGCAAACTATCCTCTGTATCGTGCTTAGACTCATCCGATATATTTATAGCAACGTTTTTTATGTCGTTACTGTAAGTTATAACTCCGGTAGTTTTATCGTATGTAACTTTAATTAGCATCTTTTACGGTTTGTAATGGTTCTACATCTATACGGGTAGCGTGTACTATATAAAAATAATCATATTTCCAATTACAACCACTAACGCCGACCTCTATTTTATTATCTTTATATCCTATATAGTAATATGTCTTAGCCTTACCAACCGGCGTAAGTTGCACGGTAATAGTCTCGGGGTCTATTAGTCCGGTCCATTCTTCAGGTAATTCTATATTCTTGGATTGACTACGACCCCTAAAAAATACAGAATGTTCGGGGCCCTCCAAAACGCCGTAAATTAATCTCTTCCCTTTCTGAGTTGGGTGTTTAATATCGAAAGACTTTACACTAGCCGAAAGAGTACCCGTAATAGTAAGGCTCCCGCTCATAGTGTCGCTTGTATCGCTTCGTAAATATTTTGGGTCTGTTTGGGTAGTTATATCAAACGAGGTTAAATAACGACCGTCTAAATCTTTAGTAATACTACCGCCGTCGTTTTGAGTTAGCGTAAGTACACCCGTTCCGGTATTAAATTCTACTGCGGTTATATGGTTGTTATACGCGGTATCCCAAGATTGCGGGGAATATCCGGAAATAGCCGTAACGCCATTAAAAAAGTTCTGTATTTCTTGTTCGGTATAATATCTATCGTCGTGCGTATGGCTAGAAAGAGCGAATCGACCATCTATGTCTACAGTAACAAAGCCGGCATCGTTCTGTACGAGGGATATAACGCCGGTACTCGTATTAAAGGAAGCACTAGCTATCGTATTATTGTATGCACTATTCCAATTAGTAGACGAGCTTATTTTAGCGTCTGCTAAAGCGTTACCGGTCCAATTACCCAAATTGTCTATAACTTGAGTAGTTGTAGAGTTAGCCGTACTTAAAAGAGTTCCTACATAATAACCATTAGAGGTACTAACGTGGTGGCCGGTAAATATACCCGCTCTAACTAATATACCATCGCTAGCACCGTCTCCCCTAACATTAAGTACCGCGCCTACAGTTTTGCCGTTGTGAGTTGGGTTACTATCATTATATACAAATACGTCCCCGTCTCCGTCCGCGTTCCATATACTACTAGCGCCGTCTATAATATTCTCGTCTCCGGCTATAGCATATCGTCCGTCTATATCTACCGTAACAGTAGAGGCGTCGTTTTTGGTTAGCGTTATAATTCCGTCTCCGGTATTGAATGAGGCCGAGCTTAAAAAGGTATTTGTATCGGTATCGGTAATAGTCGAGGAAATAGTAAGCGTATTAGACGAAGTAAGAACCGCGTTTATACCATCACCGCCTACAATATTAAGAGTGTTACCGCTTCCTATCTGCGTAGTTGTAGCCGTCCCATCGTCTGCTATCGTCCAAGAGCCGTAATTATCATAAGTCGCGCTAATATATGCTAAAGAGCCAAGAGTACGACGCTTTATATTACCGCTACTATCTTGAAATAAAGCGTTAAGGTTTGTAGCCGTTGTAGAGCCTTGAGCTAATAAAGTTACCGCTCCCTCGTGGCTTATTTTTAAAATATTCTCGTTTGCCGGTACTGTTCCGTTATCGTTTAAATTACGTATAAAGAGGTCTCCACCGCTTACTAATATCTCTTTATTTTCGTCGGTTGTATCTGTCTCTATTAGTTGATATTTAGGTTGCGTATTGGATTGTGCTACTACCGCTTCTACGGTAAGAGTTCCCGTTAATGTGCCTCCGCTTAACGGCAAGTGTCCGACCTGACTATAGGTATAAGCCGTGTCCCAATTACTAGAGTTGTCCGTAATAGTTGCATAAGTTCCCACGCCGGTACGCTTCATTAATCCATTTTCGGTAAAATCTCCGTCTACTACTACGTCCGAGTGTGAGGTCTCGCTAGTTAAATAACCGGCGGCAGAATGGTCTCCCCATCCGTAAGCCGTGTCCCAATTAGATACATTTAAATTACTTCCCGTTACCGCTCCGTTTGAAGATACGCTTGCAAAAGAAGCGTTAAGGTATCCCATATTCTTATCGGAAAGTATACGACCCCAACCATCCTCATTACGAATTACAAGCCCACCTCCGTTAGTAGTCCATACGCTTGCAGAGCCATACTCTGTATCGCTATAAAAATTTTCGTCAAACATTAAACGACCTGTCTGAGTATCAAAATTGTCGCCTTCTTTGTTTGCAAGAATAATACTTTCTACTTCTGTTATCGTGTTATCATTCATATCCAAATCAGCACCAACGGCAGGGGCAGCTTTAGATACATAAGTAGAGGCAGCTGTAGAAGTAGTTAGGTAACTGTTTAAAAGTGTATTGACTTCGCTTTCTCTATAATACAGATCATCATGATTATGACTAAAGTCATGTGTAAATGAAGCTAAATCATTTGGGTCACCAGCAAAATCAAACTGTAATGCAGAACTATTTCCATTGCCAGTAATACTATTAAGATAATAGTTACTGCCAGCAGGCGTTTGTACATCAATAGTGACTGTCTTTAAAGAGTTGTCATACGTTACGCTAGCATCATTTGTTCCTACAAAAGTTACAAAGTTACCACTAGATATATCTCCTGTGTTAGACCCATCAGATATTGACCAATGGTCATAGTCATCTTTATTACCAAGAAAAGTGTCTACCTGATTTTGTGTATAATATAAACTGTCGTGGTTATGAGTTGGTAAGCTACTTAAAAACTCACTAGACAAGTCTATAGTAACGTCTGTCATACCAACACCACCTAACGTAATAACTCCATCGGTAACAGAAGTACCAGCGATAGTAGGATACCAATTAGTATCGGTATTATTATCTGTACTATTAATAGTAACTATATCGTTACTAGCATTGTATGTAACGGTAGTGGCTCCGCTTCCTACAAATTGGAGCGTAGTACCCGAAGTTATATCCTTTTGGTTATTGTCGGGACTTGCATTATCCTTGATAGTCCAAGAGCCGTAATTATCTTTCTGAGATAGAAACGTATTTACTTCGTTTTCTGTATAGTATAAATCATCGTGGTTATGAGTTGGCAATGAGGTTAAATAAGAACTTAAATCAGGTGGGGTGTATGTAAACGTTCCGTTTATAGCTGTATAAGAAAGGCTTCCATTGCCAGATGCCTGTGCTGGGGTTCCTACACTTAAACCATTTCTTGCTTCTGTAAGAGTAATAAAATTAGAAACGTCAGGTACAGATGCAGGAGTAAATATAAACTCGCCACTAGTAAACGCTAGAGCTCCGCCTCCACTTGCAGGTTGAGGATCGCCTATAACAATATGTTGGGTCACGCTACTAGACGTAATATTTGCATCTGGAACGTTAGCCCACGTTACAGCGCTTGTAAGGTCATTTGTTTCTATATAAAACGTTAGATAAGAGCTTAAATCGGGCGGTGTATAAGTAAACACACCATTAGCATTACTATAAGATATTGCTCCGCTTCCAGAAGCAGGATTTGGCGTGCCTACGCTTAAATCAGTAAGCTCAATAAAATTATCTACATTAGGTATACTTGCGGGTTTAAATGTAAATACTCCAGTTCCAGTATCATAAGTTAAAGAACCACCAGCTTCTGCCGGTTGTGCAGAAACACTTAAGTCTCCAAGTTCTATAAAACTAGAAGTAAATGTAATTTGGCTTTCGGCAATAGCAAGGGCTGATTGATGCTGCGTTACATCTGATTCAGTTACCGTGTAATCAGATATAAAATTAGATGCCGTATTATCCATTACACTAAGAGGAAGATTACCTAGTGTAATTTTTTTAGTAGTAGGCCCATCAAGGAAAGCAATAAAGTCTACTCCTTCAGCTGTTGTATCTTCTTCAAGGTTATCTAAGTCTAATGTAATAGTTACTTCGCCACTACTTTCGCTGCTACTTAATCCAGAGTTAGTTTCTGTTGTTATAGTGTCTATATAACCAATAGGAGCATCACTATTTATTGTAATATTAGATCCGCTTTTACTTAATGTTACATTATTTCCAGCAATAAAGGTTACGGCATCAGTAGAAGCTATGTTAGAACTATCAAGGCCAACTGTTAGTGTCCAATACTGATAATTATCATAAACACCAAAGTTAGTTATTTGGCTTTTGTTTATGCTTAATGCACTTTCATGTTGCGTTACACTAGACTGTGTTATGTTTGCGTCAGGCACATTAGCCCAGGTAACTGCTGATGTTAAGTCGTTTGCTTCTGCAGTTAAATACTGAGAGTGCGTATGCGCCCAGCTAAGTTCTTCAATACTAGGAGAGCCGTCATTGTATTGGATGTCAACAGTAAAGTCGGTAGAATCAAAATTTAAGCTATTTACATATTTATCAGTAGGAGTGTTGTTAAAGTTATTGTAATCTAAATAATAACTACCGTGTTGTCCATCTAACTTGTCTGCATTAATGTTTTCATCAATAGGTGTAATACGTACAAATATTTCTCCGTTATTTACATGTCTATTAACAACAAATGCTATTGGAAGCTTTACATATCCTTCGCTGGGCTCTGTGTCTGTTAATGCCCCACCAATTCCCGCATATAGTATAGTTCCTTCATCCCAGCTAGGACCATCAGTATCTATTTTACGTATTTTACCAAATGCAACTGCTTTACCAAACTCTCCTGTGGCTACGTTTTCTGCCATAATACCAACAATAGTTTTTGTTGAGCTTGTTCCGGCAGTAAACTTTTGAACTTCTATTTTTCCTGAAGTACCAACGGCGCCCGTAGCGCCGACTACATCTCCTTTAGAAACGCCATCAGGGTCTGTAACTTTTACGTGTATTTCTAATGCGTGTCCAAGCTCAAGGGTAGAACCATTAGTAACTAGAGATACTGTTTCATCATCAGAGTTCCAGTAAAATGTTCCTTGAGATTCATCGCCCGTAGGAGAATAGGCTGTATTAAAACCAAGAGTATCTACTAATACGTTATTAAATTCTGGATTTGCGGGCAGCTGTGATTGAGTTATACTTGTTACCCTGATGTTTTGCGTTGCGGCCTCTAAGGGGCCGCTAGCTAGCTTATTTAACTCATCATATATATTTGTAATTACTCTCGATAATTCGGAGTCGGCAACTTTAGGGGCTCGTAACTTTTTTTTGTTTTTATTGGTCGCCATTACGCTATTTATTTAGGAAACATTCTATCTCTATATAGTACACCTATGTGATCTACTTCAATATTTCTATGAGAATTTACAGATTCTGTTTTAATTTGTATCCACTTTCCATTGCTACTTGTTAAATAAGAATATAAGTTAGATACATTTGCAAAATTAGAACCATCTATAGAATAAACAATATTGGCATTAACAATGTCATTACCAGATACATCTACTTTTCTAAACTTTTTATTCTGAGTAACTGCGCCCATGTTTAGCTTTTTACTAGCCCAAGAAAATAATTTCTTAGTTGAGCCTCTAAACAACTCATAAATACCGTTGCCATAACTTGCAATAACGCTATTGTTAGCAGAAATAGCTATTGACTGTATATCAGGTACTGCATCATAAAGATTTACCATACCTTGTACAAACCACGCTTGTGTATCTAATTTGTATAGCCATATTCTTCTATAAGAAGAACTGTATTCACCATAAACTACAAGGCACATTTTATCGGAATCAAAGCTTAATAGTGGTTTAAATGCAGAATTATCTTTAGCGCAACGTTTATATCCATATGTATAAGCCGGAACTATTCCACCAATATTGCCATCAATAGAATCAATATAATCTACTGGTGTAGATATATGTTGCACAGACCTTCCATCATACATATGAATGCCTGTATTATTGGCAATAAACAAAGCATATTCTGTACTTTGAATTGCTTGATTAGAACCACAACCTAATCCATTAAATGTATCTTCTATGTATAATTGATCTGGGTTTATACGATACATATTGTAATCGTCAAACGCATATACTCTGCCAGAGTGCGATACAATAGCGGTTATAGGGTTAGGCATAACAAGATAGTCTTTAGTCCAGTTAAACGTATCGTATGCAAACTCTACACTTTGAACAATGTAGTTAGTCCAGTTTTCATCGGCAGCACTTGGATTGTATACGTTAGCTGCAAATAACTGTGAGTTATGCTGACAAGAAACATTGTAATACACATTGGAAGAAGACTGAAACTCACTAAGCCCTGATTCATCCGTGTACAAATCACCCTCGTATGCGCCTATAGTTATATTGTATTGATATCCTACGGTAGTTGTACTTCTAGTTAATGTTTTAACAGAATTTATAGAATCAGCAATATCTAATTGCTCCATTAATCTGTAAGAGTTTATCTGGTTAGTTCCGTTAGCATTATATTCAGAGCCAGATATATTTACATAAAATTTTATAGATGTAACGCGAGAAGATGCTGTAGATATTGTATCTGTAAATCCTTGTATAAAAAACCTAAACGTTAATTCTTCATGGCTAAAGTCAGAAGTATCACCAAATCCAAAATAATAATGACCAGCAGGTATTCTTGTTATAGGTGATTCTTTATATCCGTCATATATATAGCTTACGCCAATAGAGTAAAATGTATTTTCTTCAAAGTTATCTCCTAATCTATTAGTAGGATAAGACGCATTATTATTGTAATTACTTCCATCTGAAAACTCTGTTTTTGTTGGGTTATAAACACCAATCATACTAAGACCAGAGCTATCAACATATCCAGGCCCAACCTCCATGTAATAAGCAATAGCGTCTGTTCCACCTATCGTAGGATTTCCCGACCCTGGGTATTTTGTTTCAATGTCGCTTGGCCAGCCTATATTTAACGTATTGCCAGAGGCTTTGTCGTAAGCAAGTGCTATATAATTATAATCATCAAGATTGCCTATTGGAACAAGTATTACGCCCATACTAGGAAGTTCTGATGTATCAGAAAGCGTTATCTGAGCAATACTAGTGTATGTGCCTGGAGGACTTTCGTTATATATATTTACAGCACTAGTAAAAGTAGTTGTAATAACTTTAGGCGGCGTTAGCGCCGCATCTTCTATTTGGTATCCACTAGGAGCTGTGTCACCAAATTGTCCTTTGTTGACTTTGCCAATCCACTGAGGTACATTAGTGCTACCATTGCCAAGCCCAATAAATGCTTGGTTATTAACCGTTTCAATACTAGCAATATTATTATGGCTGATACCAGTTTGCTCAGTGTACTGCCGACTCCCTGTATCATAATCAGACACAATCCCTACAGTATTATCAGAAAAATCTACTCCAATAAGTTCGTTGGTGCCGGATCTATCTTTAAGAACCTTCATGACGTCGAAGTCATTATAGTTCGCGATGTTAGAAGTGTTGAAAACAAGTAAGTCTTGAGCTATACCACGTATTGTTCCATACGGAGCTTCGGGCTCCGTGTTAATACATATAGCCGCAGCATCATCGGGTATGTCTGCGCCATCAGCCTGGCCATACATTCCTTTTTCAAACTGCCGTAACTCTTTTAGTTTTCTTCCCAATTACGCTTCTACTCCTACTGAATTAAATAACTCAAGTATATTGCTTAGTATATCAAAAAAAGAAACAATTTGAGCATACGTAATTACATCTAGCAATATCGCTATTGTAAGAGCTAATGCTATACCGTTTCTAAGAGTAAATATTTTACCTACATATACTTTAGCTTCTTCCCAGTCTCTAGCAAGTAAAGCCTCTACAAGCTTTCCTATAGGTTGATTTGGTATAGGCAACAAATCTAGTACGCCATGTAATGTCTGACCGGCGGCGTTAGAGCCGCCCGCTGTTTTACCAATAACAACAGATAGTTTTTTTACTAAATTTTTAAGTTTTCCTTTTCCCATAATGCTAAACCTTTATTAATTCTATGTGTGGTAAGTCGTTAAAGTTTTGGTCTTTAAATGAGTTGTCTCCATCCCAGTCACCTCCCCATCTAAGTTTGTATCCAGAGTCTTTAAGAACGTCTTGTGATACGGCATAAAATATACCCCACATCATATAGTAACGTTCTAATGCGGCAAAATCTATAGGGAATGGATTGACGTCAATAGCGTATCCTAATCCATCTTCCTTTACTTGGTGATTAGACCTTCTAGTAACACCATCAATTTTTGTTACAGGATTTCTATCTAGCTGCTCTGTCCGTCCAATAGCATATAACTTTTGCTGTTGAGCAGTGCTACGAACTCCCTGTGTAACAGAAATATCGTATATTTTTACAACATCAAGCGCGCACTTGGCAAGAAGATGATGAACACCTTCTAAATTTTTTAATGATTTCTGTCCGAATCTTGGCATTATAACTCATATATCTTAACGTTATAAGTTGCGTCAGTATTATTGATATTAGCATACTTTCTTCCTTCTCTTACTTGATCTCTCCATAAAGAATGATGATAAGTGCGTATTTCAGGAACTAACTTAAATGCCCTCTCACATGCTCTGTGTACTAAACATTCATGAAATCGTTCTGGTATTTCTGGCTCTTGTTGATAATCTTCATCTCCATTAGCGTCTGTAGCAAATTTTCTAGCATACGCTTCATAAATTATATTAAATGATTCTCCAGATTCAAATGCTTTATCTCTAGAGCCATCCCAATAACCAAGATATAATCCAATAGGATTATTAGATTCTATATACCAAAAGCCATTATCTTGCTTTAAATAACTTCCTTGATTTGTATTAACAAGCTCTATACCTGATTTGTCTATTTGCCTAATGCGAGCAATATCGGTGGGGAAGTCTGTTAACGTAGGGCGTAATGACTCGCTTGATGTAGTAAAAGTACTTCGCTTTCTTA
>Ga0181601_10004355_pt1 | contig 11877 bp, 11 predicted proteins | sample 041ome_8_FD_133020 | JGI IMG/M metagenome (GOLD analysis project Ga0181601, IMG submission 133020) | Coastal salt marsh microbial communities from the Groves Creek Marsh, Skidaway Island, Georgia - 041407BS metaG (megahit assembly) | ecosystem: Environmental > Aquatic > Marine > Intertidal zone...
ATAAATTTCATCATACATCCAATTATATATATACATTGATATAATAACAATATTCACTATAATTAATGCAAAGTATATCATTGATATTACACAATTACTATGATAATCTAAATCAAATACTCCTCCTTTCTTTTCATTATATCTATAATATAATATGAGTAATATTAATGTGATTATATATAATGATAATATAATTGGTAAATTATAAAATTCAAAATTATTATATTTATTTTCATATAAATTTAATCTTAATGTTAATGATTGATTATATAATGAATTATTAGTACTATATTTTATTATATTAGAAATTATAAAATAACAATTTATTACTAGAATAATTAGAATTAATAAAGGATACTTGTTATATTTAATATTTTGCCACAAATTATTACTATTTACTGTTTCTGTTATTAAATTATTAGTATTAGTAATTATCGTATTATCTGTTTCTTTTTTTGAATCCATTTAATATCTATAATTATTAAAATATTATATTATAATGCTTTAATTATCCATAGTAATAAGAATATTACTACTGGATAACTTAATCTTAATAAGAATTCATTAGTATCTGTAAGGATATTCTCATTTAAATATTTAGAAATATAGAAAGAACCTATTTTGTCTAAAGCTATAGCTAATAATATAACTAAAGAAAATATAGCTAATTTAATTACTTCAGGGCGTTTCATTGTCATTTTATCCCAAAATGAATATTCATAACCACCGTATCTTTTTTTAGGATTTAATTGTTGTGATTCAATATGAGCATTTTGCATACCTTGAACTTGTTGTGTCATTGATTGAGCCGCCTGTTGCGCCATTGCTGCCTGTTGAGCTAATGCTGCTTGCTGATTCTGTTGAATTGCTTGTTGATTTTGCTGAACTTGTTGTGTATGAGAAGCTTTAGCTGGTTTGTCATATTGTTCCGTATCTTCTTCATCAAAGCTATTACCATATACTAAATTTAATTCAGTCATATTCTATTATTAGATAATATTAAAATGAAAAATTTTAATCTCTTTATTATAACAGATAATATGAATAATTTATTTAAAGGTATTGATAATATGACTTTATTAAGTTATGTAACGCTAATTTTATCAATTGCTATATTTGTATCAATCTTATTTGGGTGCACTTATAAAAAACGTTTTGAACGATTTGAAACTGAAAAAACAGATTCTGAAACAAAAAAATCAGAAAAAAAAGAATTTGTTTTAACCGATGAAGAAAAAGCTTTATTAGATGGATTACAAAATGGATCTATTGATGAAAAAAAATTAGAGACATTTATTAGTGAAGAAAAAGTTACAAAAGAATCTGTTGAAAAATTAATTGAACATATTCAAGAAAAATTTGTAAATAAAGTTAATGATTCTAAAGATAAGAAATAAATTTAATTATCATCATCATCTTCTTCATCATTTGAATATTCTTCTTCATCATTTGAATATTCTTCTTCTTCTTTAATACTATATTCTAATTCTTTCTTTTTATATATGTCTATGTTATCTCTTGATAATTCAGCATCTTCTTCATCTGATTCATCTTCATCAACATTATACCTATAATCTATAAAATCCATATTATATAAAGGATTTAACACCGATGATTTAAACATATTATTTTGTTTAGGTTCATAATAATAAACAGCAAATACTATATTATGATTGACGCCTTTAAAATCATATAATTCACCTGTTTCAACTTCAAAACGAAAAGTTAATCTAGGTAATTTACCAATAGGATGAAATTCACGTAAAGGAATTTTAGTAATAACAACCTTTTCATCGTTAAATCCAAAACTGTTAATTCTGAATTTAGCTAATCCCATATTATATTTAGAGTATGATAATGAACGATATAAATGTTCTTCTATTTCAGGACATCTTAAGACAATATATTTATATCCCATAAAATATACTATTCCTGGCGATATAATATGATGAGCATTTAATAAATTATTATTAACACTATGAAACATTCTTTTAAATTTTGAAGTTTCAAAGTTTTCAGATTTATAAATATCAATAAATCTATAACGCATATTTTCTTCTGTTTTTAATTTTTCATCAGCATCTAATAGTAAATCAAATCCTAAAATATTATAAATAGTTGAACGTTCCATATCTAATACAAATGCTTTTGATGTAGATATAAATTCTATTAAATTACTTTGTTCAGGTGGAATAGTATATGCTTTCACTAATAAATCATCTCCTGTTTTTGCTAAAATATTATTAATAGTAGTTACAAAATTTTGAAATGTATAATCACCTGGGGGTATTTCTATCATTTTAAATAAATCAGTATATGGAATATCATTATCTTCAATGTCTTTTACAATTTCTGTAAATCCTTCAACAATATATTTATCATTTTTATCAGCAATATAATAATATAATTTATTATTAACATAATCAATATTATACATTGTACGAGGAATACTAGCGTCAATTACTTCAAGTCCTATAACATTTTTAAAAGGAACTGAGAAATCAATACTATAATAATTAGGATTTTTATATTTTATTCTATTACGATCATTACTATCAATTAAAAAGGTATAACTTTGTTTAATACTATGTGACTTTAAATAGTTAATGTCCTCAATTGACATATTTTATATTCTAATTATAGAGTAAATAAAAAGAAACTTTATATCATGTATAATATAATAATATTATTAATAATAATATTAATATTATCATATTTTGTTTTTTTATATGATTTAAATAATTTTATACAATATAAAAATATAGATAAATTCAGTGTAAAAGAAAATAAATGTTATGCTAAAAATATGGACACTTTAGATGTAAATATGCGCAAATGTTCATTATATTATACAAATAATACAGAATTATGTGATAATTATCCTGAATTATATGTTTTAAGTAGAAATTATTTATTAAATAAAATAAATAATCCTAATAATAATCCCGATAGTATTATCATAAATGATAAAGAATATAAATTAGATATTTTAAAAAAAGTATATTATGATAAGTCTCATAATAATATTACAAGTACTTGTAAATATAATCCAGAAGGACTATATGAAATAGATAATAATTTAAACGATGTTAATAAATATCAAAAAAAAATAATTTTAAATAGTTCTCGTCCTACTAATAATTATATGTATTCATGTTTTTTACCATTAGATGATAGTAATATAACCAGTAATGGATTAATAGATCAATATATAATAGATACTTATAATACAGAAAATGCTGAGACACCGTGTATAGATGATAAAACACCTGTAACAAATATAATATGTCATGGTTCCGAATGTCCGTCTTCTAATAAATTTTTACCGATTAATTTAAATGTAGTACAACGTGTCAATAATAATATAATTGATATAGACGATACTTTAATTTTTATAAAATTCAGACAAACCAATTATGGTATTAAATCAATATCTTTTGATTCATTTGTTCAATATAATAAAACAACTAAAGTATTTGAAAATATATCAAATGATAATTCATATATTAAATCTTTAATCAATAAAAAATTATGTACTATTATGTATAAAAATGGTAATATATATATCTCTCCTAAAATTTTAGATGTAAATGTTTTTATATTTACATTTAATGATAATGGAAATATATTATTATATGATATTTTGAACAATCCTTTAAAAGATTTTTCATTAAAATATTTAAGTATAAATGATATACGCCTTAATAATTATTATACTCCTACTAAAAGTTTTTATAGTCCTGTCAATAGATTAACAGCTTATATAAGAAGTAAAACAAAAGAACATATTTTAAATATTGATAGAATAAATTATTATATTACAGAGTATAATAATATTGAATATAATAAAAAAATAAAACGACTTAAAGAGCTAGATAATAATAATAAATATATTATTAATGTTTTAAAACCCAATAATGAATTGGAAAAAAATAATAAATTAGAAGATTGCCCTATTAATAAAAATAGAGGAGGATGTGAAATATATATCAAAAATGCAGAAGATCTGGTAATAATTATTTATATTGTTTTAATAAATATAAGAATTGTTTGATTTGTAATAGATTACAAATAGAAATAGAACATAAAAATATTGATAATATATATACAATGAAATATAATGATAACTTAAATCGAATAAGATCTATTAATAGTACACCATTAAATATAAGTAATAATATAAATAAATTAGAAACATATAATGATATATATGATATTATTAATTTATCAGAATTAAAATTTAATAATGCTTATATAAATAATTTTGATGATTCATTATTATCCGTAGATGACAATTGTATATATGTCAATATTCCTATATAATTTATATTCTACCATTATAGTAAAATGATAAAATATTTAATATTATTTTTGATTATTTTAGCATTATTATTATATTTTATGTTTCATTTAAATATAATTAAGATACCATTCTATGATAATATTGAAAAATTTGGGACAGATCGTTGTTATGTTAAACAACAAGGTAATTTAGATGTTAATATGACACAATGTAAAATATATTATGCCGACAATAGAGCGACGTGCGATTCATATCCAGAATTATATAAATTGACAATATTACAATTAGATATATTATTAACATTGAGTGGAGGAAATAGCTATGTTCAATATAATGGTAAAAATTATGACATTGCTTTAATAAATAATGTTAAAGAAGATAAATTAAAAAATAATATAAATGATGGTTGTGGATTTACACCAGATGGTTTATATGAAATAGAAGGTTCTATAGCCTCTGATGGAAATGTAAGTGAATTTACTTATGAAGGTAAAAGACAATTTGGATGTTTTTTACCTTTAAAAACAAGTGATATTAGTGATGGTAATATTAAAGATACTGTTATAAATAAATACGGAAATGTAAATAAAGCTTGTATTGATGATACTAATAAAACACCTGTAACAAATATAAATTGTGTAGGTACTAGTTGTCCTGAAACAAATGATTTTCACGTAATAACAAATTTTGATAATATTGAAAATACTTATAATAATGGTATGAAAAATGGTGATATATTTTTGAAAATATATGATAGAAGTAGTGTAAGTTTTGTAAAATATAATAATACAACAAATAATTTAATAACTATTCCAAATAACTCTAGAGATGTTAAATCTAAATTTGACAGCTTATATGAAATTAAATATAAAAATCCAACAGAAACATTTAAATATCCTCAAGATACACTAACTGCTTCTACAAATACTTATTCAAATGGTATTACTATAAGTGTATATGCATCATCAGGAGACGATGTTTATAATATTTTTAATACATCATCATCAGGATGGAATACAACAAATACTACAAATAATGAATATTTTCTAGGATATTCGGGTGAATTTTTAAAATTTGATTTAGGACAAGATATAGTACTTAAAAATTTTAATTTACATCCAGATTCTACAAATACTAATAAAAGCCCAAAGAATTATAGAATATATGCAACAAATGAAAAAGATAAATATGATAAATTAGGAGATTTAATAAAAATAAAAGAAAATAATGAATTTAAATTACCAACAAAAATAACAACAACAGATTTTTATTATTATTCTTTTACAAATAAAGGTGATAATAATAGTATTACATTTTTAGAAGATACTAATTGCGATATACTTATTATAGGTGGTGGTGCCGCTGGTATGTCTGGTGGAGGCGGTGGTAGTTCAGGTGGTGTAATATACTTTAGTGATACTATATTGGAAAAAGGAACATATGATATAACTGTTGGTATAGGTGGAGTAAATAGCGGTGATAATGGTACTTCTTCTAAAATTGAAAATAAAAGCGCAGATACAATTTTAGAAGCAATTGGTGGTATTTCTTCAGTAAATACAAATGGTGCGAGTGGAACAGGAATAAATATAGTACAAATAGAAGATGAAATACCTAATACTAATATAATAGCAAAAAATGGTAATGATATTTTAAAACAATTAAATTTACCTTCAAATACTATTAGAGGTGGTGGTGGAGGTGCTGGTAGTGATGCTGAAAAGATTACAGTAAATAAAGGTCTTAATTATACTATATACGATTCTCCTGGTGGTTCTCGTCCATCTTTTCCTGGAAACGGTGGTAGACTTGCTAATTCTACTCCAAAAAGAACAGGTGTCGTAAGGAATTTATTATATAATTGGGGCGGTGGTAAAGTAATGGGTTATAAATATAATAATGTAATTATAAATTTTATAGGATATATTAGAATACCTGGTACTGGTAATAGACAGATTAGATTTTATGTTAGAGCAGATGATGGGTTTTATATGAAAATAAATAACGAAGTGGTAATAAATACTTGGGTTGATCAAGGACCGCGTTATTGGAATGGTAGATCTAATGTTAAAAATTATAATGGCGGTGAATTATATCCTATTAATATATGGTTTTATGAACATGGAGGAGGCGCTGTAATACAATTATATTGGGTTATTGATGGTGTATTTACACAAGTATATGATGTTTTTACAACATCCCCAAATTATGGACAAAGAGGCGGAGAAGGTATAACAAATGATATTACAGGAACGAGTTTAATTTATTCAGGAGGAGGATCAAGTTATAATGATATATCTTTAACAACATCTTCAGAAACAATAAGAAGAAAAGGAGTATATGGGTATGGTGGTGATTCTTTACCAAGTGATTTTACACCAGGGGGTGACGGTGTTGTAATTTTTCGTTTTCAAAAATCAAAAAGTAATGATGGTTGGAATCAAATTTATCAACATTCTCCTATTGGTACAGTTGCGCCTACATTATTTTATAAATCTACATTATCAAATATATTACCATACAGATATTATGCTATTATTGTCAACAATAATTGGGAAAATTCTTATGGATGTTCTATATCACAATTGGAATTATTTGGATATAGACAATCTCGTTTGGAAACAAGGACAATAGAACCTCCTGCTATTTATGCAACACCTACAAGTACAACAAAAGAAGCATATTTATTTATATTTGATAAAAATAATAAAATAAAAGAAGTTGATAAAAATAATGTTGCCAATTTCTCTTTAAAAGATAATTTCAAAATTGGCACAAAAGATATATCTGATAAATTATTAAATAGTACCAATGATACACCAGTATATGGAAAGATATGTAGATTAATATCACAATATATTAATAGTAAAAATAATGATAATATGACCCTTAATTTAAGTGAAATTGATGCTAAAATTGTAGAATATAATGATGATAGTGCTAATTTAGGTACTAATATTCCAACCTTATTATCTAGACATAAACAAGCTATATTTAATGATATTAATATTTCAGGGCTTACATTTCAAAGATATGATGATTACACAAAATTATATAATGGCAAGTTTTATATGTCAAATGACGATAATATATATATAAAATTATAATTTATTATAATAGAACAAATGCAAGATAAGTGTTCTTTAGATAGTTTAAGTAATAAATATGTATCTATTTATATTGTACTATTATTATTGACATTATTATTTACAACAATGTATTATTATCACATTATAATGCCAAAAATAAATAAATCACGTGAATCATCTAAACCGAAGATGATTTAGTATTATATCCAAATGTAAAACCTGTATTTTTATATTTTTTTAACCCAGATTTTATAATAAACCCTGAATTATTAATTATATATTTTGTAATTATATTAGTATCATAAGGAAATGTATATATTTTAAAAAGTTTATTTAAATTATATAATAAAATAGTTTTAAATACAATATAACAATATAAATTTGATTTTTCATTCCATATACCATCTTTATAAGTTGATTGTAAATGTAATATGGTTTTTGAATTCTTTACAGAATGTTCTATCTCTTCTTTTATTATTTTATTAACAGACATTTTTTTATATAATGATACAAATATGCTATTATAAATTATAGCCCATAACTCAATAACAGCTTCATTTGGAATTAAATAGCAGTCATTTGATATATTAAAATGTTTTTTTAAATCCGTTATATTTTTATTAGTCCAATTATCATTTTGTATATTCTTAACATGATGTAAAATTTCGTGAATCATTACTTTTTCATGTTCTTCTTTTCTAATTATAAAAATATCATCTTTATTAATATATGTATATGCACTATTAATATGTTTGGATTCTAAAATTCTTTTTTTGGGTAATGTTTTTTTCATATTAGAATATATTAAATACATTTCAAAATGTTTTTTTATATTATATATATCAATAATAATTTCACATCGTTTTAATGATTCTTTTATAAAATCTATATCTATATTTCTTTTATAAATTACTCGTAAAGTAATATTTTTAGATTTAAAAATAATCATTTTATTTGGTGTATTAAAATATTTAAGTATAAAATCGTATGAAATAGTTCTACCATTAGTTTCTTTAAATTCATTTATCAAACTTTCATTAAGAGATTGTGGAACTAAATCATATTTAATCATATTTATAGAATATGATTTATCATATTTTTCTTTAGTATTTTTATATAATGATGATAAAGATACTTTTTTTTTCATATTCTATAATATACCTATTATATTTTATGTGAATTTCTTAGATTTTTTCTAAATTGTAAAAAATTGTTTACATTCTTTTATAATATTATTTATATACTTTTTGTTTTTTAGATTAACAATTATATCAATAAGAGAATCATAACGTCTTTTATAAATATATTTAATATTGCTATCTTCTTCTATAATATATTTATTATTCCATTCTATTGATTTTGTAATAAAAATATTACATACAGTAGCTTTAATATCATTTATTAAATTAATATTATTTTTATCTTTTTTCCATTCATTATCATTATAATATTCCCATTTATTATCACCAATATACCTATATTTATCTTTTAATAATGTATAAATAACTAATGCTATTTCCATATGACTTTCATAAGTAATACAATTATTTATTAAAACATCTATATCGTTATTAATATTGTTAATTGTATTCATTATACATATATTATAATAATATTTATTTATATAATATAAAGAGATATTAGTATCATATGGCTGATATAAATAGTCTATTAGGTAATCTATTAAAAAAACTTCAAACTATTTTAAAAAATAGTGGTATAATAACTACATCTGGTACAATTAAAGAAATTAATACAATATTGGATCATAAAAGATGTATATTTTTGACATTAGATCAATATAAAAAAAAAGTACATATTAATAATAAAATATATACAAATATATCAATTGTAAAAGATGTTAAAAAACATATTATTGATCATTTAAAATCTATTGCGGTATCTTGTCCTTATAATAAAGTGCCTCGCCCTATATATGTAATGATTTCTAAAAAATTAGAATATGATGAAAAAGATTCATTAGTTTTTGGAAATTGTAATAAAGAGATTGGTGCATATTCTAATGGAGAAATATCATATAGCTATATAGAAAAAATAGATAAAGACAAACCAAGAACGTATCAAGGTTTTGATGCAAAATGTTTCTATAAGAAAGATGATAAATATTCTCGTGATGAAATGGAACAATATAAATTTATATATGAAAATATTAATCAAGATATAGATAAATTAAAATCATCATCTCTATCATCTTATAAATTTATAGGAAATTATGAAGTTATAATATCCATACCAAATTTGACAAATGATATGAAATTTTTTACATCTTATTATGATTTTTATAAACAAAATATGTTTTATAATTTAATTGTAAATAATAACGAATTTTTAAATATAATAAAAATTGATAAAAAAATTCCAGATATATTTAAAAAAATATTAAAAAACCCTGTTCAATATAATAAATTTGTTGATTTTTATAATAAATCAAGTATTAAAGAATATCCATTAAAGAATGATTTATTATCAGTGTGTTATGATTTAGGATGTTCTTCAGATAAAGGAGAAGATTTTCAGCAAATTGTACCTATAGTATCCGATACATATGATGATAAACTAAATAATGCAAAAGGGAAGGCGCCATATTTTCCTACAAAATGTCTAAGAACATTAGATTATAAAAAGAATATGATTGATTATAATAGTAAAGAATACAAAGAAGGACTAAAAGAAAAATTATTAGAAGGAGTAAAAAATTATAAAGAAAATTTAGAAAGAATTAAAAGGGGTGAAGAACCAAAAGAACAATCTGGTGATAATATAATTGATGTTTTAAAAAATGCTTCTTTTACTTTTAGAAATGAAAAATATAATAATAAAGATAATGAAGATTATTCAGAAGATTATAACAGAAAAATATTGTCTGAATTAGCATTTAGATATAATACTGTTCCTGGTATTCAGGAAATTGTTTTTTCAGTATTTAAAATAAATGATTCTTTTACTGAAATAAATGATATAACATCTGTTATGCCATGGGGTAATATATTATTAGAAGAAGGGATGGTTTTACCAGAAGGCGATGAATTTGATATTGATAACAATAGTATTAAATCATTTAATAAACAATATGAAATTAAAATGTTTTTTAATAAATTATGTCTTTTTAAAAATAATGGATTAATTAGAAGAATATTTGATTTTGATTTTTCATTATATACTAATAGAATTTTAATTATAGAAAATGGTATGTTATCTATGTATGGTACAGATATATCTAAAAATAAGGATAATAGATTTAGTATTAATATAATTTCTAAAGAATTATATAAAGAACCTGTATCATTAATTTTAGAGAACGATGGTGTAATAAATATATATGATAACGGTTTTAATATAGTAGGTAGAATATAAAAAATGATATAATATATATAATATATAATTTATAATTTATATAATGGATATTTATTCATCAGATGAAGATATTAAAGAACAAATAAAAGAATTTACAATTACTGATAAAATAATTGATAAAAAAGATAATAATACTATATTATGTAAAATAAATTTTATGGATATTGTATCATATACTAGTTCATGGTGTTATAATAGAAAAATTTATGAAGAAAAAGTAAATGAATTATATGACGAATTGCAATATTTTTATGATATTCCTTATATACTACATGGTATATATGATGATATGAAAGAAACAAAAAAAATTTTAATTATAGATGGACAACATAGAATAAATGCTATAAATAAATTTATAGTAAAAAAAAATATTGAAATATCGCAAAATACATATGTATGGATTTGGCTTTATAAAATAGATAATAGTGAAACTACAAATGTTGATAAAGCTATTTCTATATTTAGAAAAATTAATAATAATAGGCTTTTAGAAGATGAAGATTTGCCTGATGAATTTATGATATGTATTATAAATGAATTATGTAAAATTCCTCTATTTAAGAAATGTATAGGACAGAAAGTCAGTAATAATACTTGTAGGTCTCCTATGATACATAAGAAAGAACTTAATGAGGCTCTAAATGTCTATAAAAAAGAATTACATAATAAACGCATTGATATGATAATTAAACATATTGTTCAAATGAATGATATTATTGCTGAAAAGACTTTTGATGAACTATATGAACCTCGTTATAGAAAAATAGAGGCAAAACGTTATGAAAAGGCTAAAGAATTAGGTTTTTATCTTAACCTTAAAAACTCCAAATATTCTATATTACAATGGATTAAAGAGATCTTATAGATATTTATAATTTGAAGAGTCTATAATAATACAGATAGTTTTATCTTTCAAATTTTATTTTTTATTATTTTTATATTCTATAAATTGGTTGATATATAATAATATAAATACTTTGTTACTAATACGATATCATAATTGGTACAATAGCATAATAACTATATTAAATATACTTTTAAAGTAAAAATAAGAGTACATAATTTAAATAATTTGCAAAATATATTAAACTATTTTAAAAATTTATAAAA
>Ga0181601_10004357_pt1 | contig 11876 bp, 5 predicted proteins | sample 041ome_8_FD_133020 | JGI IMG/M metagenome (GOLD analysis project Ga0181601, IMG submission 133020) | Coastal salt marsh microbial communities from the Groves Creek Marsh, Skidaway Island, Georgia - 041407BS metaG (megahit assembly) | ecosystem: Environmental > Aquatic > Marine > Intertidal zone...
CGCCATGCGCCCTTTGACGGAACGTGTGCTTCTGTTTGTGTTCCTCGGCGCCATCGCGGGCGCGCTGGTGGCGTCATTGAGCGGACGCGCTGCTGGAGCGTCGGAGTCGGCGACGGGTTTGGGATGGATCCCAGACACTCTGAATCGCGGCGACGTCAAGTCCGTTCTGGAGTACCGGCGGGACGCGATCGCGGCGGCGACGGAGGAGTGGCGCGCGACGGTCTCGCGGCTGGGGTACGCGGACGCGCTCGGGCTTGACGCGGGACCCCTCGGGCGAGGCGCCCCGAAGTTCGCGGGAGACGGGGTTAGACGGCGATCCGACTGACGAGGTGATGTGTGTCTACGTTTTTGGCTCGAACGCTACGTAACGCTAACGCTACGCGTCGTCGCGCCCTATACGCCCCGTGACCAGCGCCCTGTACGAATGCAGCCCGCCCTCCTGGTCGTCGGCGAACTCGGCGAACCCGCCAGGGTCTCGGTCATCAGCGGCGTCTCTCCGCGGCGTTCCGTCCGACTCGTCGTCCGACGTCTCGAACCCCCCCTCGGCGTCGGTGCCGAACCCGTCGTCGCTGTCGCCGGCGAAGCCGCCGACGCTCTCGCTCCGCCGCCGGCGCGCCTCCGCGCCGGCGCGTCGGGTCTCCGCGTCGCGCTTCGCGGCGCGCCAGCGCGCGTTCGCGTCGGCGTCGCCCTCCAGGACGTCCCGAGGCGCGACACCGGCTTCGTTCCTGGCGGAGACGTCCGCGCCTTTCCGCTCCAAAAACTCGGCGAGGTCGAAGTGCCCGTACGCGTAGCAGTAGTGCAGCGCGGCGTTCCCCCTCGCGTTGGCGGCGTTCAGGTCCGCGCCCGCCTTGACGACGAGCTTGCTGATGCGTTTGCGGTCGTTCTGCGCGGCGACGATCAGAGGCGTGTTCCCGAACCGGTCGCGCACGTCCGGGTCGACCCCGCGCGAGCTCAGGAGCGCCGCGACGTCCGCGACGCGGCCGCGCCGAATACGCCGGAACACGGGGTGGTCGTCCGCGTTTCGCCTTCCGCCCTCGCACGCGGCGTCGTCGCCGCCGCCGTCGCTCGCGCTGGAGTCTCCGTCGGAGACGTCGCCATCGGACGCGACGTCGCCATCGGACGCGACGTCGCCAGCCCTGCACGCGCCGGGCGCGCCGCCGCCTCGCGACGGCCTCGGCGTCGAGGCCTCGCGCGCCAACGCGTCCTTCGCGTCGGCGACGCCGAGCGCGACGCGCCGCGCCTGCGACTGCCACGCCCGCGAGTCCTTCGCCGCCTCGGCGAGCTCGGCGGCGAGCTCGCGCACGCGCGCCTCGCTCTGGTCCTTCGCGCGGCGGTACGCGTTAAGCTGCGCGACCATCGCGCGCTCCTTGTCACCGCTCTGCCGCGCCGCGCGCCGCGCGCGCGCCAGGTCCGTCGGCGCGTCCGCGACGGACGCGTCCCCGAACCGCGGAGCCTCGGCGGGCGGACGCCGCGCGACGCTCGCGGCGACGAGGAGACTCGAGTCTCCTTGCGCGCATTCCGCGTTCCGCGTTCCGTCACGTCGTTCGGACGGTTTCGTCACGTCGAGCACACAGGCGCTTCCTTCCGCAGCGCTCGCTCTCGCGTCCGTTTTCGACAACGACAAAACGTCTGCGTGTGTTTCCGTCTGCGTGTGCGCGTCGGCGGCGGTGACGCGTTCGCGCGTCGCGAGGCGGACGCCGGAACCGCGCTCGGGCGCCGGAACCGTCGCCGAACTCGGCGGCTCGCGCGCCGTCGCCGTCGCCGCGTCCTCGTTCTCCTTCGTCTCCGTCCCCGTCCCCGTCCCCGTCTCGAGCCAGCGCGGAGGTCGCGGCATTCCCGGGTCCGCGGACGCGGCCGCGCGCTCGTGGAACGCCGCGCGTTCTCGCTGTTCGGCGGCGGAGGCGCGGCGCTCCGCCGACTCGGCTCGCGCCGACGCGTGTTCCAGTTGGTTTTCGAGATGGAACACGCGCGCCTCCGCCTCGGCGAGACGCGCGGCGAGACGCGCGGCGTCCGCCGCATCGCGGCCGTCGCGCGTGGAATCATCAACACCATCGTCACCGTCGCGCGCGGACGCGAGACCCTGCCCGTCGTCGCCTGTCGCGTACGGAGACGCTTCCGTCGCGAGGGAGGCGAGCGCGTCGCGACCGTTCGATGAGGTTCGGGGCGTTTCGCGCGGCGCGCGCTTCGCGCTCATCATCCTCGACATCGCGCGCATCTTCGTCTCGCGCGTCTCGCTGCCTCGGCGGTCTCGCACTCGCCTGAAAAAGGTCCTCGACGCCGCGCGGGCGAGCGCGCGGCGCCGTTGTGGCGCGGACCCGCCTGTTCGGTCTCCGCTCGAGCGCGTCGACATCGTCGAAATCGCGACGATGTGGAGGCGAAAATACCCGACCACCACGGGAAACGTCGAAAACGAACTCGGGTGTCTTCGATACTTCAGTCGCGGTGCGCGCGTTGAGGAGGCTGCCCTTCGGGCGTTCGCGTCGCGATGCCTCGCGTTCCGCGGCGTCGGCGGGTCGCCGCGGCGCTGGCGCTGGTCGTCGCGGCGACTCGCGCGGCGTGCTCCTCCGCACATCCCGTGGACCCCTTTCACGAGCTCGTCGATGACCCGGCCACGACGGTCGTGCGCGGCCCGGGATCGGTCAAGAAGCACGCGGAGGCGTCCTCCGGCTCCGGCGCCGCGGCCGCCGTGTCCGCCGCCGTGGACAGCTGGCACGTGGACACGCGCACGACCCGCCTGGCGGACGTCGCGCCCGCGCGGGAGGCGAGCCACGGCCGCGAGGAGGATGGCGGCAACGCCGACGACGCCATCGAGGCGATCGTCTCCTCCGCTAAAAAAAAAAAGCGGAACGCCGCTTCGCCGCCGTGCGCGCCGTGCGACGGGTGTTCGGTGGACTGGGCGGCGGCGTCCCGCGCGGTCTCGCTCGGCGAGGCGTGCCGTGGGCACGGTTCGTGCGGCGGGTGCGAGGTGGACCTGCGGCGGATCAACGGGACGTACGGGCTGAAGCGGCTCGGGGACGGCGTCGAGGTGAAGCGCGAGACGGGCGCGTCGGCGGCGACCGTGCTGCGCGCGGTGGGCGTTTTTTCCGCGACGGAGCTCGAAGCCTCGGGGATCCCCGGGGGACACGACGTGTCTCTCGACAACGCGACATCGACATCTCCCGGGAACGTTCCCGCCTCGCCGTTCGTCAAGTTCGTCTGCATCCCGGGTTTGCCGCGGCACGGCACGAATTGCACGCCGGGGGTCCCGACCAAAGCCGAGACGCGGCTGGTGACAAACACGGAATCGTTACAGCGCCTGAGCGACTTCTGCGGGCTCGAAAGTATCTCCACGCGCTCGTGGGTCGCGCGCGTCGTAGGTACAGCGCCCGCGGGCCTGCCCCTGGACCCGTGGTCCAACCACCCGGACGCGGTGCCCGTGAACCAGACCGGCATCTTTTCTTCGCCCGCGCGCGGCGTGGCGCTGAGCGCGCTGTGCAGCAAGCCGGCGTTGGCGCCGGCGGTTCTGCGCGCCATCCCGTCGCACGAGATCGCGAAAGCCGCGGTGTTCGACTTTTTGTTCTGCGCCGGCGACCGGCACACGCAGAACGTGTACGTCGGCGACGACGCCTCCATCACGCTCATCGACAACGATAACCTGCTGGGAGAGCAGGTGTTCAAACCGGAGTCGAAATTCGAGCGCGCGTGCGCGGTGAGCTCGCTGTTCCTGCCCGGCACCATGGAGAGCTGGCGTTTACGGCGGAGCAAGTACTGCGGCGGCGCGCTCGGGACGCTCGACTACCGGTGCCACGTCGGGCCGAGCGGCGAGCTCGCGCTTCCCGAAAAGTTGCGACGGTGCTTGCGGACGCTCGCGGACGACGACGCGGAGACCACGCGTGCGACGTTCGGGATGCTCGAGCGCGTCTACGCGGAGACGCTAAAAAAACGCGCGGGCGATTTGCTGAGCGAGGGGCTCACCGAGGCGCTGCGGCGCGCGGGTCTGGCGGAGAAGGCCATCTCCGACGCGGCGGCGGGCGAGCGGCCGGTGGGGAAGCTGTGGGAGGAGCTGGACGAGGACGGCAAGGCCAAGATGATGGCGTGGCGAGACAGCATGTGGCGCCCCACGGAGCCGGCGGTGTGCCACGGGCTGGTTCCCAATTGGGAGGGCGCGCCGCACGACTGGAGGCGAGACGCGCGCTTCGAGGGCGGGAACGCGACGTGCGACGAGACGGGCGCGCAGATACAAAGCGCTACCGAAAGGAAATAGAACGCCGCGATGTCGCGCGCGCGGCGAGAGAGTCGTGACGCTTTTCACAAAAAAAACACTTTTGTCGTTAAAACGAACGTGTCTTCGTCTCATTCACGAGTGAACTACCTTCGTACGTGTCACGGCATCACGCCCACGACGTACCCGCCTCCCCCGTCCGCGAGCTCGACGTCCCCGCGCGGCGGCGGGCGCCGGCTCCGCCTCGGCGCGCGCGCCGCGATTTCGCCGCGCCGCGCCGCCGCCGCCGCGCGCTCGGCCGCGAACGAGCCCACGGGCGGCCGGTACCTTGTCAGGTGCAGCGAGCTCATCACCACGGAGACGGACGAGAGCGCCATGGCGAGCGCCGCCACTTCGGGGGGAAGCCGCGTTTTGATCAGCGGGTACAGCGCCCCGGCCGCGATCGGGATGCCCAGCGCGTTGTAGGCGAGCGAGAAGAAGAGGTTGATCCGGATCCGCCGGAACGTGACGCGCGAAATATCCAGCGCGGCGACGACGTCCCGCAGGTCGGACCGGACCAACACTATCCCCGCGGCCTCGAGCGCCACGTCCGTGCCGGCGCCCACGGCGATGCCCAGGTCGCTCTGCGCCATCGCGGGCGCGTCGTTCACACCGTCGCCCACCACCAGAACGGCGCCGCTCCCGGACCCGGCGGCGCGCGCGTCGCGCTGCGCCTCGCGCACGGCGTCCACTTTGTCCGCCGGAAGCGCCTCGGCCACCACGCGCCCGATGCCCACCGCCTTGGCGACTGCGCGCGCGACGCGCCAGTTGTCGCCGCTCACCAGAGACGCGCGCACGCCTCGCGCGGCGAGCGCCGCGATCGCCTCCGCGGCTTCGGGGCGGACCGGGTCGCTGACGCACACCAAGCCCGCGGGGGGGGCGAGGCGCTCGACCGCGCGGTTCTCGTCGCCCGCGCGCGGATTTTCAATCGCCTCCGCGTTTCCGCGTTTCAGGGCGTTTTCGTTCGGCTCTTCGACGTGCACGACGACGCAGGTCTGCCCCTTCTCCTCCTCCGCGCGCACCGCCTCCGCGACCGCGCCGGACATCTCCACGCCGCGCTCGCGCATGAACCGCGCGTTGCCGAGCGTGACCACCAGCCCGCCGCGCAGCGCGCAGCGCACGCCTCGGCCGGCCGACGCCTCGAACGACTCGACGGCGAGGAACCCTTTTCTCCCTTCTTTTTTATCGGCTCGTCGCCCCGCTCTCGCGATCGCCGCGCCCACCGGGTGCTCGCTCGAGGCCTCCGCGGAGGCGGCGAGGTACAGAAGCCGCCCCGTGTCGATGCGTTTGGAATCGAACGCCACGACGTTGGTCACCGCGGGCTTCCCGAGCGTGATCGTGCCCGTCTTGTCGAAGATGACGTGCGTCGCGGCGTGCGCCGTCTCCAGCGGGAGCCCGCCCTTGATGAGCACGCCGTGGCGCGCGCCGAGGCCGGTGCCCACCATCACCGCGGTGGGCGTCGCCAGCCCCAGCGCGCACGGGCACGCGATCACGAGCGTGGTGATGGCGAACAGGAACGAGAACAGAAACGTCCCTTCCCTCGCGCTCCACGCCTCCGGCACAAACCCGGCGCTGGCCGCGGCGAACCACGCGATCCAAGTCGCCGTCGCGACGGCGACGACGAAAGGCACGAACGCCGCCGAGACGCGATCGGCGTACGCCTGAACGGGAGCCTTCGAAGTCTGCGCGTCCTCGATGAGCCGCACCACCTTCGCCAGCATGGAGTCCGCGCCGACGTCCGTGGCCAACACCAAAGGCGACGATCCACCGACGTTGACGGTGCCGCCGATCACGAAGTCGCCGGGGCGTTTCACTACGGGCATCGACTCGCCGGTGAGCGCGCTCTCGTCGGCGAGCGTTCCGGCGCCCGTCACGACGCGGCCGTCCGCCGGGAACCGCGCGCCGGGCGCGACGCGGAGCACGTCCCCGCGCTGAAGCAGCGCCGCGTCCACGGGACGCTCGCCTCCCGGCCGCGCGGCAGCGTCCGCGGCGTCGGTGGCGAACGCCAGGAACACGCGCGCCTCGTCCTCGTCGCCCCCGAACGCGCGAGCGTACGCGCCGAGCGCGCGCGCGTCGACGCTCGCGCGACGCGCGCGCGCGGAAAACCCCGACGCGTTCAGACGGAACGCCGAGAGCGCGTCGTCCTCCGCGTCGTCCTCCGCGTCGTCGCCGCCGACGCCGCCGCTTTTGTTTTCGGCGCGCGCGGCGGCGGCGCGGTCGGCGAGCGCCGCCGCGCGCGCGCTCATGTCGGGTCCCATCTCCACGATGACCGCCGCGGCCGGCTGCAGCGCCGCGAGCGCGCGGATGGCGTCCGAGGTCTTGCCCTTGGCGCGCGCCTCGAGCCATTTGCCCATGAGCACGAACGAGATGAGCACCGCGCTCGTCTCGAAGAAGTGCGCGTCGCCCCGCGCGAGCCCGGGCGCGGCGACGCCGGCGACGACGACGTACGCGGAGTAGGCGTACGCGGCGGACGTGCCCATCGCGACGAGCAGGTCCATGTTCGCGCCGCCGTGCTTCACCGCGCGCCACGCGCGCACGTAGAACTGCCTGCCCAAGCCGAACTGCACGGGCGTCGCCAGCGCCGCGCTCACCAGCGCCATCGCGGGGAGCGCGCCGGGGCTCGCCGCGCCTCCCAGCGCGTCGGTCATCATCGTTTCGTGCACTGTCGGCACGCGGTCCAGAACCATCATCAGGAAAAACAAAGGGAACGCGAACGCCGCGGATACGAAAAACTCCCGCCGGTACTTGAGCGCCTCGTTCGCGTGGCTCCGAACGTCGCGCGGCCCGCGATCCGTCTCCTCCCACAGCTCCGCCGCGTACTCCAGCGCCTCGATGGCGCGCATGATCGTCCGCGCGCCGACGGCGGCGGCGTTGTACCGGACCACCACCTTGCCCAGGAGCAGGTTCGCCTCCACCTTCTCGACGCCGCGCAGACGCCCGATGGCCCGCTCGATGCGCGGGGGGCACGACGCGCACACCATGCCCCCCACCCGGAACGCCAGCCCGCTCGCGTCCACCGCCTCGGCGGGGAAGCCGTACGCCGTGATCGCCGCCGCGACGCGCGCGACGTCCGGCGCGTCGCGCGCCGCGTCGAAAGCGACGGTCGCCGTCTCCGCCAGCAGGTTCACCGACGCCGAGCGCACGCCAGGAACCGAGCGCGCCGCCTCCTCCACCTTCGCCACGCACGACGCGCACGACATGCCGGAGACACGCAGCGTCGAGACCTCGTCTGCGTCGTACGAACGACCGGCGGACCCGTCGCCGCCGAACAGGGGTTCCGCCGCGTCGTCCGCGTCGTCGTCGCCTTCGCCGTTTTTTACGGCGAAGGCGGCGAGTAACACGTTCCGCGGTGACACGACGGAAGAGGAGACACCGTCGTTCGCGTCGTTCGCGTCGTTCACGTCGTTCGCGCTGCCTCGTGTGTCTTCGACGCCGAACGCCTTCGTCCGTCTCTCGACGACGTCGACGAGCTTGGCGGCGTAGCCCGTCTCGCTCACCACGCGCACGAGCGCGGCGCCCGTCGCGGCGCCCCGCACGGTCGCGACGTGCGTCTTCAAGTCCACGTCGACGTGCTGGACGCCCGGCACGTCCGTCAGCGCGCGCGCGACCCAGTCCGAGCACCGCTTGCATGACATGCCGCCTATGGCGAGGGTCACCACGCGCTCGGAGACAGACACCGGCTCTTCTCCGAGCGGAGACGTCGGCGGAAGCTTCTCGTCTTTCGGGTTTCGAGGAGACGCACGCCGGGTCTCCTGGATCTGGGCGGAGGACGACGTCCCGCCGCGCGCGTCGGCGTCCTCCGCCACCGCGTCCGGGTCCACGGCGGTGACGTCGAACCCGCACGCCTCGACGACGTCCTTGAGCGTGTCCGCGTCGACGGCGCCGGGGTCGTACGTCACGGAGGCGGACTTCGAATCAAGGGACACGGAGACCGCGCACACGCCCGCCGTCCTCTCGAGCGCGGACGTCACCGCGGACGTGCATGACCCGCACACCATGCCGTCGATGGCGATCCGCGCGCCTGCGGAGGCCATCGCGCGCGTCGCGACAGCCTCACGCGCGGGAAGGGCCGCACAGGCACGCGCGCCAGGTTCTGAGGCAAGGCGTTCGTTGTTGTTTCGCATCTCCTGGGCGTAGACTCTGCGTCTCTTCACCCGCGAGAAAAGGTCCGAAAAAGTGCCTCGGCGAGGGCGTTTTCTGCCGTGGTGTTCCCTTTATCCTTCGCGACGCGTCGCCGCCGCCGCCGGGCCACTTCTCGCCACGCACGGCCGCGCGGTGTCGCTCGACTCAGCCTCTGTCCCTCGAGGTCACCGCAAGTTCCACCCTTCGCTAGCTCGGCGCGCGCGGAGCACCCGTCCCGTCGGTCCCGTCGGTCTAGCCGCCGCGAATCGCCTCTTCGCGTCCGAGCGGCGGCGCCCGCTCGGCACGAGCAAAACGCGTTCCAGGACGTTCGCGCGACACCTGCGCGACGCGATGGCGATGGCCATGACGACGCTGACCGCGCGACGCGCTGACGCGCTCACCGGCGCCGCGCGCCTGTCGACCGCGCCTCGGCTGTCGACCGCGCCGAGGCTCTTCGCGCGGCTCCCCGGTCGCGGGCCGCTCGATTCGACGGCGGTCCTCTCCGCGCCCCGCCGCGCGTCGGCGGCGTCCCGCGCGTTCGCGTCGCGCGCGGACGCGCTGGCGCTCGCCGCGAGGCGCCGCCCCGCGCCCGCGGCGCGCGCGGGCGACTCCTTCGCCGAGCTCGGCTTGGACCCCGAGCTGGTCGCCGCGACGGACGCGCTCGGGCTCGTCACCCCCACCGAGATCCAGGCGAGCGCCATCCCGCAGATCGCGCGCGGCGGCAACTTCCTCGTCGCCAGCCACACCGGCAGCGGCAAGACGCTGACGTACCTGTTGCCGGTGATCCAGCGCATGCGCAGCGAGGAGCGCGAGAGCGGCGCGCGCGCCAAACCGAAGCGCCCGCGCGTCCTGATCGTCGGACCGACGCGCGAGCTCGTGGAGCAAACGCGGGGCGTTGCCAAGGCGCTGAGCCACCACGCGCGCTTCAGCAGCGAATTGATCATCGGCGGCGACAAGTTCGCGACGCAGCGACAGTCTCTGGACCGGCCGCTCGATGTGGTGGTCGGGACTCCAGGACGGCTCATCAAGCACATGGAGGAGGGTAATTTGTTCATGTCCGCGGTGACGCACGTCGTGCTGGACGAGGCGGACACGCTGTTCGAAGCCGGGTTCGGCGACGAGATCGAGCGCTTGCTGCGCCCGCTGAAAAAGCCGCACTGGGACGGGAAGACGAAAAAGAGCGCGGTGGTGGTGTCGGCGACGATGTCCGAGAAGGTGGTCAAGATGATGCGCGAGGAGCTGGAGGAGCTGGTGATCATCGACACCCCCTCGCTGCACAAGTCCGCTCCCAACCTGAAGCACCGGTTCGTGGACTGCCCCGGATCCGTGGACAAGATGGCGGTGTTGGAGCAGATCGTCGCCGGCGACTTCCGCGCCGGGAAGAAAGCCATGGTGTTCTGCAACACCATGCCGTCGTGCCAGGCGGTGGAGTTCGCGCTGCGCGAGAGCGAGCTGCCGGTGGTGATGTACAACGGGGACATGACCGTGGAGGGGCGGCAACAGTCGATGCGCGAGTTCGTGGACGGGGACCACGAGGAGGGCACCGCGGTGGTCATGGTGTGCACGGACCTCGCCGCGCGCGGGCTGGACTTCGGCGGCGGCGACGGCGGCAAGGTGGACCACGTCCTGAACTTCGACTTCCCGATGAACCCGGTGGACTACATCCACCGCAGCGGGCGCACCGCGCGCGCGGGCGCCACCGGGAAGGTCACCAACCTGGTCGCGAAGAAAGACCGAGTGCTGGCGAACGAGATCGACATGGCGGTCAAGCTGGGGCAGCCCCTGGACTCGGCGACGAGCTCGCGCGCCGTCGCCGACGCCAGGCAGCGGAAGGAGACGCTCGCGCGGAAAATGGCGAGGCAGGCGCGCTTCGGCGTAAGCGGCCGAGGCGGCAGAGGCGGCCGGGGCGGCCGGGGCGGCCGAGGCGGCCGAGGCGCTAAGGCGACGGCGACCGCGGGCGCCGGGGCCGGGAGGACGAGACGCGGTGTGCGCGGCGCGGCGAGGAACGAAGAGAGCGCCGAGTCCTCCGAAAGAAAAGGCGGGCGCGGACGGCGGTGACCTTTGTCGAGAGACGTCTCCGTCGTCGACGCGGCGTCGACGCTTGATGTATTTTTACTTTTCCTTCCTCCCTCGCTCCCTCCGCCGCTACCCTCCCGCGACTTGCTTCAACGCGTGCTCCTTGGCCCTCTGCGCGGCGAAGTCCGCCCTAAGCGGCGCTTGCTGGTACCCCATACCAGCGACCAGGCACACGAAGAGCGCCGCGAGGCCCTGCATCGAGGCGTGCTTGTCCCACATCAGGCAGTTCACCACCACGGTGGCGATCTTGCACATCGTGCCCGTCACCGTGAAGGTGGTCGCGCTCACCAAGCCCCGCAGGTTCATCGACGCCCAGCTCATGATCATGCCCGCGACGCAGGACACCGCTACGATGACGACGGCGCTCAGGGTCCAGACGTGCGCTGACGCGCCCGTTAACTCCCCGTTAACGGTTGTGAACGCGAACATCGTCGGCGCGGCGAGCGCGTTTTGATAGTACGACAGCGTCCAGACGTTGAGGTCCGTCTTGTCCACGATCTTCTTGATGTACACGGCGTCGAACGCGAAGCAGGCGTACCACACCGCGACCCAGCCGTAGGCGTTCACCTCGAAGTTCGCGTCCGTCACGACGTACCACAGCGCGCCCGCGGCCACCACCGCCAGGCTGCCCCACGACCGCAGGTTTGGCCACTCGCGCCCGAGGAAGAACCGGTCGAGCACGCTCACCAGCAGGGGCACAGAGCACCGAAACACGATGAACGTCTCGACGTTGGCGTACTGCAGCGTCTTGACGTTCGCGTACAGAGCGCCCAGGAACCCCAGCGCGACGATCAGAAACGGCCGCGCCCTCTCCCACTCGAACGGCGCCGCGTTCAGGACGCCGACGCCGCTCAGGACGCCGATGATGACGGTCGTCGCCACGAGCTGCAGACACAGCAACACGGAGGCGTGCGGGAAGAACGTCACCGCGAGCTTGTTCACGATGAGCATCATCGAGGACGTGATGGCGTAGGCGGCAATCCCGAACGTGGTCTTTGTCATCTTCGCGACATTCGCGCCAGAGGGCGCCGCGGAGGTCACCGAACCCGACATGTGCGCCACGCCCGACCCTCTGAGGGCGAAGGCGCGTTTGAGCCGAACGCGTAGAAACTCGCGGCGGGGATCGATCGGTTCTAACGTTTCGGCGGTCGGTCGGGCAATCGGGTGTTGCGAGCGATCTTTGGACGAGCGCAGTCGAGAAACCGCGGGAGCTTATGCTTTTTCCTCGTCAGAAACGCTGACGCACGTCGTGCTTTCCGCCCCACCTCCGTCCACTTGGGACGTGCGATGCCTTCGGGCCCTCGACGCACCTGCTTCACGATCAACGCCGTCGGCGCGAGCCAGTCCTGGGAGGTGACGCGCGAGTCGTACCGGAATAACTGAAGCGTCCCTAGGACGCGCGAACCGAACGCATTCCGAGTCGGATAGGAGATAAGAA
>Ga0181601_10004369_pt1 | contig 11860 bp, 10 predicted proteins | sample 041ome_8_FD_133020 | JGI IMG/M metagenome (GOLD analysis project Ga0181601, IMG submission 133020) | Coastal salt marsh microbial communities from the Groves Creek Marsh, Skidaway Island, Georgia - 041407BS metaG (megahit assembly) | ecosystem: Environmental > Aquatic > Marine > Intertidal zone...
CCAAGGCCGGGGAGCTGCACCTGTGTCGGTCAGCTGAGGAGCTTGCCGCGATGCGGGCCATCAAGGGCGCGTGGGACCCGCAGGGGCTGATGAACCCGGGTGTGGTGTTCGGCTAGGACTCGTTGTAGGAGGTGATCATGATGCTGCCCGAGCACGGCGACCGCCCCTTCGACACCGGCAGCCCGCCGGTATGCCGACAGCATCGCGCTCATCAACGGGGGAAGAGAGCTGAGCTAGACGAGCAGGTCGCCCAGCACGGCAGGCGACTCGGCCAACTGAACCGCACCGGCCTCGATCAGTTCCTCCTGCGAGCCGTATCCCCACAGCACACCGATCGTGTCGATGCCGTGCGCCCGAGCACCGTGCACGTCGTGCTCGCGATCGCCGATCATGATCAGCTTCGCGTCAGCATCGAGTCGACCCATACCGCGCAATTCGTCCATCGTGTGGTCGATGACGGACGCCTTGTCGTGGCGCTCGCCGGCCAGGTCCGCACCGCCGATGAAGGTCAGATATTGCGCCAGCTCGAAGTGCTCGAGAATCCGTGTGGCCGAGTAGGTCGGCTTGCTCGTCGCGATGGCGAGCGTCAGGTTTGCACCGACGAGGCGACTGAGCAGCTCGGGGATCCCGTCGTAGACGGCGTTCTCGAACAGCCCGACATCGTGGTAGCGCTCGCGGTACTTCTCGATGGCGTGGTCGATCTGCTGGCTCGTCATGTCGAAGTGCTGGCCGAAGGTTGCCGCCAACGGGGGGCCGAGGAAGGTCCGCATCGTGGCATCGTCCGGGTGTGCGATGCCCATGTCGTCGAGGGCGTACTTGATGCAGTTGACGATCCCCGGGCCCGCATCGGTAAGCGTGCCATCGAGGTCGAGCAGGACGATGTCTGCACCGCGGGTCGTCATGCAAGGAATATGGCACACACCGGCAGGCTGGCCGGATTCAGCCATGAGCACCCCACGCACGGGCGGCGATGAGCTCAGCGATCAGCGGCTCCGCCATCAACCGCGCATCGTCGTTCGCATCATTGGCATAGTGAAGTGCATATGTGGCACCGGGGGTGTCGCCTCCCGCGCAGACCACTGTCGATCCGCGCGACGTGCACCACTCCATCAACTGCGCCTCCCACGGCGAGCCGCTCAGCAGGAGCATGCGGTAGTCGGTCGTCTTGGTCAGGTAGACGTCGATGTGCGACCAGTCGCCAGTCTCGGCCGCAATCGCGGGCAGGCGTGGGCCCTCCCTCAGCATCAAGGCACTCTGCTGCGCGCTGGAGAGGCGACGGGCGGGAGCCACGATGGCGGTGCCGTCAGGACCCAGCAGCAGCTCGCTGAGGGTTGGCACCCACTCAGATGCCCGGCCGAGCAGGTCGTCGGCCGCATCGGCTGCTGCCTCGATCGCGGCGGGAGCCGACGTGGAACCGGTGAGTGCATCCAGCAGGCTGAGGTGCAGTCCCATGGTGTTCGCGAAGGATCGGCAGGCAACGCCGCCCTCCTCCCGCTGCGCCTGCATCGGCACATGCAGGTCACCGAGGTGCTCGATGACGGTGTCCGTGGAGTTCGTGACCGCAACGATCCGGCACTTGCCGGTGTATGTCCTCGTGGCGGCGACTGTCTCCGCGGATCCGCCGCTCGCTGAAACGGAGATGACGAGGTCGTCGGAGGTGACGGCGGGCAGGGGATCTGCGCTGGCGAGAGCTGCGTAGGCCGGTATGCCGACGGCCTGAAGTCGCAGGGCGAGGATGCTGTTGGCGAAGTGCGAGGAGCCCATTCCCAGCAGGACGATCCGCCGAATGGGCGTCGAGATCGCCTCGCCCCATGGCGACTCCCCACGCAGGCTCGTGGCCAGGGCACGCAGAACCGATGGCGTGGCCTCGAGGTCCATGTGAAACAGCTGGGGGTCCATCAACTCTCCTCGGGGAACAGTCCGCAGATCACAGCGTCCGGCACATAACGCCAATGCGGCAGGTGACGTGCACTGTAGATGTACTCGCGGCACTCCTGATCGATCATCAGCGGGGAGATCAGTCGGTCATCGAGCAGCGCACGCTGACCGGCCTGCTCAAGGGTCGCCTGGTATGCACCGAGGAAGGCCTCCTGGGCGTGCGCGATCCAGATGATCGCCGGTCGAGGATCCAACCCCTCGGTGCGGTAGTTGACCACCCGAGCGACGTGATCGATCGACGCCAGCATCCCGGCCACATCACGAGCCGCTGGCTGCTGGGAGAGTCGCTGTGCCGCAGAGACGACCGGGTTGCCGTCGAAGTCGACCACCGCGTAGCGCGCACCGACTCCGTCGGTGGTCTTCAGCATCTGGCCGATGTGCAGATCACCGTGGATGGCGATGACGGGCGTGCGGTCGATCTGCCGCAGAGCGTCGAGACGTGCACGCAGTGGCGCCTCACGCGCCCGCAGTCGCTCACCCTCAGGTCCATCGATGAGTCTGATTGCCTCGTCTGCGTGCGACGTGCATTCGCGAAGGAGCGCCGCGACGTCGTCGGCTCCCCACTGGCCGACTCCGGACTCGGCGAATGCCAGGTGCATTCGCGCGATCTGCTCGCCGATGTCGGAGAAGGGACCGAATGCGTCCACCTTGACGCCCTGCGCATGGGCGCGGACCAGGTCGACGGCCCACGTCCACCCGTCCTGGGCTCCCAGCAGGTAGTCGGCCGCTGTCATCACTGCATGCTCGATGCCGTTGTCGTCCGTCCATGTCACTGTCGCGCGTAGGTCCGGCGTGATGCCCAGACCCATGAGGGCCCGAAGGCGAGCGGGGGCAGGGGACGGAGCGGCCTCCAACTGCCACTTCACGATCACCGAATCACCGAGGATGACGGAATCGTTGCTCTGATCCACCTCAAGCTCGCGAGGTGGACCTCCCGGGATTCCCCTGTCCGACACGAGAACCGAGAACCGGCCGAAGTCTCCCGTGCTGAGTTGCTGGGCCACATCAGGGTCGCGTCGCCACACGCCGTCGACCTGCCGTGCGGGCACGACGAGGAGTCGGTCGGCCGCCTGCATGAGTGCGATGACCGCTGGGTCCCCATTGCCAGACTCGAGAACAAGGGCGTCGACGAGCTGAGCGTGCACGGGCAGGTCGCCTGCGCGGGCCTGAGAGCGGTCCGGCAGGAGGTCAGCGCACGTACGGGACTCCAGAGCTGCTCTGAGCTCCGCGTCGGTCACGGCAGCATCAGTTGCCGTCGGCGTACTCGCGCGCGACCCGCTCGATCACATCCGCGCCGACCTGCATGCCGTTGCGAGCGCGAATGTCCTCGCCCATGCTGGCCATTCGTTCGCGCAACTCCGCATTGCCGAGCAGGGAGTCGAGGGCGTCGAGCATCTCCTCGTCGGTGAAGGCATAGGTCGCGAGTCGACGGCCGAAGCCCAGCTCATCCATGCGCTGGGCATTGTCGTACTGGTCCCAGAAGAGCGGCAGCAGGATCATCGGCTTGCCGAAGTGCAGCGACTCGGTCGTGGTGTTGTTACCGCCGTGGGTGATGACAAGATCGACTTCGGGGATGATGCGCGTCTGCGGAACGAACTCTGCCCCGACCATGTTGCCTGCCAGCTCGTAATCCGCATGCTGCGGCCCCTTCGACACGATGTATCGGTGAGGCGTGCGGCCGAGCACGTCCATGAGTCGCTTCATCAGGTCAACGTCAGCGCTCCCGAGCGATCCGAGGGACAGGTAGATGAGCGCACTGCCGTCAGGACGATCAGCAACCTCCGCAGGAATCTCGTACGCCTCGTCCGTCGTTCGGACCGAGGAGTCCATTCGAGTCCACGTTGCGTCGAGAGGACGCTCGTCTGCGTAGTCGGCCTCCTCGGGGAACACGTACAGGTTGGCGTGCTCGGATGAGTGGATGAACTCCAGGTCCGGAAGCGCCGGGGCCCCGGCAGTGGTGACGAACTCATTGAATGATTCCCACATGGCGCGATGCGTGCGCTCGTACTCGGCTCGGAAATCCCCCCAGGCGGATGGGTCCGCCTGTGCGTACCCGGAGAAGGTCGGGGCGATCCCCGGACCCTTCATCTCCAGTGGATTGCACGAGACAATGCGCACGAAAGGGGCGTCAGCGGTGACGGTGGCGGGGAAGCAGACGACGTTGTCCTCGACGATCACGTCGGGCCGGACCTTCTCGATGATCTCCCTCAGACGCGGCTCGCTGTACACGGCCCCGTCGATCAGCGCCTGAAACGTGGGCTGGATGAACGTCGAGAGCTGCTCGATGGTCGGCTTGCGGAATTCGGGGGCTGTCTCGCGAATGAACTCCTTCCAGAATGCACCGGCATCCTCGTCGCCGGTGGCATCCTCCGGCGGGGCAGCCAGATCGACCAGTTCCTCCTCGAATCCGAGGGGCGCGAGTCGGCCCTTCCATGACGACTCAGCGGCGAACACCACACGGTGGCCGCGATCCAGCAGCACCTTGCCCAGGCCAATGCACTGGTTCGTGGGGCCGTAGGCGGACTCGGGCCAGAACAGGATGGTGAGGCGGCGGTCGCTCATGCGTGGTGCCCTTCGGTATCAAGTGGGTGGCCGGTGGCCATGCGTGCATATTCCAGAATCAGATGGACGGCTTCCTGGTACGTCAGTGTCGGGTGCTTGGCCATGATGCGGTAGCCGTAGGCATCCTCGAGGGCCACGAGATTGCGGGCGATCGTCTGGGCCGGCTGCTGCAGCGCGAATGCACCTGTGGCTGCGCCGACGTCAAGGATCGACATGTACATGCCCACCTGTCGGTCGTAGAGGCCGGTGAGAAGCAGCGCATAGACGGTGTTGCGGGCTGCCTCGCCACCCAGCGCGCACAGCAGGCGGACGTCCTCGTCGGCAGGATCATCAGGAACTCCGAGACTGATGGTGACGCGCAGCCGCTCCGCCGGGTCGGTGAGGGACGAGATGGCGTCCAGGCGCTCGTTGTAGAAGCGCTCCATACCCGCGCGGTTGGCCTCGACAAGCAGATCGTCCACCTCGGGGTAGTGGTACAGGATGGCGCCGGAGGTGACACCGGCCATGTCGGCGATCTGATTGAGCCGCACGGAAGTGCCGTGCTGGGCGATCGCCCGCTGGGCAGCGACGATCAGATCAGCCTTCCGTTCACTGCTCTTGGCCACGCCCTGACCCTAGAAGTAACTGAATTGAGATTCAACAAGTTCGTCATTTCCATGAAATACACGAGTGATGTGCTGTTTCATGACCTGAACGTCCATGCAATCACCCGCGCGTACAAGCGGGCACGAGGAAGGAAAGCTATGCATCGAACGATCGGTAAGGCGGGCCTGGCGATTGCCGGGGCCGCAGCCGCGGCGATGGTGCTGTCGGCGTGCGGGGGAGGCGACTCGGCCGGGGCGGATCTGGATCCGGACGCGGACCTGTCGCAGCAGTCGCTGACGGTCTCCAACTGGGCGGGCTACTACCCAGAGGATCTGGGAGCGCAGTTCCAGGCAGCCGTGGGCACGCCCATGACCATCACCAATCACGCCACGAATGAAGAAATCATGGCCAAGCTCACGGCCGGCGGCGACTCCGGCATCGACGTGGCCTTTGTCTCGGGTCAGTTCGCTCAGGCCTTGAACGAGGCGGGGCTGATCGAGCCGATCAATCCTGAGTTCGTGCCGAACATGGCAAACCTCTACCCCGAGGCCAAGGAAATGGCGTACGACCCGGGCAATGCCTACTCGGTTCCCTACGCGTGGGGCACCACGGGCATCTGCTACCGCAGCGACCTTGTCGATGAGCCGACCAGCTGGAACGACATCCTTGAGCCCAGCGGGGAGAACGACGGAAAGGTCACTGCGCTCGCAACGGAGCGTTGGCTGATGCTCCCGGCTCAGAAGGCGCTCGGCTTCTCGGCGAACACCACCGACGAGGGCGAGATGGAGCAGGTCAAGGAGAAGCTGATCGCGGCGAAGCCGGGACTGCTCGCCTATGACGACACCACCTTCTACTCGCGCCTGGTCTCAGGCGAAGCAACGATGGTCGTGGCGTGGGATGGCTGGTGCAACTACGGCACCGCGGAGAACCCCGACATCAAGTTCGTGGTTCCGAGCGAGGGCTCTGATCTGTGGGCCGACACGATGGTCGTCCTGAAGACCTCGGAGAACAAGGAGGCGGCTCACGCCTTCATCAACTACATCCTCGATCCGGTCAACCACGCATGGGTCGCGGAGAACATCCTCTACAAGGTTCCGAATGCCCCGGCCATGGAGGCCGTTGCAGGTCTGGCCGCTGACTTCCCGAACATGGGTTACACGCCAGCGGAACTGCTGAAGCAGGAGGGTCTCATCGATCTTGGTGAGGCGGGCCCGATGTACACCGAGATCGCCACCGAGGTCACGTCCAGCTAGTCGGAATGTCCCCTTCCGAGAAGCGCATCTCAGGGCGCGGCGCCACCGAGCGCCGCGCCCTGAGTGCGCGTGCAGTCTTCGCGGGTCCCGGGTTGCTCTACGTGACCTTGTTCATGTCCCTGCCGCTGCTTCTCATCCTCGTCTACTCGTTCTTCACCAGAGGTCGCTTCGGCGGCATCGTCTGGGACTTCACCCTGGACAACTACGGACGGGCCTTCGAGCCGGTCTATCTGAAGGTGTTCGGCACCTCGATCGTCATCGCTGGCATCACGACGCTCCTCGCGCTGCTGCTCGGCTACCCCACTGCGTACGCCATCACGCGGCTGTCACCACGGTGGCGCACCATTGCCCTCGTCCTGGTGGTGCTCCCGTTCTGGACGAACTTCCTCATCCGTACGTATGCGTGGATCATCCTGCTGAATTCCGAGGGCCCGCTGAACTCGGCGCTTCTGGACCTCGGCATCATCGGTGCGCCACTCGGATTGCTCTACACACCCGCGGCGGTAGTAGTGGGCCTGCTGTATGCCTATCTGCCGCTGGTGGTGCTCCCTGTCTACGCGTCGATCGAACGAGTCGACCGGCAGTTGCTTGAGGCTGCCAGCAACCTCGGGGCCAGCCGCATCCGCACGTTCGTGGATGTCACCCTCCCGCTGACGCTGCCCGGTGTGATGATCGGCGCCATCTTCGTCTTCGTCCCCAGCATGGGTAACTTCGTCGTGCCGGAGCTTCTCGGCGGAGGCAAGACGGTCATGGTGGGCAACCTCATCCGCGACCAGTTCCTGGAGGCTCGAGACTGGCCTTTCGGCTCGGTTCTCGCGCTGTTCGTGGTCTTCCTCCTCGTGGCGCTCTTCGCGCTGCAGGCCGCCATCTCCCGACGCATCAACGGCAAGCAGGTGACCCGTGTCTAAGGTCGGTTGGCTGCGACTGCCACTGGCGGTCACGTATGCGTTCCTCTACATCCCGATCGTCGTGCTCGTCATCATGAGCTTCAACGCGAGCAAGACCCCCTTCGTCTGGACGGGCTTCTCGACGAAGTGGTACGGGGAGCTGCTCAACAACGAGCTCATCCGCGAGGGATTCATCAATACGATGATCGTCGCGGTGAGCGCCACCATCCTCGCGACTGCGCTCGGAACGATGCTCGCGATTGGCATCGCTCGCTACTTCCGGTCGGCGATCGTGGAGGCGTACTCGTTGGCTCCGGCGATCATTCCCGACCTCGCGCTGGCGATCGGACTGCTGGCGCTCTTCAGCCTCATCGGCGTGAGCCTGAGTCTGGTGTCGGTCCTGCTGAGTCATGTGGTTTTCGGCATGGCCTTCGTCGCCGCGGTCGTCATCGCCCGACTGGGGCAGACGGACTCGAGTCTGGAGGAGGCGAGCAGGGATCTTGGCGCGAGCGCCGTATCAACGTTCTTCCGCATCACGCTCCCGAGCATCGCCCCGGCAATCATCGCGGGCGCCCTGCTCGTCTTCACGCTGAGTCTCGACGAGTTCGTCGTCGCCTACTTCACGGACGGTCCCACCACGCCCACGCTGCCCATCGTCATCTACTCCATGGTGCGCTTCGGCGTCACGCCGGAGATCAATGCCCTTGCTGCCCTGCTTCTGCTGGTCAGTTTCACCATCGTGCTCTCCGCGCAGCGGATCACCCGACTCACGGACTCGGTATGACACCCCTTCTTTCCATCGAGCATGTATCCAAGGCCTATGACGCCACGCAGGCCCTGGACGACGTGTCCATCGAGATTCAGCCGAATGAGTTCTTCGCTCTCCTGGGTCCGTCCGGATGCGGAAAGACCACCCTGCTGAGATCGATTGCCGGGTTCGAGGATCCTGACTCGGGCGCCATCTCGATCCTCGGTGATGACGGCACGAGCACGAGCCTCCTGTCACTGCCGCCCAACAAGCGGCCCGTGAATCTGATGTTCCAGTCGTACGCCCTCTTCCCGCACATGAATGTGCGCAAGAACATCGCATATGGGCTTGAGCGCGAGGGCCTTTCGCGTTCCGAGGTGGATGCTCGCGTGGCCGAGGTGCTCGAGACTGTCAGCCTCGTCGACAAGGCGAAGGCACGTCCGGCGCAGTTGTCGGGTGGTCAGCGTCAGCGCGTGGCGCTCGCACGGGCGATCGTCAAGCGTCCTCGCCTGCTGTTGCTCGACGAGCCGCTGTCGGCACTCGATCGCAAGGTGCGAGTGGAGATGCAGTTGGAGCTCAAGCGACTGCAGCACGAGGTGGGCATCACCTTCGTGGTCGTGACCCACGATCAGGAGGAGGCCATGAGCATGGCCGATCGCATTGCCGTCATGCACGACGGACGTGTGCAGCAGATCGCTGATCCGGTCACGCTCTACAGCCGCCCCGCAAACGTGTTCGTCGCAGACTTCATCGGAAGCGGCACCCTTCTCCCCGGCGAAGTCTCGGGCGACACCTTCAGCGCTCTGGAAAGGCGGCTCCCATGCAACAACGCGTCGGGGGTCCATGGGCCGGCGGTTCTGATGCTGAGGCCGGAGTCGGTACGCGTCACGCCCGATGACTCCGATGCCTGCCTTCGCGGCTCCGTCATCGAGACGCACTTCTACGGTGGCTCATCGATCACTGCCATTCGGGTCGACGGTGTTGAGCAACCCGTGGTGGCGCGCAGTGCAGGGGCGCCGCGCTACTCCATGGGCGAGGAGGTCGGTCTTCTCTGGGATGCGGCCGAGGCTGTGGTGCTGGCCGTCGGAGGATCGTCGGAGACCCCGCCGTGACGCTGACCCCGCTGGAGCCCGGCAGCGGTACGCATGCGTCGCTGGCCGATACCGAGCAGAAGGTGTTCTGGACAGATCGTTCGGATACGCCGACCGCCGAGCCGCCGCTCTCACACGACACGTCTGCAGAACTGTTGATCGTCGGTGGAGGATTCACAGGCCTCTGGACGGCCATCTGCGCCAAGAATGAGGACCCTTCGCGGGACGTTCTTCTGGTCGAGGCTGCCGACATCGCCCACGGTGGCAGTGGGCGCAACGGAGGCTTCATCTCGGCGTCCCTCACCCACGGGGTGGCGCACGGCGAGGCGATCTGGCCTGACGAGATGCCGACTCTGCTGCGTCTGGGGCGGGAGAACCTGAACGCGATTGCCGACTTCATCGCAGCAGAGGGCATCGATGCTGACCTTCGACTGGTGGGCAAGACCGCGATTGCCCTGACCGAGCATGCATGCACCCAGTTGCCGCAGATGCTGGATCAGCACCTGCGCTGGGGCGAGAGCGCGGAAGTCCTCGACCGCGACGCGATGCAGTCCCAGGTTCACTCGCCCACGTACCTCGGCGGCCTGCGTGTGCGATCGGGGGGTGGGCTGATGGATCCGGCCCGACTGAGCTGGGGGCTCAAGGCGGCTGCGCTGCGCCGTGGAGTGCGAATCCATGAGGGCACCCCAGTGCTGCAGCTGTCCCGGTCCTCCTCGGGAGGAGTAGTCGCGCGAACACCGCACGGGTCGATCGACGCTCGTCATGTGGCTCTGGCCACCAACGGATTTCGCCCGCTGCTGCGTCGGCTCCGTATGCGGATGCTCCCCATCTTCGATCACGTACTCGTCTCCGAACCGCTCACTGCGAGTCAGCTGTCGGACATCGGCTGGGCGGAGAACCAGGGCCTCACCGATATCGGCAACCAGTTCCACTACTACCGCCGCACCCCGGACGATCGCATCCTGTGGGGCGGATACGACGCCATCTACTACCGAGGGAATCAGACGGATCCGCGCCTGGAGGATCGCGCCAGCAGTCACGAGCTGCTCGCTCGTCAGTTCTTTGCCACGTTCCCCCAGCTGGAGGGTCTGCGCTTCACCCACAAGTGGGCGGGCCTCATCGACTCGACATCGCGCTTCACCCCCGTCATCGGCACCGCGATGGGCGGTCGCGTGGCCTACTCCGTCGGCTACACGGGCCTGGGCACCGCGGCCAGCCGGTTCGGCGCCCTGAGCATGCTCGATCTGCTCGACCGGCGTACTACCGAGCGAACGTCCCTCGACATCGTCCGACGCAAGCCATTCCCGTTCCCACCCGAGCCCCTGCGGTACCCGCTCGTCCAATTCACGCGTTCGCGACTGGCGCGCGAGGATCGCACCGGCAGGCGTGGCCTGTGGCTGCGGACTCTCGATCGGTTCGGCCTCGGCTTCAACAGTTAGGAATCCTGTGACCACGAACGGCGTATTCGTATCCGGCGAGAGCCGACGCGGTGGCGGCGACGTCATGGAGCTCATCGACCCCTCGACCGATGACGTGATCGATGCAATGGGCACGGCATCTCTCGACGATGTCGATGACGCGGTGGCCTCGGCGGCTGCCGCGCAACTGGAGTGGGCCCGCCGCACTCCGGGGGAGCGGGCCGCCGTTCTGCTCGCCCTCGCCGATGCGGTGATGGCGGACTCGGAGAACCTCACGAGACTCGAGGTTCAGGAGACAGGCAAGCCCCGTGCCGTCTTTCAGGACGGCGAGCTTCCCTTCGGTGCCGACAATCTCCGATTCTTCGCTGGGGCGGCCAGGTCACTGGAGGGAACGGCCGCGGCGACTTTGAGCAAGGGCTTCACGTCGCTGCTGATGCGCCAGCCGGTCGGTGTCGTGGGGGCCATTGCGCCGTGGAACTTCCCCTTGATCATGGCGATCTGGAAGATCGGTCCTGCGCTGGCGACGGGCAATGCGGTTGTCCTCAAGCCGGCCCCCAACACCCCGCGCAGCAGCCTTCGACTGGCGGAGCTGGCGTGCGAGGCGGGACTTCCAGCGGGTGTGCTCAACGTCGTCACGGGCGGAAATCAGGTCGGAGAGCGACTCGTGGAGAGCGATGGAACCTCGATGATCTCGCTCACCGGATCGACGCGGGCCGGGCGTGCAGTCATGGCAGCGGCCGCCCCGCGGGTGAAACGACTGCACCTGGAACTGGGCGGCAAGGCTCCCGCGATCGTCTTTCCTGATGCTGACCTCTCCACCATGGCGCGTGCCCTCACCCTGGGCGCGACCTACAACTCAGGCCAGGACTGCACGGCGGCCACGCGCGTGTACGTCCAACGTGATCGACTGGGCGACGCCGTGGACGCTCTGGCCGAGGTCATGAGCTCCGTTCGCATGGGCGACCCGTGGGCAGCGGATTCAGACATCGGGCCCCTCATCTCGATGGGTCATCGCGAGCGTGTGCACGGTTTCGTCGAGCGCGCTCGTGGTGCCGGAGCATCTGTCGTGACGGGCGGTGAGCTGGCCGAGGGACGTGGCAGCTACTACCGGCCGACCCTGATTGCCGGGGCCGCGCAGGACAGCGAGATCGTGCAGGGCGAGGTGTTCGGACCCGTCCTCGTCGTCGTCCCGTTCGAGGACGAGGCGGAGGCCCTTGCCTTGGCCAATGATTCCGAGTTTGGCCTTGCCAGTTCCGTGTGGACGAATGATGTGGCGCGGGCTCTCAGGGTCAGTCAGCAGATCGAGGCTGGCGTGACCTGGGTCAACGACCACCTTCCGATTGCATCAGAGGCCCCGCACGGGGGCGTGAAGGGCAGC
>Ga0181601_10004370_pt1 | contig 11857 bp, 11 predicted proteins | sample 041ome_8_FD_133020 | JGI IMG/M metagenome (GOLD analysis project Ga0181601, IMG submission 133020) | Coastal salt marsh microbial communities from the Groves Creek Marsh, Skidaway Island, Georgia - 041407BS metaG (megahit assembly) | ecosystem: Environmental > Aquatic > Marine > Intertidal zone...
AAAGGTACGGGCAAGTGTGGCTAAAAAAGAGAGGTAATTCTTGGCATTTTCATTGGCTAGCAAGAGAAAGACATAACGGATTTCGTCATAGCTACCTTGTCCATCGAAGGAAAGGCCTGTGGGACAGCGACCAATTGCCAGAGCAAAGGGTCTGTTCATTTTGACCCGGGAGTGGGGCAGGGCGACCCCTTCCCCTAAATAACTGGTTATGGCATGTTCCCGGGCAATTAATCCTTGCAAAACTTTCTTTCTCGATTTCGGAGAGGGCAGTAAGTTTTTGAAGGTCACGAGAAGTTCTGCATAAGCAGTTCTTAGATCCTGGCTGCTCAGGTCTATCACCCTACTGGAGGATATGTAACGGTCTATTCTCATCTCAAATTGGAGAGATCGGGGTGACAAAGGGTGAAATTGCACCCCATGATTGGAATGGAAGCACCCTTATTTTTCCCACTCCAAGGCTCCACTCTTCAGTTCGTAGATAAGACCAATAACGAGAACAAAAGTAAAAAAGAGCATGGGTCCAAGAACGGGAATACCGGCGAAGGAAAGTTCTCGATGGGTGAGGACCCAGGGGATGAGGAAAACGACATCGATATCGAAAAGAATAAAAAGCATCGCGGTTACATAAAACTTTACTGAGTAGCGAGTTGTTCCTTCAACTTCGGAAGATAAACCGCATTCGTATGGAGAATCTTTGATCTTACTACGGGAGGCTTTTTGTCCAAATAAATGACTGGCGAAAAGAATGCCTATACCGATTCCGACTGCTAGAACAATCTGGATTAAAACGGGTAAGAAATCAGGTAAACTCACACCTTTTTGATGATCTCAAAAGAAGATTTAGGCAAGAAGAAATCAAGGTGGTTAGGTATCAAATTTTGAAATTCTCGAGCTTGCCAATGTGTTCACCGACAGATTAAGATTTAATTCATGAGTATGAACATCGACCGTCGTGAATGGAGATCTTCACCCCAACGCCTCAAGAGAGGTTTTACCTTGGTTGAGATTTTAATTGTCCTCGCCCTAATTGGAATTGTTGCAGGTTTGGCGATGTCCAACCTTGGGGAAATTTTTGGAGGCGGAAAAGTAAAAGCTGCACAAACTTGGGTTAATAGTACCGGCGAGGCATATGTGAATAGTTACCTGGCGATGGTGGGTGATTACCCCAAAAGTTTAGCGGATTTACAAAACCCACCGAATGGATTGCCCCCATTTGTGAAAAGGGCTTCGGATTTACAGGATCCTTGGGGCAAGAACTACTCTTACCAATACCCTGGAACTCGGAATACAGGAAGCTTTGACTTGTCAACTACAGCACCTGATGGAACGGTTTTAGGCAACTGGGATTCTACTACGAGCAATTGATTTGACCCCACGATCAGGGTTCCGGCATCCCGCGGGATTTACCCTCGTGGAGGTGCTTTTGGTTTTGGCCTTGGTTGGAGTTATCACTGGTTTAGTTGCCGGAAATGTTGGTGCTTTCATAACCGGGGCTCAATTTGAACCACCGGAACGTGTACTTAAGAAAGCAATTCTAGATGCCATCTATGAATCCTCGGAATCAAAGCGGGCAATCTATTTAAGTTTCGAGAAAAACTCGTCTTCTTTTCGGGTTACTGATCGGGCTGGGGTGCAGATTAATAGTCATTCCATTTACAAGGGGGAATTGGATGACGGAAAAGAGGTTCCACAGGTTATTTTCAAGGCGATTGGCCCTAGTTCAGGACCGGATGGTGGATCTACGATTTATGATGAAGAAGAATTGATTCTTACCCGGATCTCATTTCATTATGGGAGCAGTGTTCCCTTTGAAGTTGAAATTGATTTTAGTGAACAACTTTCTCGGCACAGGTTTGATCCCTTTTCCGGATTTGTCTTAAAAAATAAAGACTAATTTTTGGATCATGGGGAAAAGTTTGAAGTCCGGTTTCATGTTGGTTGAGGTATTGATTGCCTTAGCTTTGTTTGGGTTATCCGCTGTCATTTTAGTGGATGGTGCTTTTGTCGCCACTCGGGTTGCTCGAGAAATGGAGGACACTCGGGAGTTGGAACAGGACCTAATCTGGGCCAGATCTCAGATTCTGGGGACTTCAGATTATGAAAAGTTTTCTGAAGGAGGGGAAATTGAAGCTTTATCTATGGGTGAAGTTACTTGGGAAACCGAAGTTGAAATGACCGATGTGCTCGATCTGTATAAGGTTCTTCTACGTCTCGAATATGAAGGAAATGAAGATTTTGGAATTCAGCCCGGAATACGCGAGTCCGAGATGTATTTATTTCGCCCAACTTGGAGTTTTCACAAAGATTTCTCTTCAGATCGGAGTCGCTTGCTGGAAGATCGAAGATCGAAAATGCGAGACCACCAGGAAGAACGACGAAGGAAGAGTCTATGAAAAAGCAAGCTGGTTTCTCTTTGGTTGAAGTACTGCTCGCTCTTGCAGTGGGGGGGCTTGTTCTAATGGCAGCTAGCTCCTTGTTGGTGACCATCTCACAGTCTTGGGCGAACCGACCGGCGACGAGGGATGCATTCGATGCCCATGTAAATGGAATTGCTCATTTCCTGACTGCAGTGCTTGAAGAGGCTTCCCTTCCCAAGGAGGGTTCCGATGGGCTTGATGTAGTAGAACTTTCACGACCAGTCGGATTTTCTGAAACAGATGATCCACTGATCAAATTTTATCTGCGGGAAGCTCCTCCTTTTTTTTACTGGCCTCATGGTCTCGCCAGTCGGGTTCATGTTTATTTTCAATTCGAAGAGGGCGAAGGATTATACTTTTTATGGTACTCCGAACTGCAGGAGCTTAAGAAGTCGGATTCAGGTAAACTTCAATTAGAGGATGAGGAGCAATTATTTCGTACACAAATCAGTCCATACTTTGATGAGGTATACTACTGTTATTATGGTAAAGAAGACGATACCCAGGATGATGAAAAGAGCTGGTACATAGAGCCCGAACTAGAAGAAAATATAGATAGTGGGGAATTCCGAATACCTGATTTTGTTAAAATCGTCTTTCGATGGAGAGAAGAAGGACTCGAGAGAACAATTACTCTGGCAGTGAAAAAGCCTGCCCCGAGTGGAATCGAGGAAGAGCCCAGGTGATGCGGAAAAGTAACGGAAGTAAAAAAGGTGCAATCTTAGTATTTGTACTTGGACTTGTTGTCTTACTTGGCTCCTTATGCCTTAGTTTGATGGAAGAAACCGTGAAGGAATTGAGGCTGGTTAGTCAGTATCATAAAAGGGATGATCTAAGGCTTCATGCTTATTCGCTACTTGATATTACAGTTGGCGTTTTGAATGAATTTCGTTTGCTAGACGAGCCATCCTTAAAGTCGGGAGGTGGGTGGGGAAACCCACTACAATGGAGCGAAATAAAGCCTTTGGATGAAAGGGTAAAGTGGTCAGTCTCTTTAAAAGGAGAGTCTGGTAAGTTACCTTTATTTAAGACGAACGAGAAAGTCTTCAAAGAAATTTTTGCAATCATGCATGAGGGAGATTTTGGACTGATCGATGAAAAAGATGGAGAGCCCTACTACAATGCATGGATGGATTGGCAAGATGAGGACGAAAATGAAAGAGATGATGGTGCTGAAGACGATTACTATGAAGCAAAAGATCCTCCCTACTTTACCTCGGGTAAAAATGTAGAAAGCTTTGAAGAGTTTCGTATGATCAGGGGATTTGGGTTTGATCATGACAACTCAAGGAAAAGCGGTCTTTTTTTTAATGAATTTGGAAACGAGACTTCCAACATGAGGAACTTTCGAGATTCCTTTTCCTTTTATCACGATGGAGGTCTAAATGTTTGTGCGGCATCTTCTTTTTTGAAGAAATATATTGCTGGTGATGATAAGCAATTATACGAGGACCTGATGGATTGGAATCCTTATTCTGGAAGAAATTTAGGGGAGATTAATACCAAGTTTTCTTTATCTAAGGGAGTTAATGAAACCTTTCTTGCTGAGATTTCAGTGAGTAAAGGAAAGGCACGTTTTGAATTACATGCGGTTTTCACTTTTACCCAACCCGTAAAAAAGCTCGAACCTAGTTTTAAGCACAAATCAAGAAGTAAGCAGAACGAAGCTTTGAGGTATCCTGCTAGGATATTGAGACTTCGAGAAAACGAGAATTTGATCGACTAAAAGAAGCCCCAAAATTAATTTTGAATAAGATGCCGGACGAGCAAGTATCCACACCTGTTATACCAATGGGCGAATTGCGTGAAATCACCCTCCGTATTCCAGGTGAGTGTTTTTTTTGCGAGACAGTTATGCTGCCAGAAGTTCCGCCCAAAGATCCTGAAAGTAAATCTTCTGACAAGGTCTCAATCTGGGACAATTACTTATCAGAACTTTTGAATAGCGAAGGCTTTTCACCATATCCAGTAGATCAGCTAGCATGGGGCTATCATTTATGTGAACTTTCAAAAAGGGCTTTTATATTTGCCACTCCTTTGGGAAGGCTTCGACAGTTAGGTTGGCAAAATCTCGAGCTTTTCAGGAGAGTCTTTCCTTCTTTTGTCAGTTTATTCGGGAAAAAGTATAAATCGCCCAAAGCAATTTTCTTGCTTAGTGAGGAAACCCTTACCCTAGGTTGCTTTCGGTCCGGAAGTAGTGTGCCTGATTTTTTGTATTCTAGGTCGATTGATTTAGAGGAGGCAGATAGTTTAGATAAAGCAAAAGCAATTTTGATTGGTTTAGTTGATTTATCGAAATACCAGCTTTTACCTGATATTTTAACAACTCAGGAGGTTTACAGAACAGATAATCATACATTTCAGTTTGAGCACCAATGGATGAATGGGAAGGATCCAAGCTTGAGCCTCGATCAGGATGTTTCAATGGATGCCGATGAGCTTTGGCAGCATGACTTAAGAGGCTTACCTTTTAAATTAGTTGAGAAAAATAGAAGACGTCTTGAGCGTGTAAGGTGGAACTGCTTGAAGGTCGGAGCTTCTGTTGCCTTATTCCTAATTTTAGGGCTTGTCGGACTTAAAATTACGGACTCACAATTATTAGCCTACTCGGATCGGCAAAAACTAATGAGCACTCAGGTTCCATTAGTTTTAGAGTCACAAAAATTACTGGAGAAATTAAAACAAAATCAGCTTGGAGGGATTGATCCTTTTGGCACGATCATGCGTGTGGCCAGTTATCGGGGCGGAGGTGATGATGACCCCCATGTATGGTTTTCTGAAGCACACTTCGAAACCCGCAATCATGTAAAACTGGAAGGGGAGGGAAGAAATGTAGAGTCTATCAACAATTTTATAGAAAAATTAGAGACGAATAAGATCGCTGTGGTTCGGAAGGATCGATCGGGAGACGAAATTAGAGATATCAAAAGTGGTGGCGGGTCTACTTCTTTTAAGGTTGAATTTGAGATGTTTGAGGAGATTCAAGTTCAACCAAGTGCGGCTAATTCATCTTCTCCTAAAAATGCGAGTAATTCTAAATGAAGTCTCTTAAAAAAGCATTTTTCAGACTTCAGGATCGAGAGCAAAAGCTACTTACTTTTTCGGTGGTTTTCGTTCTATTGGTCGGATTTTATAAGCTCTTACAAAATGCAACCGATAGATTTCAGGATTTTCAGAACATTAGTCAACTGATCAAGAGTCATGAAATGATATTAAAATTAAAGCCTGAAATCGATCGTGCCTTAGAAGAGCAAAAAATAGCTCAGCAAAATAAGAGCTATGACAAGAAAAACTTGAGCAATCGAGTTTCTTCACTTGCCGACCAGGTTTTTCCTGCTCGTGATTACAGGGAACTTGATACCGAGGAAAGGGAAAGGTACTCACAACATCGGGTTCGAATTACCTTTAAACGAGCCAGTTATAATCAGGTAAACGACTTTGCTGGCTTGATTCGAGGGGAAAGTCCATACATGTTTTTAAGTGAGGTGAAAATTTCTCCCAATTACCCCCCAAGCTCCAAACCCTATGCCCCCACCACTTTTGATGCAGTGTTTGAGGTAAGTTCTGTTGAATTTATTAATAAATGAGAAATATTTACAGAAAAATTTGTCTTCCATTACTTGTGCCTTACTTCCTGTGCGGACAAGTCCCAGTTCAAGAGAATTTCAATTCCGATGAACAGAATTTTGAGATTGATGATGCATTGAATCTACCTCAGCCAGGTTTATTTTCAGATCCTATGGAAATCGAGCTGATAGATGGATTGGATGACCCTATGGAGAGACTCAAGATTAGAGATCATGATGCTCATATGGTCTTGGATGCTATCCAGTTAATAACAGGAAAATATATCTTGCGACGCCAAGACCTTCCTCAGGTTAAGATAACATTTGATAGTATGAACGAGCTGACCAAAAGGGAGACCTTGCTCGCCCTTGAAAGCTTATTATCAATCAATGGAGTAGGTGTTACTAAAATTGATGATCAATTTTATAAGGCGGTTCCCACCGCTGGAATGAATACCCATGTGCCAATTTGGCTAGATGGTTCGTCCCTGGCCTTACAACCTAGTCAGCGAATCTACATCAAGATGTTTAACCTTCAATATGCACCCGCAATTGAAGTGAGGGAACAATTGAACCCATTTGCTACTCCGCAAGTTGGTGCATTACTGGTTTTTGAAAAGGCCAATAGCATTTTAGTCACGGATGCTTTGCTTAATCTACAAAGAATGGAAAAGCTATTACAGACTATAGACCGCCCGATCAATAAAGATGATTTGGGTACCACTTTTTATGTCTGGTCTGCCGAGCATGCAGGTGCTCGTGAATTAGAGAGCAAGCTCAAAGGAATGATCGAGAATAGTTTAAAACCATTTCTCGGTGGTACGACTCAGATCGACTCAGATGAAAGAACTGGGAAACTAATTATTATCACAAGAAACGAAAATATTGATACTCTTGAATACTTTTTGGAACAGTTGGATGCCCCTGTTAAAATGAAAACGACAAGCAGGCTCTTTAAGCTGCAGCACGCTGAATCAAAAGATATCCAAGGTATTCTTGATGAAGTGATTAAAAATCAACAACGGATAAAGCAACAAATTCAGGGTAAAAATAGCTTAAGAACTCAGGCTTCCGTCAACCGATCTACCCCCAATGGTGCACCTGCCTCTGCAGCTTCAAGTGTTACTGCAGACGGCGGAGGAGAGGGTGCACATGAATTCAGCGAGTATGTTACTATATCTTCGGATGAAAGAACCAATGCGATTCTAGTTTATGGAACTAATGCAGATATTGATGAAATCGGCAAAATGATTGAATCACTCGACCAACCTCTTCCCTTGGCAAGAATTGATACTATATTTGTTATGGTAGATCTAACAGAGCAAAACCAACGGGGTATTGATGCTTTGTTTGGTGGATTGGAATGGTCCAAGTTCGCAAGAGGTGCCAGAGGAGACAACCTATTTGGAGATCCGATAACACAAACAACTCAAGTTAGTGGAGTAGACCCTGTTACAGGGCAACCAACTACATCCAGTTCTCCTGTTGTCAGCAATGTGGGGAGTGAAAGTGTACAAGGTATTTTAGGTGTTCCTGGATTGAATACGACCGTAGCCTTTCAATTACAGGACAAAAAACTTACCGGGATTAGGTGGGATCAAATATTTGCACTTTCATCCGAGAGGAATGATGTTAGGATTTTTTCCACTCCATCTCTCATGGTTTCTCACAATGCTCCGGAAGTCCATATTCTGATCGAGGATGAACGCAACATCGTTGTGCCCACCTATGGAGGATATTCCAATTCTGAAAGTACTACAAATACTGGGCAAAGAGATCAAATTACCGCCAAGACTGAATTACAGATTAAAAAGCCGAAAATTGGTCTTCCTATCGTCGATGCAAACGGAACTTTACTGAGGCCAGGGTCTATTTTTATGGAAGTAGAGGTAAAAGCAGAAAAGTTTGATGAAACGCAGAGCAATACCTACGCAGGACAGTCTTTACCTGCCAAGAAGATTAGAGAGGCTAAGTCTTTGGTAACTATCCAAGACCAAGAAATTATAGTCTTAGGGGGACTTCAGGAGGTACAGGTTGATTCAACTGAATCAAAATACAATCTTTTGAGTGATATACCTTATTTTGGCGAAAAATTCTTCAGACCAAAGTCAGTCAAGTATACTCCGACTGAGCTCCTCATTTTTTTAAGACCTACAATTATTCAGCCTTTAAGTGATTTGACATCATCGAATATAAGGAAGATCGATGACCGGATTGATGCCAACTATGTTCCTAAATTTCGTTCTCCCTCTGGGAAAATTCTTGGTATGCCCGATATCGACGGCAAAGATAAAACACAAGATAAACTCTCCCGGCAGGATTCACCCGCAGTTCGACCCAAATTATGATAAGCGAAGACCGGTTTTATTCTCTATCGCTTTTCATTTTGTTTCTTTATCCAACTTCTCTGCTTTCCGCACAGATCAATCCCTTCCTGAGACCAGGGAGTAAAACACCATCTGCTCCAATCGTTCAACAAAGTAGACCCTTGCCCCCTAAACCCATACCTCATAATCCGAATTTGGAGTTCAGAGGATATTTTAAATTAAAAGGTACTTGGCACTTTGCCGTATTTGATAAAAGTATAAATAAGGGCGAATGGTATATGCCTGGTGACGAAATCGGTGACGGCGGGCACAAAATCAATGAATTTATAGTGGATAAGGAAGTCTTAATTCTTGCTGGAGGTTTAGAGTTAGCCCTACAAGAATCTGATAAAAAAAGTTTGCCGCTTCCAGTATCAAAAATGCAAAGCAAACCTAAACCTGTTCCATTTAAAGTTCCGCCTCCTAATCCAAAACCGAGAAGATAAGTTTTGACCTGTTATTTAAAGCTCTAAAAATAAAAAAAGTTAAATATTTTCCTTATTTAAACTTAACCATCAAAATGAGTATATTGAGACCAAAGTTTACTACTTCTGGGTATTTTTCTAAGAAAAGAAAAGGTAGTAAAAAAAAGTCCAAGTCTATAAACCTCAATGATTCTGCGGCTGAAAACGAAGATAATCTTGACCAGGCAAAAAATAATCCTGTTGGGAAAAAAGGATTTAAAGGGAGCAAGATTTTTAATTTCCTCAAAATTGCCAAGGATTTAAGATCCAAAAAATCTCAAGCAAGTAAGCAGTCCAAGGGTAATTACTTAGGCTACAAGGACATCTCTATAGACCAATCAACCTCACCGGAGTTGGTAATTAAATCGTCTGAGAACAAAATTATTTTAGGTCAAGAGGTGGCACCTATTTCTGCCAAGGAGTTGAAAAGTACGGAAAAGGAGGATTCACCTTCTGATGCTGTCAAAGATAGTGGGGTTGAGGAAGTAAGAGTTGGTGCTGATGAAAATGTTTTAGCTTCGGAGGAAACTGCAGAAGAGGTAATGCCTGCCGTTAAGTCCTCAGTTAAACTTAAGAATGAAGCTTTGAATTCACCGACTAAGCCATCAACAGATGTTGTTACGAAAGATTCCTCCAATGATGGCTTAGATTTAGAGATGGCTAGTACATCCAATCAAGAAATGGATTGGTGGGGAGAAATATCGGACCTCGATAGACTAAATGTTCTCGCTGCACCTATCGAAGAAAGAGTGCGAGTTTTATCTGCTAAAGTATCTCTATCATTGGAGGAAACAGTGAAGGAAATATCTGAGCGTAGTAAAGTTCCTCTCGTAGAAGAAATTCACCTTTCTGATAATTCGACCAAACTTATACCTATTCGATTGATTCATAATTTTTGCTGTTTGCCGACAATAAACAGTACAGAAGAGATAGTTGAGCTTGTCACGACTTGGCCCCCTTCAGACCGCATGAGCAGGTGGGTATTTGCTGTTTCTGGAAAAAAACCAGTTTGGAAATTGGGCATGCCAGAAAAAGTGGTGCATGCCATAACTGAAAACTTTGGGATTGGTGCAGATAGTTTAGATGATTCTGATTTTGATTTAGAAGAGGAAGAGGAGCAAAAAGATGATATCGAGGACCAAAACGCTGCAATTATTCGTTTTGTGAACGAGGTCATTCAGCGTGCAATTGTGGACAGAGCCACTGACATTCATTTCGAGCCGCACAAAGAGACTTTACAGATTCGTTATCGAATTGATGGTCAACTTGTCCCCGTCCGTGTGCCTGATAATCTAAGAAGCTTTCAGGATGCGATTATTTCCCGGATCAAGATTATGAGTGCGATAAATATCTCTGAAAAGCGTCGTCCGCAGGGAGGGAGAATTACCTTCACCTTGGGGCAGAGTGACCTCGACATCCGAGTCTCGACACTTCCCACCTTATACGGAGAAAGTATTAGTTTACGGTTGCTTAATGAGAAATCGCAGCCTCTTTCCATGCGTGAACTTGGACTGCAGGGAGCGGATGAAAATAAAATAGTTTCCGTTCTTGAGAAACCTCACGGTATTGTCTTGGTTACTGGCCCCACAGGATCGGGTAAATCAACATCCTTAACGGCTTTTATCCGTAAAATTCATAAACCTGAGCGAAGAATTATGACGGTAGAGGATCCAGTCGAATATGAAGTTTCTGGGGTCAACCAAACGCAGGTAAATTCAGAAATAGGTTTCTCTTTTGCCAGTGCATTACGAGAAATCCTTCGGCAGGACCCCGATGTTATCATGGTAGGGGAAATTCGGGACCGGGAAACTGCAGATATTGCCATCCGTGCATCCTTAACGGGACACCTTGTTTTAAGTACTCTTCATACCAATGACGCACCTGGAGCTATCACTCGTTTGATTGATATGGACATTGAGCCTTTCCTGATTGCGTCGTCTGTGGAGATGGTCATTGCTCAAAGGTTAGTACGTCGCTTATGCATGTCCTGTGCGACTCCCGCAAACCTCTCTGATGAAGATTTACGAGCCTCTTTGTCCTTGCTCGAAATTGATCCAAAGGAGGTGATTCATTCTGAGAAAGTATTGAGTGCAGTGGGTTGTAATAAATGCCAAAATCTTGGTTTTCGGGGTCGTGTTGGCATTTTTGAACTGATGAGAATGAACGATGATATTCATGGATTGATTATAAAAAGTGCATCTGCACCGGAGATTCGTGAAGTTGCTTTGACTCAGGGGATGACAACCTTGCAGGAAAGCGGTTGGGCCCAAATTAAGAGAGGGCTCACCAGTTTAAGCGAAGTGGTTCGATATGCCGATATCTTCATCGACGAAGCTCAGAATGATCATTCTTTGTAATCAAAAATTGGGATTCTATTACAATTTATTTTGATTGTGGCAGATTTTGAATACATAGCCATCGACAAGAAAGGTAAGACTCGAAACGGTTCTATCAATGCACCAGATCCGAAAGCTGCCCGAAGGAAAATCATGCAATCCGGTCTAACGGTTCTGAAGATCAAAATGGGTGGGAGTTCGAGCTCTGCCGATTCCAAGGAGTCGAAGTCGAAAGAAAAAAAAGAATCTTCCTTAAGAAATAAATTTTCTAGTAAAGGTGAGTCCATTGGGCTCGAATTCTTAAAGCGACTCTTGGAATTGCATGGTTCTGGTATGCCGGTTGCCGATGCAGTGAAGTTGCTCAATTATCGACTTTCTGATCCCCAGCAGAAGAGTTTATCTGGAGTTCTGTGGAAAGAACTTGCCGAAGGAAGAACCCTATCCCGTGCCATGCGTCATTTGCCTGGTTATTTTAGTGAGTCTTCCACCTATGTGATCGAGGCGGGAGAGGCGACCGGTAACTTGGCTCCGATTTTGAGCAAAATCATTTCTCATTTGGAAGAAAAAAGAGAAATTCGATCTCGTGTGCTGAGTGGGATGACTTATCCCTTGTTTGTTGGTCTAATGGCGATCGGTGTTGTCTTGTTTTTCTTATTTTTTCTTCTTCCGCAAATCCAGGAGATGCTGGCATCTTTGGGGGGAGAGTTA
>Ga0181601_10004371_pt1 | contig 11857 bp, 6 predicted proteins | sample 041ome_8_FD_133020 | JGI IMG/M metagenome (GOLD analysis project Ga0181601, IMG submission 133020) | Coastal salt marsh microbial communities from the Groves Creek Marsh, Skidaway Island, Georgia - 041407BS metaG (megahit assembly) | ecosystem: Environmental > Aquatic > Marine > Intertidal zone...
ATCACTTCATAATAAAAACGCAGACGATGCAAACGACGTTCACGAGTGCGACTCCTCGGCGATGCTGCCGCGCACTCTCGAGCAGCAGCAGCACTAGCAGCACCAGCAGTGGCAGAATCGCGCAGAACAGAGCTGCAGTTTTATCGATGAGAAGAAGAAGAAGAAGAAATGCAACAACAACAACAAATGCATCGCGTCAAAATCATCATCGATTGCGATGTTCGAAGATGACGACGACGGAGAACGATGACGACGACGACGTCGATGACAACAAAAACCAGCTTCTCAAATCTGCCGTTTCTTTCTTTCTGTCCTCGGTGGTCTTCGCGACGGTGACGACGACGACGAGTTTTTCACAACCGGCAGAAGCGGTGACGGAAAACCAACTCTTGTTCTTGGAAGCGTGGCGCGCGGTGGATAAAGCGTACGTGGACAAGACGTTCAACGGGGTGAGTTGGTTTAAATATCGCGAGCAAACGGTGAAAAACCAACCGATGGTTTCGAGAGAAGACGCGTACGAGGAAATTAAGAAGATGTTGAAGAAGTTGGACGATCCTTTTACGAGATTTTTGGAACCGGATCAATACGCGGCGGTGAGCGAGAACACGATGAACGCGAACGTGAGCGGCATCGGGGTGGAGTTGACAATCGATTCGGATTTAAGCGTTAAAGTGGTGACGCCGACAATTGATGCGCCGGCGTATCTGGCGGGCATTAAACCTTTAGACAAGATTTTGGAGATTGATGCGACGGATGTGACCGGATTGTCGTTGTACGAAGTCGCGGAGCTGTTGCGAGGACCGCAAGGTTCGGACGTGTTGTTGAAAATTGAACCGAACGCGACGCCAGGCAAGACGAAAAGTTTGAGCGTGACGAGGAAACAATACGCGGTCGTTCCCGTGAAATCAGACTTGTGCACACCAAAAAACAACAGCGACTCTAAAATTGGGGTGGTCAAACTGCAAACGTTCAACTCGTTATCGGCGGCTAAAACGAAAGAAGCGTTCAGCGATTTAGCGGGAAAAGGCGCCAACTCTTTCGTGTTGGATTTACGGGACGACTCTGGTGGCTTATTCCCGGGCGCGTTAGATATCGCCTCGCAATTGATGAAAAAAGGTTTGATCGTCCAAATCGCCGACGCCGAAGGCGTTCGCGATACATTTGAAGTCAACGGCAAACCCCTCGAAAATGTCTACGATAAAAAACTCTCCGTCATCGTCAACAAAGGCACCGCGTCCGCCTCGGAAGTCTTAACCGCTGCTTTGCGCGACAACAATCGAGCGACCGTTTTCGGCGACGAACCAACCTACGGTAAAGGTTTAATCCAAACCATAGTCCCTTTGAGCGACGGGTCCGCCGTAAACGTCACCGTGGCGAAATACCAAACGCCGTCGGGCACCGATATCAACAAAGTAGGCATCGCGCCGGATAAAAAATTACCGGTTGGAAAAGACGGGCAAATCATGCCCGCAAAGTTAGACAAGGCCCCGGGCGATGATGGTAGCGCTAATATTAGTTTCTGCGAGTACGTGGATTCCTTGGAGGATGGAACGTTTTAATGAAGATGAAACACGGCTTATTTTTTTTGCACGCAATCCATATTACGAACTTTAGGTAAATTCTTCACTCGTCACTTTTTTAATCAGCAAGGGAAAAAAAAGGGGATGCTCGCGCGCAGCAGATCGCACCGGTTCAGCGCGAACTGCGCGCTCCGCTCTTTTGCGTCGTCGTCGACGTCTTCAGTGCTTTTTCCGTCTGACAATGACAGTAACACCGCGACGACGACGACGACGACGACGACAACGATACTCTACAAAGGTCCACAAGTGAAGTTATTTCGAGCGGTCGTTCGATTCAAACTTCTTCAAGTATTCTCCATCGGAGCGGTGAGCACGCCGATGCTACTCCTGTTTGGAGGGGGCGAAGTTGGAGGCGGTGGCGATGCGGCCGCTGTGATCGAACACGCGAGCGCTTCGACGCAGATGTTATTCGCGTCCGCCTCGACGTTTGGCGCGATAGGGTGTTCTTTCGCGTTGCAGGAGTTTTCAAACAGATACGTCGGAGAACTGGCTTTGTTGAGTAGTAGTAGTAGTAGTAGTCCTAGTAACAGTAGTATAAATAGCGCGGACGTCGAGAGGAAGTTGCGGATATCTTCGATGGACTTCTGGGGCAATAGAATCGAAACGGTGGTGAAGTACCCGGACGACGTAGAAGCGCCGATGCGGAACGTGCCGGAGAGTTCGTACAGCGAAGTAGCGGAGTCAACGTTCTTGCCATTAGACGTGTATTTAGACGAAGAGAAGAGGGAGAAGAAGCAGTTCATGGTGAGCTTGAGGCACGGCAACTTGCTCGATACGAAGATGCTGCTGGACGTCTTGAGCGGCAAAGAACTGAAGAACTGAAGAAATGCAAAGCTTAAACTACGCGCACTAGCCGCTATGATTAATTACAAAAATATATGCCGTTAAAAAAAGCATCACCCGTGTTTCTGTTTCTTACTGCCTACCGTGTACTTTTGCGAAGGGTGTGTGGGCATGTCCATCTTCGATCGCGTGAGACTTTCTCTCGTATGGTAAAGACCTCCACCCTCTCTGCCACTCGCTTCGACTGCAGCGACGACGCCCGCGTGGTGCAACGCTCGAACGCAAAACTGTTCTTTCTCGTCCACCTCCTCCGGGGATTCCATCGGTAAATGCGATTTCGATAACAGTTTACGACCTTTCTTTGCTGCGGTCTTTTTTCGGTCTTTATATTCGCCGAGAGAGTATCCCGCAAAGGATGCGCCAGAACCCATCAGTCCAGGTTTGTGTAATCCGCTCGCTTCAATCGTCACTTGGTCTGGCGCGATTCTGTTGAACTTTGCGTAAAAATACCCATTCGGCGATTCTTTCTCAAACGACGGTTTCTTCGTTACTCCTTTCTTTGCGTTCGGAACGTTCCCGTACCTTCTCGGTAAGTGATACTTCCCATTCATCTCGCCTAAATAACTCGTGTGTTTCGTTTTAATCAAATCTCTTTTATCGTACAAATTATATCCGTACACGTGCACTCTCGCGCACACGTGCGTCAACGCCACCAAAGCGATGAAGAAATCCGACGGCGATTCGTCTTCTTTTAGCTCTAAACTCGCAGATACCGCGTCCACAAATTTCGGATTGAAGAGATGGGCTTTCATCTTTGCCGCTTTGAATACGCTCTCTTTTCTGCAGTGACTCTCGTGATTCGCTTTGCCGTGCAACGCCTCTTGTTTCGTTTTACACCAGTGCAACGCGACTAAACTTTCGTCCGGAAACTCCCTCGCCGCTCGTTCTAAATTTTTATCGTCCCTATCGTTTCTTCGGAAATACTTCTCGCCTAAAAATCGAGCGGAGGTAAAACTACCGACGTCTTCTTCGTGTCCACTCACGGGCGCGTCGTTCAAACGAATCACTAAATGGTGTTTATCTATCCTGTGCCCTAAACCGCTTCCTTTCAATTTCCCGTCGCTGTGAACCAACGCGCACGCGTTCGCTAACGCGTATTTCCCGGGCGATTTTCGCGTGTTGTTCAACCAATCTGCTCTGGGAAATCCACCATACGTCGCATCCACCTCCTTCTTAATATCTTGAAACTCTACTCCAGTCGCAAACAGACCGTGCAACGATTGCGCTTTCCCGGCTAAATCCCCTTCGTTTCCGTTTCTCCCGCCCGTGTGGAGCGACATCCAAGTGTCGCTCTTAAACGGCAACGCGTTCATCGTCTTCACGCACTTTGGCAACGTATTCTTCTCCGCGCACTGCGCGCCTCCATACAGCGCAGCGCACGGTGAAAACGTATTCGTCGCTTTCGGTGGTTTCTCGCTAAACGGCACCTCGTAATCCAAACCGCCGAAAATCTGACCGCTAATCGCTCTCAGCGACTCGCCGTCGTTCATCTCTTTCGCGATATCGTATTGCTCTCGCGACCAACTGTGTCTACTCCGCGCAACTCGCGGCGCCGGAGGTGCACCCGGTGCCGGCGGAGACGGCGGTAAGTGCACCGGTAACGTGAACGTATCCGCATCGAATTTGAATTCGCGCGTCGTCGCGCCTTCTCCTTCCTCCACAGAAAGAAGATTTGTTGTTCTCGTCGAATGACCAACCTCCGGATTATCGGTCAGAAACACCGCGCAGACGATCATCACGGTCAACGCGCCGACAATTCCAGTCTTTCGCCTCTCCGAAAAAGAAGAAGAAGATGTCGTCGCGAAGAACCACTGATGCCGCTGGGCTTTCCCGTTGTTCGCGCTGCTCTTGTCGCTCGTAATCATTTCCACCTCTTGATTCAGCGACGACGACTGGCGCTTCTTCATCGCGAGAGAGGATGACGTGAACAACAAAGAAACGGCAGGAAAAACTGTCGCGCGTTGTTTTTCTCGTTCTCAAAAACGCAAAGGCTAGGAGAGAGAGAGAGAGAGAGAGAGAGAGAGAGAGAGAGAGAGAGTGGTTAAATCCGCGCGCGTGTTTTATCTCATACTCGTATTAGGGGAAAATTTTTTCTGAGGAATTCTTCAGAAAAAAAAGTTAACTCTCTCTGTCGGGCTTTTGTTTGATGCACGCCGGCGCGCGAAGCACACATCTGCTATTCGCAAGCGCGCGCACTTCTCGCTCTTCTTCTCTTTATTCGTCTTTTTCTCCTTCGCGTTGTTTATTTCGGAATCTGTCGATAAGTCGCCGCCGGTGTGGGAGATTTTGGAACGGCGGCAAAGGTATCCGTGAGAGTTGTTTTGCGGGGAATCACCACGACGACGAGAAGAAGAAGAACGACGACGACGAGATGGGAGCGAACGCGTCGAGTTGTAACGAGAAAGGCGGCAACAATAACAACAACAACAATAAACCTTCCTATGCGTTGAAATCGCTGTTCGCGTGCTCGAAATGTCGAGGCGAAGGCGTTTTAATTTCTCAATCTCGAAGGCAACGGCAAGAGAAGAAGAGGCAAGAGAAACGAGAGATGTATCCAAACTCGTACAGAGGGAAATACGGAGAAAGTAATAATAATAATAATACGAACAAAAAGCAGAAGAAAAAAGCGATGGGAGATAAGCGGTCGACGTGCTCGGATTGCCAAGGGACGGGGTTGATGGATTTGAATGAGAAAACCGAGGACGACGGCGTTCTTCGCGACGGCGCCGACGCGAAAAGTCGAGGTCACGTGTCCATCGTCGGCGGCGGCATAGGCGGGATGGCGTTGGGCGTCGCGTTGCAACATCGAGGCATTCGGTTTACGATATTTGAAAAAGACGAAGAGTTTAAAGCGAGAAGGCAAGGGTACGGGTTAACCATGCAGAGGTACTCGGGGGCGTCGGCTTTAAAACAGTTAGGGTTGGAGTTGAATGGAGTTGGATCCGACGCGAACGTTGCGTTGCACAATAACGGGAAGGTATTGGGTGAGTACGGGCACTCGGTCGAGAAAAGGAAGGAACGAACGGCGACTGATTCAAACGCTGCAAATAGTAATAGTAAACACTTGCCAAGCGTGGCTCACTCGTTGAGGAACGTGCACATTCCGAGACAGGAATTACGGAAAATGCTGTTGGATGCGGTAGATCCAGAGAACATTCGGTGGGGAATGAAGTTCGATAGCGCCAAGGCGATTTTAGAAGACGGGGAAGACAACGACGACCCTCGCGTAGAAGTGACGTTCACGAACGGCGAAAAAGTACTCTCCGATTGTGTCGTCGGTGCGGATGGGTTGTTCAGTCGCGTTCGCGCGCACAAGTTCGACAACCTCGACGCCATTCACGAAGGTTTGAACTACCTCGATTGTCTCGTCGTCCTCGGTATTTGCCACGGCATGGACCACGAGTTGTGTAAAAACAAAGCGTTCCAAATTCTCGACGGGCACAATCGTTTGTTTTGCATGCCTTTTTCGACGAACGAGATTGCGGAAGATATATTAGGCTACAAAAACGACGTCGACCCAACGTACACGAACATCCCCCATGCGATGATGTGGCAACTTTCGTTCCCGTGCGAGTACGACGAAGCCGTGGAGCTTTCAAAAGATCGCGAAAAATTATTGGAAGAATCTCGAAAGCGATGCGAAAGTTGGTGCGAGCCCGCGCACACGTTGTTGAAATCAACGAGGAGTGAGAACATGTCCGGTTACCCGGCGTTTGATATGCTCATTGAAGACGAAGTCATGTTTCGAAACGGTAGGAAGAAAGACTCGTTGGATAAAGAAGCATCAACCGTGGATGCACTCACCACGCTTCTAGGAGATGCAGCACACCCCATGTCACCTTTTAAAGGTCAAGGCGCTAATCAGGCGTTGGTGGATGCCTTAAATCTCGCCCGAGCGCTTTCTAGAGCGCCTAAATTTCTCTTACCTGGCGAACGCACCAACGGCACGCCGCCTAAAGTCGCCAACACGAAAGAGGCGTTAGTTATAGCAGAAGATGCGATGTTGAAACGGTCGCGAGGGAAAGTAGAAGGTTCGAGAATCGCCGCAAAATACTTACACAGCGAAGCGGCGTTAGCAGAAGGTGATTTCGTGAGAGCGAACGTAGCAGTATCCGCCGCCGCCGGTGAAGTTTATGATGGAAGGAACGGTTAAGTAGTAATATATTATTTCTCTTTAGAAGAGATGAATTATTAATGAAAAACAACAACACATAAAACGTAGCATATTAGTATAGACTTAGAGCGCCTTCTTCGCACTTCTCGTACGACTAGACCTTCTCTTTTCGACTGGTTTTTGTCCCATTTTGTGTAAAAACTTGAACATCTTCACCGTGATCGGAAACAAACCAAAGATACCCGGGTGACCGTGGTACGGCACGCCGGCCTTCTCGCACTCCTCTTTCACAATCGGCACTAATTTTGGATACAAATTGTGCGCCATCCCTGGGAACAAATGGTGTTCGATCTGTAAGTTCAACCCACCGGATAAGAACGACCAGACCGATTCGCCCCAACTTGCGCTCGTGCGGATTTGCCACTCCGCCCAATCGTTTTGAGCTCTTTTCGGCAATGCCGCCGGAGTTAAACCGTCCAAATTGTGCGAGACGATGAAAAACCAGCACAGAATAAAAGAGCCAAACGTAGAATACGCGACGAGTGGTAAAATGCACGCCTTGACGCCAAAGTTGTACATCGGCAACGCGAATTTCAATCCGTAGTGCAAAGCTCTGCCCAAGTAAAACAATGCCACTTCGTGCTTCATCAGACCTAAATACTCCACTCCAGGGCTCGACTTTGTGATCACCACGTTCACAAAATCCCCGGATTGCGCGGCTAAATACAAAAACGGCCACGCGAAGACCGAGTAAAACGCCTGATACTTGTGAAACCACTTCCATTCCAAACTTTCGTCCAATCGCATGAGAGGATAGGACGTGTACACATCTTGGTCTCTCGTCGCTTCGTTACAGTAGGAATGGTGCGAAACCATGTGGTGGTATCTCCACTCGATGGAACTCTTACCTAAAATCACGTCGCACCCGAACCAACCCCAAACAGCATTCACAAAACCGGATTGCGTCAACCCGCCGTGATTAGCGGTGTGTTGCAACCCGGTGCCGCTCCAATACGCCGCGAAGCCTAAAAACATGCCGGTCAAAACCGTCGGGTTTGCATTGAACATGTACAAAGCCACAGCGTAGCACAAAATGACGCAGAACGCGTCGAATTTCACCCCACCCGCACCTCTCGCTTTTCTACCGCTTCTCTTCGCGCGCGGCTCCACCACTTCCTCTCTTACTCTCTTCTGAATCGTTTTATACAAACTCGAATCGAGTGGTTTCGGAAAGGTTTCATCCGGGCACCAACTCTCTTCCACGTTTACGGTCGGCAGCGTCTTCAGAACTTTCTCCACGATTTCCGAGCGCAAGTGGTGCGATTCGAACAAAATCGTCGCGTCTCTCCCGTGCGCCAGCATCAAAAGTTGACTGCCGCCGGGATGACGTTTCGCGAAATCGGTGATGTCGTACGTTTTTCCCCGGATTTGCGTGTACTTTCTCCCCGGAATGAGTTCATCGAAAGACGACGGAGAAGCCATCATCGGCGCGACGTCGTCCTCGACGGCGACTTTTTTGCGCGAGGAGGAAGAGGATCTCGTCCTCGTCGCGTTTTCGGCGCCTTTCCCCATTTTTAGTATGTGGTTTTTTTTCCTTCAGGGACAGGACAGCGCGGGGACGACGACCGCAAATTGACACAAATCAAAAAATCAGAGAGAAATGAGAGATGCAGAGATCCAAATCGAGAAGTGTGCGTTTTGAGGGGAAAAATGAATCGTGAAGCTTCCTTCAAGCACGTCTCTCTCAAATTTTTGTCGGTACTAATACTACGTGCGATAGTTTACAATGATGCATGTGTGCGTGTTTCTCTCTCTCTCTCTCTCTCTCTCTCTCTCTCTCTTTCTCCGGTCTCTACTTTTAAGCCGCGCTTTTGTTTCTGTTAATCTCCTCGAACACGTTTTGCAACCACTTTGATTTACTCGCGTCCTGTTCCAACTCCGTTTTGAGCTTCTTGACGCGCTCGATGACCTCGCGCGGCTCGAGTTGAGGTAACGGGATGTTTTTGAAATCGTTGAGGAATTGCATGGCGCGTTTGCGACCGTACGTAGCGTCCGCATCATCGCCGTCAATGTTGTTGTTAGTAGTGGCGTTTTCTTTGTCGTTGCTTTTCGCGGAGTGAGTGCCGCCGTTTTCTAACTCTTCGGCGCACTTGCGCGCGTCTTCCAAAGCCTCGGCCGGGAAGCCCGAAAACTCGGCGCAGTGAATGCCGAAGGACTGGTCGCACGCGCCTTCTTCTAATGCGTATAACATCGCAATTTTCTTACTCGCGACGTCGATTTTCGCGGAAACGTGGAAGTTCTTTACGCCAGTCTCGCCTTTTAATTCGGTCAACTCATGGAAGTGCGTGGCGAACAAACACGGGGCTTTGACTTCGTTCGCCAAGTGCTCGGCAATGCCCCAGGCTAAACCGAACCCATCGTAAGTTGATGTGCCACGACCCAACTCGTCGATTATAACCAACGACTTTTCCGTAGCTGAACGCAATATAGACGCGGATTCGAGCATTTCTGCCATGAACGTGGAAACGCCGCGTAATTGAAAATCTCCGGCGCCGATGCGACAGAATATCGCGTCCCGCACCGGGATGATTGCTTTTGAACACGGAACGAACGACCCAACTTGCGCCAACAAAACGTTCACGCCGACTTGGCGAATAAACGTAGATTTACCACCCATGTTCGGACCGGTGATGATTTGAAACCAACTCTCGCCTTTGGTCATTTTACACGAGTTTTGAACAAACTCGCCGCAGGATTCTTGCACCTCCACGAGCGGGTGTCTCGAATCGAGCAGCACGAGCTCTTTCTCGTCTGCGTTGGTCATTTGCGGTCTCACATACGGCGTCGGCGCGTTTTGAGCAACTTCGGCAAACGCGCACAATACGTCCAGCTCGGCCATTACGGACGACGCTTTCAAAAAGATATCGACGAAAGAAACCGCCACGTCCAAGACGCGTTGGACCAAATGTTTCTGCTTCGCCTCGTACGTCCGATCGATTTCTAACCTCTTTTGACTCAACGCGCGTAATTTTTTATTCGTAAACTTTGAACCATCTTTTTTTGCCTCTAAGATTTGAAACTGAGCGGATTTCGATAACTTTGATCGCGCCGCGGTTTCGTCCTTTTTCGTCAATCGAAAAAAATACCCGTGTTGATTGTTCTTTTCCAATTTTAACTGCTTGTCTCTCTCCATCGACAAATCGTCCGCGGCTTCTTGCCACACGACGTTGATCTCCTCCTCCGTGGATTTCTTTTGTTGCTCTAAGAGACCTAACGTGTCGTCAAACTCGGCAGAAATGACGTATTCGTCTGGAATCTTGTTCAAATCCACCGCGTGTTCGATTAAAGCTTCAAATTTGCCCAACTTTTCCTCTTCCACGCACTCTTTCAACGGCGAGATGTATTTGGAGATGAACAGCGCTTTCCTCGCCTCGTCGGAAAACGGAATGCGCTCTAAACAATCGATCGCGTGCGGAATCGCGCTCGACGCTTGGTATAATTTACACAAATCCATCAGCGTCGTTTTCTTCTTCTCCAACTTTCTCGCCAAGCGCTCGACGTCTGGCAAGGACTTCAGGTGCGCGTTTCGTAAGGAGTCTCTCAAAGCGCTTTCCTCGGAGAACGTTTCCACGACGTCGTGTCTTTCTGAAATCTTCTCCACGGAAACTAACGGTTGTTTCAACCATCTGTACAACACTCTCTTCCCCATCGGCGACGTGCATCGATTGAGCAAGTTGTACAAAGAGAACCCTCCGCCACTCCCTTTCCCGGCGGTTTCCCCGAACGACCTGTCGCCACCGTTGCTTGGCAACACGTTTAGCGCTTTCAAAGCCGCCGCGTCCAATCGAACGTGCGCTCCGTTGTCGAACAACTCCAATTCGCACCGTCCGTGGTTTTGCGCGTCGTTGCCGATATCCGCGAATTTCATCACCGCGTGCAAACACTGCACGGCTAACGGCAAATCCAAAACGTTTCTGTGCGCTTGCACGTTGTCACCACTTTTTAACAATCTCTTCAAATCGTCCTCCACGTCGTCCGATCGGAAATATTCGCTGTTTGCTTTTGGAGTCCGCATGGCGTCGCATCTATCGATCACGTCTGCGATTCTCTTCGCGTCCGCCGTCATCGCCCCTCCGTTCGTTTTATCGATTTCATTCGGCACAATCACCTCCCTGGCGTTAATCTGCGCTAAAATAGACTCCAACTGTCCTAACCGTTCCTCGTCCGAGAATTCCAACGCTTTTAACGTCCTCGTCGAGTACTCAAAAAACGCCAACCCGATGCGTCTTTGTTCTTGTTTCAAAACGCACTTCACCGCGCACACGATTGGCAACGAATCCGTATCCGCGTTGTTGTTATTCATATTGTTATTCGCGTCAAAGTTCTCTTTGCTCCCAGCGCCGCCGTCGAACAAAATATCCTCAAACTCCAACACGTTCCCCGGGCTTCCTTTTTTCGTCAACTTGAAATCCTTCGACGACGCGCCTCGTTCGCTCTCGTACACCTCCACCGTCCTCTCTCTCGCGTGCAACAACACGTCTCTCAAAATCGTTTCGAATAAGTTTTGGTTGATATTCACGGACGGCAAGACGAATTCTTTTCCCGTTGAAGGACTACTGCTCTCTTTATAATACTTCACCACGGTGGTCGTCTTATAAAATCGTCGCGCGACGTACATCGCGTCGTCGCCGTGCGCGGACCACCCGTCCGTCTTGCGGTTGAAAAATCTCAGCGGCGTTCTCTCCTCCTCCTCCTCTTCTCGCACATCGTTTGTATTCATCTTTTTGTCGACGAATGTCGTCCGGTAAAAGTGGACGAAACCAGACGCGTCTGGAACGACGTTCCTCGCGTCGTTCGCGTTCCCCGCGTTCCCGTTGTTGGCGTCGTCCATTTCTTCTTCTTCTTCTTCTTCTTCTCGTCGCGCGCTTTCCTTTTTGCGTTTCCTCTTCTTCTTTGTTTTCTTTTTTTTTGAATTTTTCTCTCTCTGCTCGTTTTCTTCACTTTTTTTTTTCGCTTTCGCTTCTCTCCTTTGCACAGACAGGAGAAAGAGAGAGACGCAAACAAGCTCTTTGGGGAAGAGAGAATAAAAAAATGCGAAGAGAAGAAGAGGACGAAGAGCGAGGAGCTTTTCAGGCTTTATTAGCGGAAGAGGAAGAAGAAGAAGCAGAGCGAGAGCGGGAAGAAGAAGAAGAAGAGATTTGCGACGCCTGACCCGCGGAGTCTCCGTCTTCGACTCCGTCCTCGTCCTCCAACATGACCTCCTCCTCCTCCTCCTCCTCTTTGGCGACCGTTATTTTCACCATCTTGTTTAGTTTCCCGG
>Ga0181601_10004383_pt1 | contig 11838 bp, 10 predicted proteins | sample 041ome_8_FD_133020 | JGI IMG/M metagenome (GOLD analysis project Ga0181601, IMG submission 133020) | Coastal salt marsh microbial communities from the Groves Creek Marsh, Skidaway Island, Georgia - 041407BS metaG (megahit assembly) | ecosystem: Environmental > Aquatic > Marine > Intertidal zone...
CGACTCATCGTCGTCGAAGCCGGACACGAAAAGGTCTTCGTCGCTGCTTTCGAGTGTCGGAGAAAGTTCGGCACGCCAGTGACGCAGCAAACGCCTCACTTCGTCTTCGCTTCCGCGTCTAAAGACCACCGGCGTGCCTATAACAAAGCGTATTTGCGCCCGTGTCTCAAGACTCGGCGCGCTTGCATACACCAAGCGATTGGTCTGAGCATAATCTAACGCTGGCGCGATTCCTGCGGGCTCTAATAACTGGCTAAAGGCTGTGAGCTCAACGGGGTCATACCCAACTGGATTTTTCGCCACTATTGCAGCCTCTGCTGCTATCTGGTTTGCCATTAGCGCGACCTTCCGAGTTTAGCCGATTCGGCTCGTGAGTTACGCGCGAATCCGACCACGGTAATTGCACCAGTGAACTGATTTCTTGACCGATCGAGTGAGAATTCGGCGACCTCGAGCCGCGGAATCGAGTTGTCTATTTGAGAGAGAAAATCGACTGTCGCTGCTGCATCGTTAGTACGAAACGACATCTCCTGACTTACCTGTGTCCATCCGCCTTGCTCTATTGTGTCGGCAAGACGCGTCGAAATAACCTCGATGCCAGCTTTCGCGGCATGCTGCGATAAAATCTGCTGAATACTCGCTTCGACGATCGCGTTTGTCGATCCGGTGAAAAGCCCTGCCTCGGAAGAAGCGAGTGCACGTTCGGTCTCATCACGTCTGCTTGACCAGAGAGCCGCGCTATCTTGCAATCTTAATTCGCGCTCTATATCGAGCTTAACCGACTCGATGCTCCCAGCTCTTTCGGAATAGACGGTAGTTACGATGGGCACACCGCGTGTGACCAAAAACGCGACGGCAACCGCTGCGGCGAGTAACAGGATAATCCGCTCGCGCGTCGACAGTGTTTGCAGCGTTAAGCCGTTCACGTTTTTCATCGACGAGTTGCCTCCACATAACGGGCCCGATAGCCTTCGAAACTAACATTGCTCAGCCTGAGGCCAATCGTATAACGTGAGTTACTGGTAGCGCGCGAGAAAGAGACTTCGGTAAAGAGTGGATCTTGTTCGAGTCGTTGCAGAATCGCTTGCGGATTGCTGCTAGTCCCTTCGATGGTAACCACGCCTTCTTCTATTTCTAATCCGGTTAGCGTGTCGGGACTAATCACTCGTTGAAGCGTAAAGAGCGTCGCGATGATGTCTTGCTGCGGGTATTCGTTTATCGTACCCCAGCGGCTGTCGAAATCGGCGACGAACGCCTGATTTTGCCGCGCGCTATCGTTAAGCGCTCGCAGGTCGGCAAGTTCGCTCGCCGCGAGACGGAACTGAACCGATTGCACCGCAAAAGGAATGAGAGTGAGCACTGCTGCGAGTAACAGACCTGCAGCGAGAGCAACTAGGGTGGTTTTGTTTTTAAGCGCTAGCCGCCGCTTCAGTTCGCCCGGCGGAACAAACGCGAAGCCCGAAGCAAGCGCCAGTGGCAAAGCCGGTATTGCATGGCGCTGTGAAAGCCAAGCAGGATCAGAATGGGTTACTAGTGGGCCTTCGTGCGCAAGCTCAGTCGATTTGAGTTCGGCTTGCCACTGCTCGAGCAGCTCGGGCTCCTCTAGGTCGCTGAGCTGTAGTGTTTCCCATTTAATCGGCGCGCCGGCGCGCATAACCACCTGAGTAATTTGACGCGAATCTTGATCTATTTGTCTGCTCGTTTGGTGAACATCCGCCCTGTCTTTTTCAGATCGAGTGCCCTGCCCGCCAGTATCACCAGCGGTGGCAGCCGCGGTTGTTTCGACAAGCAGCGCGCGAGGCAAAACGGCGGCCAGTTCGATTCCCTCTTTTTCGAACGCGTCAGACAACGTAGCTAGCCGCGCCTGCGTCATCCAGAGGCAGAGATAGTCGTCTGTTCCGGCGATTCGATTGGGTTTGTCGACAAGCGCAAGGGGCTCATCATAGCTAGGAATGAGCGTGGTCGCCTGAAGTCTAAGCGCCTGCAGCGCTGCTGCACCCGCCAAGCCAGGTAATGGGGTGAGCGTTGACACAAATTCTTCGGCGGGCAGCAGGAGTGCGATTCGCGTCACGCCAAACGCCTTGGCCGCCGCTGCGAGAGACGCCGCATCGTCCATGGTCTCGGCGCTTGCCGTGCTGCCGAGGTGTAGAAGATGATCAGACCACAGTGCTAAGCCGTCGCAGTCACCAAAATCGGGTTTGCTGGCGGTCGCTATACCAAGCCGCCCAGCTAATTTGGGCAGAAGGCTGGCCACGCGCTCGCTCGCTTGGGCTGCGAGGCCGAATTGCTTGGCTTTTAAGGCGTTTGGGACGTTCATAGCGTATGTAAGGCGTATCCTGTGGCTGATTCGAGCAGTCGAGTCTATTGGCTTCTATCTGCTTGTATTCGCTTCTATTTATTCGGTCGGGTCCTGAAACAGGTTTTCAAGTCGCAAATTGGCAGCAGGAGACAGAGTAAGACTGCGTAGCTGCACAAAAAGTTTGCTCCAGTGGCCACAAAAAAAGCCATGCCGCGTAAACGACATGGCTTGATTATGAGTATAGACCAGCAGGGGCGCTTACGCCTCTCCGGCCAACTAGTCGCCAGTTAGCTATTCACCGGCTTGGCCCATAGCGCGACGCTCTTTATCGACAAGGAATTCAACCACTTCGAGCATTTCGGCCTGTGTGCGCACGGCCTCGCCTGTCGCGATGAGGTACTTTCCGTTGACGATCATATTAGGCGTGCTGCGAATTTCGTAGTCTTGCATGCGCTTCTCGGCTTGATTGACCTTGGTGCGGACCGAAAACGAATTAAACGCTGCTTCGAAATCTGCTCTCGCGATACCGTTCTCTTCGAACAGATCACCAATCAACTCCTCGTTTTGGAGGCGATTGCCTTCGACGTTAATCGCGTTAAACACAGGCTCGTGCACTAGGTGGATCGCATCCATCGCCTCGGCGGTGAAATAGATCTGAGCATGCACTTTCATGAGTGCATTCCACATCGCCGGGAAGCGGCGGAAGTCGACATCGTCGGCTGCCTTGGATTCCCAATCGGCGACTAATGGCTCGAAGCGGAAACAGTGCGAACAGCCGTACCAGAACGCTTCTAGTACTTCGATTTTGTTGTCGTCTGGCGTATTTACCGGCGCACGAAGCTCGGTGTAATGCGTGCCCTCAACGAACTTTTCGATCTGACCAAAGCTCGTAGACGCGAAGGGCAGCGTCGCCACCAGTGCAAATACGGCACTAAGAAATGTCTTCGGTAATAAAGAGCGTGTGTTCATGATTCAACTCCGAGTAGTTAGCTTGCTAAACCTAGGTCGCTGCCTATCGATGGCTAGTTAAGGCCTTCGAGATAGCTTGCGAGTGCTTCGATCTCTTTGTCGGTAAGGCGTTCGACGGTGCTGCGCATCATCGAACCCGAGTCATTATTACGCGTGCCCGAGCGGAATGCCTTGAGCTGCGCGACGGTGTATTCGGCGTGCTGGCCGCCCACCGCTGGGAATTTAGCCGGTGCGTTGCCTGTGCCATCCGTTGAGTGGCATGAGGTACAGGCGGCAACACCTAGCTCTTTGTTGCCACCGCGGTAAATCGACTCGCCGAGTTCGATAAGCGCGGGATCGGCACCGCCGATTGTGACCTGCTGAGACGCGTAGTAGGCCGACAGATCAAGCATATCTTGATCAGACAGGCTCATTACCATCGCCGCCATTGTCGCGTTTTGACGCACACCAGACTTGAATTCAACCAATTGCTTGTAAAGGTAGCCAGCGCCTTGTCCTGCTAGCTTTGGGTTCATCGCAAGGGCACTATTGCCGTCGACACCGTGGCAAGAGCCACACAGTGCTGATTTAGCTTTGCCTGCTGCAGCGTCGCCTTGGGCGAAAACGAGGGCTGGCGCCATGGCGCTGATAAGTAAAGACACTAGAGCTATCGCAAATTTGTTCATTATCATTCCTAAATCATTCAAAGTGGCCTGAAAAACCTAAATACCGAAAAAGTGAGCCGAGCGTTCGCGGCGTCAGATTATAGCCCATTTCATCGATCGACTCTAATATTGGTGTGATCGTGTTGTAATAGTGCTGTCGCCAAGGTGGGCTAAACCGTTATCATGCGCGCCATGCACTATAATCAAGCCACATTCGTTACCAGCGCCGCTAATCTCGCAGCATGCCCACCCGAGAGCCTAGCCGAAGTTGCCTTCGCGGGCCGCTCCAACGCAGGCAAATCGAGCGCTATTAACGCGATAACCAATCAAACGCGCCTAGCACGCATCTCTAAAACGCCAGGACGCACGCAACTGATCAATTTTTTCGGCCTGGCCGAGGGCCGCTTTCTGGTCGACCTGCCGGGCTACGGCTTCGCCAAAGTGCCTCTGAGCGTTAAAAATAAGTGGCAGGAAGAGCTCGAAAAATACCTCCGCAGACGCCAAGTGCTGTGCGGCCTTGTGTTGCTTAGCGATATCCGACATCCGCTCAAAGAATTCGACCGCATGATGATCGATTGGGCTGTGCAGAGCGGCCTACCGCTGCATTTGCTTCTTACAAAGTCAGACAAGCTCAAGCGCGGCGCCGCACAGAACACGCTACTCGCGGTGCAGAAAGAGCTCAAGCTGTTTAGCAACGTGACCGTCCAGCTATTCTCGTCGCTCAAAAACGACGGCGTGATTGAGGTTCGCGCCAAGCTCGACGAGTGGCTCGGGGACGAAGAGCCGGCCTAATGCGCCTCGTCCCAATTCTTGCCCGTGCCAATATCAACGACTAACGGCACATCTAAGGCAGCGGCAGACACCATACGGAAACGCACGCCATCGACGAGTAAGGGCAGGTCGCGCTCGCTGACCTCGAACACTAATTCATCGTGCACTTGCAACAGCATACGCGCGTCTACTGACCCTTCGTTTAACCAATTCTGGATATCGATCATCGCACGCTTGATGATATCAGCGGCGGTGCCTTGCATCGGTGCATTGATGGCCGTGCGCTGGGCAGCCTTGCGCAGCATGCCATTACCGGCATGAATGTCGGGCAGGTAGAGCCTGCGACCAAACAGTGTTTCGACATAGCCTTTCTCGTCGGCAAGCGCTTGGGTTTCATCCATATACGTGCGAACGCCCGGATATTTTTCGAAGTAGCGCTCGATAGTCTCGCCTGCCTCGCCGCGGCTCACGCCAATCTGATTCGCCAAACCAAACGCCGACATTCCGTAGATAAGGCCGAAGTTAATCGCCTTTGCGCTGCGGCGCTGATCACTTGTGACTTCGTCTAAGGCTACACCGAACACATCGGCTGCGGTGGCGCGGTGAACGTCCTGCGCCGACGAAAAGGCCTTAAGCAGACCCGGGTCTTGCGACAGATGCGCCATAATTCTGAGCTCAACCTGCGAATAGTCGGCCGCGAGCAGAAGCATATTGGGCGCGCTCACAAACGCTTGGCGTACGCGGCGGCCCTCGGCTGTGCGAATCGGAATATTTTGCAAATTCGGATCGGTCGAAGACAACCTGCCCGTTGCGGCCACTGCCTGCTGAAAAGTGGAATGAATGCGGCCTGTGTCCGCGTTGACTTGCAGCGGCAGTTTGTCGGTGTAGGTCGACTTGAGTTTGGCGAGCGATCGCTGCTCGAGAATCACTCGCGGCAGCTCGTAGTCTTGCGCAAGTTCGGCGAGCACCGGTTCGGCAGTGGAGGGCTGGCCAGTTTTTGTCTTCTTGAGCATGGGCAGCTCAAGCTTTTCATAGAGAATCGCTTGCAGCTGTTTCGGCGATCCTAAATTGAATGCCTCACCGGCGAGCGCATGCGCCTCTAGTTCGAGTTTATTGAGCTGTGTGCCGAGTTCGTCACTCTGGCGTGCAAGCGCGACTCTGTCGAGCGTAATGCCGTTTTGCTCCATTGTTCTTAACACATTCACGAGTGGCAACTCGAAAAGTCGGTAAATGCCTTCGAGGCGCGAGTCTGCGGCAAGCTCATGCTCCAAATAAAGCGACGCGCGCAATATTAAATCGGCGCGCTGGGCTGCGTAGTCAAGCATTGCCGCAGGCGCAATGGCTTTCTTGGTGAGCTTACCCCGACCCTTGCCGGTAAGGCTTTCGAGTTCGATCGGCGACTGGTCTAAGTCTAAATAGTGCCGTGCAATGTCTTCGAGCGCGTGACGACTCGTCACCGAGTTCAGGACATAAGACGCGAGATGGACATCGGCTTTTATCGGCTGCAGATCAATACCTCTATTAGCGAGGACATGCGCAGTCGCTTTAAGATCATGCCCGGCTTTAATGCGCAGGCGATCTTCCAAATAGGGCTTGAGTAGCTCAAGCGCGTGGTCCTTATCGAGCTGCTGCCAAGGGTCGGAAACAAGTTCTCCCTCTTCAGAATTAACATGACCTAACGGTATATAATAACTAATGCCGAGTGCGGTACTAATCGCGACGCCTAGAATATCGGCGTCAAAAAAATGATCGCCCTGAGTCTCAAGACTAATCGAGAAACGTGGCGAAGATTCTATTTTACTTAAAAGAGTTTGTAGTTTTTCTTCTGTGTCGACGAGGCTGTATTGGATTTCTTTCGGCGTTATATTGAGCGCCGTATGCGTAGTTGTAGTGCTCGCGATGGTTTCTGAATCAGCCGACGCATTTATTGGCTGTTTCGCGTTGGCAGTCGAAGCGCCTTTTATTCCCTGCGATTCGAGTTCTTTGACCCACGACTTAAATTCAAGCTCGGAAAACAGGCTGAGTAACACCTCGCCGTCTTCGGCGCTCGGCACTAGTTCGTCGATTGTTAAATCGAGTTCGCAGTCGAGCTTAATCGTCGCAAGCTCGTAAGAAAGTCTAAGAAGATCGATGTTTTCGCGCAGCCTCTCGCCTATTTTTCCGCCGATCGCGTCGGCATTTTGGATAACGCCGTCCATCGATTGGTGCTCCAAAAGCCATTTGACCGCAGTCTTTGGCCCGACCCCTGGAACGCCAGGAATGTTGTCGGCTTTGTCGCCGGTGAGAGCGAGAAAATCGATAATTTGATTAGGCGCAATACCGAACTTCGCGACGACGCCGGCCACGTCAAGCCTCTCATTATTCATCGTGTTCATGAGTGTCACATGTTCGTCAACGAGCTGGGCAAGGTCTTTATCGCCGGTGGAGATAAGCGTCTTTATACCCTGCGCTGTCGCCTGCTTGGAGAGCGTGCCGATTACGTCATCGGCCTCGACACCTGGAATAACCAACATGGGTAAACCCATCGCCTGAACAATCTGATGAATGGGTTCGATCTGCGATCTAAGCTCGTCGGGCATCGGTGGACGAGTTGCTTTGTATTCCGAATACAGATCGCTACGAAAAGTCTTCCCTTTGGCATCGAAGACGATTGCAACGTTGCTGTCGGGGTGATCTTTTATCAGGCTGCGGATCATGTTGATCACGCCTTTAACCGCGCCGGTTGGCTGCTGCTTGCTATTCACCAACGGGGGCAGGGCATGGAATGCGCGGAACAAATAGGAAGAACCGTCTACTAGAATGAGTTGCTTGCTTGTTGTCACGTCGGTTTTCTCTATATGGCTATTTATTTGGCTATCTGTACGCTTTCTAGCGTCGATGTTTATCCTGTGACTAATCGACGGAACTGAGCGCTATTCTAAGCACTCGACAAAATCAGCAACGACTGCGCGCATGAGCCGCGTGTAACCTTCTTGCCCTTCGTCTATTTTTCGACCAAGGATGTCGACTTCGACACGGCGCAGTGTCGTTTCTTGCGCCAGTCCTTTCATCGCCGTAGCGATAAGACCGGCGTCCGAATCGGGCTCAGTAAGAAGACACTGTGGCTGCGCTGAGGCAAGCGATGCTCTCACCTCACTCAGTTCACGAATACTCGGCGCGCGCTCGGGATCGACTAAAAGCGCCACGCGATGGCTTAAGCCAAACTCGCGTTCAAAGTAACGATACGCATCATGATAGACCGCATAGGGCGGGGTGTCTTGTAAGCCTGAGTCTTGCGAGTCTGACTTAGTGCGCTTGAGCGAGGCGAATTCGGCTTCGAACGCCTCTCTATTCTGCGCCTGCTGTTCGGTGAAGCGAGCGAGACTAGCGCGATAGTGTGGAGCGTTGCTCGGGTCTAAATTGCTGGCAGCGCGGGAAATAGCTTGCGCAATTATTTCGGCATTGGTGGTGCTAAGCCAGAGATGAAGGTCGATAGAATGCGGCTCAGCGTGCGCTTGATCGTCATGCACCTCGATGAGTCCTCCGCGGTCGAGCTCATAGAGTCTGATGTCGCTGAGCAACGAGACAGTCACAGTGCGCGGGTCTTCGCGAAATAATTTCCCGAGGGTAACCTCGAAGTCTTGACCAACCCACAGGAGTAAGTCAGCCCTCGCCGCTTTGAGGCGCGCCGATGGGCTGAGCGTTGTGTGATGCGGCGAGTCACCTGCTGCGATTAAAGCAACGGCGTTTCCGTGTCCGGCCAGAATATCATTGGCGATGAGCGCGAGAGGGTAAATACTGGTGGCGACCAAAAGACCAGCACCGGTAACTGAGTACTGCTCGCTGCCGGGCTGCGCCTGAAGCGGTTGCAAAAACACACAGGCAAGCGCCGTTGCACACCACAGTGCTTTCTGTGCTTTTTGTGCCTTTTGCGCTAGTCGTACTAGCGGCTTAATTGGCCAGGCTAGGTTTTTCATGCAGACCCTTGGCGCGGGTATTTCTACGCGAGCGAGTGAGATAACTGAGTGGTGTATCATACCGAATGCGCGAAGCTAGCCATAGCAGGACCGCGACTTAACAGCGCTTTTGCAGCGAACCTAAGCGAATGCGATTATACTCACCGCCTTATCTTAGTAGAGAAATGCATCCATACGGGATCGAACATGGCTTCGCACGAAGGGACGACGACAGACAGCCACGGTGGCAACGCGCAACAACCGCTTTTGAGCGCAGTTGGGATAGGTAAACACTTTGGCGATCGTCTTGTGCTTGAAGGTGTGAGCTTTGCGATTCACTCAGGCCAGATTGTCACGTTAATCGGCCCTAACGGGGCAGGGAAGACGACGCTCGTTCGGATCGCTCTGGGACTGCTCGAAGCGGACACAGGAACGATCACGCGTCGCGAAGGCCTGCGGCTTGGCTATATGCCACAATCGCTGCACGTAGAGCCGATCCTCCCGCTCACGGTATACCGCTTCCTCCAGTTAGCGCTGCGGGGGGCGCCCAAGCCACTCGATAGCACTGAGATTGTGGCGACGCTGAGCCTCCTGCAGATTCCGCACCTTGAACAGGCCCAACTTACCGGCCTGTCGGGTGGTGAATTGCAGCGAGTATTACTCGCGCGAGCACTGCTACGTAAACCCCATTTGCTGGTGCTGGACGAACCTGCACAGGGCGTCGATATTGCGGGTCAAGCCGAGCTCTACTCATTGATCGATACGATTGCCGAGACCCAGGGCTGTGGTGTCCTGATGATTAGCCATGACCTGCATCTGGTCATGTCATCTACCGATGAGGTGATTTGCTTAAACCATCATGTGTGTTGTCACGGCAAGCCCGAAGCGGTGAGCACTGATCCCGCTTACCTGTCCCTTTTTGGCGCGGGTGTAACCGACAGCTTGGCGGTATACACACACCACCACACACACGAACATGATATTCAGGGCAATATCGTTGGTGAAGGCGAGTGTAATCACCCATGAGCGACTTTCTCGGCCTTCTTACCACAGACTTTATTGTTTATGCCCTAGCGGCGGGGCTTTCACTGGCGCTCGTTGCAGGGCCACTCGGTTCGTTTATCGTGTGGCGACGCATGTCTTATTTTGGCGACACACTCGCTCATTCTGCACTGCTTGGAATCGCGATCGGCTTGCTTACAAATGCCAATCCTCAGCTCAGTATTATCGTTAGCTGTCTTTTTTTTGCTTTTATATTGACCGTTCTAGATCGATCGCCAAAAGTGTCTACCGACACACTTTTAGGTATTCTCGCTCACAGCAGCCTTGCTCTGGGTATTGTCGTTCTCGCACTCGCCGATTCGGTTCGAGTTAATCTAGAAGCCTATTTATTCGGTGCTTTGCTCACAATTAGCGAGTCCGATCTTGTCTGGATTATTGTCGTCGCGCTAGGGGTTGGAGGAGTATTACTGAGGTTTTGGAACGAGTTCGTCGCCATTACCGTGCACCCGGATATTGCCGAAATCGAAGGCACTCGAGTCGATCGTTTCAATATTCTTCTAGTGCTTTTGATCGCCCTAACGATTGCTGTGTCGATGAAAATCGTGGGCGTTTTATTGATTACTTCGCTTTTAGTTATTCCGGCTGCGGCGGCTCGACTGCTTTCAGCGACGCCCGAACAAATGGCAGTGCGCGCGAGCCTGATTGGCTGCGTGGCTGTGGTGATTGGTCTGTTTGGCGCATTTGTTGTCGATGTCCCAGTAGGCCCAAGCATCGTTGTGTGCGCAACCGCAATATTTCTCGTCCTCACACTCGCGCGAGGCGGCAAAGTCTAGGCCAACATGTTACTCGGTACCGAGCAACACTCTGACCACGGCGAGTAGGTCTCTATCGCGATGTGGCGGACGAATGACGCCGTGAAAGTCGCCTTGGGGGTTAATTAAGGCAATATGGCCGCTATGGGTGATGAGATAGTCATCAGCCGCGCTTTCGCCTGCCCCTGTATGACTCGAATGCGCACCATCGCTCGAGGGCGCGTGCTGCGATGAACTGTCTGATGTTTGCGCAGGGGCTTGGTCATCGTGATTGTCGTGGTTGACCAATTCAGCGGGGTCCGAATACGTCACATAGAGCTGTTTGGTTAACACGCTGAGCGCGACGCGAGAGCCGGTGAGGCCAACGAAGTCATTGCTGTATCGAGCAACATATTCCGCCATCGTCGCCGAATCGTCACGTTCTGGATCGACTGTGCCTAAAATAACCTGTATCTGCGCACGTTCGGCTTGGGTGAGCTGTGCCGCCATCTCTGCCAATTCTTTCATAGTCAGCGGGCAGATATCTGGGCAGTGAGTAAAGCCGAAAAACACAAGGCTCCACTTGCCTTCTAAGTTCGCGCTAGTGAAGTCATTTCCCTGTGCGTCGATCAGTGAAAAACTTGCGAGAGTTCTGGGTTCAGGAAAAAGCGTTGTCCCTTTTTCGCGCAATTCGCTTGTCTGTTTTGCCGCTTCCTCACCCGCGTTCCAGAGCGTATAGCCCCTGTAAACCGCAAGGCCCAACAAAATATCGACAATAACAAAGGCGATAAGCAGACGCTTATTCATTCGATTCCTAAACTAGGTAGTGATCGATCACTAACGCCACGAACAAGATCGCTAGGTAGATAATCGAGAAGCGGAATGTGTCCATCGGCGTTGACGCTTTTGGCCGAAACATGAGTTTGCAAGCGTAATACAAAAACCCAGCGCCGCTGAGCATCGCGATGGTGAGATAAAACGGGCCGCTTAGGCCAGAGAAAAACGGCAGCGCTGTCGTGCCGACCAGAATCACCGTGTAGACCAATATATGGATTTTAGTGACGTGCTCGCCGTGGGTTACTGGAAGCATAGGTACGCCGGATTTGGCGTAATCGTCTTTTCTGTGAATCGCGAGCGCCCAGAAATGGGGCGGCGTCCAAGCAAAAATGATGAGAACGAGAATTAGCGCGTCGGGATCGATCGTATTGCTCACCGCAGACCAGCCCAGAAGCGGCGGCATTGCTCCTGCAAGCCCGCCGATTACGATGTTTTGCGGCGTCGCGTGCTTCAAATAGCCCGTGTAGATAAAGGCGTATCCGATAAAGGAAGCCAACGTCAGCCATGCACTCAGGGCGTTCACCCAAATCATCATTATCGCCATGCCGGCTACGCCGATAGTGAGCGCAAACATCGCCGCTTGCATAGGC
>Ga0181601_10004386_pt1 | contig 11837 bp, 15 predicted proteins | sample 041ome_8_FD_133020 | JGI IMG/M metagenome (GOLD analysis project Ga0181601, IMG submission 133020) | Coastal salt marsh microbial communities from the Groves Creek Marsh, Skidaway Island, Georgia - 041407BS metaG (megahit assembly) | ecosystem: Environmental > Aquatic > Marine > Intertidal zone...
AGAATGATGACTATTTGGTTTATCATTTATTACACAGGATGCGTATCGAATTCGGTAGTCGGTGGGCCGTTCGTTGGTCTGATAAGGTAAACGAAACTTTTTCCGCAAATAGTGAAGCGATACAAAAACCTGTAAAGGGTAAAGCGATAGTTTGCCCCGAGCAGGAAGGTAGAACGCTAGCCTGTACAACGTGCGCTTTATGTTGGGATAAAGATGACGTGCAAATAATTTTTAAGACTCACTAAACCCCTTTCCCTCTTGGCCCGGGCTTGAGCTACCCGGGCTTTTTTTATTTGGTTAGATAGTTTTAATTTATCGATAACATAATTTTAATAAATAAATAAAATCAAAAAACCTTAAACACTGTATAAATATACATTGAAATAGAAAATTCCCTTTGGTATCATATACTTAGTGAGTGGAAGCACCATTCACTGGTTCTTTTAACAATTTAAACGGGAGGTATTTACCGTGGGTAAATCTAAGCATCGTGCTTGCGTTCTAGAAGCGTTGAAATGCGAGAGGCTAAAAGACCAATTGCTAAACGTGATTTGTGTTGATGATAAGTGCGAGCCTGACGACTATTCGGATCGGGACCTAGTTAGCGAAGCTATGTATTTGCATAGTCTTTACTTTCTCTTCGGCACTGTTTCACGCCAAGAATATTTGGGAGATGACGGTCCGGAAATGAAAAAGCAAGCCCGGCGGGAAGTGCGGCAATTAAAAAACTTCATTGATAAATGGAAGCCGACTCTAGATAGCCCGCCGTCTGAACTAGGATGCGGCAAACCTGAACTGAAACAAGCCTAAAATTAAGGCCCCTTCCGAGGGGCTTTTTTTTATCCAAATAATTTTATATACTGTTGTTTCGTTAATTGATTAAAGGAACTTCAATATGGAATACGAAATCAAGCCCCTAGCAGTAGGCCCCAAAATTTATTACGTAATCTTTGATAACGTGAACGAAACTTCTTCCCATTTATTCGCAACTAAAGAAGACGCGGAAAAAGCCTTAGCGGCTAACCATGGCGAACCTGCTTACAAGCTTTAATTTTTAGTTTGTTCTGTTAGCCCCTTTCGAGGGGCTTTTTTTTGTTTGCATTATCTATTTATTTTTGATCTAATCGCGTTAGGCAATTTTGCCTGTTCATTTATTTGGGAGAATCCTATGAACGCTTTTACTGACTTTGGTTCTGTTATCACTAACTCGGACGGCACTGTAACTGTCACCCATGACGATATCCGGGACGTATCCCTGTTCGCTGATCGTGGGTCTGTTATTAAGGCCCCTTTGTTCGATGCTCATGGGAGAGAGCTATCTAACTATTTCGGTCTGGCGAATACTGTTACCGGAGAGTTACTGGATAGCCCGCCAGTTTCTAAGGGTTATAAAATTGTGGACCATGCGAAGGCCTTTGAAGCCCAAGCCGCCGCGATTCTTGGCAACCCTGAATTACCGCATGGCAATTTTACTGTCGTAGATAAAATCATACGGGGCGGACGTAAGGCTACTCGGGCTATCTATTTCAATGACCTAACGTGGGACATTGATGGACGGGGCCAAGGGGTTACCGCTCGGGCTGATTTAATTAACTCGATAGATATGAGTAGCGCGTTTCAGATATTTGCCGGGGCTTATCGGGAATATTGTGAAAACACATGCGTTTTTGGCGGGGCTAAAACTTATCACCAGAAACAAAAACATACCCGCAACCTAAGCCCTGAAGCCCTGATCGCTAAGGCTACTCTTTCGATGTCCCTGTTCGATCAGCACCGGGAACAGATGGAAGCTTGGAAGGTTATCGATCTAGATCGTAGTCAGTGGGTTGAAATCATGGAACAGACTCTGTGCGCTACTACCGGGAAAGCCCGTGCGCTGACTTCGGATAAAGCCGCCAAGGTTAACGGGAAGTTGTTGGACTACATGCTTCACCGATTCGATCAGGAAGCTAAGAGTCTCGGCAATACTGCGTGGGCAGGCTATAACGCGCTGACTCACTGGGCCACGCATACGGACGAAAGTTTCGAGCGGGTCAACCCTAACACTGGGAAGGTTGTAGAACTGCAAACGGGCCGCAAGGGAGCGAACCGGGATCTAGTCCAACTTCAGCGTAATGACTCTGTCCGGAAGGTTCTAGATTCTGAAGCTTGGTTAGCGTTGGAAGGGGTTGCGGCATGACTGCGAACATAATTGATGTAACTCCATCTTGGGCCGTGGCTATGGATCTTTTAATTCTTGCTCTGGAGTCTGGGGATTCTGACGGGCGGGAACTGGCCAAGCAGGAACTGCGGAACCTAGCCCGCCAATTGGATTCGATGCAGGTAGGTTCCTGTTTGATCCTGAGCGATTCTAAGAGCATTAAAGAAATCAGGGAGGGTAACTAATGGAATTCGCATTCTTAGCCATTGCAGGCTTTTCTTTGGTGCTAGGCTTGGGCGGTTTCATCGCTTGGTGCTTGGGCTTAGATTAAAGCCTTAATGATTCCCTCATTTAGCCCCTTCCTTTAGGGGCTTTTTTTTATCTAGATATTTTGATATCTTCGGGCTTCATTCATTTAATAAAGGTAATTAATTATGAACATAAATCAGATCAACACTATTTCGGCTCTCGAAACTTGGGCAGGCTATCGCTCGGGTGTTCTAGAAGTGAAGCAAACCAACACGTTAGGCAATGGGCGGCCAATCATTAAACTCCGCTACAAGGGGCGGAGCGGAAGCCGCTACGAAGTTTTCTTTGAATTGAACGAAAAAGGGAAGCCAGTAAAGGCTAATGGTTATGAGTATATCGGTTGTGTCCTAGATATGCCGTTCAAAGAAGCAACAGAACATGCGCGGGCCATGTGCTATATGGCGCACTTGGTTGTTGATGCACTAAAGGCCCAAGCCGCGTAACCCTCTCGGGATTCCCTCTCGGCCCTGCTTCGTGCGGGGCTTTTTTTTGTCTTAAAAAAACCTGGGGTAGTCCCCGGGACCTGAATCGCTTTACTGGCGTGGCTTACAAGTCGAAATCGGAGATTGTCTGCCCGGAATACCATAGCAAAGGTAAGAAAAGATCTTGGCATGACGGGCTTCTGTGTGGCTCTGAGGGGTATTCATGCTCACGGGTGCGGCAACACGCGCTGACCGGATACGACACAGAGAAAAAACACGCTGAGAAACTTTCCCGGGAGTGTCTGGGCGGAGAGAGCGCGAAAGAAACCTTCCCATACATGCTCGAAAGTAATTACGCAGGTTAAATGAGCAGAAATCCTTTAAATTCAACCGCTTAGGCTCCCCGGGTATGGGCCACCCCCCCACCTGTACGTTTACGTATACAGCTATTACAACGGATAGGGTTTTTGGCGTGTCAAGATAAGACGAAAAGGGGACCTGTATAGATATACAGCTAGCGTATAAAATTTATACAACACGAAATAGTCAAGAAAAGAGGATTGCGGGGAGGGAAACCTATTGCACTTTGATAAAATTTGTGCTACTAATAAGTATATCTTTTTATATATACCTTTAAATATAAAAAACCTTTTAAGTACTTACTTTAAAGTACGGTATATTTTTATATTTGCGTATGTAAAGAGGGTTTGTGTAAAAAATCACGTATTTGCTGTAATTTGTACAAAAATTATACCGTATATGTGGTAACGAACGGGAGGGATACTGTAAACAATAGGACTATCGTGATTATAAAAGATTCGTACACTCAAAAAGTGTTACGTGAACTATCAACTATTAATGACTTTCACAGACCGGCTTCAGAACGGTTCTTAAACGCATTCTACGGCTCTCTAAGCGATTTTAGGAGTGACCTTAGTACCTACCTACCTCACAGTGATCTTTTCTACTGTAGAGCGGCTCTAGAAGCTAAATTTCCAGATCGTACATTTACTATTTCTGAAGTTGAGGAATTAATTTTAGAAATTTATGGCGTAAAGTATTGACTTTTTTTAATACAAGAGCATAACGGCAAATTGCGGCGCGTAATTCTACTATGGGGAGTGGTCCTTTCTTTACGAGAGTTGTATGTCTACATAGTTGGTGCAATGCCAACCGCCGTCCCTAATTCACAATGTACAGGAAATAGATAATGGCTCAGAAGAACGCCCGGGCACCAATGGAAATACCAAGTATGCCCGCTAAGTTTGAAAAAGATTATATGGAGGCAACTTCGGAGTCAGGTCCGACTGGGGCTTTGTTAGACAAGTACGATGCGGCAGGTCCTAGTGACTTACCCGCAAAGATCATCAAGGCGGCAGAGAAGGCAATGAAGAAAGAGACGACAACAAAGAAGTCGTATGGCGGTATGCCTGCCAAGCGTAAAGTATTGATGAAGAGTAATGGCGGCATGGTCAAAGCAAACTGTGGTGCGTCAATGAAAGCTACCCAAAAAGGTACACCAAAAGGAAATTAAGGATGGCATTCTGAATGACCATTGCAAGAGATAGTCGTACAAAAAGCTACATTGATGATGCAACCGTAGACGGTACTGCAGTTACTTTGTACACCTGTCCTTCAAACTGTAAGACGCACATGTCTTTATTGTACATAGGCAATAGTGGGACAGCCGCTTCAGATATCCAAATAAGTTGGTATCGTGCAGAAGATGCAGAGACTCACCAGATCATCGCAGGTAAGAATTTAGTGGTAGGTGATTATGTACAGTGGTCTGGTGCATTTATTGTATTAGAGCCGGGCGACAACATTACCTTTACTCCCAGTGCAACGGGTGGCGGGGCATCTCCTCACATTGATTGTTTTTGTACGGTCGAAGAATTCTTCCTACCACAGCAAGCAGGACGAGTGTAATGAAAAAGAAACACCCGATGAATGCTGTACCGATGGCTAAAGGTGGGACAAGCAGAGTCAATGAATCTGGGAACTACACTGAACCGGGAATGCGCAAAAGCTTATTCAACTCCATCAAAGCAGGTGGTAAGGGCGGTAAGCCCGGTCAGTGGTCTGCTCGTAAAGCCCAGATGCTTGCCAAGAAATACAAAGCCAAAGGTGGCGGCTACAAGTCATGAAGAAGCCCCAACAAAGTTTAAAGAACTGGACCAATCAGAAATGGCGTACCAAGAGTGGAAAACCTTCAACGCAGGGTCCAAAGGCAACCGGCGAGCGGTACTTGCCAGAGAAGGCTATCAAGGCACTTTCTCCGAGCGAGTATGCCGCTACTACGAAAGCCAAGCGGAAAGCTACCAAGGCGGGCAAGCAAGTCGCCAAACAACCCAAGAAGATTGCAAAGAAAACTGCGAGATATAGATAATGGCAACTACTAAAGATGTTGAACGCTTACCTTCTGGCCGTATCAAATACCGTGGGGAAACATTTGCCGGTTACAACAAACCAAAGAGAACATCTGGAGGGTCTAAGAAATTTGCTGTTCTTGCAAAGAAAGGAGACCAGATAAAGCTTGTACGTTTTGGTGACCCAGATATGGAAATTAAGAAAGATAACCCAGAGCGTCGTAAGAGCTTTCGTGCAAGGCACAATTGCGATACGGCAAAAGATAAATTCAGTGCCCGCTATTGGAGTTGCCGCAAATGGTAATGAGCTACCTAAAAAAAGACAAAGAATACACAGAGAAGCAACTTGCATTCTTGGAGGCTCTAGGCACGACTGCTCAGGGCAATATCCGCCATGCAATGCGGGAAGCAGGCTATGCTGAGACGACTCATCAAAAAGAGTTAGTAGGCCCTTTACAAGATGAAATGGTCGAGCTAGCTAATATGATTTTAGCAACCCACTCAGCCCAAGCGGCGTTTGGTTTGGTAGGCGTGTTGGATGAGCCTACTGCAATGGGAGCTAGAAACGCGATTGCGGCGGCTACCCAAGTACTTGACCGTGTAGGCGTAGTCAAGAAAGAAAAAGTTGAGGTAACAACAGACACTGGTGGTTTGTTCATTTTACCTCCTAAGAAGAACGATGAGTCATCTGACTGACGAAGAACAGCTACGGATTACCGAAGCGTTATTCCCCGATACATATGAAGCTAAAGGATCTGGTAGACCGCCCTTCAAGGTAATCTACGATAAAGATCCTTCTTCTGTTAAAGGGAGTACGGTCTACCGCCTAAATAAAGAATTACTTCCACATATTTTGGTTGGGATTGGTGCGATGAAAGAAGGCGCATCGTTCAGGCAAGTCGGAGAATACGTAACAGAGAAATGTGGATTTGCGTTTTCGTATGAGTCGTGTCGTCGGCTTTTTAATCTGGTATGTGACATGTATCCAGATTGGAAAACTTATAGAGCGCAAGCTCACGGTGCTAGCAGAAACAACATTCAAAGTAAAGATTACAAAGATAAAAAGAAGCGCGAAGAGGCTCAAAAAAGGTCTCAACTAAAGCGACAAATGACTAACCTCAAAAAAGAATACGATCAGTTAGTCGAACAGAAAGAAGAAAAAGAAAAGTTAGCGGATCTAAAAGACCAAGAAGTTGAGGTTATTGGAGGGGCTGTACATCGAGGTAAGAAAGATGAAGCCCCTGTTATTTTTAAACCTAATCCGGGTCCGCAAACTGAATTTCTTTCTTCAACGGAAAGAGAGGTTTTATACGGCGGTGCCGCAGGTGGTGGGAAATCATATGCATTGATTGCTGACCCTGTTCGGTATTTCGGTAACAAGAATTTTAATGGGATTCTTTTACGTAGGACAAATGACGAACTACGTGAATTAATCTGGAAGACACAAGAGTTATATCCTCAAGTCTATAAAGGGGCCAAGTGGTCTGAGCGGAAGTCGCAATGGAACTTCCCATCAGGTGCAAGGCTCTGGCTAACATACCTAGATAGGGATGAGGATGTACTTCGCTACCAAGGACAAGCGTTTAACTGGATTGGCTTTGACGAGCTTACGCAAAACCCCACGCCGTATGCTTGGGATTATATGCGTTCTCGTCTGCGTACTACAGACCCAAGTCTTCCCCTCTGTATGCGAGCTACCACTAACCCGGGAGGCCCGGGGCATGGATGGGTCAAGAAGATGTTTATCGACCCTTCTCCTGCAAATAAAAAGTTTTGCGCCACTGACCTTGAAACTGGAGAACCTTTAGTTTACCCAGAAAGTCATGCTAAAGCAGGTGAGGCGTTATTCTTTAGGCGATTTATACCTGCGACACTAAAAGACAATCCTTATCTTTACGATGAGGGTGCTTATGAAGCAAACCTTCTATCTCTGCCCGAGCAACAACGTAGGCAGTTATTGGAAGGCGACTGGATGATTGCTGATGGAGCGGCATTCCCAGAGTTTACTCTCAATACTCATGTTGTCGAGCCATTTGATATTCCAAATACTTGGCGCAAATTTAGAAGTTGCGACTTTGGTTACTCTACATATTCAGCGGTTTTATGGTTTGCCATTGATCCTGCTTATGAAACATTGATTGTTTACAGAGAGCTTTACGTCAGTAAGAAAACCGCTCGTGAATTAGCTCGATTGGTTTTAGAAGCCGAAGCAGGCGATAAAATCAGCTATGGAGTACTGGACAGTTCGACATGGCACAAGCGGGGCCATACAGGTCCTTCGATTGCAGAAGAGATGATAGCTGAAGGCTGTCGATGGAGGCCATCTGACAGGACATCAGGTTCTCGTGTCGCAGGTAAGAACAGACTGCATGAACTGTTGAAGTTTGATGAAGAGATTGATCAAGCAGGAATTGTCTTCTTTGATACGTGTAGACAGACCATCTCTGACTTACAAGTTATTCCGTCTGATAAAAAAGGTACAGATGATATTGACCCTCGTTTTGCGAGTGACCACACATACGACGCATTGCGTTACGGGATAATGTCCCGACCAAGATCTAAAAGTTTATTTGATTTTGGAGAGGATCTGAGTAAAACAGAGTGGCAACCATTTGATAAAGTATTTGGATACTGATAGGTGTATAAATGGCAATTGTAGATAAACCAGAATTTGATAACGACGAGTCCGTTGTTCTTGAAGATGCAAAAGACGTACAGGATGATTATGAGTATTCTGGTTTTGTAGGAATTATTCGAGACAAATTTACTCGCTCTAAAGATAAAAGACTGACTGACGAAGAACGTTGGTTAAGGGCATATAAAAACTATAGGGGCGTTTACGATGACACGACACAGTTTACCGAAACTGAGCGTTCTCAAATCTTCATTAAAATTACAAAAACAAAAGTCCTTGCCGCTTACAGCCAAATTACCGATGTTTTGTTTGCCGGTAATAAATTTCCAGTTGGAGTTGAGCCAACCAAGATTCCTGAAGGTATTCAAGAAACTGTCCACGTTGACGCGGCAATCCCTGATCCACTAAAAGAAATCTACGAAGAATTTAATGTAGGTTACTCTGGTGATGGCAGAGAAGTCCCAGAGGGGGCGACTACTGCGTCTCAGTTAGGACCCATCAAGGAATTAGAATTAGTTGAAGAAGAAGTTAAAGACGGCCCGGGCCATACTCCTACGGCGGCGGTATATGAACCTGCTAAAGAAGCGGCTCGATTCATGGAAAAGAAAATCCATGATCAACTAGAAGAATCTGATGCTAGTAAGCATCTTCGTTTTGCGGCGTTTGAAATGGCACTGTTTGGTACAGGTATTATCAAAGGACCATTTGCGCACGATGTTGAGTATCCAAATTGGGACGACGAAGGGAACTACGAACCAATCATGAGAACTATGCCTCGTATGGAAGCCGTCTCAATTTGGAACTTTTATCCAGACTCAGATGCTCATAATATGGCTGACTCTGAGTACGTTATCTATCGCCATAGAATGTCCAAGTCTGATCTTAGAGAATTGAAAAATCGTCCGTTCTTCCGAGACTCCGCAATTGAACGTGCGGCTGAACAAGGTCCTAACTATCGCAACGAGTATTGGGAAGACATCATTGATGACACGGACTATCGTAGCAACATTAACCGTTGGGAAGTTCTAGAGTACTGGGGCGTTGTCGATAGAGAGCTTGCAGAAGACGCAGGCGTTAAACTGACTAAAGAACTAAAGAAGTTTGATCAAATTCAAATCAACGCTTGGATCTGCGGAGACAATATTCTTCGTTTAGTACTTAACCCATTTAAACCTACACGCATTCCATTCCATGCAGTGCCGTATGAATTAAACCCTTACTCTTTCTTTGGGGTAGGCGTTGGCGAGAACATGGAAGATACTCAAATGTTAATGAATGGTTTCATGCGGATGGCAGTGGACAACGCCATGCTATCTGGAAACCTTATCTTTGAAGTAGATGAAACTCAATTAGTACCGGGGCAGGATCTATCTGTCTATCCGGGCAAAGTGTTTCGTCGGCAAGGGGGTGCGCCCGGTCAAGCATTATTCTCTACAAAATACCAGAATGTTTCTAGTGAGAATATGATGTTATTCGACAAAGCTCGCCAACTTGCTGACGAATCTACTGGCATTCCGTCTTTCTCTCACGGACAGACGGGAGTAACCGGAGTTGGCCGTACAGCATCAGGTATTTCTATGTTGATGGGCGCGGCGGCTCAAAATATTAAAACAGTCGTAAAGAACATTGACGATTACCTGTTATCTCCACTAGGTAAAGCTATGTTCGCGTTTAATATGCAGTTTGATTACGACAAGAGAGCTAAAGGTGACCTAGCAGTTATTGCAAGAGGAACAGAGTCTCTCATGAGAAATGAAGTTCGCTCTCAGCGTCTAATGCAAGTTATGCAAATGGGCGCAAACCCTGCGTTAGCTCCAATGATTAAGTTTGACTATATTTTGCGGGAGATTGCGGCATCTTTGGATTTGGATGAAGACAAGATTGTCAACGATCCAAGAGAAGCCGCTATTCAGGCTATCTTAATGCAACAGGTGCAGGGCGAAATGCAAGCTGAAGCATCGCAAGGGCAAGAGGGTACGCCTAGTCCTGCCAATCCTTCAGGGACTGGAGCAGGCAATATAGCTCCGGGCAATGCTCCTGAGCCGGGGGCACCCGGTTTCTCAGCTAACACCGGACAACCTCCAGAGGAAACTATCCAGTAATGTCCCCTAGTGTAGCAAAGAAACTTTTACCATTAGTTAACGTGAATAAACATTTAGATGCCGTGCAGGGATACGCCTTAGAGCGTGTAGATTTTTTGCACAGACAATTAGAGATTGCAACTTCTATTGAGGAAGTCAAAGAGCTACAGGGTAGCCTGAAAGAAGCTCGTCGCTTACTGACTATCAGAGAAGAAGCCCAACAGGAAGCACGGGAGAGTTAAGTGGCTGTTAAGTCTTTAGGTAAAGCTGTCAAAGCGACTGCAGAAAAAGTAAAAGGTAAACTGGCTCCTACTGCAGTAGCGATGGGTTTGATGGCTCCATCTGAAGAATCCGAAGCCGCTTACATCCCTCTCAAGGCATTTGCTGAAGGCTCTGATGCCGCCAAGGCTTTATTTGAACGAGCAAAAAAGCGTATTGACGAGGGTGCTGATACATCCCCTAATGGCGAACTTTACCAAGAAATGGGCGTGTATCGTTCAGAAGATGGCGACTTTAAAGTTGATGTTGCGGAATTAAGAGCAAGAAATCAAGAACAGATGACTGCTCTAGGGACATTTGCTAAAGACTTAGATTTTTATTTAAAAAGTGATAAAGCCAGAACGAAAAAATTTGAGTTTCCTATCACTCGATACCTCACTGAAGATTCTCCCATATTTGAGTACTTTCCAGAACTTAAAGACAGCAATGTAAAAATTGCTCCTAGAAGTACTGACCCAGACAGTTCTTATAGCTCGTATGGTTTTTATAGGGCAAAAGGTAAGGATGGCAAACCCGAAATCGTTATTACTATTCCTAAACAATTAAATCTTAATCCTGAAAGTGGTATGGAAAAGATGACCAATGACGGGTTTCAAGCAGAAGATAAAATGTATTGGGATGAAGTATTCGGCGCGTTTAGTACTCTAGTACATGAATTTCAGCATCATATTCAGAGCGTAAAAAAATCCGCTAACACTGGCTACAACCGCAGAAGTGTGGATAAAGAAACCGTATCGGGACTACGTAGCCAATACGAGGAAGCTGTGCAAAGGTTAAAGGAGCTAGAGCCGGGAGACCCGGGCTATGAGACCTATCGTAGGTTAGCTGATAATTTTGAAGAAATCGCCTACGATTCGTTAGGCGTTGAGATGAAAAAAGAATTCAAAGAAGCATCTCCAGAAGGACGCGCAGATTTAACTATAGGCGCATTAGATGCATTTAAATCTGGGATAATTGGTAAAGACGGTATGGTTCCTCACGGCATCTACATTCGGGAGTTGGGTGAGGCGGAAGCACGGTCTAGTGGGCTGAAAGCTTTACTACCCGAAGGTGAACAGCGTAAAGCTGTAGGAGTCTTTTACCCTAAAAATTATATCAATAAAAAAGGTTATGTTTCTCAACCTTCTGATGTAGATATAGACGACCAATTAAAAAATGAATTTGTACTTGTTCGTGCAACTCCTTCTTATGAAGCCTTAGACAGACACGGAGACTTATATGGACTATCTGAAGTTGATTTCTCTGGCGCAAAAGACCCTAAAATTGTTGCAGATGCTAAAAACAAAGACAAGGGTACAGGTGCCGCCGCAGTAGTCGGAGCAGGCACAGCCGCAGGGCTAGCCTCACGCCCTTCAGAGGCTTTTGTTTCTGAAATAGGGGAACGTACTGGTTTATTTGAAGATGGCTCTCCTACGGCTTCTCTGTTCGATGTAGAGGGTGTTTCTGATGAGTTAGGTATCTCAAATACATTTTTGCTTGACTTATTAGTTCCTAGAACTAAACCGTATGATTTGATATCCAGTATTCCCGGTGTTGGTGAAGCCATGATGGCAACTGATGTAATTGAGTCGAGCTTTGGCGACTACTTACGTGGCGAAGGAA
>Ga0181601_10004387_pt1 | contig 11835 bp, 9 predicted proteins | sample 041ome_8_FD_133020 | JGI IMG/M metagenome (GOLD analysis project Ga0181601, IMG submission 133020) | Coastal salt marsh microbial communities from the Groves Creek Marsh, Skidaway Island, Georgia - 041407BS metaG (megahit assembly) | ecosystem: Environmental > Aquatic > Marine > Intertidal zone...
ATCGTAGGCGTTGTTGAGCAGGGGCTGATCTCAATTCTGCATAACAACACGGTAGTGAGCGTATTAGATGCTGGGGATCTGGTATTGCCAGACAACGATTTTGTACCCAGTGACGTTGAATCGTTGCTGTTTGGCTCTGAAGGTGGCGCCAAGATTCGCGCCTACGATCGCGATGCGCTGTTTTTGGCGTTGAGCAGCGATAGCTCCCGCCGCAAGAATTGGGAAGCGGCTGTTGCCCAGCACCAGTCGTTGATTCTCCGCTTAAACGCTCTGCACATTCGCGAAGCGGTTGGCATGGGTGGCACTCCAGAAATTTATCCCACCGGCTCCATTATTATCCAGCAGGGCGACCCCGCCGACGATATTTTCTCCATGGCCGAGGGTCTCGCTGAGGTCTTGGTAAACGATATGCCCGTTGCCAAGATTCGCCCCGGCGAGCTGTTTGGCACCATGGCGGCGCTGACGGGGAGTCATCGTAATGCAACGGTGCGTGCCCTTGAGTCTTGCTCAGTAATTCGCGTCCCCAAGGATCGATTTTTTGAATTGATTAGGTCTCGCCCGGCCGCTGTTCAGGGATTATTGGTTGATATGGCCAAGTCCATCACTGAGCTAAATGAAGAGGTTGTGGCTCTGCGCCGGCGTTCAGGCGGCCACTGATCCGAGTTCCTGCGTGGCTGTCGAGATTCCCGTGCAGCACTTTTGCGCCTCAATTGCACTAAATATGCGGTAACCCATGACTGATTTAATCACCGGCCCATCTTCGTTCGAGACGCTTTCAATGCGCGACTATGCTGAGAAGGCATATCTCGATTATTCAATGTACGTGATCCTCGATCGAGCGCTGCCGCACATCGGTGACGGCTTGAAGCCCGTGCAGCGCCGCATTGTTTACGCTATGAGTGAGCTTGGCCTCAAAGCATCAGCTAAGTACAAAAAGTCTGCTCGAACCGTGGGCGATGTCATCGGTAAGTTTCATCCTCACGGTGATAGCGCCGCTTACGAAGCCATGGTCTTGATGGCGCAGGATTTCAGCTATCGCTATCCGCTGATTGATGGTCAGGGCAACTGGGGCTCCCCCGATGACCCAAAATCTTTCGCGGCTATGCGCTACACCGAGTCGAGATTAACCAAGTACGCTGAGGTGTTACTGGGCGAGCTCGGTCAGGGGACGGTTGAGTGGCAGCCCAACTTTGATGGCACCATGGATGAGCCCTGCGTTCTTCCCGCTCAGGTGCCCAATTTACTACTCAACGGTACGACGGGGATTGCCGTTGGGATGGCAACAGACATCCCTCCCCACAATCTGCGTGAAGTGGTCAGCGCGGCCATTCATCTCCTGGAGACCCCTCGCGCGACAACCGATGAGCTCTGCGATTTTGTGCAGGGCCCCGATTTCCCAACGGACGCAGAGATCATCACTCCCCGAGAGGAGATTCGAACGCTTTATAAAACCGGTCGTGGCTCTTTGAAAATGCGTGCGGCGTGGCATGCCGAGGACGGCGCAATTGTGATTCCCGCGCTGCCTTATCAGGTCTCGGGCTCCAAGGTGCTAGAGCAGATTGCGGCCCAGATGCAGGCCAAAAAGCTACCTATGGTCAGTGACTTACGAGATGAGTCAGATCATGAGCACCCCTCCCGCCTAGTTATTGTGCCGCGCTCAAATCGGGTCGACCTCGACGCACTCATGGCCCATCTTTTCGCCACAACCGATCTTGAGCGCAGTTATCGGGTTAACCTGAACATCATCGGTATTGACGGTCGTCCGGGGGTTAAATCCCTAGATGGAATTTTGCGAGAGTGGTTAGAGTTCCGTCGCACGACGGTGCGCCGACGGCTTGAATATCGTCTCGAAAAAGTCCTCAAGCGCTTACATATCCTTGAGGGATACTTGATTGCTTACCTCAATATCGATGAAGTCATTCAAATTATTCGCGAAGAGGATGCTCCCAAGCCCGCGTTAATGGCGCGATTTGGGCTTACCGACGCCCAGGCTGAGTCCATTCTCGAGCTCAAGCTACGCAATTTGGCCAAGCTCGAAGAGATGAAGATCCGCGGCGAGCAAGACGAGCTTGCGGCCGAGCGCGACTCCCTCGAGCTCACCTTGGGCAGCGAGGCCCGGCTGAAGACCCTGATTAAAAAAGAACTGATCGCTGTGGCAGAGGCCCATGGGGATGACCGACGCTCACCCTTGGTGGAGCGGGAAGAGGCTCGGGCGTTTAGCGAATTAGAGTTGACGACCGCTGATCCCATTACCGTCGTTTTGTCTGAAAAAGGTTGGATTCGCGCTGCCAAAGGCCACGATATTGATCCTGTCAGTCTGAGCTACAAATCGGGTGACGGATTTAAAATGTCGGCCCGAGGCAAAAGTAATTTGCCCACCGTGGTGTTTGATTCCACCGGACGCTCCTACAGTTTTCCCAGTCACAATCTGCCATCAGCCAGGGGGCAGGGAGAGCCCTTGACCGGGCGTATTAATCCGCCCTCTGGCGCGACCTTTGAAGGCCTGTTGACCGGTACGGATCAGGATCGGTTCTTGATTGCGAGTGATGCCGGCTACGGTTTTATAGCGCGCTTTCGGGATCTCCAGGCAAAGAATAAGGCTGGCAAGGCGCTATTGAGCCTACCCAAAGGTGCGCGGGTCTTGCAGCCCGCCTCGGTGCAAGGTGATGGGGATTTATTGGTGGCCGCTGCCACTACCGAGGGTCGACTGTTGGTTTTCCCCCTGGGTGAACTACCCGAGTTAGCGCGAGGAAAAGGTAACAAGATTATTGGTATTCCATCGGCTAGGGCTGCCGCCCGTGAAGAGTACATGGTGGGCGTTGTTGTCATGAGTGAGGGCGACCTGCTGCAAATTACTGCCGGCAAACAGCACTTAAAGCTTAAGTTCTCAGACCTTGAAAATTATCGCGGTGAACGCGGCAGACGAGGTAACAAACTGCCCAAAGGCTTTCAGAAAGTGGCCGGGCTGGCTGTAGTGACCAACGACTAAGCGTGAAACTATTGCAGGTCGCGTTTTAGTGTTGGCTGTTGGCATTCACTCCAAAGTCGTGTCTGCGGGGGGTTTAATTAAGGCGCGCAATAGGATTTGCAGCTGACGCTCAAGCAGATCCCGATGTCCATCCGCTGGGGCGCCCAATTGATCGGGCTTGCCCTCGATGTGCTCAATGCTGACACGCGTAGTAAGGTCTAAGTCTTTGACCACGAAGGGTGATAAAGCGACACCGCCGGTTTGCTGGCGAGCTAATTTTTCTAATTCATCGACCGCGGACTGGGTGTACAAGCCGGGGTAGATGTCTTTGTCGTCACCTCGTCCCAGCTCGCTTCCGCCGACGGCGAGCCCTAAACCGACGGACAGCCTGAGTTGCCCTTCCAGTGCCTTGGCTGCGCGTTCAATTAACCAGGCGCAGCTTGCCGCCCGCAGTGCTGCTGACCCCGCCTTATGTTGACCGTTGAACCAAATCGCCAGCCCAAACTGTCGCACCACTTCTAGCTCGCCATCGTAAAACCCGGTCGCCCCGTAAATCATGCGGTGTACCGTTGCGACATAACGCTGCAGTCGCCGCTCATCAATGGTGTCTAGGTAGCCGGGCAGGCTACGGAAATAAATAAACAATATGGCAGTTTCAACATAGTGGTCTTCGCCCCCAGTCCCCGGCTGCCTGGGTCGTAATAGGTCGAGGGGCAGCGCTGCTACCCGTTCACGCAGAGTCTGAATCTCGTTGCTGCTAGTTTCCCCCGCACCCACTACTTCTGCGAGCTCCGCCGACATGCTGCGAAGATTGTGCGCCAGCCTTTGGGCCATGGCGCGAGTCACAGCATATACAGCCATGCTCAGCAGTATGGCCAATCCAGAGAGCGCAAGTATGAATCGAAACTGGGATACATCCTGAGGTTCGGTGTTGATGCTAATTTCCGCGGTGCCCGCAGCATCTCCTGCGATAAAAATGACAGATGTGAATGTGGCGCCACCCATCAGGCGCTCGCCGGCAGCCGCTAGCTCCCGGCCTTCAATATCCAGCGCCCTTGCCGCTGCAATGCTGGGTTGATCCACTAGTCTTGCGAGTTCACCGGCCACCCCAAGTCGGTCACCAGATGCCAGCTCAGTGCTAAGTCGTTTTGCCAGCTGAGCAACCACCGCGCCACCGTATTCGCTTTGTAATTGTTCCTGGGTGTACTGACTCGATCGGGCGGCGAGGGCGACCAGCGCCAATGTGGCCAGCAAGCAGCAGGTGCCCGCGGTTACCGCGAGTTGCTGGCTGAGGGGAAGCCGTTTAAAAAAGCTGACAATATCGAGCACGTAATCGCACCTAGATTGTTGAGTCAGCAGTATAAACCGGCGTGCTGGGGTATGCTTGCCACTCTGTAAAATCCGGCGCCTGTTGAGGAGTTTTTTACCGTGAGCCGCAAGCTATCACCCAAATTTGCCGTTACCGTGATCGCGCCGACAGCGCAATTAGGGGGGCTTGCCGAGCTCGATCAACTGTTAGTTGACAGAGGTATTACCGTCCTCGGCCAGCGGGAAATGGCGGTGCCCCGATCCTTGGCGCAGGGCCGCTCTGCCCGGGTCCTGGTACTAGCCGATGTCCCAGAGCCTGCGCCGCTCGCCCTACAGTTAGATGGACTTGGTGAGACGCTGGGCATGGATCTGGTGTTGCAGACTCAGGCTGTGCGTCAGGCAAACTACAAGCTGGCGGTATTTGATATGGATTCCACCGTGATTCAGTGCGAAGTCATTGATCAGCTAGCCATTCGGGCTGGGGTGGGCGCGGAGGTGGCCGAGATTACCGAGCGCGCTATGCGCGGAGAGCTCGATTTTAAGGCAAGCTTTACCGAGCGGCTTGGTATGCTGGAGGGCCTGAGTGAGTCTGCATTAGCCGATGTCGCGGCTAATCTGCCCATTACCGAGGGTATGCCCGAGCTAATTTTGACCCTTCGTGCACGGGGAATTAGAACCGCCATTTTGTCTGGTGGCTTCAATTACTTTGCCCAGCATCTCCAAGACCGTTTTGGCTTTGATGAATATCACGCTAACGCGCTGGAGATCGTTGATGGACAAGCGACCGGCCGCGTGGTCTCAGATATCGTCGACGGCGACCGCAAGCGTCATCTTCTCGAGTCGATCGCAGCTGACATGGGTATCGATCATAGTCAGGTTATTGCCGTGGGCGATGGTGCCAATGATTTGCCCATGTTGGGGGTGGCAGGTTTGGGCGTCGCCTTTGAGGCCAAGCCCATTGTCCGCGAGCAAGCAGCTCACAATATTCGCCAGGTCGGTTTAGATGGTGTGTTGTATTTGTTGGGCTCTGCCAGCGAGCTAGATTGTTGAGTGCTGGGTACACTGCGCTTTTTTCCGAGCTGCGGTATCATCCGCCACCAGATTTTTGAGGACTGACACATGGCCAACTTCTCGACCAATGAATTCAAGCCCGGGCTGAAGGTAATGCTCGACGGTGAACCTTGCTCCATCTTGGAGAATGAGTACGTTAAGCCCGGCAAGGGTCAGGCGTTTAATCGCGTCAAGCTGCGCGTGCTCAAGACCGATCGCGTTTGGGAGCGCACTTTCAAATCCGGCGATACCCTCGAGGGTGCTGACGTCATGGACGTTGACTTGGAGTACTCCTACACCGACGGTGAGTTCTTTTACTTCATGGACGCCGTGACCTTTGAGCAGCATGCTGCGAGTCGAGAGGCGGTGGGGGATACCGAAAAGTGGCTCAAGGAGCAGGAAAAGTATTTGGTGACCCTCTATAACGGTTCGCCGATTTCGATTTCAGCCCCCAATTTCATTGAACTTGAGATTATCGAAACCGATCCAGGTCTCAAGGGCGATACGGAGCAGGGTGGCTCCAAACCGGCTAAATTAACCACTGGCGCCGTGGTGCGCGTACCCCTATTTATTTCTCAAGGCGAGATCATTCGCGTTGATACCCGCACGGGTGAATACGTGAGCCGTGCCAGCCGGGGATCCTAAGTACCCCGACGTGAGTTGGCGTCCCAGCGCAGACCTGGCCGCTCTTCGAGCCCGCGCCGCTCTGTTGGCCCATATCCGGCGGTTCTTTGAGACGCGCAACGTCCTAGAGGTAGAGACACCGCTGCTGTGTAGTGCCGGCGTCACCGATCCGGCTCTCGAGCCCTTTGTAGTTGGTGACGCCTCACCAATCGCCCCGGCGGCGACCCCAAACCTAACTGCCTCTGACGGGCTGCGTTACCTTCAAACTTCCCCCGAATATGCGATGAAACGCTTATTGGCGGCGGGGGTCGGCGATTGTTATCAGCTGGGAAAAGCATTTCGTGCCGGGGAGGTAGGGCGGCGTCACAATCCAGAGTACACCCTGCTTGAGTGGTATCGCCTAGGCTTCGATCACTATCAACTGCTGCGTGAAACAGCCGAACTGGTGGTATCGGTTTTGAATCGACCGAGTTGGCAGATTTGGCCTTGGGGTGCATTGTTTCAGCAGTTCTTGCAGCTAGATCCCTATGGGGCGTCGGTTGCGACCCTAACTGAGGCGGCCTCGCAGGCTGTGGGCCCGCTGCCGGACGGGCTTGATCGAGACGGGCTATTAGATTTACTCATGAGTCACGTCATCGAGCCCGGTATCAGCAGTTGGGGTGTTGTCTTTGTCCTGGATTATCCCGCCTCCCAGGCCGCCCTGGCCAAGAAAGTAGAGCGCGGTGGTATCTCCGTGGGTGCGCGCTTTGAGTGCTATGTGGATGGTATCGAAGTTGCAAATGGCTATTGGGAATCTGCGGATGCGGAGGATATGCGCGCGCGCTTCCACGAAGACAATACCATCAGAACGCGACGTGGCTTAACTCCAAAGCCCCTTGATGAACACTTGCTTTCCGCCATGTCTGCAGGTTTGCCCGAGTGTGCGGGAGTCGCGCTCGGGGTTGATCGTTTGTTGATGCTGCAGCTGGGCGCCTCGGCACTTGCTGACACAATGAGTTTTGATTGGTCTCGAAGTTAGTTGATTACGGCGGGTCCATAGCCTGTGATAAAAGCCTGTGGCGGGCGCTTGGGTTTGCCGCTAGAGATCTCAATGCACACAAACTCCAGCCGCGCGCGCAACACTGTGGCACCGGTGTGGGCATCAACTATCTGCAGCTTGCGCTCCATAGTCATGCGGCGATCCCAGTGGGTGATCCAAGTGCCTACAATCAATGGATCGCCTTCATGGGTTGCGCGCAAATAGTCATATTCGGCCCGGGTCATCGCCATAGCTCGATCTAGGCGCGCATACTCCTCGGCTCCCAGTCCTAAAGATTCGGTATGCGCCCAAGCCGCGTGCATACACCAGGTTACGTAAACGGCGTTATTGGTGTGTTTAAGGGCGTCAATGTGTTCTGCTGCTACGCTCACTTCAAGGGTGTAGGGATTCGGATAGTCCCAAGGGATATCCACAGCCATTAGGCGGGTGCCGCAGTCACTTGTTTCTGCGCAATCATCAGATAACCCAGCGCAATGGCAACCATTGGGCCGACATAGTTGAAGACGGCGTAGGGCATGTACTCGATGGTTGCAATACCTAGCGTTGCAGACATGTAAGCGCCACAGGTGTTCCACGGCACAAGGACGGACGTCAGCGTTGCGGAATCTTCCAAGGTACGTGACAGGTTAAGACGGCTTAGTCCCCGGTCGTCATAGGCCACCGCAAATAGTCGCCCGGGCAGGGCGATCGCTAAAAACTGATCTGCGGCCAGCATATTGGTGATTACGCCCCCTGAGATAGTTGCGAAGACAAGATCGCCGGTGCTTTTCACGTGCTTCAAGGCGGCGTCCAAAATGTGCTTGAGAATACCGGTTCGTTCCAGCACGCCGCCAAAGGAGAGCGCAGCAACGATGAGCCAGACGGTATTTAACATGCTCGACATACCGCCTTTACTGAGCAAATCATTCAGGACTGCATCGCTACTGGAGCCCTGATAGCCGTCAAATAACACCATCCAGATACCCTGAATCATGGGGCTGGGGCTGTCTGGGAAGCTAGCTAAGGCAAACGCTCGTACGGCATCCCCCTGCAGGGTGGCCGCGAATCCACAGCCCACCAACGTCGAAAGTAAAATGGCGGGATAGGCGGGGATGCGTAAGGCGATGAAGCCCAGCATGACGCCCAGGGGCAGCAGGCTGTACCAGCTAACGTCAAAGCTTTTGGCAAGGGCAGACCGCAGCTGCGCGATTTCTGCGGGGGGGCGAGCCGCGTCTTCACTGCTGATCAAGAAGAAAATCATGGCGATAGTGAAGGCGGGCACAGTCGTCCAAAGCATGTGGCGGATGTGCGAAAACAAATCAACGCCCGCGCATGCGGCGGCGAGGTTGGTGGTATCAGACAATGGTGACAGCTTATCTCCGAAATATGCGCCGGAAATGATCGCGCCCGCCGTCATGGCCGGTGACAGCCCGAAGCTATTTGAAATACCGACTAGCCCAATGCCTAGGGTGCCCGCCACGGTCCAAGAACTGCCAATGCTGATTGAGGCCAAAGCGCAAATAATGGCAGTGGCCGCGTAAAACAGCGACGGATCAAGCAGCGCCACGCCGTGGTAGATCATGGCTGGGACAGTTCCTGAAAGAATCCAGCTGCCGATAAGCGCGCCTACCGACAAAAGGATCAAAATGGGCGATAAGCCCACCTTAATACCGGCGACCAATCCCTCTTGAATTTGCTCCCAGCTTAGACCCCGGTACAAACCCACCAGCGCAGCTGCACCCGTGGCAATTACCAGGGCAATTTGATTAGGACCGTAGGACGCGTCGGCGCCGAACAGCTGAACTGCGGCGGACAGCATGCCCACCAATAACGCAATGGGCAGAAGTGATAGCAGCATAACTAGCTCGGCCGGTAGCCAGGCTTAGCCATCGTTATCTGAAACGTGCCAATAATTCGCTCGCGGAAACCACCCTCGCAGTAGCTGAGATAAAAGCGCCACATACGAATGAACCGATCGTCAAATCCCATTTCTCGAACCTTGTCTAGTTGCTCAAGGAACGCATGGTGCCATGCTTCGAGGGTATATGCGTAGTCCCTCGTGATGTCTCGCAGGTCAATTATCTGCAAATCGGTATGCTGTGCCAGGTTTTCGCCAATCACTTTTAAGGACGGCAAGCAGCCGCCTGGAAAAATGTAGCGTTTGATGAAGTCGACTGACTGCCGAGCGGCGTCGTAGCGCTGGTCGGTCATCGTAATGGCTTGGATGACGGCTTTGCCGGTGGGCTTGAGTAGTTGGCTGACGCAGCGGAAATAACTCTCGTAGAACTCGTGCCCCACCGCCTCAATCATCTCGATGGAGACCAATTTGTCGAACTTTCCGGTTAGGTTGCGATAGTCCTCGCAAAGTACCGTAATCTTGTCCTGCAGGCCTCGCTGGGCTATCTCGGCGCAGGTGTGCTCATACTGCTCTTTGGAGATGGTTGTCGTCGTCACCTTGCAGCCATAGTTCTCCGCCGCATAGATGGCCATGCCTCCCCAGCCGGTCCCGATTTCGATCAATTCATCATCGGCAGTGAGCTCCAAAGACTGGCAAATGAGCTCAAGTTTGTGCAGAGAGGCCTCCTCTAGGCTGGCACCATGGCTTGGGAATACGGCAGACGAATACATCAGAGTGGGGTCGAGGAACAGGGCGAAAAAATCATTGCCCAGGTCGTAGTGGGCTGAAATGTTCTTGCGCGAGCCATCTAGCGTGTTGCGCTTGCCGAAATGGGCCAGTTTTAGCGCTAGCTTGGTCCACCAGTGCTGATTGTCAGCCATGGCCTCCATTGTTGCCATGTTGGCGCTGAAAAGTCGGGTCACCTCGGTCAGGTTCCGACTACTCCAATCGCCGTCTATATAGGCCTCTCCCGAGGCAATAGTGCCACCGGTGAGCACTCGCCAGTAGGTCCGCGGGTTGTGGATGGTGACGTCGGCATGGGGGGATTCGGGGCGCTTGTCGTCACCAATACGCAGGACTTCCTCGCCGTCGTGAATGGTGAGGGTACCCACCTGAATGTTGCGCAGTAATCGTAGCAACAGGTCCCGGGCGACATGGGACTGCTTGATGCGACTGACTAAGGGCAGGCGCGCTATATCGCGAACACTGGAGTCACTCATTGGAATTATTCCTACCTGCGTTAACCAAACTACTTACGACCTTAACCGGAATTCGGATGAGGATGGAAGGGGACGCCTTTGAGCCACAGCCTTAGTGCTTGCCAATAAATGCTGAACGCTACTTTTAGGGTCATGAATGGGAACCGCCCCAGCGCCCGCAGCAGGTTGGTGCGGTTGAAGGGCTCGGCGGTGAGGGCCATGGTGGCGTCAAAAATGCGGTTGTCATGCTCGAAGTTGCTCAACTTTATAGCCAAGGATTCACCGGGCACCGTGCTTCGCCAGTGATAGGTCATTGACATGGGGTTGAACGGGGATACGTGCATGGCCTTGGCAAACTGAACGTCGGTTACGGCATTATCACTGGCCGCTTTAATGACATAGCTGTGTCGCTCGTCCCAGGGAGTATTGGTAACTTCAAGCACCAGAAACTCCAGCGTCTCTCCGCTAGTGTCGTAGCAGAAGTAGCAAGCAATGGGGTTGATCTGAAAGCCAAAGTAGCGCCAGTTTGCCAGTAAATAAATAGCGCCGCTGTGGTTGCAGCCCGTCTCCTCAAAAATTCGCCGACGGACCTCATCGATGAGCGGTATCTCAGGGTTGCCCAAAAAGTCCGAGCGTTTAAAGCGCGCGGGAGCCCATCGTTTGCTTGACCAGAACGGTATGTTGGCCACTTCTTGCTCTACCTTCGACAGGTCCACATAGGGCATATAGACCTGGTAGCTGAAGGCATGTCTTTTGGGGCTGTGCCGGCAGTGGTGCAGAGTGCCGTGGTAGATGCGCGAACTCACGTTGACTGCTTGGCCCTAGAAAAACCGACCCCACTAGGCGGCAATTTTCCGCACCTCAGCAATGGCTTCAGCGACCCGTAAACCACTGGAAAGCCCATCTTCATGGAAGCCGTTGTGCCAATAAGCGCCGCAGAACCACGTGCTGTTTACACCGTTAATCTCTTCCCAGCGCCGCTGAGCCTTGACTCCGTCCACAGTGAACTGGGGATGGGCGTAGTTGAATCGGCCCAAAATGCGCGCGGGGTTAATTGAATCTGTGTCATTTAGGGTGACGCAAAACGTCTCTGGCGCCTCAATACCCTGGAGTATGTTCATGTTGTATGTCACAACCGCGCGATTGGTACCGGGCTTTAGTCGGTAGTTCCAGCTTGACCAGGTCATTTTGTTTCTGGGCAGGAGGCGATCGTCGGTATGCAGCACCACATCGTTATCCCGATAAGGTATAGCGCCCAATATCTCACGCTCAAGCTGTGTGGCATCGCCCAACATGCTGAGGGCCTGATCTGAGTGAGTGGCAATGACCACTTGATCGAATTGTGCCGTATTGCCGTTGTGAAAGGCTATCTCCACGCCACCTTCAGGCTTGCGTTTGATGCTAGCCACTTTGTGGTTAACGTGGATTTGGCCTTTGAAGCTATCTACCAGTGGGCGCAGGTACTCTCTGCTTCCGCCCTCGATCACCCGCCACTGGGGGCGATCGTTAACTTGCAAAAGGCCGTGGTTTTTGAAAAAGCGAATGAAAAATTCCACCGGAAAGTCCCGGGAATCAGTGAAGTCCGCCGACCAGATGGCGGAGGTCATGGCCAGCAGATACTGGCGCGCAAATGCTTCGCTGTAACCGTGTTGGTCCAAATATTCCCCAAGGGTTTGATCGGTAGCTAGCCTCCCGGCCTCTAAGTCAGCGACCGATTGCTTGTTGAAGCGCAATATGTCGCGCACCATGCGCAGGAACCGCGGCGACACCA
>Ga0181601_10004390_pt1 | contig 11829 bp, 11 predicted proteins | sample 041ome_8_FD_133020 | JGI IMG/M metagenome (GOLD analysis project Ga0181601, IMG submission 133020) | Coastal salt marsh microbial communities from the Groves Creek Marsh, Skidaway Island, Georgia - 041407BS metaG (megahit assembly) | ecosystem: Environmental > Aquatic > Marine > Intertidal zone...
AGGATCTGCAACTACGCCAGAACCTTTTGAATTTGGAATAAATTTAACTGATGCATTCCACGGAATATTCTTCATCACATGTTCTTCAAGCATTTTCATTGCATGCTCTGGATCTTCTGTTGGAGGAAGTCTCAAACTAATTTTTGCACTAGCTTTAGGAATAACTAAATTCACTGCGTCTTTAACTGCTGGTGCGTCAATGGCTAATACGTCTAACGCTGGTTCTAGCCAGAGTCTTTTGGAGATACTTTCAGTGTCAAAAAGATTTATGTCATCTGACCCAAGCATTTTTTTAAGAAAAGATTCCTCAAGTTCTGTTACTTGCATATCCGTGGAAGTTAAACCTTCAACCATGAGTTCTCCCTTTTCATTATGAAAAGAAGCAATAATTCTACTTAAAACCATGAATGCATCAGGAACAACTCCTCCGCCAACTCCAGAGTGTATTGGTCTCATGGGTTGATCTACTTCAATAATTCCATCGACTAATCCTCTAAGTGTTGTAGTGACAGTTGGAACTCCAATTTTTACATTTCCAGAATCTGCAATAACAATAACATCTGCTTCTAAGGCGTCTCTATTCTGTTCGATAAAATCTGACATAGTGGGAGAGCCAATTTCTTCTTCACCTTCTATAAATATCTTGATATTTACAGGTAAGTCGTTGAGGAGTTCTTTTACAACATTGTAATGCACAACAACACCTGACTTGTTGTCACCAGAACCTCTTCCAAATAGTCTTCCATCTTGTACCACTGGGTCAAATGGATCTGTATTCCATAAATCTAAATCCCCAACAGGTTGAACATCATGGTGGGCGTAAAGCAAAACGGTTTTCTTAGATGGGTCTAATTCAGTGTGTGCAACAACCGCTGGCATGCCTCCAGCAACCTTTATTACTTGTGTGTTTAGTCCAAGATCAGAAAATAAATTTTCTACAAATTGTGCAGATGTATCAACATCATCTCTGTGATTTTTATCAGAACTGATAGATTCTATTTTTACCATTTCTGATAATAGTTTTACAATATCTTCTTGAGCCATAAACGTATATTACGTCTTAAAAATATTTACTCATAAGAGATTGCTTCTAGGATATTTTGCCTTGATGCTCTAATTGCTGGCAAAATTGCTGCTACTACACCAGCAATGATTGAGATACCAATCCAAAGAAGTGTCTGTTCAAGTGATACAGCAAAAACTGTAAAGCCCTCGTCAGCTAAAGTTTGAATCAAACTCCATGCAAAGAAAATTCCAAGACCGGTACCAAGCGCTGCTCCAAAAATAGCAATAATAGAGGATTCAATAAAGATCATTCTTCTAATTTGTTTTCTATATGTACCAATTGCTCTCATGAGTCCAATTTCTCTAGTTCTCTCATAAACTGATAAAGATAGTGTGTTCGTAATGCCAAATAATGCTACAAATATTGAAATAGACAGGAACCCATAAATTACATTTAGTAGTAACTGGATTTGATTATTAGCTTCCTCAACTAAACCATCCTCATCTCTTATCTCAACCCCAGGATATCCATCAACAATAGTATTAATTTTTTCTTCTAGTTCTGGTGTTTTCTCCCTTACGTTGAAATACAATTCTGTATCAAGTGATTCGTCACTGAAGAATGAATTATTTTCAAGTAGAACAAAAAACTCTGCTGGAGGTTGAGTTGTCCAATCAAAAATATATGAAACAGTAAAAGCCTTCTCACCAGCTTCAGGAATAGTTAGCAATACCTCATCTCCTACTGATAGGCCTTCCCTTTCAGCTGTTTGCTTTAAAATTCCAATAGTATCTTCCTTTAAGAATCCTTCCCTGCTTCCCTCAATATCATCTGTTTTCACAAGGTCAAATACTGTAGCATCTACAGCCCCTAAGATTAAAGGCCTTTGGTTATAGCCAACAACAGTGGCTCTGGTACGGGATAGTTTGGTCACTTCATCAAGTTCTAATAACTCTTCTGAAAGTCCAGTTGGAATTCCTGGCGATGCAAAAACATTTGCAGCACTAACTTGATAGTCAGCTAAAATAACTTCGCTAATCAGGGTTTCAGCCTGTGCTTTAAAAGAAGTTGTAATTACATTGGCTAGTGATATCAATGTTAAGCCAATCATTAAAGCCGAAGCAGTAGAAGCTGTTCTTCTTGGTGTCCTTTTGGAGTTTTCTGTTGCTAGTTTTCCTAATATTCCAAATATTAGGTTATAAATTTTTTCAAATACAAACACAAAAGGTTTCGTAATTGAAGGAGTTATAACTGAAATTCCAATAAAAATAATACCTGCACCAAACCCTACTTGCTGAAGGGAGGAGAGAGTAGGAAGGTCTAAAAAGTCAAATAAAACACCGAACAACATGCCAAAACCAACAGTTGAGATAAGAGTTCCAAACATTAGTCTTAAAAGCAGTGATTTTGTCTTAGGTGTTGAGACGCTGTCTCGTATTGCTTCCATTGGGCTTACTTGAGATGCTTTTCTAGCAGGAAGTAGTGAGGAAAGAATTGTTACTGTAATACCTATTGCTAAACCAATAAGTGCAGCTTCAGTTGTTAAAACTAACGGGCCTTCTGGAAGTCCGAATTCAAAATACTGCAATCCCTCTTTAACTGCTACGGCAAGCCCAATTCCTAAGCCAATTCCTAAGCCAGATCCAACAACAGACATAAAAAGAGATTCTGAGATAACCAACCTATATATTTGTCGCTTAGACGTACCAAGTGCTCTTAGTAAAGAGAGTTCTTTTGTTCGTTGAAGAAGTAAAATTCTAAACGTATTTTGAATAATGAAAGCTCCTACAAATATAGCTATTCCTGCAAAGACATTTAGAATTGTGTTGAAAAAGTCAAGACCTTGTTTAATTGAGTCAGCTTGTTCTGCAGCTGCTTCTTGAGCATTTATAACATTTAAATTTTCACTATCTAGATTTGCTATTTGATTTTTAACCTCATCAACATCGTAATTATTTTCCACAACAACATTAATTAAGTCAACCTTGCCTCTTGAATCTAATAACTTTTGAGCTGTTGTGAAGTCAAATAATGCAAATGTTGCACCCCCTGGAGATCCAACATTTGCAAATTCTGCTATGCCCGTAATTGTAAATGTTGCAGGTGTTGCCCCAGCAAGTACTGTTACTTGGTCGCCAACTGCAAAACCGTGATTTTCAGCAGTAAGAACGTCCATAACAACTTCTCTAATATTGGTTGGGGGTTTACCTTCAACCAGTGACCATTGGGCAGCATAAGGATTATTGTCCCAAGCAGCTCCAAATGTAGGTGCAAAGCCATTCTGAACTAAGATTGTTTCTCTTGAACATTCTTTAACTAGGGAATGACAGTCTTTTCTGGGGCCAAATTTAATATACTGTGCATACCCTAAAACCTCACCCCAGGCAGCCTTAACACTTGGTAGATTCTGGATTTCTTGAATTTTTTCATCTGGTATTTTTTTTACTTCAAAAGAAATGGGCCCTTGGCCACCATCACCACTAAAACCTTGAGCAAAATCTTCTTGTATAGGTTGAACTACTAGGTCAACACCTTCATATATTCCAGTAAATAAATTATCAAATGCTGATTTGTTACTTTCAGAAAATATATTTGAAGCAATAATTACGGCTACACCAAGAATAATTGATGATGTTGTTAGAAAAATTCTTACTGGATAAGTCCTGAGGTTCTTCCAGGCTATAAGAAATAAGGGGCGTTTAGTAAATCCAAACATTAGATGTCACTTAGAGCAGTGACCTCTGAAATAATCTCTTCTTGAGTTGGCTCTTCTAAATCGCTAGCTATCTTCCCATCTTTTAACATTACGACCCTGTTCGCAAATGAAGCAGCATACGGATCGTGAGTTACCATAATTATTGTCTGGTTGAGCTCTTCAACAACTGACTTCATAAATACTAGAAGTTCTTTACTAGACTTCGAATCAAGATTTCCAGAAGGTTCATCGGCAAATATAACCTCAGGCTTTGTAGCCATAGCTCTTGCAGCGGCAACTCTTTGCTGTTGTCCACCGGATAGTTCATTTGGTCTGTGTGTCAATCTATCACTAATATCAACAGTCTCAACAACCTTTTTTACCCAGTCCATATCAGGTTTTTTTCCAGCAATAGACGCTGGTAGTGTAATGTTTTCCTCCGCTGTGAGGGTTGGGATAAGGTTGAAAGCTTGAAAGACAAACCCAAAACTATCTCTTCTAATTTTTGTTAACTGCTTATCGTTCAACGTTGATATATCACTGTCTTTAAGGTAAATTTGACCAGATGAAGGTCTATCTAAGCCAGCCAAGCAATGCAGTAATGTTGATTTTCCTGATCCAGAAGGACCCATTATTGCAGTAAATTGCATTTCGTTAAAATTTATATTGATGTTGTCAAGAGCGGTAACGCTTGTTTCTTTTTCTCCATATATTTTTGTTAAATTGTTAGCACTAATTATTACATTCATGAATCCAATATTAGGATGCACTAAAAAATACTGTTACTTGATAAATATCAGTTAACAAAATTTTTACATATCTCACTTTACTTCCTGATTCCAATTTGTTTATATTGTCTTATGTACAAAGTAAATAACTGGAACTGGTGGTCTCTACGTATGTAGGTGCTCAGTTTTTGTTATTTAGTTGAACCGGGCACCGCCCGGTTTTTTTATTTGAAATTGTCACTGAAATTAAAACTCCGGGCCAAACCCAAAATAACTTTAAGAGAGGTCGATAATCTATGAATTCTCTATTTATTTTCAACCTATTCTTCTTCTAAATCCTTCTTCCAATCATAATTATTGAATTTGTATTTAAAGTACCATTTATCATATAGCCAGAATAATATTGCGCCGAAACCAAGTATCAACCCTATATAGACTTCTAAATCAGACCCTTCGTCGTAAAACATACTTTGTATATTAATAAATTAAGAAACCGTAATCGTAGCTAGGGAGCCTTGTTTAGATATTTTATTAAATAGAAAACTCAGTACAAATATTCCTGTAGCAACTAATGACATTGATGGTCCGGAAGGAAGGTTAAGAAAGTATGAAAGGTAAAGTCCTGAAATGGAAGAAATGATACCAAAAAGTACACTTACTTTTATAGAGGTAACAAACGTATCGGTCACTAGCTTTGCAGCAGCTGCAGGAATAATAAGCATACTAAGTACCAAAATAATTCCAACTGTCTGCAGCGAACCAACAATAGCAATTGATAATAGAATTAAAAACAAATAGTTTAAAAATGTCGTATTAAGCCCTTTTACTTCAGCACCAATTGGATCAAAAGAATAAAACAACAGTTGCTTGAAATAAACAATCACTACTGTAAACACTGTTAATAACAGGCTGACGACAATATAAACGTCAGTTGTACTTACGGCAAGTATTTGGCCAAACAACAAGTCCTCCAGATTTACTGTCACGTTTAGTAGCGAAATCAGTACAAAGCCTAAGGCAAAAAAAGAGGAGAAAATTATTCCAATTGCTGTATCTTCCCCTACATTTGTATTTTTTATAATTAGTCCAAGAAATATTGCAATCAAGATTGCGGCGGGTACGCCTAACTCAGATATGCTAAATCCTAAAAATACTCCGACAGCGATTATGGGAAGCGTTGCGTGCGCCATAGCATCAGCCATAAAGCCCATATTTCTGTTGATTGCAAACGGTCCTAGAATTGAGAGCATAGCTCCAGAAGCAAATGCAGTAATTAATGACCTAATCATAAAATCATATTTAAAAGGATCTAGAATTAGTTCAATCACTACTACTGTTTCCCTCTGTTTTAAAATGAGATTTATTGATAAAAAGTTCTGTATGTGAGCCATACATCTCTTCAATAACCTCAGGCGTTAAGACTTCTGATGGATCTCCATATGCACAGCAGTGTTTATTTAAACATAGAACTTCATCAAATTTTTCTTCAAGATTATTCACATCATGAGTAGCAATCAGTATCGTTTTACCATCTAAATTAATACTGTTTATCAATTGCATTATGTCTTCCTGAGCTCCAATATCAACAGCACTAAAAGCTTCGTCTAATAACAAAATTTCAGAATCTTGCGCTAGCGCTCTAGCAATTAAAACTCTTTGAAGCTGTCCTCCAGATAAGCTTTTTATATTGTGATTAATTTTTTCTTCTAGGCCCACATCTTGTAATGCTTTTTTGATTTTGTCATTAACTTTCTTTCTGTTAAATAAACTAGATAGTTTTTTAGTGGTTACGCCCATTTCAACGACCTGTTTTACTGATAGGGGAAAATTCCAATTAATTAAATCTCTTTGTGGAACATAGCTAACCTTACCTCTTGCTTCATCAGGACTTTTACCTTCTATAGTTAAAGAGCCTTCAGTGAGAGGAATTAATCCAGCCAGGGCATTAAATAATGTGGATTTGCCCCCTCCGTTTGGTCCAACAACTGCTACTTTCTTCCCTCGGTTTATGGAAAAATTGACACTTTCTAGAGCTGGGGAGTTTCCAAAATGCACGCAACACCCGTCTGAAATTATCAGAGGGGTGTTCACGTTATTTACTTCTTTAGTATCCATTTAGATACCTCTCTTAAAGTTAACGAAAGTTATCTATAGTCAACCTAGTCAGTATTTCTTAGATTCTCCACAATTAATTCAACAGCTTCGAATAAAAACTCGGGATAGGATTGCCCTTCTTTCAAAGTTTCAACCCATAGTCCTTCTACTGCTCTTATCCCAGTTTCTGCAACAATTGTTTCCGCATACACAGAGGGTGCCTCTGCTTCAATAAAGATAACTTTTACATTGTTGTCCTCAATTAAATCAATGACACCAACAAGTTGTGATGGTGATATTTCATTGGCTGAATCAAGACTTGGAATTATCGTTGATAATACTTCAAGTCCAAATTTAGCTTCAAGGTAACCTAGGGACTCATGTGTTGTTATTAGTTTCCTATTTTGAGAAGGTATTGTAGAAATTAATTCAGATACTTGACCAACTAAACCTTTTAGTTCGGTCACATAAGCTTTTCCTGCTGCCTCATAATCAGAAGCGTAACTTGGATCAAATTCAACTAATTTGCTTTCAATATATTCCGCTGCATAAGCCACTCTATTTGGATCAAACCAAAAGTGTGGGTCATAAGCTCCGTGGTCATGTCCAGCATGGTCATCATGTCCTTCTTCGTCATGGTCATCATGCCCTTCTTCGTCATGGCCACCTTCTTTGAACTCAATAGGGAATACATTTTCACCGACTTCTGCTAAAACCTCTGCACTGCATGCTGAGTTTTCAAGAAGCTTTATTAATGCTGCAGGCTCATATTTCAAACCAGTATAAAAAACTAAATCTGCGTCTGCTATTTTTCCTGCGTCCTGTGGAGCTGGATCATAAGTATGGGGATCTGCTTCAGGAGGCATTAACACTGTGAGGTTAATATTGTCTCCACCAACTTGACTTACAAACTCACCAATCATTGGGGTGGTAGCAACAACATTAATTTCTCTATTATCTATTTCTGGACAACCAGCTTCTGCACTGCCTCCAGAGCATGCTACTAAAACTAATGAAAGCATTAAAATAGCAAATTTAAATCTTGGTTTATTATTCAATATTCTCCTTAATGATTATCAATAAATGAGATTAAGTCTCATTTATTTTATTGTCAAGTTTTAAATGAGAATTTATCTCATTTTTTTAAAGTGTTTTATTATAATTAATTTATGTCAGAAATTTCAAAGCAGATATTATCAGATCATAAAGTTTCGATAACAAACCCCAGGATTTTAGTTTTAGAAGCCCTACTTGATAGCAAAAATCCACTTACAATTGACGAACTTCAATCAAAGCTTTCAGGTAATGTAGCTAAATCTACCTTGTATAGAGTTTTGAATGATTTAAAGAAAATAAAAATTTTACATGAATTTACCTCGCCAGATAATTCAACTGTTGTTGAGCTTTTACTTGAAGACCACTCCCATCATCACCATTTATTTTGTAGCGACTGTGGTGAGATTATAGATGTGGAAATGAGCAGTGAGTTTGAAAATCTACTAGATAAAGAAATTAAAAAAATTGAGAAACAGTTTAATTTTGTAATCCAAGATCACAGAGTTGAAATGTTTGGTGTCTGCACAGATCAGTGTGCTAATTGCAAGTAGGTTAAAAGATTATTGCTATTAAGTTAGCGTTAAGAAGTAGGGACTGAATACCTTCAAAGGTGTGGAAAGCTTCTACGGGTGCTCGTAATGGTATCGTCATTACCTCATCTGTAATAGTATCTTTCACTGCAAGAGCAGTGTCTATATAATCTTTATCAATAATATTGCAAACAACACACATAATGTAAGTTTAATTATATATTAGTTTTTAACAATAAGAAGTTACCAAGGAGCATTACTGTTGGTGAAAATTTCTCCAAGGCTTAGTCATGGAATAATTAATGTTGGTGATTTACCAATTCCATTTGATATGGTCTTAAACGCAGCTGTCTTGGTGGTCGTTGTAACATTTGTTTTTCTGAAAATCTCATGGAAAGAGTCAATATTAACTTCACAAGAAACTTTGTTTTCAACAAAGCAGTCTTTACCGGGTAAGGTATTCGGATTTATAATTCTTCTTTTACTAACAGTCCCCGGCCTAGTAAACAATGAACCAGCTAAGACATCTATTACCCCTCTAGTTTTATGGATATTTTTATGGATTGCAGTGCCTGTGCTTGGTCTTGTTTTTGGAGACCTCTACGCAAAATTTAATCCTCTTGCACTTGTTGTGAATCGTGAGGGAGTTTCACAAAATGTGTACTTTGCCTCGTTTTTGTTTCTTTGCTTAACATGGTTTGAACTTGTATGGAATAAACCTGGAAATCCAAGACATATAGGTATTGTTTTCTTAGTTTTGCTTGTAGTGGTGTCAGTGGTCCAGAGGTTTTATAACAAAACCATCATTGAAGTAGACCCCTTGTTGTTACTACATCATCTGTATAGCAAAATGAGAATAACAAATAGCAAACCTGTATTTAGAACACTGCTAAATAACATTTCAAATCTTGCCCAACTAAAAGGTATGGAATACTTTATCTTGCTTATGATTGGCACAGTTACCTACGACGGTCTACGAGAAACTACTTTTTGGTTTGACTTATTTGGATCTCAAACATATGAAACTTCATTTTCAACAGTTGCTTTTTTGTTAATGAATCTTTTGATAATGGTGTTCTATAGATTTGCATGCTATTTTGCTATACGAGTAAGTGGTGAAGATTTAAACCTAAACGAGATTTCTCTTAAATTTGGACACACAATGCTTCCAATTGCTTTTGCATATCATGTGACACATTATTTGAGCTTACTTTTGTTTGAGTTTCAAACTGTTGTTTATAGATTGAACGATCCATTTGGTTTTGGATGGAATTTATTTAATGTGCAGGAACCCGAAGTAAATTATTTCTTAGAACCCATTGCTCTTTGGACAATTATGGTCATTGTTACACTTGCAGGTCATATGTTAAGTGTTGTTTTAGCACATGATTTATCAGTAAAATTATTTGGACATCAAAAAAGTGATAAGACTCAGTATGTATTTCTATTTATAACAGTAGCTTTAACACTTCAAGCATTGTTTGTGCTAAGCGTCGCTTAGATACCTACTTTAACTTATTTTCTATACTGGCTACTCTTTCAGCAATTGGAGGGTGTGAGTAGTAGTAAGAACTGTATAAAGAGTCTGGAGTTAAATTAGAAGCGTTATCTTTGCTCAACTTCAACAATCCAGAGATCATGTACTCTCCATTAGTGTATTGAAATGAAAAATCATCAGCTTCAAATTCTCGTTTTCTAGACAGTGCTGAAGTGAACGGTCTAGTAAAGAACGTATAAGAACCAGCAACTATATAAAATAGTAAAAACTTAGAATATATAGTTAAAGATTCTAAGCCGTGGTCAAGAAAGAAATTATCACTTTTAAGTACTTCACTTAATATATAGAAACCAATGAAACCAAATACTAACGAACTAATTAGTGTCTTCCTTATGTGTCCTAACTTATAGTGTCCTAATTCATGGCCAAGTATTGCCTCCATTTCGTCTGGGGTGATTGTTTTTAACAATGTGTCAAAAAACACGATTCTTTTGTTTTTTCCAAACCCAGTAAAAAAAGCATTTCCGTGAGTGCTTCGTAAACTTGCATTCATGACAAATAAACCTTTTGATTTAAAATCAACTTTTTTTAATAACTTTTCTATAGGTTTTTTAAATTCTTCATTATCAAGTGGTTCAAATTTGTTAAACAGGGGCATTATTAAAACTGGATATAGGAAGAAAATAACCGCTTGAAGGGTAAAGACAGCTCCAAATGCGTATATCCACCAGTTATCTCCTAAATTTACGACTATGTAAATTACAGTTGCATAAATAACTGATGAGATAGTTGCAGATATTAACAAACCCTTAAAAATGTCTGTGACAAATGTTTTTGTAGTTGTTTTATTGAAGCCGTGTCTTTCCTCTATAACAAATGTTGAGTATATAGATATTGGAAGTGAAATTACTTGCTCAACTACTAACAATAAAAGTCCTAATAAAACCGCTCCGAGAACATCTGACGAAGTTGTAGAGACCACTATCTCACTAAGAAAACTAAACAATCCCCCCAAAGTGAAAATTATTAATACTACAGCACCAAATAAAGCTGTAAAAATTTGAAATCTGATTCGATCAACATTGTATTCAATTGATTTCTTGTACTCTTCCGCCGTGACAACACTTACAAATCTTTCTGGAATAGTGTCTTTGTTATGCTCAATAGATTTAAGGTTTCTTAATTTTAAATATGTTTCTAACAAAAACTTAACTGCTATTAGAAACAGGAAGGCAGCAGTGAAGTTGGTGGAAGCTAAAAATTCTTGCATGTTCGGAACTATTGTACCTTAAGGTTTTTTATAAGTTATTTCCGGTTGGAAAATGACTTAAGCACTACGACAACAGCAGCTAAGAAGAAAGCTACCTTTAGAACAAATATGCTCACTAGAGCAGTCAAATATAAAAATAGTAATGAAATAATTATTCCTGGAATTCTTCCAATTTTTACCTCAACTGTCTGCATTATCTGCTTCCTCACTATCTTCTTGTATAAAATCTGTATACCCATCTATTACAGATTTACCCATAACTTTTATAGATACTTTTTTTCCATTCTCATCGCTTTCACTCCCTTCCGTTTCAATATCAACGATCTGCTTGCCGAACATACTGATTTTGATTGAAGCATCTTTAGAATCTGAATCATTTTTTTTCACATCGATATCAATTAAGCCACCTGCCAAAGAGATTCGAGGTCTTTTGGGTCTTCCTCTATTTTCATTTTGAGGTATCGCTCTAAATTCATCTTCAAGTTCGTCCCAATCCCAAACTGGTGTCCCACTAATTGTCTGAAATGGTTCAGGTAGCCGACCTCTGCTCTTCCATACTTTTAATTTTTCGTACGGTATTTCCAGAAGTTCTGATAATTCTTTTAAACCTACTAAATTCATTTTTTCCTTTTATGTGACTATTAGTAACATTATATAATATATGTATTTTTATGCAACTATTAGTAACATTTAAACTTATTTTCCAAACCTTCTCTCTCTTTGTGAATATTCTCTAAGGCAACGAAGAAAGTCAATTTTTCTAAATTCAGGCCAATACACATCTTGAAAAATCACCTCAGAGTAAGCACTTTGCCACAATAAAAAACCGGACAACCTTGACTCTCCGCTAGTTCTAATAATTAAGTCAATATCTGGTGTTTCAGGAGAGTATAAATGTTTTCGTAATTGCTCATCTGTTACGTTCTCAATTAATTCATCAAAATCATTGTGA
>Ga0181601_10004395_pt1 | contig 11822 bp, 6 predicted proteins | sample 041ome_8_FD_133020 | JGI IMG/M metagenome (GOLD analysis project Ga0181601, IMG submission 133020) | Coastal salt marsh microbial communities from the Groves Creek Marsh, Skidaway Island, Georgia - 041407BS metaG (megahit assembly) | ecosystem: Environmental > Aquatic > Marine > Intertidal zone...
AGTAGTTTTTCGCTCGACACCGTCGCGACGATGGCGACTGCGAGCGCGACAGCAGCGACCGCAAGCGCGAACACACGTCGTCCGCCAACCGTTCGCCAACGGCGGTTGTTCGTCTCATTCGTGCCACCGGTCGTTGACGACCGCGCGCTCCCGATCGAGCCGTACCGCGTCATTGTCGCCGCGTCGCGCGGCGTCACACCGCGTCGTTCGTCGCGTCGCGCTCTCGAGCGCGTCGGTCGAGTTACGCTCGCGTCGAGTTACGCTCGGCGTCAAATTGTCGAAATATCCTATCCACGTCTACGCGCGTGATTCAGTCAAAGTGTCGAAATATCTCGTCCAGGTACGTATTCAAGGTTTTTAAACGCTAGGTATGCGTTTAAGAAACGTAGTGTGCAGACGTGTGCAGATCGACGATGCCGTAACACCAGCACTGTGGCACCGATTGGTCGGCCGAGTCCACCGTCGGCGAGCGATCGCAGGGCGTTGTTTCGGGCGTCGTTCGCGTCTCGATCGATTTTGTAGACGGCAGTCGGGAACGCATCTCTATCGTGTGTAAAATAGACTCGAGCGTCTGGTGAAATGGAGCTACTGCGCGGTTGCATTGAAACGCAAAGGGCTGGTTCGTCGGTGCGTCGACGCTACTCGCGGTGACGCGACGTCCGTGACGACGTCTGAGACGTCGTGCGTCGCGGGGGAGCGCGCTCAGTCGGTGGCGTCATCGGCGGCGTCGCGAGCGGCGGCTCGCATGGATTTGATGCGCTCGGCGTCCTGGGCGTTTTGGCGGGCGAATTCGAGCTCGCGCTCCCCCTTGGCGCCCGGTTCGTACTTTAAGAGCTGCTTCGAACGCTTTCGGGTAACCTTTTTTCTCGGCTCGATGAGCTCGCGGCGCTCGTAAGACTTGAGGCGGTCGCGGAGGAGAGATTCTCCGTAGGATTTGAGAGAGCGGAGCGAGCCGCCGTCGAGCTCGTCGGCGAATCGAACCGGGGCGAGGTCCGCCTCGTGGCGGTGTTTGCCCAAACGCGCCGGTTGCGCCGCGCGACGTTCGGCGCGAACGGCGTTGCGACGGGCGAGGCGAGCCTGGCGCTCTTCCTCTTCGAGATCAATCTCCTGGTTGAGCGCCTTGAGGTTGCTCAAGTCTCGGCGAAGCTGCTTCGCCTTGCGGTTCTCCTCTTCGAGCGCCTCCGCCTCGGCGCGTCGCTTCATCTTGTTCCGCTTCGTCTTGCTAAACTTATCCGCTACTACTTTCTTCTTTGCTCTCTCACCGTCGGCGCGGCCGTGCGCGTCGTCACCCGATTCGTCGTCGTCGGACGATTCGTCGTCGCCAAATCCGCTTTCAAAGAACAGCTCGTTCACCAAATTTTGCTCCGCCACAGCGTTGGACACGGGCACGGTGACCGGATCGAGGTATCTCTTCTGCTTCTCTTTAAACTCCTTCGCCAAAGCCACCGCGACGACGTCCTCTCGCGCATCCTTTGGCGGATTAAACGACGTTCCCGGATGCGACACCTCCACCGCCTTGGCGCTCGTCGTCGCCGACGTCAACTTTCTCGCCTCCTTATTCACCCCTCTCGACTTGGGCGTCTTCACCGACCACACATCGTACGCCGCGCGCATCGCCGCCGTCGTCCCTTTCGTCACCGCCTTCCCGACCGACGCCACGGCGCGTTTCACAATTTTCCCGCGCGTCGCCTCTATCGCTCCGCCTCTTCGCGTCGCCTCGTTCGCCCTCGACGGCGGCGGGTTCGCCTTCCCAGCCCGCACGGGCACCGGCGTCGGGTACTCCCGCGTCGCAGGTTCTTTTTCGCACGCCGCGTCAATCTTCAGCGCCCGCGCTCGCGCCCGCGCGCGCTTCGACCCACCGCTCCCGCTCCCACCGAGCGCTCCAGCCGCCGCCGCCTTGTCCACGTAAAACAACGCGTCGTTCGACAGCGTCGACGCCGTCTCCGCCGCCGTCGGTCCCGCTCGCGCGGTGCGCGCGACGTCATCGTCCAGCGCGCGCCACGCCGCCTTGGAGTTTTTGCGTCGCGGCATCGCGCGGCGCCGTCGTCGTCGTCGTGTGTCGCAAAGGCGCGTCCGTGGCGCCGGTTCTGCTCTTTTTCATCGATCGAGTTTCCACGATCGATGCGTTTAGAGGTTCATCTTTTAGAGATGAAACTAAAAGTACACGCATCGCGGAACATTGATCGACGACGCGCGCCGCTCGCGTGCGAAGCGCGCGCCGACGACGACGACAGTCGCCCGCGCGATGGGTGGTCGGACCCGTCACCGCGCGTTATCGGCGATGGCGCGCGCGGCCGCGGTTCGGGACACGGTGTACGCGCTGGCGACGGCGCCGGGACGCGCGGGGGTGGCTGTCGTGCGGGTGAGTGGACCGAGAGCGTTGGACGCGTTGCAACTGTGTGAGACGCCGCGGACGGTGACGATGACGATGCCGCCGCGACCGGGCGTGACGGCGACGATGGACGCGTTGGATACGAATCGTCGGGCGTCTGGGCACGCGTCGTCGTCGTCGTCGTCGTCGTCGTCGCGCGTCGATGGACGCGCGGCGCACGAAGAACGAAGGCTTCGGTTGGTTGAGTTTAGAAGGCCGAGCGCGGACGCGTCGTCCAAAGCGGAACCACCGATCGATACGGGATTCGTCGTGTCGTTCGACGCCCCGAGATCGTACACGGGCGAAAACGTCGTCGAGTTTCAGTTTCACGGATCACCGGCGGTGCAGAGGGCGATGTTGGACGCGTTGGGTGGATTGGACGGGTTTCGGGCGGCGGAACCTGGTGAGTTTTCGCGACGCGCGTTTAGAAACGGGAAGATGGATCTCACCCAAGCGGAGGGGTTGGCGGATCTGTTGGACGCCGAGACGGAGTCTCAGAGGAAACAGGCGATGATGCTGTCGAGAAACGCGGCGCAGAGGGAGATGTACGAGGGATGGAGAAGGGAATTGATGACGTGCGCGGCGCACTGCGAGGCGGCGCTCGATTTCGGCGAAGAGGAAGACATCGCGAGCGATGCGGTCGAGACGGACGCGCGCGCGCGCGTGCAGACACTGCGAGACACGTTGCAAAAGTATCTTGACGCCCCGGCGAGGGGCGAGCTCATTCGTAGAGGCGTGCGCGTCGCCTTGGTGGGCGCGCCTAACGTCGGGAAGAGTTCGTTGCTCAACGCCCTCGCGGGGAGAGACGCCGCCATCGTTTCACCGCACGCGGGCACGACGAGAGACGTTCTCGAGGTTTCACTCGAGCTTGGCGGGTACAAAGTGGTCCTGAGCGACACGGCTGGGATCCGAGAGACGGTGGATGACGTGGAAAAAATCGGCATCGCGCGCGCGTTGGAACGCGTCGAAGACGCAGACGTCGTGGTCGTTTTATCCGACGCATCCAGCGCCACAAGCAGCCTCGGCGACGCCGTCAACTTGAAAAACAAGACAATCTTATCCGTCTGGAACAAGATCGACGCCATCGACGCCGCCCGCCGTCGCGTCCTCACGGAGATTGACAATGAAACAGTCGCCGACGGCTACGACGAAACAGCCGCCATCAGCTGTCGCACCGGCGCCGGCTTGGACGAATTCATCAACTCCCTCACGCGAATCGTTCGCACCAAGTGCGCCGACGGCGACATCAGCACCTCAGAAGACCCCGCGTCTTCACACCACACTCCATCTCTCGCCATCACCCGCAGTCGCCATCGAACAAACCTCACCCGATGCGTCGATTCGCTCGACGCCGCGCTCGCCCTCGATCCCCGCTCCGCCGGATTGGAGCTCTTCGCCGAGCGTCTCAAATCCGCCGCCGTCGCCCTCGGCCGCGTCACCGGCGTCTACGACGTCGAAGACGTCCTCGACGTCGTCTTTAAAGATTTCTGCATAGGCAAATGACCGCTCGAATAGATTTAGTCGTGTAACGAACCGCCATTCGGTCGTTCCGTCCGTCCGTCCGTCTTTGACTCCTCTCTCTGCGCCTGAAGACGGATTGATGATGATTCGATGACCATCGCGCGTCTATGCTTCGTCACACCTCGGCTCGAACACGCGGGGAGACGAAATGGTGCGTCGGTTTCGATGAGACGCGCGAAGAAGACGCGACGGGCGCGACCGGGGACGTCTCGCTCCCGATGCGACGACGACGACGACGCGACGCGACGCGACGCGACTTGTTTTTGTTCACGATGGATCTGGTGACGATCGAAGGGAAAACGAGACTGACGAGGCTTTGTGGCGTCCGCGTGACGCGCGCGCGCGAGAGAGTAGGGGTTCGGTGACGCGAAAGAGGACGTGACGGATGCGGAAGGGGCGCTGTTCCCGATATTCATCGTGTCGATGTTGGGAACGTTTCTCGTTCCGGCGACGATCGCGCGAGTGGTATCCGCGGCGAGGGAAGGCAGACGGGTGGATGTGAGCGGGGAGAAATCTGGGAAGGGTGACGGTGCGCGGAAACAAATCGGTGGTGGCGCGGTGATCTCGGAGATTGCGGATTCGGATAGCGAGTGGGGCCGGGCGGCGGCGGAATCGATGAAGAAGAGACGGGTGACGGCGGGAAAGCGCTTGGGCGGGCTCTTCAGAGGGAAAAACTTGTTGTACACGCTCGGTTGGATCGTCCTCATCGGACTTTCGGTGTACATCACGAGCACGCCGTACGAGGAGAAGAGGTTTGATCCGTACGATATTCTCGGTTTGCAGATTGGGGCGACGACTCGGGAGATTAAGAGCGCGTACAGAAAGTTGTCGTTGCAGTATCACCCGGATAAAAACCCGGATCCGTCTGCGGCGGTGTACTTTGCAGAGTCCATCGCTCCGGCGTACAAGACGCTCACGGATGACGCCGCGCGTGAAAACTACGAAAAGTACGGCCATCCGGACGGGAAGCAGAGCACCAAGCTCGGCATTGCGCTTCCGGAGATGCTCTTCGGTAAGGGTGGCATGGCGCCGGTGATGTTGATACTTCTCGTGGTGGGTGGTATTTTGCTTCCGCTCGTCATCGCCATGCTGTCTATTCGTCGCATGAATAAGTTCGGCGGTAACAACGTCCTCAAGCAGACGCAGTACAACTTTGCCTCGATGATGAAGCCCGTGATGGCGCTCTCGCGCATTCCCGAGACGCTCTCCGTGGCGCACGAATTCATCCAAATGCCCTTTTCCCCGGGACAAGACGCCGTGGTGAGTGGATTGTTGAAGGAAATGAAGACTGAGTACGACTCAAAGGACCAAAAGCTCACGAAACGCTTTCCAGCGATCATCAAGGCGCACATGTTCATCCTCGCGCAGTTGTCTCGCAAGGTGAACTCGCTGCCACCGACATCGGCGGCGGATGCGAAGGCGATCGCCGTAATGATCCCTCGTTTCATCAGTGAGTTGCTCAAGATTGCTTCCATGCCGGTCAATCGCGCCGGTCAGTCTCACGCGCGTCCTCAAATTAGTATTATGGAATTCTCGCAGTGCTTCACGCAAGCCGTGCCGCTCTCCACGCGCAAGCAAGGCGACGGTTACGCGAGTCTCTTACAACTTCCGCACTTCACGAGCGAAAACCTTTCGCGAGTGACGAAGAAGTGCAAGACGCTCGTTGATTTGATGGCCATGGCGGAGGAGGACCGCAAGGGTCTGTTGACGGGCTCTGGTTTTTCTGACGCAGCGGTCAAGGATATCGAACGTCACCTCAAGTTGATCCCGAGAGTGACCACGTTCGAGGCGAAGATTGAAGTCGAGGGAGAGGATGAAATTCTCGAGGGTGATGTCATCACAGCTTACGCCAAGGTTAAGATTGGGAGAAGTGGCGGATCCTTGGGAGGCGCTGTGCCGCCGCTGCCGTTTTGCAACGCGGAACGCAAGGAGGGATGGAGAATTTTCGTGCAAGATCAGTCCACGAACACGATGCTCGTGAGCCAGAGACTGGACGACAAAACTTTGAGAGAAGCCGAGTCTGGTGAAGACGCCACGGAAGTCTCGATGCAGTTCCTTGGCCCGCCGAGCGGCGTGTACAACTTGAGCATTTCCATCATGAGCGATTTCTGGATCGGCGTCGACGAGAAGATTTCTAAAAAGCTCAAGATTTCGAAGAGAACGGCCACTACGTTGTCCTCGCGCGAGGCCAAGGCGGCCGAGGCGGCCGCAAACGCGGTCAAGGAGGAAGCGAGCGAAGATGAAGATGACATGAGCGATTCTGAGGATGACGACTACCCGAGCGATGACGATTATCCATCCGACGAAACGGGCACGTCCGAGTCTGACGACGAAGCTCGAGTGCGCATCCAACGCACCGGTCCACCGCCGCAGCCGCCCAAAAAATCGACGCAAAGACCACCGGAGAATGGAAATAACGCCGAGGTGAAGCAGGAGGAAAAGGCTGCGCCGGAAGCGCAAAAGCCCGTAGAGGAGGTGAAACCGACGCCGGCGGCGGCGGAAAGTTTAGACTGAGTACACACAAATGAATTCTATTTCACACTTAATCAATTCTAACTGTACGACGCGCTGTGATACCACCTCCCCACCCCGCTCCTCCCACTCATCGGAGACCAAACGCCGACGACGTCGCCAGCGACAGGCTTAGCACCATCTCCATCGAAAAGCCTATTTGGATCCCAAAGCAACGCACCGTCGCTCGACTGGAGCAGTTTGAGCCTAGACAACTGACGTCTCTCGCACTCACTCTTTACCGCGTCCCAGTAGTCTTTGTTCATCCCGAGCGTACCCATGCGCTTGACGGAAGACCGACCCTTTTTCGTCTTCATCGCGCTCTTCCCACCCGTCGCGTTCGGAGACAAGTTTCCGAGCACGACGACAGCGACGCCGTGACAACACGCGTAATCCATCGCAAGTTTAAGGTCGTTATCGCTCGTCACGACGACTGCGACGCGCGAACGACCGCGAATGATGGATTCCACCGTCTCGTCTCTCGCGTACGTCCTCTTTGGCAACGCCTCCCTCACCTCCCTCGCCCTCTCCGCCCACATCTCCGCCATCTTCACCGCGCGCGCCTCCTCCTCTTCGCTCACCCCATCCTTCACCCGTCGCCGCTTCGTCGTGAACACCACGTCGCCCTCGCCCTCACCCCCGGCCTCCCGTCTCGCCCACTCCATCAACGCCTCGGCCAACGCGACGTCCGCGTCGTCCTCCTCGTCCCCGCACACCCGAACGTCCACCCCACCCACGCCGTCGAACGACGTCCGACCGAGCGTCGTCCCGTTTCCGAACGCCGCGACGTCTCCATCGACGCGTCCGAACGCCGACGCCGCGCGCACCACCCGCGCGAGCGTCGTCGCCTCGTCCCCGAGCCTCGCTCGAAGGTTGTCCGCGTCCCAAAAGACACGCACTCGAACGTCGTCGCCGCCGGCGCGCACCGCCGTCGTCACCGCGCGGGTCTTCGCGTCGCCTCGCGCGTTCGCGCCGCGCGTCCATCGCGTCGCCGTCGCCGTCGCCGTCGCCGTCGCCATCGGTGCGACGCGCGAGCGACTGAGCCCTCTCTCGAGGATGAGTGTCGCGGCGTTTCGCATCATTTCATACTGTTTACACATATATCGCACAGAGCTACCCCGAGGACCCCCACGTACCATTTATGGAGTCACGACTCGTCGCGCACCCCGTGTGGGATATTAAACGCCACCAGATTCACGACGTGTAAAATAAATTCGACGCTCCGTTCGCGACGACACCGCGACGCGCGGTCCGAGCGTCCGCCTTTTACGACGCAACGAAAGAGGTACGCGGAACGAGCGACGACGCGGAACGAGCGACGACGCGGAACGACGACGACGCGAGGGCGTTTCGTCCGGACGTTTCGGGATTTCGGATCGGACGCGTCGTGGTGACGCCGACGCGCCAGTCATCTCTGGGAACCGTCCCGGACGGATCGCGCGGGCGCGGGAGAGGGCTTGCCCCGCGACGCGATCGCGCGCGTGCGGAGGGCGGTCGATGGCGTGAAACGATGCGGAGACGACGCGATGTGGTGGTTGGGAATGTCGTTCGCGTGGAATCGGCGTCGGTCGAGGCGGAGCGGACGCGCGTCGGGGATGGTGGACGACGCACGTCGTGGATGATGCGCGTGGTGGTGAAAGCCCTAGGGCTTGGTGAGAGGGTCCGGTTTCGCGCGCGGAGAAACCGTTCGACGTCGATGAGGATGAGGATTCGCGGTGTCGTTGATACGAGGGAGCGAACGAATGACTGACGAGAGTGTTGTTTACCCGCACGCAGCAGCCAAGATGCCGCCTAAGTTCGACCCGAACGCCGTTCTCGAGATTTTCATGCGCGCCACCGGCGGTGAAGTCGGCGCGGCGTCTTCTCTCGCGCCGAAGATCGGTCCGCTCGGTTTGTCCCCGAAGAAGGTTGGTGAAGACATCGCCAAGGAAACGGTTAAGGACTGGAAGGGCTTGCGCGTTACGGTGAAGCTCACCGTCCAAAACCGCCAAGCGAAGGTTTCCGTCGTCCCGACGGCCTCCGCCCTAGTCATCAAGGCGCTCAAGGAGCCGTTCCAAGACCGCAAGAAGGTCAAGGGCATCACGCACACCGGTAACTGCTCTTTGGATGACATTATCGAGGTTGCGCGCACCATGCGCAACAAGTCTTGCGCCAAGACTCTCGCTGGTACCGTTAAGGAAATTCTCGGTACGGCCAAGTCTGTCGGCTGCACCGTGGAGGGTGAAGATCCGTCGGACGTGCAAGAAAGCATTGACGCGGGTGACATCGAAATCCCGGAAAAGTAGACATCCATATGGCGTTTAGGCGTTCCTCGCCGGCGGAGCGGGGCGTAGTACTAGGTGTTTTAAATCGTAAGAAGACCACCTGAACAAACTCACGCGACATTTTCACATTTTCCCAACTCGTTCGTCTCCAAATTTTCTCGTGTTAGGTGGTTCGCTGCATCAAATTTGGTTGATGTTCTATTGCATGCACTAATATGTACAAGGCGCGGTTGGATTTGTGCGAAAACGCACGTCGTGATGTTGAACGCGTATTATGAGTCGGTTTGCGAGCAGGAAGTCTATTTGTCGACGAGATCAGCGTCTCTCATCTCGGCTTCGGCGGAACCGTTGGCTCCATTCTTGCCATTCGCAGAGGCGCCGTTGGCACCGCCATTCTTGCCATTCGCAGAGGCGCCGTTGGCACCGCCATTCTTGCCATTCGCAGAGGCGCCATTGGCACCGCCATTCTTGCCATTCGCAGAGGCGCCGTTGGCACCGCCATTCTTCGCGCCATTTGTACGAGCCTTGCGAGACGAAGAATCAGACTCCGGAATGATGGAGGCGAGGTTTCGCTGCTGCGTCTCGAGTTGCTGCTGCTGGGCGAGAAGTCGAGACTCCATCTCAGCCATCTCTTCGATAACGGCATTCATTTCATTTTGAATAGCTTCCATGCGCAATCTAATCGCTTCTGGGTCATCATCTTGGGTTTCTTTCTTCTTGGGTCGCATCTTTGTTTCAGTCGGTTGCTCGAGCTTCTCTGGCTTGGATTCAACCGCCGCCTTGGCGGCGGTCGTCTCCTCTTCTTTCGGCGCCTTTTGCTCGTTTGTGTTTCTATTAACACCGAGCATGCGAAGAATAGAGCTGACGCCTTCATCGACGCGCTTCCGAGTCACCGTAGCAGCCTCACCCGCGCGCTTTTGAATATTAGCCCCGAAACGGACGGGTTTCTTTTCGCTCGACGAGAGGTCGCTGATGAGACCGTCGTACTCCTCGGACGTCTGCACGCCAGAGTTGTTCGCCGCCTTTTTGAGTTCAGTCGCCGCGGTCACCATGGTCGTCCTGGCTTCGACTTCCTTGAAACTCATGGAGCGCACCAAGCCTTGAAGACCGACGCGCATCTTTTCGAGCGTCTTTTCCTCCTCGGCGATGTCGCGCGCGTCGGCGCCGTCATCCTTGAGACGTTGAATAGAGGTCGACTGCTTTGCAATGTTGGCTTGCTGTCGCTCGATTCGTTTCTCCAAAGAGAACATATCTGACAGCATGCCCGCAGTCTCCGCCATCCAGTTATCGCTCGCGTTGTCTCTCACCTCAACCTCGAGCTCGGTTGGATCGACTTCAAAAAATCTGTGCTTGAGAGCCTCCTCCGCGCTCAGTCTCTCTCGCGCCTCTTCGGCATCCTCAGCCTCGTACGGTCTGGGGCGCAACAACTCGGCAGCCAACTCCCATCCGGCGCCATCGCCCGCGTCCAAGACGGCTGTCTTTGATCGACTGAGTTGACCCTTGTTGGCGTCTCTCCACCGGTACAAGTTGTACTTGTACTTTTTCAAGCCTCGGTTGAAGCCTTGCAACCCGCTGTTCGTACGCAGACTCGGCATGGCGAGCTGCATCAACACGATGCCCGCGCTATACATATCAAAACGATCCGGGCGATGCGCCAACCACGCGGAAGTACCGGCGGCGAGGGCAATCGGACCAAACATCTTTTTCAAATCCGGGGCGTCATCCGTCGGAATTAAAAACTCCTCCGGAGGCGCGTACTTTGGATCCATGATGGTTTCATCGGGCGTAAAGTTTGTGCCGGTTCGAAAGCACGCGCACGCGCCGAGATCAATCACCTTGAATTCCGGTTCGGGCTCGCGCGCCAAGACGAGGTTGTGCGGCTTGACGTCTCGATGCACCAAACCGGCGCGGTGAATCGCCTGCAAGCTCTTCAAGAGCTGCGCGATGGCCTTTTGCGTAATCTCCAGCTCGACCGCGGCGTTCCCACGAATCACGTCCTTCTTGTTCAACAACGCCTTGGCCAGTCCTGTGGGGTAATCCGGCTGCGCCAAGTACTGCGCCAGCGTGCGATCACCCTGATACTTCCAAACCAACCACAGCCCTTCCTTGGACAAGATGTCGCTCGTGCTCGACGCCAACCAGTCGTCCCTCGTCACCCTAAACGACCCCGCGTACTCGGCGCACGCCCCTTTCGCGTCCCTCGTCACCCGATCGTTCATCCACGACTCGATCTCTTGCAACTCCGCCGCGCCCTCGACCGTGAGCTTCGGTCTCTTCATCACCACGGCGTCTCCCTCGCGCAACCCGCGCGCGTTCGTCGTCTTCACCCGCCCCTCGTACACGACCCCGAACGACCCTTCCCCGATCTGTCGCTCCATCTCGAAATCATCCCGCGAAAACTTTTGCCCGCGCGCGACCGCTTCCCTTCCCCGCCCGCGCCGCGGGCCTCGCCCGGGGGCCACCGCCGCTCGCCGCGCGGACGACGCCGAGGCCTCGCCCGAACCGTTCGAGCGTCCGCGATTCCTTCGCCCCGCGCTCGCCGCCGCCGTCGTCGCCGTCGCCGCGCGCATCGCCGCGCGCTCCATCCCACGCGTCGTCGTCGTCGTCGTCAGGCGTCGTCCGTCGTCGTCGTCGCGACCCCGAGCGACACCCTCTGGCGTCGTCGTCCTTCGCGTCGTCCGTCCTTGGCGCGCCGCGCTGGCGTTCGACACCCGGGTGTGCGCGCTCGACGATTCGAAATCGAAATCCGATGTGTTCGGACGGAATCGAACGGAATCGACGCGCGGAACCCGACCGAGGCCGAAGCCGAAGAAAGAAAACCGACGTCCTCCCCACGCCGTCTCTTCTCTCGTTCTCTCTCTTCGCGAGCGACGGCGCGTCGGCGCGACGGAACCGTCGCATCGCACATCGCACATCGCACAACGCACATGTCGCGTACACGTGTATAAACACAGATTTATGTATGGGTAAACAGTAATACTTTAACACACAATCGCAAAAATCCAATCTCATCCATCCCGCGACTGCGCGCGACCGCACGTTCGGCTTGGGAGACGTGTGTGTTATGTGTAAACAGTGATGATTTGGGTCTCCCGAGATCATCCATCGGATCGATCGCGTCGAACGAACGGGTCGAACGGGTCGAGTCGGATCGG
>Ga0181601_10004401_pt1 | contig 11818 bp, 4 predicted proteins | sample 041ome_8_FD_133020 | JGI IMG/M metagenome (GOLD analysis project Ga0181601, IMG submission 133020) | Coastal salt marsh microbial communities from the Groves Creek Marsh, Skidaway Island, Georgia - 041407BS metaG (megahit assembly) | ecosystem: Environmental > Aquatic > Marine > Intertidal zone...
GCCGGCGGCAAGCTGTTTGAGGCCTCTTTTGGGCTGGACTATGAGATCGGCTTGTTTGTCACCGCCGGCGTCGTGGTGACCTATACATTGTTCGGTGGCTTTCTCGCGGTCAGCATCACCGACTTTGTGCAGGGCTGTATTATGTTCGTCGCACTGGTACTGGTACCCAGCGTCGCTTTGATTGACCTGGGAGGCTATAGCTCCATGACTGCCACCCTGACCTCAATTAATCCTGACCTGCTCAGTTGGTTCAAAGGCATCTCCGCACTGGGTCTGATATCCAGCCTGTCATGGGGCCTCGGCTACTTCGGTCAACCACATATCATCGTTCGATTTATGGCCATCAGAAATCTGAGCGATATCAGAACAGCACGCTACATCGGAATGAGCTGGATGTTGATCACAATTCTCGGGGCAGTGGCGACAGGACTTGTTGGCTTAGCCTATGTTACCGCGAAGGGCTGCCGTCTTGACGATGCCGAGACCATCTTCATCTACCTGTCCCAGGTTCTGTTTCACCCTCTGATTACTGGCTTCCTGCTCGCTGCGATTCTGGCTGCAATCATGAGCACCATCTCATCCCAGCTGCTGGTATCGTCTAGCTCTCTGACCGAAGACTTCTACAAGGCTTTCATTCGCAGGTCGGCAAGCCAGCGTGAACTGGTGATGACCGGGCGCTTGTCCGTACTTGGAGTCTCTCTAGTCGCAATCGCAATGGCCTTTGATCGCTCCAGCTCAATTCTCTCACTGGTTAGCAACGCCTGGGCCGGCTTTGGTGCTGCGTTTGGGCCTATTATTCTCTTGAGCTTGTACTGGAGCCGAATGACCCGTGACGGCGCCCTTGCAGGCATGATTACTGGCGCTATTACTGTTCTGATCTGGATTCATGCACCGCTGCAAATTAACGGCATGGCACTGAATCAGGTTCTCTATGAGATAGTGCCAGGATTTGTGCTCGCCTTCATCTCCGCCATCTTGGTGAGTCTATTGACGGCGAGTCCGCCATCCAGTATTCGAGACCGTTTTTATAGCGTCAGTTCACTGATTAAAGGACAGACTTAAGCTTGCCGCAGAGCACGCACTACTTTTTTGCTCGCCAAAGGTTCAGCCTGGCACCTACTAGGCCCCGTGGACCGCGCTGTCCTGCCTAGAGTGTTAGCAGGCGCAGGCGATTGGCGTTCAACACGACAGTCACGGACGAGGCTGCCATGGCCATAGAGGCAAATATCGGGTTTATCAGAAGATGATACAGCGGGTATAGCGCGCCAGCGGCGACCGGAATGAGCAATAAATTGTAGGCAAAGGCACCCACCAGATTCTGATAGATATTACGCAGAGTGAGCCGCGATAGTCTAATGGCACGTCCAACTCCCATCATGCTATTTCTTAGCAGGGCGACATCCGCACTTTGAATCGCCACATCTGCACCCCGACCCATCGCGAACCCGACATGGGCTATACTCAGAGCCAGCGCATCATTTATGCCGTCACCCACCATACCAACCTTCTCACCCTGCGCCTGTAAACGCTGAATATGAGCCAGTTTGGCATCTGGTGAGACGCCTGCGACAAATTCATCCAGGCCCAACTGCGCAGCAACCAGGCTAGCCGTTGAGCTATTGTCACCTGTCAACATGACGACTCTCAGGCCCAGCGCTTGCAGCTCCTCAACCGCTTCCATCGAGTCTGACTTCAGGCTGTCGAAGAGGGTGAAATAACCCAGCACTCGGTCATCTCGACCAACATAAATTACTGTTTCGGCAAAATCCATCTGCTTAAGCCCAAGAGTCATACCTTGTGATTGCATAAAGCTGTAGTTACCCATTGCAACGGCGACTCCATCGATCAAGCCTTGCACACCACCACCGGGCAGGATAGAAAAGTTGGTTACTGCTCGCGACTCAACCTGCTGTGCCTCGCAATAGTTAACGATCGCTTGCGCCAACGGATGCTCGGACAAGCGCTCGAGACTGAAGGCGATACTCATCAAAGGCTGGCCTTTGCTAAAATTTACCATGCTCGTGACCTGCGGTTCGCCGTTTGTCAGGGTGCCAGTTTTATCGACGACTATCGTTGTCAGTTTGCTCGCCGCCTGCAGGGCATCGCTGTTCCTGAACAGGAGCCCGGCACTGGCTGCACGACCAATACCAACCATGATCGACATGGGAATCGCTAAACCTAGCGCACAAGGACAGGCAATAATCAGCACCGACATGCTGGTCACCAAGGCGTAGGACAGGCTAGGTTCAGGCCCAAAAAAACCCCAGACAAAACCCGTCATTACCGCTAGCAACAAGACAACAGGCACAAATACTGCAGCAATCTGGTCTGTAATTCGCCCTATGGCCGGTTTCGAATTCTGCGCCTGCCGCACCAGCCGCACAATATTGGCCAGCACTGTATCACCGCCTAACTGCTCCGCACGCATCACCAACATCCCGTACTGATTCAGCGTTCCAGCGATGACCCGACTACCCTCCTGTTTATCAACCGGGACTGACTCGCCTGACAACATGGACTCATTCACAGAGCTGGCCCCAGCTATAACTAATCCGTCTACAGGTATTGTCTCACCCGGTTTGATTCGCAGCAGGTCATTGACTTCGAGACTCGCCACCGGCACTCGCTGGTCGATACCTGACTCAATTCGAATGGTGAACTTCGGCTGCAGATCCAACAGCTTTCTGACGGCCAGTGACGTCTTGCCCTTGGCATGACTCTCCAGCGCCTTACCCAGACCAATGAAACCGAGAATGAACAATGCGGCTTCAAAATAAAGATGCCGCGACGCCGCAGGAACGAGGTTAGGCAGAAGAATGATCAGCATAGAATAGATCCAGGCCGTACCCGTTCCCAGCGCAATCAAGGTGTCCATTGTGGTACTCAAATGACGCGCCGCATTGAACGCCGCCTGGAAGAACTGGCGACCGGAGAAGGCCATCACCAAAGCCACAAGACCCCCAGTCAACAGCCAGAAAGGCTGGTCTTGCAAGGATGGTAAAACGTCAAGCCACATACCCAGCATCAGGATGCTGCCGGCCACCAACGCCACTGCTGACTGAATTCGAGCGCGACGTAATTGAACCGCAAGCTGCGCTTCTTTGGCTTCCAGACTCTCATCAACGCCCTCGGTGGCGTTATAGCCAACCGCTTGGACAGCGGCAATCAATTGCGCCGATGAGGCGCTGGTGACGACAGTTGCCGTTTCTTCGGCGAAATTGACCACCGCATCACGAGTACCAGTGGTCTTCAACAGCGCCTTCTCAACAGTGGCAACACAACTGGCACAGGACATCCCTCGGATCTGTAGATGAACAACCTGTTCATTGGTAGTTGATTTACTGATCGTTGGGTTACTGATCGTTGGGTTACTGATCGTTGGGTTATTGGTCGTTGGGTTATTGGTCGTTGGGTTATTGGTCGCTGGATTATCGAAGGATCCGGTCGTGAAGGACTCGGCTATTTCTTCTGCCGGGCTATGCTTGTCTCCGGAATCAACCAAGTAACCGCTGGCTTCAATAGCATTGATTAGCGATTGCAGATCGAATAAGCCGCGAACCTCTATCAGGCCGGCCTGCAGATCCACCTGAACATCCTCGACACCATCAACAACGGTCGCCGCTGATTTGACTTTGGCAACACACTTCTGACAGTTCATGCCACTAACGGGTATGCTGACTGACCCCTTGATCGAAAGGTCAGCCAACTGATAACCGGCATCACCAATGGCCTCTCGCAGGCGGTCAGGTGCCACCCACTTCAACAACGTCAAACGAGCCTCATGTTGTTCATGATCGACTGTCAGCGGCATATCACCAACAACGCCGCTCAAGGCAGCAGCCACTCTGACAGCACAGTGCTGACAAGTCATACCCAAGATGCCAATTTTCAGGACTGTATCCATAAGTGTCACGTTTGCTCGGCAAGGTCACAAAAATCGGTCTATCATACCGTTAAATTGACTATTTTCATTGACCTTCGCGTCACTTCGCGTAAGGTCGCCTTATCGAAAACTTGGACTTCTTCGTTTGTTTCCGTCTCGAACTCTGGCACGTCTGATTCTGCCCTGTCTGGTGCTCTTCAGTCAGGTTAATGCCTATGGGATTCATCCATGTCACAATGCGGGCGATAGCACTGAAGCGAGGGGCGTTCCTTCAAGCAGTCATTCAGCTGATCACTCGGTCAATCATTCGATCAATCACTACATGAATGACTCAAGCCTGCACGCTTCCAGTCACGCTTCCAGTCACGCTTCCAGTCACTCGAGCAGTCACTGGAGCAATGCTCTCCAGGATACTGCAACGGTGCAGCAGGGCACAGTTTTAGCCCAGGACACCTGTTGTGGCTCCGATCTCGATCAATCAGGATGTCTGTCGAGTTGTGTTCTAAGTCCCTCGCTGACGACTAACATTCGGGTTGCAGCATTCAGCCCTGCGACCCTTATCATCGCCTCGCGTTCGGTCGATGAGCCAATTGTCCGTCCACCCAACAAGCCTTTTCGACCACCCTTCCACAGTTGATACAGGATAGCTGCGCCCGAAAAATGCAGGGCACAGACTTCTAGCGCTGACCGCATGATATTTGGCGGTCGGTTTTTTGAGCCTGACCCAGTCTCAATCTATCAACATTCATTGGAGGGGCCTGAAAATGCGTATCGACGCATCAAGCCGCACAACACATTGCCTATTCAGACCTTGGCTATATTTCGCTCTAGCCGCCTTTTCGAGCTGCTTGCCGCGAACATTTGCAGCAGCTGAGACGCCGGTGCTGTCTCTGTCTCGAGCTGTCGAGATAGCTGTACAGGCGGACCCCTGGCTGACAGCCAGCCGGGCCAAGCAAAAGGGGCTCGAGGCCCAGAGTCGAGCGGTCCAAGGACTACCTAATCCCAAGCTGTCCTTTTCCGCAATGAATTTACCGACTGACAGCTTTCGCTTTAATCAGGAAAGCATGACCCAACTCAATGTGGGGGTCAGTCAGATGTTTCCCCGCGGTGACACTCGAGCCTTGCGAAGCCAGGAAATGATGGAGAAAAGCCATGCTCTGCCCTTCTCGCAGCTGGACCGACAGGCGGATGTCACAGCGACAGTCAGCCAGTTATGGCTTGATGCCTATAAAGCTGAGCGAACCATCGCCTTGATCACCGACAATCGTGCCTTGTTCGAGCAACTGGTGGAAATAGCCCGTGCCAACTATGCCGCGGCATTGGGCAGGACCCGGCAGCAAGACATCATTCGAGCACAGCTGGAGCTAACCTCCCTTGATAATCGGCTGAGTGATCTTGAAGAGCGCAGGGCAGTCGCGCAGCAGAAGCTGGCGGGGTGGATGGCCGGCACCGAGTCGGTTGCGTCTGACATGCTGGGGGTCGAGATATTCGGCAAGACAGGATTCCGCCTGACGCCTGAATTACCTGATTTTGCCAACAATCTGTTAATACAGCTACGAGGCATTCCCTCGCAACCGACCCATGACATAGACCGTATACTCGCCGGCCACCCGGCCATTCGCGCGCTGGATCAAAATATCACAGCGGCCACCACTGGTCGCGAATTGTCGGCACAACAATACAAACCTGAGTGGGGTCTCACTGCCGCTTACAGCTATCGTGACAATGCCCCGACAGGCTTGTACAGGGCCGACTTTTTTTCTATTGGCCTGACGATTGACATTCCCATTTTACAGCGACATCAAACCGATGCGAGCGTGCAGGCAGCGGCGGCATCCATCGAATCATTGCAGGCAGAGCGGCGATTGACCCTGCGAAACTTGCGCACCTCAATGCTGGCTGAAGTCGCCCTGCTCGAGGGACTCTCGACACGCTTGGCGCTCTATCAGGAAGAGCTCTTACCGCAGTTTGACGAGTATGCCGAGGCGACGCTGACTGCCTATACTAACGACGAAAGCGCGTTTGTTGAGGTCGTCCGCGCCCGCATTGATCTGCTGAACGCCAAAATTTCCGCCCTGGCCCTGGCTGTTGACCAGCGTAAGGCAATGGCTCGTCTCGATTACCTCTGGCCACGACCCCTCATTCAAGCAGAAACGCAAGCCGCCTTCCGAGGAGAACAACCTTGAACCAATCAACGCTGTATCGTCCCGTTTACTCGATCCTTCTTAGTCTGATAACCGGCATCGCAGCGGGCGCTTTGGGTTACGCTCTACTCGATACGCCGGCAACAACAGCCGAAAAGCCAGCCGAACCTCTATACTGGGTCGCGCCTATGGATCCGACTTATCGCCGTGATAAACCTGGCAAATCACCCATGGGTATGGATCTGATTCCGGTTTATCCGCAGGAAGCGCTCAGCACAGAGCAGCAGGATATCGGGCTTGTTCGAATCTCACCCAATATCGAGAATAATCTTGGCGTCAGGTTAACCCGAGTGGAACGTCGGCCATTGGCCAATGAAATAAGGACAGTCGGTTATGTTCAGTACAACCAGGATACGCTGGTACACATACATCCTCGAGTCGAGGGCTGGATTGAAAAGTTGCACGTCAAATCTGCCGGTGACCCAGTCACCCTTGGCCAGCCATTATATGACCTGTATTCACCGGAGCTGGTGAATGCTCAGGAAGAGTTCCTGCTGGCCTTACAAAGGGACAACCAAACTTTAGTCAATGCCGCCAGTGAAAGGCTGCAGGCACTGCAGCTGCCGGACTCTGTCATCGCAGCCCTGCGTCGAAGTCGACAGGTCTCCTCGACCACAACCTTCTTTGCGCCCCAGCAAGGGGTTATCGACAATCTGGAGGTACGTGAAGGATTTTATGTCAAGCCTGGTACGAATCTGATGTCGATCGGTGCGCTTGAGGAGGTCTGGGTGGAAGCTGAGGTTTTCGAGCGACAGGCAAGTCTTGTCGAGGCTAACTCGCCGGTTGTCATGACGCTCGCCTACCTGCCAGGTCGTGAATGGCAAGGCAAAATTGATTACATCTACCCAACGCTCGACCCGGTGACGCGCACCCTTCGCCTGCGACTGAGGTTCCCCAATCCCGATCTTGATCTGAAGCCCAACATGTTTGCTCAGATCACAATCCTCAGCGACAGCCCCGAGGCGCGCTTGATCGTACCTCGCGAAGCCGTCATTCGCACTGGGCTCACAGAGCGGGTTGTGGTCGCCCTGGGTGACGGTCAATTCCGATCTACGAAGGTACGAATGGGCCGCATCGGCAGAGACCATATCGAAATACTTGAAGGCCTCACTGAAGGCCAGACAATCGTCAGTTCGGCGCAATTTCTGCTTGACTCGGAATCCAATAAAAACGCAGACCTCAACCGCCTGGATCAGCCTGTGAGTACCGAAAACCATTTGCCCGCCACTAAATCAGCATCGATGAGGGCGAACTCGCACCACGACCATTCAATGCCCGCCATGGAAAGCCGCCCCGCCGTCGACCATTCGATGCATCAAATGGATGCAGGTCATGACTCTCATGGGAGTCAGCAGCCATGATCGAGGCAGTGATTCGTTGGTCCATCAGAAATCGTCACCTGGTCCTGGTCATTAACCTGGCGATCGTCCTCGCCGGCGCCTACTCCCTGGCACGCTCCCCTGTGGATGCCATTCCAGATCTGTCCGATGTCCAGGTCATTATCAAGACCAATTACCCCGGGCAGGCACCTGGTGTCGTTCAAGACCAGGTCACCTATCCGATCACCACCGCCATGCTGTCTGTACCTGGCGCAACAACTGTGCGCGGCTACTCCTTTTTCGGCGATTCCTTTGTTTACGTCATATTTGATGAGAACACCGATCTCTACTGGGCCAGAAGTCGGGTACTGGAGTACTTGAGCCAAGTCGCACCAACACTGCCAGAGACCGCGAGACCGCAACTAGGTCCCGACGCGACTGGAGTCGGCTGGGTATTTCTGTATGCTTTGATCGACCCGACAGGTCAGCACGACATCAGCGAATTGCGAAGTCTGCAAGACTGGTTTCTGAAGTATGAACTCCAATCCGTACCGGGCGTGTCGGAAGTCGCGTCGGTTGGCGGAATGGTCAAACAATACCAGGTGCGTGTTAATCCGGATCGGTTACGCGCCTTCAATATCTCCTTAAGCCATATTAAGAACGCCATTCTTCGAGGTAATCAAGAGGTGGGGGCTTCGGTCGTAGAGATGGCCGAAGCTGAATACATGGTTCGAGCTACCGGCTACATACAGAGCACTGAAGACCTCGGCAATGTACCGCTTGGCATGAACACTCACGGTACGCCGTTACTCCTCAAGGATGTCGCCGATGTCAGTATCGGGCCACAGATGCGTAGAGGTCTGGCTGAGCTCAATGGCAAAGGCGAGACAGTGGGAGGCGTGGTTGTCATGCGATTCGGAGAAAATGCCGAAAAAACCATTGCGGCCATTAAACAGAAGATCGCAGAACTGACGCCTGGCTTACCGCTCGGCGTCGAAATCGTTCCGGTCTATGATCGCTCCGGTTTGATCGAGCGAGCCGTGACCAATCTGTGGTATACCCTAGGCTTGGAACTCGTCATTGTTGCCGTCATTTGCATGCTGTTTCTGTTTCATGTGAGATCCGCTTTGGTGGCTCTGGTCAGCTTGCCTGTCGGCGTGCTTGCCGCCTTTATTGTCATGCATCTGCAGGGCCTTAACGCCAACATCATGTCTCTCGGTGGTATCGCCATCGCGATCGGCGCCATGATCGATGGTGCCATCGTACTGGTTGAGAATCTACACAGGCATCTGCAACGCACCAAGATTACCGAAGCCAATCGCTGGCAGGTCGTCACCGAAGCGACTCTTGAGGTCGGGCCAGCCCTGTTCTTCAGCCTGTTGATTATCACCGTGAGTTTTTTACCGGTGTTTTCCCTACAAGCCCAGGAGGGTCGACTGTTTGCGCCGTTGGCATTTACTAAGACCTATACCATGGCGGCCGCAGCCATACTGGCTATCACGCTCATTCCGGTACTCATGGGCTATTTCGTTCGAGGCAATATTCTCCCCGAAGAGCGCAATCCAGCTAATCGATTCATGCAGTGGGTGTATCAACCTTCCTTAAGACTGGTACTTCGAAACCCTTTTAAAACGCTTACGCTGGTATTGCTTGGCACTGTGATTGGCTTACTACCCCTGGGGAAAATTGGTAGCGAATTCATGCCACCGCTCGATGAGGGAGACCTGATGTATATGCCGACGACCTATCCTGGCATCTCCATCGGTCAAGCGCGCCAGCTGCTTCAGCAAACCAATAAACTCATCAGTAGCGTTCCAGAGGTCAAAAGCGTATTTGGCAAGGTAGGACGGGCCGATACAGCCACCGACCCAGCGCCTTTGACCATGATTGAGACCTTTATTGCGTTAAAACCGCAGGCCGACTGGCGTCCCGGTGTGACTGTCGAATCCCTCAAGCAGGAACTCGATCAACTGGTGAAAATACCCGGAGTCACGAATGCCTGGGTGATGCCCATCAAGACCCGAATAGACATGCTGGCGACTGGTATCAAGACACCCGTGGGCATCAAGGTTGCAGGCCCTTCTCTCGACCAAATTGAAATGATCGGCAAGCAGTTAGAGACTATCCTGACGCCACTTCCTGGCACTGTCTCGGTCTACTCCGAACGAGTCACTGGAGGTCGTTACATCAAAGTCGATATTGATCGAGAAAAAGCGGCCCGCTACGGACTGAATATCGCAGACATACAGCTGGTAGTCGCCGCCGCCATTGGTGGCACGAATGTCTCGCAGTCGGTCGAGGGACAGGAGCGCTACCCGATTAACCTGCGCTATCCGCAGGAATTTCGTGACTCGCCGGAGCAACTGCAACTGCTGCCCGTCATGACGCCTGACGGCAAGCGAATTCCGCTGGGAGACGTCGCTGACATCTATATCGAGGATGGACCTCCCGGCATCAAAAGCGAGAATGCTCGCCTGAACGGCTGGACCTATGTGGACATAGAGGGCGTCGACATTGGCAGTTATGTTGAGTCAGCTCGCGCGAAAGTCCTGTCAGCTATTGACCTGCCGCCACGCTACTCAATTACCTGGGCGGGCCAATATGAATACATGGCGCGTGCCAAGGAACGCCTGAGCATCATAGTCCCTGTCACCCTGCTTTTAATCATCTTGCTTCTGTATCTCAACTTTCAACGTTTTGCCGAAGTTGCCATAATCATGTTGACACTGCCGGTCGCAATGGTCGGTGCCATCTGGATGCTCTATCTCAACGACTACTATCTATCAGTGGCGGTGGGGGTTGGGCTAATCGCCCTGGCCGGTGTCGCGACAGAAACCGCGGTGATCATGTTGCAATATCTGAACCAGTCTCTGACCCTGATTAAGTCCTCACCCACCGCCACGACTGGCGGTGAAGACGAGACCTTGCGTGAAGGAATTCTACAGGGTGCCAGTTTAAGGGTGCGGCCTGTGATGATGACGGCACTTGCCACGATTGGCGGTTTGCTGCCGGTTATGGCCGGCACCGGGACCGGATCAGAGGTCATGACTCGAATAGCGGCGCCCATGGTGGGTGGTATGCTGACGGCAGTGCTGCTGACGCTGTACGTGATACCCTTGAGCTATTACCTGCTCGAAAAATTCCGACGACGCAGCGAAATGCCTGCTTTGCCTGAATAGCGTGCACAAGGCCCGCTGAATGGTCTGCCCATCGCACTTTTTATGGCAGAACAGCTCGGCAAAATAGCTCGGTAAAATAGCTCGACAAAATAGCTCGGCAGATCAGTTCATCACATCGGAACCCAAGCCCGCCTTCAGGTGTTGCAGATAGCTCTGCAGATCTGTCAGGCAGGCTTGCTCTCCATCAGCCTGCTGCAACGCCTGAATTCTGGTTTCAGCATCCCGCAATTGCTGACCCTGACCCCAACGCTGCCAGCGCCAGTTATTCCAACGCTTGCGCTCTGCTGCATCCAACAACTCCGGGAAATTTCTTGCTCGATAGCGAAACAACATCTCTTCGAGCCGAGCATCCTGGAATTTACCGCTGAATCTGCACAGATCGGCTGGTGCTGAAGAACGCACTTCGTGCATCAACTCTTTATCAGCTGCGCCAAAAAATCCACCCTGATAGAGCATCAGATCAGGATCATCAACTACAGGAAACTCAATGCGTGCAAATGCTTCTGATATTTTTTCAACAACGCCACTGGCCCGCTGCAGCTGCCGCATATGTGCCAGGCACTGTGCCACATCTACGCCCAACCGCTGCTCCTGGCCCACAAGAGTACCGATTGGTGCGATCGCCGGACAACGATTGACATGAATGGTCTTCAGAGGAATTCGACTGACGCCCTCCCCCTCAAGGGTCTGGCGACTGCTGAATACCCTTTGATAAAGCTCGTTCGGACCCAGTCGAATCAGCTCCCCAGGGTCCTCGCTCAAATCAAAACAGACGATGCCGTTCGGGTTTGTCGGATGGACGCATAAAGGCAGCACGACTGCCAGGCAACCTCGCTCGGCGGGATACATGGACGAAACGTGCACAATAGCGGACTTGCCCAGCGGATAGAGCTGGTCTCGCAGCGGACCCTTGCGCCGCAGATTGAACAGATAGTCATACAGCTTTCCTTGTGCCTGCCGCAGCTTTTTGGTGATCTCAATGGTGGCAATGACGTCTGCGACAGCATCATGTGCATTAGCGTGACCCACCTGATTAGCCTGGGTCAGTTCTTCAAGCTTGAAAGACGGCACGCCGGGACGACGCTGCGGCCAGTGCAACCCGTTCGGGCGTAAAGCCTGGGCCATACGAAACAGATCAATCACGTCCCAACGGGAATTACCCCCTTGCCATTCCCGGGCGTAGGGGTCCAGAAAATTACGGTACAGCGTATTGCGGGTAAACTCATCATCAAA
>Ga0181601_10004403_pt1 | contig 11817 bp, 9 predicted proteins | sample 041ome_8_FD_133020 | JGI IMG/M metagenome (GOLD analysis project Ga0181601, IMG submission 133020) | Coastal salt marsh microbial communities from the Groves Creek Marsh, Skidaway Island, Georgia - 041407BS metaG (megahit assembly) | ecosystem: Environmental > Aquatic > Marine > Intertidal zone...
CGACGCGGCGGATTCTGTCGCGCCCACGCGTTCAAATTCATGCGTATGCGTGCACTCTATAAATATATTCACATAGGTTATAGTGTAACAATATACGAATATCCACAAAACCCTAAGTAAATCCACGATGGAAACGGCACCAAACGCATCACACGCCGACGCGCGCGCGCGCCGCTTCGCTTCACGACCGACAGACGAAGGGCGACGAAGGATGTACAACGGCATCGGGCTCACCACCGCCCGCGGGTCCGGAACCTCTGGGTACGTCCAGACGAACAAATTCCACCGAGACGCGTCGCGATTGACGCGGGATGGGCACGACGGCGGCTCGAAGCGCTCGCGCGATGCGGAAGGATCTCGCGGACAGCCGGTGAAGCGCCGCGGGATGAGCGACGCGATCTTAGCGCACAACGCGAAACGGGAGATCGAGGTTCGCGTCGCGGAACTCGCGGAGCGGTTGGAAGAGGACCCGACGCTGAGCGAGGAGGACCGAAGGGTGAAGACGGACGCGTTGAGACGCGAGTTGGAGGTGAAATTGGATGAAAGAAGACGCTCGGAAGCGGCGATGAAACGCGCGTCGGCGGCGATGGAGACGCACGCGAGAGAGGCGAGAAAGGATGCGGAGATGGATAAGCTCGCGAGGGCGTTCGGGGTGAATCGGAGGGAGGCGGACGCGAGGGAGGGAGACGCGTTTGATAGAGACTTGCAGCGACGGTTGAAGGAGGAGAAGAGAGAGGCGAGGGAGGAGGAACAGCGGAAGCGAGAGAAGGAACGGAGAAAAGCGGAGAAGCGGGCGAAGAAGGAGAAGAAACGGGAAAAGAAGGAGAAACGGATGCGGGAGCGGGCGGAGAGAAGAGAGAGGGAGAGGGCGGAGAAGAATAGAAGACGGGGCGAAGAAGCGAGGAGAAACGTCGAGCGATTCGAAGGCGAGCTTCGGGTCGTGAACGAGGAGATTGCGCGGAGAGGGTTAAGAGAACCGGTGGTGGCGAACCAAGCGGGGGCGATGCGTGAGGTGCCGCCGCCGCCACCGTCGGCTGGAGGAGGAGGTGCCGCTGCGCCCGTCGCTGGTCAGATGCGCGAAGTACCGCCGCCGCCGCCGGCTGGAGGAGCTGCGAGGCAAGAGAGGGGACGCTCGCGCGAGCGAAGCCCATCGAGATCGAGATCGTACTCTAGAAGCAGCGAAACGTCGAGAAGTCGCTCGAGATCTCCGCGAAGAAGAGGTCGCTCGTACAGCAGATCGTACAGTAGGTCGTACAGCAGAAGCAGATCGCGCAGTAGTAGCAGTCGTAGTCGAAGCCCGCCTCGCCGAAGACGGGACTCCCGAAGCTATTCGCGCTCGCGCTCGCGCTCGAGGGATCGACGTCGCGGAGGGAGACACGACAGCGATAGCGATTGAGTCTGATGATTTGTTTCTGATGATAAACGTTGAAGGTTTTAATATCAAAATTTCAGTTGAACAACAAACATTTATTTAAACATTTTTACTCGTCCGCCGACCTCTTTAGGAGAGCGCGATCGATCGCGTGCTTGATGAACACCTTTGTTTCATCGGTAAACGGCATGAGCGTGCGTTCGGACATTGTTCGTCGCACTTCGTCAATTTGATCGAAAGACATGGTTTCCAAAATGGATTCCATGCGCCGCCGGAATCGTTCCTCGTCGATGGGTTCGTCGGGGTTTGGACAATTCGGCCAAGAACGTTTGGCTTTGCCGTCGAGAGAATCGACGAAATCCTTCTCGTCATCGATGATGGCGTCGACGTCTACTTTCGCATTGGCAGTCAATTGACGAACGACAAAGAGAGAGGCGCACGCCATGCCGAGAAGCGCCCAGCCAAGCGTCGTCATGATTCTCCACGGTTTGCCATCGAGTCTCGTCGACACGCAATCCGTCAATAAGTAATCGCGAACGATGGATTCCTCGCCCAACACGGACGGTCCAAACATGATGCCCCAGAATGCGAGCACGATGGACATGGTGCTCAGCACCAAAACTCGTCGCGAGGGACCAGATAGTTCATCCCACTGCATGATGGTGCGCAAGAGGTCGTTGCGATGCGCGTCGTCTTTATCGAGTTGAAGCACTTCGTCGTCGTACGGCAATTCATCCAGGTCTTCGCGGTTCTCTGCAGCGGTCTTTTCGATAAAGTACGCCGCGGCGACGAGTGCCAAGCCCTGAGAGAGCCCCGTCAAGAGCAGGCCAATGTCTGCGATGGAATTCCACGGGCTCGTGTCCTCGTCGACGATTAAGATCGCAGACGTTTCGCGACAGAGCGCGTTTGCCGCGTCGACTGCGGTCGCTCGCGAAGCTTTTAACATGAATGCGCCCGCGAGCGTCGTCGGTGCAATCAGGAGCAGCACGGGCAAAGTACCGATGAGCATCTCGTACACGTTGAGCTTGAGAATGCCCGTGATGACGCTCGTCGGCCAATCCGGTCCACCAACGAGAATGGCAATCTTGGGCGGTCTCAATCCCGGTTTGGTGAGCAAGAAGCGAATCGAGCGCATGGTGACGCTGTTGACGTTTACCATGCTACGAATCCACACCCGGTCGCCGAGACGTTCGCCTATGCCTTTCTGTTGCATGACGACGGCGAGCAACTTGATGCCAAAGCACGCGCCGATGGCGACGACGCACGCCATCGCGTACCCTTTGCCGCCACCACCGTACGCCTGAGCCATGCGCTCGTCCGTCAAGATGATGCCACCGGTGAGATAGACGGGGAGACCGGGTATGATTGGTATGAGAAACATCCCGAGCCCGACCACGGTGAACGTCACGTACACCAAGCCGAGCGGAACGGAATTGAGCTTGACACGCAAGAAACTCAAAAATACGACCGTGAACGAGCCCGCGACGACTTGGAACGCGAGCACGACGAGTATCCAGTAATGCATGTTAATCATGATTTTCGCCCAGTTCCACTTGCGAAGCTCGTCAATCTGCTTCGCAACTTTTGCCGTCACCCACCGGGAAGAGCTGGATTCGGATTTAGCCGTGCCGAGCAATGCGCGCAGACGTTGATTGACGACCGACAGAGCGACGTAGAAACAAAAGACAGAGGTGAGAGGCGTCGATACGAGGATCGCCTTGAATATGTCTGCATGTTTTTCGGTGATGGCGTTGACGATGGAAGCGAAAAGCGGGACCGAGGTCACCGATTCGGTGACGGCGTCCAATCCGAGCGTCGCCACGAGCGAGCCGCAGAGCACCAAGAGCGAAGCCATGGAAAACGTCACCAAAATGGATGACAGAGGCTTTGCACCGCCGGCGATGGAGACTGCGACCCAGATCCCGAGAAACACAAACATCACGGCGCATCCGAAAGCCTTGTAAGTAAAATGCAAGATTGACTTTTTGTCATTTGATCGCACCGACGACGAAAGAAGCGAACAAAACGTCGCAAAGATGAAACTCGCCAACGCTGCGAGACACGGTGAAAACCACATGACGTACGTGGCGATGCATTCCGTCTTCAGATCCGTGTCGCACCCGATCGCGGCGCGATATTCCACGTCGAGGGATGACGACCACCAAGCTCTCGTGCGAGACGCTTCGGTAAAGAAGAGCATGAGAATGACGCCCGAGCACGCGTAGAGACTCTGCGCCAAGGTGCTCAAGTAGCTCGCCATCGACCTCTCGGCGAAAAACGCGCTTCGCAAGCGAATATAAAACAGTGGTGAGAGCAAGAGATAGATTGTCGGCGGCGCCTGCGGGTATCTGAACGCGCTCAAACCGAGCGCGAGCGTGGCGAGCGTCGCCGCGGCGCCCGCGCCGAAATCGCGAAGCAATCTCCATCTCGGATGCGTCCAGTGTGAGGCATCCGTCACGTACAGCGCGATGGCGATCACGACCGCAACGTTAAACATTACGCTCTCGCCTTGATCCCGCCGAAGCGCGCGGAACGTATCGCCACCGTATCCTATGACGGCTGAGAACGCGACGACGTACGAGCCGGATAACGCGCACGTCGTCAGCAACACCGCCCACGTCTCCTTCAACGTCAGCGACGAGAGCTGCTTCTTCTCCGATCTCCGCTCACCCGCGGGATTATCCGTCTCATCCGCGGTCGCGGGCGGCGCCGACGGCGCGATGATCTCCGTCGTCGCCATCGCGCGCGCGGGCGCTCTCAATCAGTGCGGGTGTCACACGAAGAGTCGCGCTCGACACCGAACGAGTCACTCACGCGTCGATTCGCGCCGTCAGCCCGTCTCCTCGGCGTCGAACCGTCGATCCGGTGGAACGAACCGGTGCGCGCGCGTCCGTCGCGTCCGTCGTTCGCGTTCGCGTCGCGGGCGCGCGCGTCGATGAGTGTCGATTCCGCGCGTCTAAAAAAAGCGTGCGTTTTCACTCGAGTGGGAGACGAACAGTCACTCTCTGGGTGTTTTCGTTACAGCGCGGGTAAAAGAGAAAATCCCGACATAAAGTTCGAGTCGCGCGCGAAGGCTCAGTCGTCCCAGGGGTAATCGTCTTGTTGGAACAAACTGTCTCGATCGCTTCCCGCCGGTCGATCGCCCGGGGCGCGAATCGCGGGCGAGTCTTCGGCGTGTACCGATTCGTGCGCTTCGCGATCCATTTCGAGACGCCCGCGTTCAGCCATTCCTTTCATCAATCGCGCGTACTCGTCGTGATCTTCGCAGTCTTTGGCATCGCGTTTCATCTCAAGTATCACGGTTCGGTGGCGGTACCCCGCGGATACGATGCCGGACGACCGTAGCGCCGCCATGGAGGTGTCGAACGTCGCCGGCGTTCCGTTTGGCGTCGGTTGAGAGGCGTCGTACACGATTTGCCGAGGTTTCTCCGCGTACGGTTTAGGAGGAATCTCTACCGCCGTGCATCGAAGCATGACATCGCCCGCGATAACGCCCTGTCGGTCCGCTTCGCTGTTCGGGACGACGGACTCGACGACGGGTTGCGCGATGCCCGCGTCGCGAAAGACGATGCCCATTCCTCGCGGGGAATCACTCGAAGGGAGTTCAACCGTGTAAATCGTCGCCACGCGTTGCGTCGTCGAATCGAGAAAGACGATTCGATCGCCATCTGCGACGAGTCTATCGCCTCTGTCCGAGTGCGATTCGCCCGGTGACGCGGCGACGCGCGTGGCGTCTCTTTGCCATTTGCTGCTTTTGATGGCTCTCGTCGCAGAGCGTCGAGCGCCGCTCAGGGGCTTTGAGCGAACGGCCGCGTCGGCCGAGGATGCCGAGATGTGCGTGTGCAAACTCTGTGTGTACATTTTCGTCGTCGTCATCGTCGTCGATCGAGGGTCGTCGAGGTGTGAGGATTTATTATTGATTTTCTCGTGTGCGTTATTAAACCTCCGCTTTGCGTCGTCGCAAAATCACCGGTAAAAGGAAACGAGACCGCCCAAAACGACGCCGCACGCCGTGCTGACGAAAACTTCTTGGTGCAACATCACCCAAGCCGGAACAGTCAATCCGAGAACTTCGATGAAGAATTGCGGAAGCCAAAAGGTGCAAAAGAGCGTGACGACAAAGGTGCCCAAGACGACGCCGAAAGATCGCGCAAATCTGGCGTTGTTGTGCTTTTGCGCCGCCACCGGATCCAAAACCGCGTTAGGACCCGGATCGACATCCACCAATTTCACAAAGAACCTGAAAACCATCAACAACGCGGCGAAAATGGTCACCTGAAGCGTCCGCATCGCCGGCGGAGTCACCAACGTAACCGCGGCGCATCCCAACGTCAACCCAAAGTTCACCGCCACGTCCTTCATCGGGCTCGGGCACGGTCTCGGCATCCACTTGCTCCCGCGCACGCGATCCGCAAACCTAATGCTCGCATCCGACGGTCCTTTACCAGCCAAGCGCGCGCTCAATCCCGCTTGTAAAATCTGTTCGTACGCTCGCTCCACCGTCGCCAGCTTATCCGTCTCGCCCTTGTACAACAATTGCTTCGAGTTGTACGCGCGCTTCACCGCCATCGCATCGGCGTCGGGTTTCACGCCCAGGGTTTTGTACGGGTCGAACGCGTCCCCGGCGTCCGCCGCGGAGGTTCGCGGGACGAGGGCGGACCCACGGAGTCCGCGCGGGTGGGTCCCGCGGACGATGGCGCAGGTTGAGGTTTTCACACCACCACCACTGGTACGACGTCCGAACGCGTTCGTCGCGACGGCGGATGCGGATGCGGACACGGTAAAGGCGGACATGTGCGCGTGCGCGTGCGAGCGTTTCGGGCGTGCGCGTGCGTGCGTCGGGGTACGCGCGCGCGTGATTGTGTGGATGTTTGGGTGAGGGTGAGGGTGATGATGATTGATGGTGAATGCATGATGTCGAAGGGGCGCGCGAAGGCACAGGCGAAGAAGAGAAGCGCGAAGAGTCGAAGAGTTCAATTTTGGAAGTGTAAGATATTACAGAAATTTACGGCTTAATAACCATGGCATCGCGACCCGGACCGACGCCGATGTAGCGGCACTCCACCCCAGAGAGCTGCTCGACGCGCTCGATGTACTTTTTGGCGTTTTCCGGCATGTCGTCCCACGAGCGAATCTTTGAAATGTCCGACTTCCATCCGGGAAGCGTCTCGTAGACGACTTCAACCTTTTCCAGGGTGGAAATGTCGGATGGGAAGCTCGTCGTGGTGGTACCGTTGGGGAGCTTGTATGCGGTGCCAATCTTGAGCTCGTCCATTTCGGATAAAACGTCGAGCTTGGTAATATTCAAGTGGGTGAAACCGTTGATGAGATTGGCGTAATTCAAGGCGACAATGTCGAGCCAGCCGATGCGACGCGGGCGACCAGTGGTGGTGCCGTACTCGTAACCGAGCTCGCGAAGCTTATCGGCGACGTCACCGAAGAGTTCCGTCGGGTACGGACCGGCGCCGACGCGGGTGGTGTACGCCTTCGCGACGCCGATAACGGTTTCAAACTTTCTCGGCGCCAAGCCGAGGCCATTGCAGACGCCGCCGAGCGCCGGGTTGGAAGACGTAACAAACGGGTACGTGCCGAAATCGAGATCGAGCATCGTCGCGTTGGCACCCTCGACCAAAATCTTCTTACCATCCGAGTGCGCCTTGTTCACGTACTCCACAGTGTCCGCGATGAAGGGTTCGATGCGCTTGGCGATGTCCCTGTAGCGAACAATCTCCGCCTCGACGTCGTATTGAAAGTCGTCGAATCGCGAGGCGGCATCCTTGGCGAGCGCCCGCAAGCCATTGGCAAACTTTTCCTCGTCGCGAATATCACCCAAGCGAAGACCGTTACGCGTCGCCTTGGAGGCGTACGCGGGACCGATACCGCGCTTCGTCGTACCAATCTTGTTCCCGCTCAACTCCGCCTCGCGCAAGCCGTCGATTTCCTTGTGCAAGTCAAACAACAAGTGAGCACGATCGGACACCAACATGCGCCCTTGCGCGTCGACACCCGCCTTCAAAAGCGCGTCGATTTCCTCAAACATACCCGGAAGGTGCACCACGACGCCGTTACCCACGATGCACGTGGCGTTCTCGTTAAGAATACCGCTCGGTACGAGGTGCAGGGCGTACTTTTTCCCGTCGTCGTCGTAAATGGTGTGTCCAGCATTGGCACCGCCTTGACATCTCGCCACGACGTCGTACTCGCGCGCCAAAATATCCACCAACTTACCCTTACCCTCGTCACCCCACTGACTGCCGAGAACTGTTAGGGACAAAAAGCGAGAAAAATCCGTCAGTCATTCGCTCCGTCGTCGTTTCCAGTCCAAACCCTCAGGCGGCCGACGCGCGACTCTATGCACGTGTGCGTTCTCGACTGTCGACGACGCCCAGCCGATTCCATCGACGCGATTCTAACCATCGTCGTCGCCGCGCGTTTCAGCTTTGCGATCCATCGACACCGAGCCACACCGTCCGAGACGCACGCGCGCACTCATCATCCGCTCGAGCGATCCGTCACCCTCGGCGGTAGGGTCTCTCTTCGCGCGCGCGAGCGAGCGCATGAACGAATCGCATCGTCGCGCTCGAAACCGCGGACGCGCCCCCCGTCGCGCATCGCGCGCGAAACACTCATCATTCAGACGATTCTCACCGCGCGTCGTCGCCACCGCGAACGCAACGAATCGCAATCAAAACGAACGCACCCGCGCACACTTGCCCCAACGACGCGTACTCCGTCTTGGGATCGACGCTCGCGCGCGTCTTGACGCTCGCGCCTCTTCTCGTCGTCTTCGCCGAGACCCGCGAAACCGAAGCCGGTCGGCGTTCGCACCCGCGCGGGGCGACGACCGTCACCGCGCGGGGCGTCGCCGCCGTCACCGTCGTCATCATCGTCGCCGATCGATCGATCGATCGCTCGGTCGTTCGGTGGCGCGCGCCGCGTTCTTCGGCGTCGCCGCGCGCGAGCGTCGGGACCGACGGCGTGACATGGCGATGTTATGGGTATTGGTGGAGATAGAGTATTGCGTTTGTATACATACATAAGTCTCCTGATTAAGGATCATTGACCGATATTGACAAATCACGACCATTCGTTGTGTCTATTTTTACGTCATATCCTACAAACCTGTCCAAAAGTCGCGCGAAATCAGAGCTGTCCCAGTGTTTTAGATACTCTAGCCATATATAGTCTTAGAAGTGGTATAATATAGTGTAGCTGGTTTTTCCCGCCAAAACGTGTGTTTTCGCGTGCACGGGAGGCGACGGGACGCGTCGACCGGCGTTCGTTCCCTCACTGCGCGACGCGCCGACGCCGACGCTCGAACACGCGAGCGACGCGCACGGACACGCGACGAACGGATCGATCGATCGACCGATCGACTCGGACGCGGAAACGAGTTCGCGGCGGCGCGATTCATCGGAACGAACCGGATCGGATCGACGCGGACGGGAGAATTGGCGTTGACTTTCCGCCGATCGAACGAATCTGGTCTCGCGCGACGAACGACGATGACGGACGACGCGATGGCGTCGCGCGAGATTAGAACGCCGACGCGACCGAGAAAGAGCGCGAAATACGCGGCGGATGGTGACGCGCGCCGTGGGGCGATGAAGACGACGTTGATTACGGATGAGGATCGGAATCTGCCGATCACGCCCGGGGAGGAGGATCGACACCGGGGACACCGGGACGGGGAGTCTCGGAGGGTTTCGGTGGCGTCTACGGTGGCGGCGACGCCGGAAAGTGCGATCGGGGGATGGAGGTCGAGGTTTGGGGTGAACGATGACGCGTTCGGGGCGACGCCGTGGACGCCGGTGGGGACGAGGCGAGGGGTCCCGGCGAACGGGGGCGGGTTTGATAGTCCCGAACGCGGCGGCGGCGTGGAACGTGAGGAAGCGACGATTGTGGCTGCGCACGAAGATGCGTGCGTGTATGGAACGCCGCCGTCGTCGCCGCGAGCGGCGGATGTGGCCAAGTTGGTGTGTCCAAGGACGCCGATGAAGGCGAGGAGGACGCGGGAACGCGTGGGACTGGATGAAAACGGAGACGTTCGACCGAGAGGTCGAGTCATGCGCTCGTTGCTGGAAGAGTTTGACGCGGCTGAAAGAAGCCTGGAAGATATGGTTGAAAACAAAAGCGATTCTACTACGCTGTGGAAGAACAGATTCGATGAAAACTTTGATCCGTTTGACGAGCCGGCGTGAAAAATCGCCGCGAGCGAGGATACGAAGAAAAAGCTGTATGAAACCGTTGTTTGTAATCATTATCGCAATAGACATTAGGGACAACAAAGAAATCATCGAGGCGAATTAAACGCGCGCGCTGTCGTCGTTATCGTCGTCGTCACGACGCTCGTGTTCGAGCGCCTCGATTTCCGATTTGAGCGCGGCGAACGAAGCGGTTTGCATCTCGGGAACGCGAACGCCGCACTCCTCTAGATCGGCGTGCACGCGATCGATTCGCGCCGCATCTTCTCGGATCGATTCCATCGTTTTCAGTGGAATCGGTGTGCCGGTGTCTTCGCATTCTATTCTCGTTTTTGTGATTTTCGTTGCCAAATTTTGAGACGCGTCTGCCACGCGAGCCAGCGCGCGTTCGCTCGCCCGTTCGAGCGGCGCGCTGACGATTGGATTGAGGGATCTCTTTGCCGTCTGCACGCTCACCTCTATGCATCCATCGCGAATGGTGGCTAGTTTATCGCACTCCTTCTTGAACAGAGACGCTCGTTTAGCCAAATGCGTAAACTCTCCCACAATGGACTCGTCCTCGGCGGAATCGACGGCGACGGCGGTGCTCAGGGCGTTCGCCAGAGATTGAGCCTCCGCTCGAAGCGGTGATAACACGGCGTTTACGACGTCGAGCGCGGCGTCAAATACTGACTCGACTTTGCGTAGGATGTCAGAGACTTGCGAATCAAAACCGCCGTCGTCCACAGCGAAGACGTCTCGCGGAGCGTCGGCGTGCATCGATTCACCGGCGACACTCGCGCTCCACTCATTCGCGGCGCTTCGGAACGATTCCACAAATCTTGCCGGTGCTGGATCCAATGCGGACGATTCAAAATCGAAAGAGACGCTGAAGAGCGGAGGCGAGTGATCGTTCGACTCGGAGTCATCCGCCAGGAGAAAATGAATTTCACGCAGCGATTCAGCTCTAGCATTCATCACGGATGTTTTAAACATCATCCACGCGACCCGTTCGAAAGATTTCATCTTGCGCGATACTTGCGACATGAGCGCACGTTCTGTATAGGGAAAGAGACTCCGCAGCGCCTGCGCGTCTTCACCATTCGCCTTGGTCGCCGAGGATCGAGCGCCGTGCCAAGATCCGCGCAGCTTGTACTTTTTCGTCGCCGCCATCATCGGACGCAAACTCTCGTCGAAACGCTCCTGAAAGCGCACTTCGACCGCATCCTTCGCTCTTTTGATCGCATCCAAGACGTGTGCGCTCGCGTCTCGAAACACCCGTCGGTTTTCCTCGGTTTGTTTCTCCAACGCCGCTCGCAGCGAATCGGCGTCGTACGTCTCGGCAATCGTCCTGGCGCGTCCTTCCACATCTAAATCGTACGTCGACGCGGACAAATCGTCGTGATCCGCCTCGCGCTCGTCTCTACGAAATATCCTCGCTTCGTTCTCGATCGCCGCAGTCGCCTCGCGCACATCGAGCGCGCCCGAAACGGCGCCCGCCGACGTCGAAGCGCCGAAAAACGTCGAAGCCTCCGCCGCGGTTCTTCGCATCCGCCTAAACTTTCTCACCCGCGCGTGCTTTGCCATGATGACGAACGACTTCCACAATCGATGCATCCCAAACGTCTTCATCGCCGAAATCACTTCATACCTCGCCTTATCCTCCCTCCACGTCTCCATGGATACGAAATCCAACGCCTCGCACGAATCGGCGTCAAACGTCGTCACCCCGTTCGCGCTCTCCGTCTCGAACCGCCGTCCGACGTCGCCCCCGATCGCCTCGTACGTCGCCTCCGACCGCGTCTCCACGCGCTTCGATTCGTAAAACTCTCCGGCTCGCGTCCGTCTCGCGCGGTACGCGAACCCATCATCATCGCGGGCAGAGCCAAAAATACCAATCGTCACAGCCATCGCGCGCGACACCGCGCGCGCGCGACACCGCGAGCGAACGAAACGCGCGCGCGAGTGCGCGCGAGAGAGAAGACGAAATAAACGAAATCAATCCAGCCGCGCGGGCGTTCACGCGCCGAACGCGACGCGACGACCGTCGCGATCTGACCGAACCGAACCGAACCGAACCGAACCGAACGGACGGACGCGCGTCGTCACACTAAAAGCGTATACGTACGTACGTACGTACTACATATATATTTCACATGATATGATCTCTCTAGCTAGCTAGATAGATATATCACTTAGAACAGAACTGCTCGAGCTACTTAGATAGCTAGCTAGCTAGCTAGCTATAGCTACTAGCTATAC
>Ga0181601_10004404_pt1 | contig 11816 bp, 8 predicted proteins | sample 041ome_8_FD_133020 | JGI IMG/M metagenome (GOLD analysis project Ga0181601, IMG submission 133020) | Coastal salt marsh microbial communities from the Groves Creek Marsh, Skidaway Island, Georgia - 041407BS metaG (megahit assembly) | ecosystem: Environmental > Aquatic > Marine > Intertidal zone...
AGGTGTCAGTTGCTCTGGATCTTTTCCTAACAAACGGGCGTATTCGCGTGCTGCGGGCGCGGCGTTGATTTCGCTAACCGTTCTTGTTGCTGGGTCCGCTTTGGTGACGACCATTCGACAATCTGTTGGAACCAAATGATCGGTTTTGAAAACCTTAATTGGACATTTGGTCCGCACCTGCGCAAGCACCGCTGCGTTTTCAAAAAACTTTCCTTCGTACAAAATCCGGGTCTTATGAAAATCTATTCCGTCCGCGGATGACCCGCCAAACATTTGCACTGGGCCTAACCCAACAGAAAGTGTTGAAACAATTGTATCTTCGGCGCGTGATAATCCGTCTATCAAAATATAATTGAATTCATGTTCCCACTGCGGTTTAAGCTCTGCAAGAATTGCACGGGTTCGAACCATCTCATGCGCTATGTTGTTCAGGCTGTCAGAGGAAAGATCAGTTATTATTTTTGTTTTCGCTACAAAATGACTCGAGGGTAAGCCAATCGCAACAATGCGTCGATCACGATAGCCGCCATCACAAATTTCGCCCGCGGTTGTACACCCAATAATTGGCGTATTCGGACAAAACTCACGGTAATCTTCCATCATTTTTTCAAAATCTGCACTAGGTGCGATCAACAAGATGATTAGCGCAAAAGGACCCTGACCCAGCTTAGCCGCCAATGTTTGAAGTGCGTTTGCTTCACCACAATCAACATCCGCCACGCGCACGATACGATTGTCATCCGACATATCGGTGCCATGAACGCTATTGTGCGTCATTCCTTATCTCCCTAGGGGTATGTTTTTTATATGTTACACAGCTTAGACGCGTTCTTGCAACACGTTTGAAAAGCTTGCCTCTTTCGCGATCAAAACAGCCTGAGTTCTGCTTTGAACGCCGAGCTTGCGCATGATTGCTGTGACATGCGCTTTTACAGTGGTTTCAGCAATCGTAAGATCAAAAGCAATTTGCTTGTTCAATTTACCTTCGCAAATTAATTGCAAAATACGCGCCTGTTGATTGGTTAATGTACTGAGACGGGCAAGGACATCGCTCTGCACCGGGCCATTTAGTTGTGCTTCATCCAACAAAACAAATCCGTCAGGTACAAAGGTGAGGCCAACGCGAATTGCTTTTATAGCGGCAGAGAAAACCTCACGTTTGCTATGTTTAGGAATAAATCCAGATGCGCCGGCCCTTATTGTCGAGGTAATAACACGATTGTCGGCCATAGATGAAACAACGACCACTGGCACCAGCGCCGCATTTTTTAGGCGGATCAAACCGTCTAATCCATCGACATCGGGTAGGTTTAAATCCAAAACGATCAAATCTGGGCAAAAGCCCTTGGCAATCATTTCAACTGCATCGGTTAAATTTGCAGACGTTTTGATATTTCTTATGTCCGCAACCGTCCCAAGGGTCATAGAAAGTGCATCGCAAAACAGCGGATGATCATCGACAATAAGTGCCGAGTGAAAATGTCTTTCGTGTTGTTGCTTTGTGCTTTCCATCAAGTCCTCTGTACTTTTGTGAAATCACTTTAGCAAAATATATTTTCATAAACACTTAGCCAATGGTCGAATGAAGCAAAAGAAAACCCCCAAACCTTTGGTCTTGGGGGTTTTTAGATATTAGTGTGGTCTCGTCTTAACTTTGCAACGATTTCACAGTGATCTCACCGTCTTTCATCGCCTGAATGGCCTTGGCGGCCGCGTTTGATCCAGCAGCTGTTGTGAAATATGGAATCTTGTCAAACAATGCCACCGAACGAATTTGACGGCTGTCTTCGATTGATTTCGCACCTTCGGTCGTGTTGAAGACCAAATCAATTTCACCGTTCTTTAGGCTATCAACAATATTTGGTCGGCCCTCAGACACCTTGTTAATGGTCTGACAAGCAACATTATTTTCGGCAAGCCACGATGCGGTTCCAGATGTAGCAACAAGGTTAAAGCCTAAATCCGCCATAATTTGTGCAGTTTCTAGCGTTTCATTGGATTTGTCGCTGTCTTTGATTGAAAAGAACACATTGCCCGAGGATGGTAATTCCATACCTGCACCCATTTGTGCCTTTAAAAATGCGCGGGCAAAGTTGCGATCCCATCCCATAACTTCGCCGGTTGACCGCATTTCTGGACCTAAAATCGTGTCAACGCCAGGAAAACGTGCAAAAGGCATAACGGCCTCTTTTACACTGAACCAAGGCATATTCGGGTCCGCTAGGGTCATAGGGTCACCCATCGGCAAGCTCTCATCATAGCTTGCATCACGATATGGCTCACGCAGCGGGAAATTTGACAATGGTTCGCCCGCCATCAGTCGTGCTGCAATAGACGCGATCGCGCTATCGGTTGCCTTTGCAACGAAAGGCACGGTGCGTGATGCCCGTGGGTTGACTTCGATCAAGTAAATTTCACCGTCCTTGACTGCGAATTGCACGTTCATAAGGCCGACAACATTCAAGCCCAAAGCCAAGGCGTTTGTTTGGCGCTTTAATTCTTCAATGATTTCTATTGAAAGCGAATATGGTGGCAACGAACACGCGCTATCGCCCGAATGAACACCTGCTTCTTCAATGTGCTGCATAATACCTGCAACGTGCACATCCTTGCCATCCGACAGGGCATCAACATCACACTCAACGGCACCTGACAAATAGCTGTCTAGCAAAACAGGACTATCACCAGATACGACCACAGCCTCACGGATGTAACGACGTAGTTGATCCATGTCGCGTACGATTTCCATCGCACGACCACCCAAAACATACGATGGACGAATGACCAGCGGGAAACCAATGTCTTCTGCAATGTCCAATGCCTCAGCATCAGAATGTGCAATGCCGTTCTTTGGTTGTTTCAATCCCAACTGATTGACCAACGCTTGGAAACGTTCACGATCCTCGGCCAAGTCGATGGCGTCCGGAGTTGTCCCAAGAATTGGAATACCTTCCGCCTCTAGCGAATTTGCCAACTTCAGTGGTGTCTGACCGCCAAATTGGACGATGACGCCATGCAGCGTTCCATTTTCCTGTTCTACGCGCAGGATTTCCATAACGTGTTCAAAGGTTAGCGGTTCGAAATACAAACGATCCGATGTGTCGTAGTCGGTTGAAACCGTTTCAGGGTTACAGTTGATCATGATGGTTTCATAACCTGCTTCCGTCAGTGAAAAACAGGCATGACAACAGCAGTAATCAAATTCAATACCTTGACCGATACGGTTAGGACCACCGCCCAAAATGACAACTTTCTTTTTATCTGATGGTCGCGCTTCACATTCGACATCGCCCATCATAGGCGCTTCGTATGTGGAGTACATATAGGGTGTCTGCGCTTCGAATTCTGCGGCGCAGGTATCGATACGCTTAAATACAGCATGAACCCCAACGTTCAACCGAGCGCGACGAACGTCAGATTCTTTGAACCCTGTCAGTTTTGCCAAACGCGCATCGGTAAAGCCCAACATTTTCAGGTTTCGCAAGCCCGCAGCATCGCTTGGCAGGCCGTTATCAATAACGACCTGCTCTGCGTCTACGATTTCGCGGATCCGATCCAAGAACCAAGGATCGAATTTTGTCACGTTGAAAATCTCGTCATTGGTCAGGCCGTGACGCATCGCTTGTGCGATAGTGCGCATGCGATCTGGGGTCTGCCTGCTGATTGCTTCGATGATTGCTTGTTTTTCTGGGGCGCCCGGAATTTCAACATCGTCAAACCCTGTCAATCCAGATTCCATCGATGCCAGCGCCTTTTGCAAGGATTCGTGGATGGTACGGCCAATCGCCATCGCTTCGCCAACCGATTTCATAGCCGTAGTTAAAAGCGGCTGTGCGCCTGGGAATTTCTCAAACGCAAATTTTGGGATTTTTGTCACGACATAATCGATTGTCGGTTCAAAAGAAGCCGGCGTCACTTTGGTGATGTCGTTGTCTAATTCGTCCAGTGTGTATCCAACTGCCAATTTTGCTGCAATTTTCGCAATCGGAAAACCAGTTGCCTTAGAGGCCAATGCAGATGAACGGGACACGCGAGGGTTCATTTCGATGACGACCATGCGGCCATCCGCGGGATTCACCGCCCACTGTACGTTTGACCCACCAGTTTCAACACCAATTTCACGCAGAACTGCAATCGATCCATTGCGCATGATTTGATATTCTTTGTCCGTCAACGTTAATGCGGGTGCAACGGTGATAGAATCCCCAGTATGCACACCCATTGGATCCACGTTTTCGATGGAACACACGATGATTGCGTTGTCTGCTTTGTCGCGCACAACTTCCATCTCGTATTCTTTCCAGCCCAACAGCGATTCATCAACAAGGATCTGGTTTACGGGCGATGCGTCCATGCCAGTACGGCAATAATATTCGTATTCTTCGCGGTTATACGCAACGCCGCCGCCTGTGCCACCCAATGTGAACGCAGGCCGAATGATGGCCGGCAGGCCAATGTCGTCCAGGGCGTCAACGGCCATGCGGACACCTTCATTTAGGTCGGCTGATCCATTGGCTTTCTTTGGTGCGGTGATAATGGTGGCACGAGGATTCTCTAGGCCGATGCGATCCATAGCTTCGCGGAACAACTTGCGATCTTCTGCCATTTCGATTGCGTCGCGCTTAGCGCCAATCATTTCAACGCCAAACTTGTCCAAAACGCCCATCTCTTCTAGGGCAAGCGCGGTATTTAGACCCGTTTGACCGCCCATTGTTGGCAACAATGCATCGGGCCGTTCTTTTTCAATAATCTTTGCGACAACCTCTTGCGTGATCGGTTCGATATAGGTTGCATCTGCCAAACCAGGGTCGGTCATGATCGTTGCTGGGTTCGAGTTAACCAGAATGACGCGATACCCTTCTTCTCTTAGCGCTTTACAGGCTTGCGCACCTGAGTAATCGAATTCGCACGCTTGACCAATTACAATGGGGCCGGCGCCGATGATCATGATGGATGAAATATCGGTTCTTTTAGGCATGACAGGTCCTCGGGTTTATGGCAGCACAACGCAGCCTGCAAAAGGGCGGGCGCAAATTGTCCTGCGTTATACGCAACATCTAGAAAGGTTCAAGCCCTATCGGAAAAAAACCACAAACAGCCGCTTTAGAACTGTTTGTTTTCCAAACGCAGACTATATCACCGCGGTCTGAGATGGAAATGATAATGAAAATACGATTTGATTCAGCGCCGGTACACGGAAAACCGTGGTTTCGTAGTCCGATAAATGTGATCACTGCGCTTTGTGTCAATGACGTAGCGGACGAATTTACTTTGGTTGACCGGGCGCAACGCGATGGTTTTTGGGTTGCCGGATTTGCGAGCTATGAACTGGTCTATGCGCTTGAACCGCGCTTGGTGCATTTGATGCCGCCAATTCAAAAACTGCCTTTGTTGCAATTTGGTGTTTATGAAAAGCCAGTTGATTGTGAAGATCCTCAGTTTGGTGATGTGAAAATCGGGACCTTTGATCCAATCTGGACTTTCGCAGAGTATGAGGTCGCGTTTGAGCGGGTCAAGAATGCAATTTGTTCTGGCGATGTTTATCAAATAAACCTGACCTTTCCGATGATCGCAACTTTTTCTGGTGATCCTTGGGCAGCTTATCTTGGCTTGGTGCGGACCCAAACCGTTCCACATGGCGCATATTTGGACTTGGGCCACGGACGGGCAATACTCTCTCGATCGCCGGAATTATTTTTTAAAACAACATCAAATGGTATCATTGAAACGAAACCAATGAAGGGCACTCAGCCACGGTTTCATGATCATATCCGTGACGCACAAGCGACAGCATACCTGAGAAATAATGTTAAAAACCGCGCAGAAAACCTGATGATTGTTGACTTATTAAGAAATGATATTTCCCGTATCTGTGCACTGGGCAGCGTGAACGTTCCAGCTTTGTTTGATGTGGAAACCTATGCAACGGTGCATCAAATGGTTTTTCGGGTCGTTGGAAAATTGAACCAACCCATTACGATGGGGGATGTTTTTCGCGCACTTTTCCCGTGCGGATCGATCACCGGCGCGCCAAAAATCAGTGCAATGGAAATAATCAGGTCCGTCGAACAATCGCCGAGAGGGGTGTATTGCGGCGCAATTGGATGGATTGCACCAGATGGGCGATCTGAATTCAGCGTAGCGATTCGAACAATCCTTGTAGAGAATGGCAATGCGCATTTAAATGTTGGCGGCGGTGTTGTTTACGACTCGGATGCGATGTCAGAATATGAGGAAGCCCTTTGGAAAGCACGTTTCGCAAAAATATCCCCAATGATTGCTGCTTGATCGAAACATTTCGTTTTGATCCTGAGGTTGGCCATGTGCATTTGAACCTTCATCTAAATCGCATGTGCGATACGGCGAGAAGGTTCGGTTTTCGGTTTAGCCGTCGTAAAGCCGACGAGATCTGTGATGCGATCGTGTCAGACAAAGCCTTGCGTTGTCGATTGACCTTGGGATGCGATGGAGAGTTTAATCTTATCACTCAGCCGCTTGAGCCCGCCAAATCAATTTGGCGGATTGCATTTTCAGACGTAAAGCTGTCCCACGATGACCTGTGGCTTAGACATAAGACAAATCAACGAAAAATTTATGACGATGCCCGTTCAAATATACCAAATGGTGTCGATGAACTGCTTTTTTTCAATCAACGTGAAGAGCTTTGTGAAGGCACGATCACAAATGTTTTTGTTCAACTTGCGAACGGAACATGGGTGACGCCCCCTATTTCAAGCGGATGCTTGCCTGGAGTTTTGCGTCAAACTTTGATCACGTCACGCTTTGTGACCGTTAGAATCGTTTCGCAAACCGAGGTGTCATCAGCGCGCCAGATTAAGATTGGCAATTCTTTGCGAGGCTTGTTGGATGTTGAATGGGCTTGATCAGGGCTTAACCTAAATTTGTATACAGTAATCTTGGACGATCGAACAAAAGCTATCGGTCAAAAGAACCCTTAAACAGAATGATTGACCGAAAAACATGGGTATCTATTGACATTCAGGCGTCAAACCTGTGTATCGGCACAAACGCAATTTCCAGATGGAAAGGGTTCCATTATGCACGCCTATCGCAGCCATTCTTGTGCCGCTCTGAATAAATCTCATGTGGGTGAAACTGTTCGTCTATCTGGTTGGGTCCACCGTGTCCGCGACCATGGTGGCGTATTGTTTATTGACCTGCGAGATCATTATGGCATCACTCAGGTTTTGTGCGACCCAGATAGCCCCGTTTTTAACGACGTGGAAAAAGTTCGTAGCGAATGGTGTATCCGTATCGATGGCGTCGTAAAGGCGCGCGATGAGTCGTTGGTCAACGCAAAAATTTCAACCGGTGAAATAGAAGTCTACGTGCGCGACATAGAAGTATTGGGCCAATCCATCGAATTGCCTTTGATGGTATTTGGTGATCAAGAGTATCCTGAGGAAACCCGCTTGCGGTATCGTTACTTGGATCTGCGTCGTGACGTGATGCAGCGCAACATGACATTACGATCGGATGTTGTGGCGTCGATGCGCCGCCGCATGTGGGATAAGGGTTTCCGCGAATATCAAACGCCGATTATCACAGCGTCATCCCCGGAGGGTGCCCGCGACTTTTTGGTTCCGTCGCGTCTGCATCCTGGTAAATTCTATGCGCTGCCTCAGGCGCCACAGCAGTTCAAACAGCTGATTATGGTGTCGGGCTTTGATAAATATTTCCAAATCGCACCCTGTTTCCGTGACGAAGATCCGCGCGCAGACCGTAGCCCCACCGATTTTTATCAGTTAGATTTAGAGATGTCTTTTGTGACACAACAGGATGTCTTTGATACCATTTCACCTGTGCTTGCAGGTGTTTTCCAAGAATTTGGTGGCGGAAAAAAAGTCGACGCGCCAAATGAATGGCCGCAGATCGCATATCGCGACGCGGCACTCTGGTATGGCACCGACAAACCAGATCTACGAAACCCGATTAAAATGCAGGTAGTGTCAGAGCATTTTGCGGGTTCAGGCTTTGCCATCTTTGCCAAGTTGCTAGAGCAAGAAGGCACCGAAATTCGCGCAATTCCTGCCCCAACAGGTGGCAGCCGCAAATTCTGTGACCGCATGAATGCGTTTGCCCAAAAAGAAGGCTTGCCTGGTATGGGGTATATCTTCTGGCGCGAGGCGGATGGCCAAATGGAAGCCGCAGGCCCGTTGGCGAAAAATATTGGTCCAGAACGCACCGAAGCCATTCGCCAGCAACTTGGTTTGGGTGTAGGCGACGCGGCGTTTTTCTTGGGTGGTAAACCAAAGTCCTTTGAAAAGGTTGCTGGAAAAGCGCGTACAGTTATTGGCGAAGAATTGGGCTTGGTCGACAAAGATCGCTTTGCGTTTGCGTGGATTGTTGATTTCCCGATTTACGAACAAGACGAAGAAAGCGGTAAGATTGATTTTGAACATAACCCATTCTCGATGCCGCAGGGTGGACTGGATGCGTTGAACGGCGATCCGCTACAGGTCAAAGGTTTCCAATACGACTTGGCCTGTAATGGGTACGAGTTGGTGTCTGGCGCTATTCGAAACCACAAGCCAGAAATTATGTTCAAGGCTTTTGAAATTGCTGGATACGGCGAAGATGAAGTACGCAAACGCTTTGGTGGTATGGTGAATGCATTTCAATTTGGCGCACCACCCCACGGCGGTTGCGCTGCAGGTATCGACCGTATTGTGATGTTGTTGGCAGATACCCAAAACATCCGCGAAGTTATTATGTTCCCGATGAATCAACGCGCGGAAGATCTGATGATGAATGCACCATCTGATCCATTGCCAGAGCAGCTTATGGAATTAAACATTAGGGTAATTCCACAGGAATAATGCAAAAAGTCGGTTAACATACCCAAACGGGGTACAAAACTATACCCTAATTTGTTGTATCTTAGATTTGTCGATAACAAATTTTTATCAAGGTACATGTTATGAAACCGCCACCGTTTCTCACAATAAGAGAAAGGGAGCTTCTTCCTTATTTGGCTTCTGGTGCAAACAGAAGCCAAATAGCGGACCATTTCGGCTTGTCAGAAGAGACGGTCAAGCGTCACACCCGAAATATTTTGACCAAATTCAAAGCCAAGACAATTCGCGACGGTCTTTTGGATATATCCGAGTACGTTACCTATTTCGGTTATCCAGTGCCAATGTACAACCTTTATGCGCATTCGGTAAAAAGTCATCTAATTTATGATGCAGACAGCAAAGTGATGATGGCAAGACATGAGCATCACTTTGAATGCATTGGCGAGCAATTTTCCAAGTCTTTTTTTTCGGTGTTTGATGGGGATTTCAAAGCTGAAACTGTAAAAATTGATGGTGTCGCATCACCGTATTCGTCTTATATTTTAGGAAAAAAACTTTTGAAACAACTTATGCCATTCCAAAAAAGCGTGGTGAAAGATTTAAGCGGGTAGCAGAGGTTTTTTTGACACGTCTCAGTCTGTTTTTAACGATAGTTATTCGTCCACATGGTCAGCATATCCAGCAGGTAAAATAGAATTTTCCATTGATTTTTTTGGCGCGCGCTTACCAAATAAAATTTGGTATGAAGTTCAGGTTAATGCCAACGCGATCATTGACCCTGATGTTCTATGGCAGTGCAGCAAAAACTCGGCAAGTTTAAAGATCGATAATCCCAAATCAGATCGGGTCTATCTTATTCGGTGGAGTTGGTAATTGTTTGACGTAGCAACGCTAGGGACCTTTAGGGCGAAACTTATATGAGAGCCCCCCCACACCTCACGAAACGGGAAAGCGAAATGGTTCCTCTATCGGCGCGCGGTCAAGGAAGAGCAGATATTGCAAAACATTTTGGCGTTTCGGAGGGAACTATAAAAAAACATACAAGCAATATTTTGGTAAAGTTCGATGCGGTATCACAAAAAGATGGTTACCAAGACTTAAAAGATTATGCTGAATATTATGCTCAGCCTAATCCTGCCTATAAAGTTTATTGTCATGTTTCTGATCTGAGCGTCACCTTTAATTCTGACACAAAGCGTTTACGTGCAGAAAAGAAAGTATCGTTAGAGTGTGTCCATGAAACACTCTAACGTGACCGGTTTACCGCAATGCCTGGGTCTGATCCTCTGTTGGTAAACAAATGCGATGGCGTTGATCTCAGCCCAGTTGGAACCAATATGGGAATGGAAATTTACGAAAAAGTTTTTGATTCACCGATTTCGATAGGTCAAAAAACAAATTACGTCTTGGAACGCGAATTCGACATGTCAAATAGCGTGTTCAGCGACAATTACTATTCTACGTGGACGATGAATCCGACAGTGCGTTTAATCTATAGCATTCAATTTCTTGGCGCGCGCAGACCCAAAAATTTGACCTACGAAGTGCGGGCAAATCAAGTGGCCATTGACGACCAGTCAATCGTTTGGACGCAAGACGCGGACGCAGCGCAATTGATGACCATGCAGCCAAAGCTTCAGTATTCCTACATTATCAAGTGGACTTGGTAATTGCGTCTTAACATTTCCAATCGTTAAGGTTAGCCTTTGCACATTGACTGTTTAGGAACATATTTTGGCAAAGTCGCCCGATCACTGGGAATCCGTTAGCCCGCCGAACATTGATGCTCTCATTGGGCGGTATGTAGAATTGCATCGTCTTGATGCGCAAAAGCATGCAGCACAATTGTTTCAATGTTATGTAGATCAGGACCAAGTCTGGACTTATTTACCCTATGGCCCTTTTCATTCGTCGGCCCAGTATCATCGTTGGATTGCAGAAATGTCTGACAAGTCAGATCCATATTTTTTTGCAATCAAGGATAAGCAAAGCCAAGAGTTTAGAGGTGTTGCATCATTCTTAAGAATTGATCCCAATATGGGCACCATTGAAGTGGGACACTTGAATTTTTCATCGTCACTTCAAAAAACGCCCGCCGCAACTGAGGCGATGTTTTTGATGATGCAATGGGCATTTGACGCGGGATATCGCAGATATGAATGGAAATGTGATGCAGCCAATATTCCATCACGCAGAGCGGCCCAGCGATTGGGTCTAAGCTTTGAAGGAATTTTTAGACAAGCCGCAATTGTCAAAAAAAGAAACAGAGATACCGCTTGGTATGCTGCCATTGACACAGAGTGGCCCGCCTTGAAAGAGGCGTTTCTGACATGGCTACACCCATCAAATTTTACACCAGATTTCCAACAAAAAGAGGCGTTGGGAAATTTGACCCGATTAATTCTTGTTCAATCTGATCCTGCTGCGGCCTCAAATCGCTGATATCTGATTTATGCGTCGATCTATCAGCTGACCCAACGCCAATATATCACAACTTTGTGCCGCTGTGGCCATCGGGCCATCGCCTGCACTTTGTGCAACGCGATCTAAAAATCGACAAAGATAGTTTTTCATGGGTCCAGTTGGGTTTTGCGCCAATAGTGATTTAGCGTGGCACAGGTCGTCACGGTAAACGACTGGATCAGGTCTGACCAAATCATCGCGTACGACACGTGGCTGCCATGTCCCATCTTGAAAAGGAAAGAGCCTTAGGATTTCAGATTGAAACGCCGAAATGCTTTCATACGGTTTCGAAATAAATGTATCCGCGCCAGCCTTCAATGCTGCGTTATGCATCATATCATCACCACTGGTTCCAATAATTGCAGGCACGCGTGTATTTGCCGATGATATTTCTCGGATTAGGTCTAGCCCCGACCCATCTGGTAAACCTATGTCAACAATCACGACTGAGGGTCGATACAAACGCATATGCCTGCGGGCAGATGTCATGCAATCAGCACGTCTTAGCCGCGCGCCACTGCGTAACGCCATGAT
>Ga0181601_10004405_pt1 | contig 11815 bp, 5 predicted proteins | sample 041ome_8_FD_133020 | JGI IMG/M metagenome (GOLD analysis project Ga0181601, IMG submission 133020) | Coastal salt marsh microbial communities from the Groves Creek Marsh, Skidaway Island, Georgia - 041407BS metaG (megahit assembly) | ecosystem: Environmental > Aquatic > Marine > Intertidal zone...
AGCCGCACCCAAGAAAATCATCCCCTCAGAATCCTTTGCAGTTGGACAATTGGTTTTAACGATGAACTTAACGGCATCCTTTTTTATGGTACGCTTACGAACATCCTTAGCACGGTCTTTAGTTTTATCGGCATTGTTGTTTTTCAAGTTTTTAACTAAAACTTTGATTCGAGCACGGCTATATGCGTCAAAATCCATCGGATCTAAGGTGATTTCGATTGGGCGCTTCAAACAAGTATCAACACTAAAGGATATATCCAGGGCTGCCAACCAAGTCATTCCTTGATCTCTGCGGTATATTTTAGGGATATTCTCATTGGTGATAATTCCCATTACATCAGAAATCTTTTTAACTTTTACCCCGAAGCTGCCATTCTTAGACGCTGCAGAAAGCATCTTGTAATCACATTTATTCATCTTAATCGACATAGATGGATTCACTTGAATGGTCGTATCCTGATCACATGCATCTACTTTAGCTGCAACTGGTTTTGGAGCTTCTACAGGCTTTTCGATTACTGTAATTTCAACACGACGGTTGCGTGAGGCTTTTTCTTTATTTGTTTCATTTACACGAGGCTTTGAACGACCATAATAGCGCATAATCATAAAGCTATCTGGAATCCCCAAGTTAGCAAGTGCATCGTACACTTCATCTACACGATCTCTTGACAACTCCATATTGTATTCATCATTTCCAGTGCTGTCGGTATGACCGGTTAAAACCAACCTAAATTCTGGAATTTTCTTTAGGGTGCCGAATAATTCATCCAATTTAGCTTGCTCACTTGGATCAATTTCAGATTTATTTACCTTAAAGTAAATTTGAACAGCTGGAGATAATTCACGCGGTTCCTTTGGGATTACAGGTTGGGATTTTTGTCCAAAACTGGTGCCTAAAAACAAAAGCGCACCTAAAAGTATAATGGTATTTTTCATTTTCTTTGGGTTGAAAGTTGCGAAAATAAGTCAATTATTTAGGCCTACCAATGCTTTAATCGAATTATTTACCCCCTTTTTATTCCCATAGTCTTGTCGCGGATAGAACTGCTACTTATATTTGTTTTCATACCTATCCTAGTTTAAATATGATAAGAAATATACTTTCAACCATTCTTTCCGTTGTTCTCACGAGTACGATATCAGCTCAAGTCGCAAAAACACAGGTACTTTCGCTTAGCGTCAAACCGGTGAGTGAAGGCTTTGAATTGAATTGGCCGGATAATGCTACAAGGACCGGCAATTATCAGTTTTTTTACAGAGACTTAGATGTACCAAATGGTGCTTGGCAATCTACAGGTGATGTGGTAAAAGGCCCTGCTAGTTCCTATTTTTTTAAAACCGATAAGAATGTTGAATTTGCCGCCCAGTATTTAAATCCCAACAATCAAGCGGAATCTATTGGATATATCGCTGCGGGGGTAGTTGATTATCCTATTTTTAAAGGAAGAACCATTCTCGTGATTGATAGTTTAATTTCGGCTGAACTACAAAATGAGATTCAACAATTACGGGAAGACCTCCTCGCCTCTGGATGGTTCTCGAATATTTTAACCATAAAGAGGTCAGAAAAGCCAGAAAGTATTAAAGCCAAAATTAAAGCATTAATAGATGGAGGGAATTTCAAAACCAATACCTTATATATATTGGGTCATGTGCCCGTGCCTTATTCGGGCTATTTTTCTTCTACAGGATCACGTCCGCCACCAGATGGACACGTAGAAGGTTCTGGAAACCATACCGGCGCCTGGCCAGCAGATGTTTTTTATTCAGATTTTGAAGGGATTTGGGAGGATTTATTGGTGAAATGTACTACCGGAAATCAGTCGCGCCATCACAATATCGGCGGAGATGGCAAATACGACCCTTCGGAACTACCAGGTACGGCTAGCCTTGATATAGGAAGAGTTGATTTCTTTGATATGCCGGCTTTTGCTGAATCGGAAGTCGAGTTAACCAGAGAATATCTTCAACGAGTACACAACTGGAAGACTGGTAAAATTCCGTTTGTAAAAAGAGCATTGATCGATAATAATTTCAATGGTTTGAATTTAGCTTCTACTGGTTACCATAATTTTTCATGCCTAATAGAAAAAGATAGCATCTTTGACAATCGAGATTATTTCACTGCCCAATCAAAGGGGAATTATTTGTGGAGTTATGGATGTGGTGCTGGTTCTTATACAAGTTGCAATGGTATCGGGAATACTAATAATTTCGTTTCCTACAAGAAAAAGGATTCCTTCCATAATATTTTCACCATTTTAGCCGGTAGCTATTTTGGGGACTGGGATTCTAAGAACAACCTTTTGCGCGCTTCACTTGCCTCGGGTTCACTGGCCACATTTTGGGGTGGAATTCCTAAATGGTATATCCACCATATGGGATTGGGAAAGCATATTGGTCATGGAGCGCGCATCACCCAGAATAACAGCACGGAATACTTTAATGGTAACTTCAACGCGGCTTACCGAGGGGTTCATATTGCATTATTAGGTGATCCAACTTTAGAGATGTTGCCTATTAAACCGGTGGAAAATCTATTGGCTGAAAGTCAAAATGGAACTGTTTTATTGAAATGGAGCCCATCTCCTGACGCTACGAGCTACGAAGTTTACAGAATTGATACGGTTAATAAGCAATATGTTTCTGTAAGTAAAAGCGGAGATTGTCAAGCATTAGTCGTAGATACATTTTTTGTAGATGAGTGCAACTGGTCCAGTGGCGACTATATTTACGCGGTAGCAGCATCAAAAGAAACACAAACTCCATCTGGTATTTATAACAATCGAAGTATGTTGAAAATGACTAGCGTTCAACATTCAAATTCTCTTACCAATTTAACAAATACAGCTAATTCATTCTACCCTAACCCAACTCAGGGTAAAATCCATTTGAATTTTACAGGTATTAATTACGGAACCTTACGTGTTTTCGACTTAAGCGGAAGAATTATCCTTACAAATGACAATGTTGATTTTAATGCCGAAATAAGTTTAAAAGGTTTAAATATGGGAGTTTATTTGTTCAACGCAGAAGACAAGAAAAGTGGAACTAGTTTCAATTCATGGGTAATTGTATCCCAATAGTATAAGAATTGGGCAATTATGTATTACAAATTGGTCTAATTTTCTAAAAAAAGGGAATTGTAAATAAAGTTTGATTATTTTCGCGCCCTAATTCGTTCATCGAAAATATATTATGAATAACGATAGTATTATGTATTTGGTTCCCGCCCTAGGTTTGGTGGGACTTGTAGTGATGGCATTGAAATCCGCTTGGGTTTCTAAACAAGATGCCGGTGATGAAAAAATGCAAAATCTTGCTGGCAAAATTGCCGCAGGTGCAATGGCATTCCTAAAAGCTGAGTGGAAAGTACTTTCTTACTTCGCGATTATTGCAGCAGCCCTGCTTGCGTATAGCGGTACAATCCATGAAGTAAATGGAATTGAAATTCATTCTCATTGGATTATTTCAATTGCCTTTTTAATTGGTGCATTTTTCTCTGCATTAGCCGGTTATTTTGGAATGCGTATTGCAACGAAAGCAAACGTAAGAACTACACAGGCTGCAAAAACAAGTCTAGCTAAAGCGCTTCAAGTAAGTTTTAATGGTGGTACCGTTATGGGACTTGGTGTTGCTGGTTTAGCGGTGATTGGTCTTGGCGGTTTGTTTATTGTTTTTTATGCGATGTTCGTAAAAGATGGCTTAGATCCTAATGGATTGAAAAGAGCAATCGAAGTATTAACAGGATTCTCTTTAGGTGCTGAATCAATTGCATTGTTTGCGCGTGTTGGTGGAGGTATTTATACCAAAGCTGCTGACGTTGGAGCTGATTTAGTGGGTAAGGTTGAAGCGGGTATTCCCGAAGACGATCCTCGTAATCCTGCTACCATTGCAGATAACGTTGGTGATAACGTAGGTGACGTTGCTGGTATGGGAGCTGATTTATTCGGTTCATATGTAGCTACTATCCTTGCGACTATGGTATTAGGATCTGAAATGACCGTAGTTGATAATTTCCAAGGCCTTTCTCCTATCCTTTTACCTATGTTCATCGCAGGTTTAGGATTAATCTTCTCTATCGTAGGTACTTTGTTTGTAAGAATTAAAGACGATAACGGAAATGTTCAAAGTGCGTTGAATATGGGAAACTGGTCAAGCATAATTTTAACGGCTTTGGCTTCTTTCTTTGCGGTAAAATGGTTAATTCCTTCCGATATAACATTGATTTTAAGAGGTGTTGAATTCACTTCTATGGATATTTTTTATGCCATCATTGTAGGATTGGTAGTAGGAGCCATAATGAGTTACGTTACGGAATATTACACCGCTATGGGTAAAAAGCCGGTAATGTCAATTGTTAAAGCTTCTGCAACCGGTCATGCTACTAACATCATTAGTGGTTTAGCAATCGGAATGCAATCTACAGTAATTCCAATTTTGGTATTGGCTGCTGGTATTTTTGTTTCTTTTGAATTCGCAGGATTATATGGAGTTGCAATTGCAGCCGCCGGTATGATGGCTACTACTGCCATGCAGTTAGCGATTGATGCTTTCGGACCTATTGCTGACAACGCTGGTGGTATTGCTGAAATGAGCGATTTACCTGAAGAAGTACGTGGAAGAACCGATGTATTAGACGCTGTTGGAAATACAACTGCTGCTACGGGTAAAGGTTTTGCAATCGCTTCTGCTGCCTTAACGGCACTCGCTTTATTTGCTGCTTTTGTAGGAGTAGCGGGAATTGATAGTATTGATATTTATAAAGCCAATGTCTTGGCTGGTTTATTCGTAGGTGCGATGATTCCTTTCATTTTCTCTGCTTTGGCAATCAGTGCGGTTGGTCGTGCTGCTATGGAAATGGTTAAAGAGGTACGCCGTCAGTTCCGCGAAATTCCTGGTATTATGGAATACAAAGCGGAGCCCGAATATGAGAAATGTGTTGAGATTTCAACTAAAGCTTCTATTCGCGAAATGGTTATGCCCGGAGCTATTGCTTTATTATCTCCTGTAATAGTAGGTTTCCTATTCGGCCCAGAAGTTTTAGGCGGTATGTTAGCTGGTATTACGGTTTCTGGTGTATTGATGGGTATATTCCAAAACAATGCAGGTGGAGCATGGGATAATGCTAAGAAATCTTTTGAAAAAGGTGTTGATATTGATGGTGAGACGTTCTACAAGAAATCTGAACCACATAAGGCATCTGTAACAGGTGATACTGTAGGTGATCCATTTAAAGATACTTCAGGTCCTTCAATGAACATTTTGATCAAATTAACTTCAATCGTTTCATTGATCATTGCTCCTTACATTGCGGTTGGAGGAAACAATACTGCGGGTGCTGCAGAAAAGGATTGTTGCAAAGACAAAACGGAAATGACATCTTGTGAAAAAGATGCTAAATGCGACCCTATGGATTGCTCAACTATGACAAAAGAAGAGTGCATGGCTAAATGTGACTCTATGCAATGCAGCGATGAAGAGCGTGCAGCTTGTATGGCACAGTACGACGAAAACGGAAAGTTCATCGGCGGTAAAAAAGCGTGTTGCTCGGAAAAAGAGGAATCCAAATAATTATTATTCCGAAAATATTTCAAAGGGTCGTCATTTGGCGACCCTTTTTCGTTTCTCAAAATTCCATTCCAAAGATTTGGCTCTTTATCTTAATAAATGAAGGTTCTAATATGAACAATGAAACTTTGTCTAATGCCGATTGTTAATTAGGATAATGTCCGTGTCACAAAATCAAGATTTACTAAATTCAAAAGCAATTTGCACGGTTTGTGGGTCAGATAGTACCCGCTTTTATATTGAAACAAATGCTATGATGCACCCTGAAAATACCGAATCCTACCGGTTTTTTTCATGTGATAATTGCAGCTCTAAATTCCTATCCAATCCCGTAAAAGAGTCTGACTTAGCTCAGTATTATACCGAAAGCTATTTACCCTACAGGGGTTCGTCTGCTTGGGGGAAATTTTCAAAATTTGTTGAATGGGACGATCAGAAATTAAACCAGTCAAGACGCAAAGTAATACAACCGTATATACCTGAATCAAGTCAGATTCAAATTTTAGATGTAGGATGTGGAAAGCCAGATTTCCTTGCAGAAGTAGCAAAAGATGATCAATTCAATTGCACCGGGGTTGACTTTGTCGAAGCAGACTGGGAAAATGAAAAATATAAAACTATCGACTTAAAGGCGTGTGATTGGAAACATTCAGAATGGGCTCAAAAGTTTCATATAATCACCGCATGGCATTATTTAGAGCACGATTATAGCATAAAAGAAACAGTCGCAAAATTCCAGGACCTACTCTTGCCAGGAGGTTACTTAATTATTGAAGTACCTATGTTTGAGGGTGTATTACTCAAATTACAAAAACAATTTTGGCAAGGATGGCACAGTCCAAGGCATTTAAATCTTTTCAGTAAGAAAAGTTGGGGGATGATTTTTAATTCAGATAATTGGTCCGTTATACAACATCATCAATTCGGCACCTTATCAGCTTTCACATTATGGTGGCTTGGTTTTCGCCAAAAATCAACAACCAATTGGTCAGGTTCCATGGAACGTTATTTTTGGTCATTGGTTTTGTTTAAAATATTATTAGCTCCCTTCTTCCTATTCGAAAAAGTAATTCCATTTGGAATACAAACTGTTATTATTCAAAAAAACCGATGAGCAATCCCATTACGACTCTGGTGATTTTTAAAACCAGTGGATTATTCAATAAATTTTGGGCATTTCAGCAGGTACCCCTTGCCTACTTTAGACTCAAAAACGTTACAGGTATTACGTTCATAAAGTCAATGGGTTCAGGAGGTGGTAAAGGCTTTGATTTTACACCTAGTTTCTCCACTTATTGTTGGTTGCTTTCCTGGGAAGATAAAAAAAGCGCACAAATATTTTTTGCTGAAAATAAGTATTATAATACTTATAAGAATCGTTGTGTGGAGTTACAAATATTATATTTAGAAAATGTGATGTCACACGGCAAATGGTCGGGCGTCAATCCTTTTATCAAGGCTGCGGAATTCCAACCTGATTCAATTGTAGTAGTGTTAACGCGTGCGCGAATTAAACTGATTAGGATTGTTCAATTCTGGACTAAAGTAGGTCGAACAGCCAATGAGTTGTATAAATTTGATGATTTACAATACGCAATAGGTGTTGGTGAACTACCCTTTATTCAACAAGCAACCGTCAGCGTTTGGAAGAATTTAGAGGCGGTGAAACAATATGCCTATAAAGACGAGACCCATAAAAAGGTTATTGAACTAACGCGCAAATACCAATGGTATAGTGAAGAGCTATTTGCGCGGTTTATACTAGTAGAACATCAAAAAATCGAAAAGGAAAACTCTATTTGAGTTTCTTTTCAACTTCCTTTACCTTTTCTTCCATCTCATTAATTGAAATTTCAATCTTCTTCAATTCCAATGCTACTTCTTTTATAGCCTGCATGTGTTTTGGCGTGGGTGCTTGAAGACTCTCTTTCATATTGTAATAAATGCCGAAAAGTGCTTCTTGAATACTCTTTTCTGTTGGAAATTCGTATTTGCCAATTGGGTCTCCGCCTATTAATTTGTATTGAATTTTATTAATCGCTTTTTTACTTTGAATCAATACCAGTCTATCGTCTTCGTTCCATTTACTTTGCCAAGGAGCTATTTCAATTCCTTTATCTATTTTAGATTTAAGCTCTTTAAATCGGTCTTGAATTTGAATAAACTCTTTGCGGGTATTCTTTATACTTTCCCAATTCGTTAGTCTATTTTCGGGCCAAGTTACCAATTCACTTTCAGGGAATAAATACTCCAATTCTACAGTGCCAAAAACACCCATTTCAACGGGAGCAATTGCCCCTTTTGTTGGCTCTAACTTCAATAAGCTAATTACATATTTCCCAGGTGAAACATAAGGACCATAAGCAATTTCTGAAGCCGTAGATTCTAGCCCAAACGGATCCAATCCCATTCTTAAATCCCATGTAATGGTGTTCCATCCCTTGTTTAATTTAGTTTTAATTGTGCTTATATCCCGTCCATCACTGGTTTTTACTTTTAATACATAATTAGGTAGAATCTCTTCTGATTCCAATCTTATTTCATCCTTACTAGGGTAGAAACTCCCCTTTTTCTCCTTAGATTTACGCTTGTCTTTTAGGCTGCCCTCTAGCTTATCAATGTATACGTACATTCGAAATTTCTCATCTAAATTAGCTCCTTGGAAACGTCGGGCGCCCCTAAAACCATTGCCTTTGTTTCCCGTTTTATCATAGGGCAAAAAGAATGCATGTTTTTGTTCATTTATCCATTTCCTTGGCTTTGATTTCATCTCTCTAATCAAATGATAATCATCGCATATGGCAAAACCTCTTCCAAAAGTTGCCAAAACTAAATCTTGATGATCCGCTTGGTACACGATGTCTTTTATTGCTACGGGAGGCAAGTTTTTTCCAAATGGTTTGAAATTTGCACCTTGATTAAAGGAAATAAACAATCCAAATTCGGTTCCAACGCAAACTATGTCATTGTCAACAGGATCTATCCAAATAGATTTAACCGGATGATTTGAGGGAATTCCGTTATTCAACAAAGAGAATTTACCGTTTTTAGCCGATATCTTAAAGATATAAGGCTTAAAATCACCTTGTCGATGATTGTCAAAAGACACGATACAATCTCCACTTTTGGTTACCTCAATATCTGAAATAGTCGGATAAATCAGGGTTGACTCCTTTTCATTTGATGTCTTCCAAGTAAACGTTACTTCCTCTGGGACACTATATTCCTTCCACGTTTTTCCTTCATCCATGGTACTGTAAATAGAGCCATCATCTGTACCCATCCACAAAACGCCATTTTCGCCCTCACATAAAGCCGTTATATTGCCATAAATACTGGTGCTCTGGTTTTTTGCTACTGCATCCAATCCCCAAACTTTGCCCATAACTTGAAGTTTATTGCGATCAAGCTTTCGACCCATTACCCCACTTATTTCTTTCCAAGAATCACCTCTATCTTCAGATACGAAGAGTCTATTGGCAGCAAAATAGAGTTTCTTGGGATTGTATTTACTTATAATCAAGGGTGCATCCCAGTTCCAAACAATGGGTTCATCCCCGAATTTAATATTGGGTTTGATGTCCACTTGATCGCCAGTGGTCTTATCAAAACGAATTAATCCTCCATATTGCCATTGCGAATACACAATGTTCGGATTGGTTGGATCTACTTGAGATTTAAAGCCATCTCCCCCAACGGTTACATACCATTCCTCATTGGTGATTCCATTTGAGGTATTATTTCTACTAGGCCCACCAATTGAGTAATTGTCTTGAGTTCCACCATAAATATTGTAAAATGGTTTTGCGTTATCTACAGCAACACGATAAAACTGCGTTATCGGCAGGTTTTCTTTAAAATCCCAGTTCTCACCATAATCAAAGCTCTCGTATAATCCGCCATCACATCCAACTAGCATATGTTTGTAATCTTTGGGGTCAATCCAAATGGCATGATTATCTACGTGTTTGTATTTTTCAGGAAACCTTTTAATGGTTTTTCCTCCATCTTCTGAAAAATGCAAATACGTATCCATGAAAAACAATCTCAAATCATTATTAGGGTCTTGAAAAACCTCTTGGTAATAATTTCCCGATGTATAATAATCGTTCACTTTATTCCAACTCTCTCCAAAATCGGTTGATACAAAAACACCACCTGTTTTATCTTGGGTTTCAACAATACACGTTAATTTTCCAGGTGTATTTTGAGCTACCTCCAAGGAAATTCTACCTTTATCTCCATTTGGCAATCCAGTGACAATCTTCTTCCAATTCGCACCGTTATCAGTAGATTTATAAATAGCACTTTCGGGTCCACCACCTAAATAGGTCCATTGATGTCTTCGTCTTTGATGCGCACAGGCATAAATAATATTTGAATTATGTGGATCTAAATGAACTTCGTTAATTCCCGCATTATTTACATTAAGTGAACGAGTCCACGTCTTTCCCCCGTTTGCACTGTGATATACGCCTTTTTCATCCTTCTCTCCCCAAAGGAGCCCATAAGCAGCCACCCATATCTCGGATGAATTTTTCGGATTAATGGTTATCATACCAATGTGGAATGATTCTTTCAATCCAACATTTACAAAAGATTTTCCGCCGTCTTCGCTTTTATATAAACCATTGCCATAACCAACGCTGCGTTGATTATTGTTTTCTCCAGTGCCAACCCAGATAACATTGGTATTGTTCGGGTCTATTGCTAAACATCCGATGCTTTGCACCCCGTATTTATCAAAAATAGGTGAAAAACTCACCCCCGCATTTTGGGTTTTCCATACGCCACCATTGGCAGCCGCTATATAAAATTCTGAATTATTATTTGGATTAACGGCAATATCTACAATTCTTCCACTTGTTGTGGCGGGGCCGATCATTCGAAAATCAATTTTATCGATGAAAGAATTTAAAAGCGTATCATTTTGAGCAAAAAGCGCAAAGGATGAAATTAGATTAACAATAATAAACGACAGGTATTTATTTTTCATATTTCGGGTAATTTGTCCCGAATATACGGCAAAAGGATCAATCCCTAGAGCTCTGTACTTCTTTTAGGTAAGCTTCTAATTTAGTTGCAATTGCTTCCCAAGAAAATTTGGACCTAATCAAATCACCACCTTTTTGTCCAACTTCGTTTCGATAATTTTCATCCCTCAGGATTTTAATTACATTATCGGCAAATTCCGATGCGTCTTTTGATGGCAAAGCGCCTATATTTAATGGCAATTCTAGACCTTCATAACCAACCCATGTTGTTACTACGGGAATATTCATAGAAAGCGCTTCTAACACCTTATTTTGTGTGCCCGCTCCAATTCTCAAGGGTGAAACTACCACATGAGCTTTTGCATATTCTTCTGATAAATCTTCAATAAATCCGGTGACTTTTACATGATCATTGGCTAATTGCAATACCTTAGAAACGGGTCTTTGGCCCGCTATGATAAATTGAACCTGTGGAATGGCCTGTTTTATTGTGGGTAAAATATCTCGAACAAAATAATTTACCGCATCGATATTAGGAGCATAATCCATATTGCCCGTAAATAAAACACGGAATTTTTCGAAAGAAATTTCCTTAGGCTTGAAGGTGTGAATATCAACACCATTTTGCAAAAGATCCACTTGTGAATTTGGGATTGCACCTAAATAACGCTGATCTTCTCTTGAACATACCAAGGCCTTTGGATATTGAGGTATAGTTGTTTTTTCAAAGTTATCAAGTCGTTTATATTCAATTTTATTAAATATCTTAGTTAAATAATTAGTTGATGATTCAAACCTTCGTTTCCAATACAAACTGAATGCGTCTGGTAAATCTAAAATTGAAGATTTCTTTATATTGTCTGGAATGAACTGAGCCATACGTAAATGTTGAACATGAATGGCATCATAGGAGTTTTTTTCTAACTCGTCTTTCAATAATTCACTAAAAGCAGCAGATTTAAAATAGGCAATTTGAAACGGAGTACTCGAGAAAATGGCTTTTAAAACATTGACTTTGGACTTCCATGTGGGAAGATAGATATAATCAATCTTATGAAAAACCTTTTCAAGGTGCGGAACAGCTTCAATATCAGATTTATTTTCTGCAACTGTAATCAAGTGAATTTCATGTTTATCGCGCAATGACTTCCCCAAATTGAAAATCTTCAATTTATCACCTCGATATGGCGGGTAAGGCATCCTATTAGCTACAAAAAGTATGCGCATCGACGCAAAAATACCCGTAA
>Ga0181601_10004407_pt1 | contig 11811 bp, 13 predicted proteins | sample 041ome_8_FD_133020 | JGI IMG/M metagenome (GOLD analysis project Ga0181601, IMG submission 133020) | Coastal salt marsh microbial communities from the Groves Creek Marsh, Skidaway Island, Georgia - 041407BS metaG (megahit assembly) | ecosystem: Environmental > Aquatic > Marine > Intertidal zone...
ACGGCGACAGCATCATCAGGGAAGATGGTGTCCGAATGCGCCTCTACGGAATTGACGCTCCTGAAAAAGATCAGCCTTATGGTAGAGAAGCCAGGCAGGTGCTCAAGCAATACATGCCTCTTGAGCAGCAACTTGTCACACCTCGCGATAAATCAGCTAGCGAAAAGATAAAAAGCTCTTAAAACCAGCAGTTTAAAAATTGGGTAGGGCCAGTCTGATTCGAAGTGACGACCTCTAATATGTCAGTATTGGCCAACTTCCAAATGGACACATCTACTTAATAGGTCAACAGAAAAGAGACATAACAATCTGATCATAGACAGACATCCTTTGATGATCTGGATCTATGGCCCAAGGACTATGAGACCAGCGTTGAATTAATCCATATCCGCGGTTGAACTAGTATAAATACTCACAATAAGGAATTGCTCAATCGTCACGGGATATTTGTAAGCAGTGCGACTTTACCTAAGAGATATCGTTGATCGACAAGATATTTTGTCTGGAAAGATTTTCGACATTTCAATCCAGTTACTAGTGCTTTTGTCTCTTGTAGCATTCACCTTGTCCACAATGCCGCGCTTGTCAGAGCAAACCTACATGGCTCTTGAGAAGATAGAACGGATTTGCCTACTAATATTTGTTTTTGAGTACGCTCTTAGGGTTTGCGTAACAAGGTATCCGCTTCGATATATATTCAGTTTCTATGGGTTGATCGATCTAATTGCAGTGCTTCCCTTTTTGATCACAGCAGGTTCGGACACCCTTTTCATGAGGGCACTCAGACTTCTTAGAGTGTTCAGGATTTTCAAGTTGATTCAGTTCAATCCCGTCTTGAAGCGTGCCGGGCTGGCCTTAAAATTAGCAAAAGCAGAATTGATAGTATTTACGGCACTTGCCGTTGTAATAATGTACCTCGCTGCAGTCGGTATTTATTACTTTGAGTCGGTCGCTCAGCCAGCAAAATTTAGCTCCATACCGCATAGCTTTTGGTGGGCAGTAATTACCCTTACCACAGTTGGTTATGGGGATATGTACCCGATCACTGCTGGGGGGAAAATTTTCACTTTTGTAATTCTTTTGGTGGGCTTGGGGTCGGTAGCAGTGCCCGCTGGCATTATTTCGTCAGCCTTGACCGAAGCCAGACGCATTGAGTCATCGGAAGAAAAGGAAGGCACGGAGAAAGACTAAAATGAGTACGCTAACTGATGAACCCTTACCGAGAGGTGGTTCAGATAACCTGGGATTACATGATCACACCCAAGCACTAATAGAGTTTATAAAAGCAACCAACACCCCGATGACCATAGGTATACAGGGTGAGTGGGGAAGCGGAAAGACGTCTTTGATGAACCAAATAGTGGCTGGTTTGCAGGTTGATCGTAAAGACCAAAAGTTTAAGCAAATATGGGTAAATGCATGGGAAAGCTCATTAATGAGCTCTCATGAGGAAACTCTTATTAAGATCATCAAAGACATAATAAATGATCTGCTTACGGCCGATGAGGTTGTGGGAAGCAAGAGTAAACTTTGGGCAAAATTGCAGTTAGCCGGGGTGGGCGTTAAGCAGGCAGCAAAAGTGGCTTTGCGGGATGCAGGTGAAATCGCAGATTTGGCGCAAAGAGCTTTGGGTATCGAGGCCCAATCGATAAGAACACTTCGGCTAGCACTTCAAGAAATCATTGATGGGATTTGTAATGCTAGCTCTAACTCCTATCAAGGTATCATTATCTATGTCGATGACCTGGATCGAATGAAGCCGGGAGACGCGGTTTCCCTATTGGAGCTTCTAAAAAATGTTTTTGATCTGAAAAAATGCGTCTTCGTCCTAGCTATCGATTACAACGTGGTTGTAAAGGGACTATCTGAAAAGTTTGGCTCTAGAGAAGATACCGATTGGGAGTTCAGAGCCTTTTTCGACAAACTAATACAGTTGCCATTCCAAATGCCGATGGCCTCCTACGACATAACAACATATGTCAAAGGTCTTTTTTCTAACATTAATATGATAAGGAATGAGCCCTATGATGAAGAGTTTTTTGAAAATGCGAGTGAAGTGATATCGCGTACTGTTGGAGTAAATCCGCGTTCAATTAAGCGGCTAGTAAATTCTCTCAGTCTCATTAACCTCGCAAACTCGATACGAGCAGCCGAAGTAGATCAGAGATCCGTGCTATTTACACTGGCGACTGTATCTCTGCAAATAGCTCACCCACGGATTTATAGGTTTCTCGCCATGAACCCGAGGTATTTGGAGTGGGATCTAGATTACGCAGCTCAGCACACTCAGCGTAAGGAAGAGCAAATTGATAGCTGGGAGGGCGATTTTAACGAAGCGAAAAAGCGTAAGGAGTTTGATGAGTCATGGGAGCAATGCCTCTATAGACTTTGCTACGAGGACAAGAGGGATAGAGCTAAGTCGGAAGCTATTTCTCAGGTCTTTAATCTTCTCAAAGACTATGTTGAGGAAGACGACGAAGTTGTGATGGCACTAACGGCTGGTGCAATAGGCGATTCGTCAGTGACCAGTGTGGAGGCGTCAGACATTCTTACCCTACCGCAAAAGGGATCAGGCAAGTGGCGTAAGGCAGAGGGTTTCGAATCTTGGATTAATAATAGGGTTTCTTCAGATTTCAAAGATAGATTTCCTAGCTTCCCCGGTGTTAGTACGTTAAACGCGCTCAAAATTCTTCATGAGGTCGCTATAGAGCGGTTTCAAGCCAGCGAGGAAGACGGCGCTCGCTCAGACTACTCATTGCATTACACAGGAGCCATAACACTCAAGTTCAAAAAGAAAAAGGTATTGTCAGTTTGGCCGAGTCCGTCAAAGCAGGGAGATAGGCTGAATGTGCAGGTGCTGAGAAGTCCTAAAAACGAAAATAAATTTCTTCATATAGAGGGAGTTGAGCGAACATTTTCATTGGGACGCAAACCATTTCGGATTTTGAATATTGATACGAGAGAGTCGGAAGGAACGGTGTATCAGTCTGAGTTTCAGAACTGTGCTTTCTATCCTGAGTTTGACGACGTTGATTGGGCTGCCTTATTTACTTGGTTGGTAGACTTCTCTAGTGATGCGCTTGAGGATAGCCATATGATTCGTAATCGTCTTGAGCAACTGGTCTCAGATCTTCATTCCGAGGCAGGTAGTACGAGTGAAAGAGCGTTGGCCGCAAAGGCAGACATTGACTTGTTGTTTGATGTCAATAGGCTCCACGTTGTGGACTTAAATAGCCTTGAGATAAAAAATGAAGGCAGATGAATATCATTTAAATAGTCTTTCCAAAATAAAACATAAAAAGTGGGAGCTATTTGTTGTCTCTCGCATTGTTCACGGTATTTGGAATTCAGGTATTGAGTACACCTGTCAACAATATGTGAAGACCAAGAGCGGAGACTATTTTTTGGCGGATATCTGCTTCCCCAGTCTGGGTATTTGGTGTGAGATCAATGAAATGGGTCATGTTCACAAACAGAAGCGATTTGATGATGACCTCAGAAAAAGTGAAATTATGCAGGTAACAAATTGGGAGTGCGTAGACTTCAATGTATTTTCGTCGAAAGACGCAAAGCAGAGACCGTTGAAACAGCTTATTTCCGAGGTGGATGGTTTTGTCACTGAGCTCAAGCAGCGATTCAGAAAGCTTCTAGCGCAGGGGAAAGTTCATCGGTGGACGCCAGGAGATCGATATTTGCCAGAAAAGTACATTAATCGGCAGTCTATCAATGTAGGTGACAATGTCGCTTTTCGATATCAGCGCGATGCACTCAGGCTATTCGGATACGATGGAGGCCATTTTCAGAGGGCGGCCTGGTTGACTGGCGATCCAAACTATATGGTTTGGTTCCCTAAATTGTATCCAAATGAGGGTTGGAAGAACTCGATTAGTGAGGATGGTACCGTAATTGAGACTCAGCCTGTTGCCCAAAGACTTGTCAAAAATCGCAAACCACCTCCTCCGGGGAGTCGCATAGTATTTGCGCGGAACACAAACCGTCTTGGCGAGACTGTGTACCGCTTTACCGGAGTCTTCGATCTCCAATCTATATCGGGTCGATTGGAGACATACGGATTGGTTAGCGACAGCGTATGTCTGTCGCTTTTTAGGTAAATGTGCGCTGCAGTTACTTCGAGGCTGCTGACAGGGTTATAGAGTCGCTTGCAAGTTTACCTTCACTGTTTTCAATCTGTATTTTGATTCCCAAACTGTCTTTGAAAGCTTTTTCAACATTACCTACTTTCGTGTTGCCACGAACTGAAAAGTCCCCACCTTTCGCATCTTTACTTCTGATGGAAGCCAATGTTGCGTCATCATCTGCAAATTTCGCGCCCTTGTAGACTCGTATATCTACACCAAAGGTATCCTGAAAATTCTTCTTGAGCGTTCCAACTTTCATACGCCCGCCAACTTTGATTTCTTTTGCCATAACTTCTCTCCTCAATATTTAGTCAGTTTTCCGTTTGAGTTCACCTAATGTCATATGGTCGTTTGCTAGAGAGCCATCTGCATTGAGGATTTGTATTTTCACACCCATCAGCTGCATAAATGACTTTTCCACCTCGCCTACTTTTTGGGACATCTTGACTACTACATTCTGAGGCTTTCCATCGAAGTTGGTGGGCCTCACAGATGCAAGTGTTTGACTATCCTTGGCAGGAACATTGCTCGTTTTAACATAAACTTTCACCTGAACTCCAAAGTGCTCAGAAAAGTCATTTGCGAACTTTCTTACCTTTGACTGCGGAGCAAAAGACACATCACTCTTTCGAAATTTATCTAAGAATTTTTGCATGGCTATATTTCCCTAATCACCGCCAGTCTTGTTAGATTACGAGAGGTATCAAAACCCAGATCTGTTTTCAGTTTATCCTACTCTTCGCAATCGATAGGTTGTTTCCTGCGAGATTTCCATTCACATCCAAGAGCTGAATTCTAACCCCAAACAATTCTTTAAAGGAATCCTCAACTGATTTGACTTTACTTCTACCGCTGACCTTGAAGGTGGTGTCTTGAAAGTTATTATTCGATAGCTCACCCAACGTCATGTTTGATTTGGCTATACGTCGACCATGATAAACACGAATATCAAGTCTTAGCGTTTCTTTAAATGCCATTTGAAGTTGCGAGGCCGACATTCCGGATGTCACGTCGATGCTACTCTTTCTGGGGCGGGTAGGTTTCGCATCCGGATTAGTTGTTGTGCCAGCAACTTTTGGTTTTTGCGAAGGTCGTTTGAGCGTGTTTTTAACGATATCTGCGCTCGGTGCAGGTTTATTAGGTGCTGTGGTAAATATCTTAACAATACCTAATTTTAAAAACTGCCATGTGACAAATAGTAAAACTCTCAGCTCTAACCAAACGAACTCAATTAAAGCACTAATTATTACTCCCGCAACCCTGCCGAGGTAGACAGACCAATCAACGAGTAGATGAAAGGCCTGACCAGAAAAGAAAGCTATGATTGCCAGCGCTTGCTGTATCCGGATAGTTATAATGCACATCCATACAATTAACAGTACGGTTGCTTGGCATGACCAAACAATTAACCGGAAGAGTAGGTAGTACATCTGTAGAGAATGTGCCCGCTTGCCTCTTACTTGTATGCCGAACAATTTGGCCGATGAGTACTGAGGGCGAGTAAGATTTAAGGCTCCAAGTTCATTTTTCCATGAAAGACTAAACCCCTTCGTTTTTGAGAGATTGAGCCGGAAAAACTTACCTAAATTCCACCGCCCTCTAAATACCAGGCGGCCTGATTGGACGCCGAGTGTCAGGCCCTTTCGCGTCTTGGATACCCTGAAACCGTGTTGCGTATTAAAAGTGACACCGCGGAAAGGATGCCAGCCAGCACTCAAGCCGCCCGTTCTAGATAGCCTTAAGCGGAGACGCTTAGAAACCATCGCCTGGTTAAGTTCTATTCTCTTTCTGGTTACTATACTGTCATTCATGGCGAGGCTTGTCTGTGCGAGATCTATACTCTACTTTTTGCAGTTTGACACAATGGTGCGCTCCCGAGATCGTATCTCTTGGCGGCATATTTATGTTTACTAGCTTGTGCATCATTATGGCGGGATTTGGGTTCGGCTTCCTTTGGGGGTTTTTCGATAATACCCTTGACGGCGAAGAGTAGAAAGTTGGCGGCTCACGCGAATGAGAAAACCAGCTCTCACAAAATCTCGTTTTGCTCTCGGTCTACGATGCCCACAAAAAATCGTTTACGAGCAGGAGTATCCCTCGCAGCTCAATGCTGTTAACAGTGATTTTTTGTCCTTACTAGCTGAAGGAGGTTTTCAAGTTGGAGCCTTCGCAAAAGCGCATTTTCCCGATGGCTTAGACCTATCACTGCTCGATACAGAGAGCGCGGTAATTCGTACTAAGGAGCTTATATCCTCAGGCGATTGTACGATTTTTGAAGCGGCCTTCTCACATGGCAATTGTCTAGTGCGTGTGGATATTTTGGAGTGCGTTTCCGGCAAGCTTATCATTCATGAAGTTAAGGCAAAATCGTTTGATAGCGCTAGCGAGCGTCCATTCCAAAACAAAGATGGTGCGCTTAAATCTGTTTGGAAGCCATTCCTTTATGATGTCGCATTCCAAAAATATGTAGTATCCAGAGCGTTCGTAGGGTTCAAAGTGTGTGCCAACTTGATGCTGGTTGATAAGGCATCAAAAAGCCCAATTTCAGGTCTATATCAATGCTTCAAAATCGGTGGTCGCGCGGGGAATAGGGCCGCGATTCAGGTTTTGGACATACCACATGAGGTATTTAGTGCTGGGTTACTCAGAAGCATCGATGTCGATTCTGAATGTGATCTAATTTTTGCGGCCATAGAACATGGAATACATTTCGATTGTTCTTTTTCTGATCTAGTAGATCAACTATCTACGGTTTGTGAAGACCTGGTGGCGCCTAGTGTCTTGGTTTCAGAAGAATGTGGAAGTTGCGAATTTAGGTCGTCAAGTGACGACGGGACGTCTTCAGGATTTGCTCACTGCATGGCCACCAAGGCCGAACTTACTGATTTTTCCCCCGGCGACTTAATTTTTGATCTATGGAATAACCGTCGCATAGGAAAGCAGCTTGCATCCGGGATTATCAAGTTAAAAGATCTCGAAGCCGCAGACCTTGGACATCCGGACGAGCCGGTCCAAGGGGTTCCTCTGACTACCAAGCAGCGGCAATGGCTACAAATTAGCAAATTAAAAACCCGAGACCCCAAGCCATGGATCGACGCAGTAGGCCTGCAGAAAGAGATGGAGCGATGGCAGTTTCCACTTCATTTTATTGATTTCGAGACTTCTCGTGTCGCCCTACCTTTCTTCAAAAATCAAAGCCCCTACCACAACGTCGCATTTCAATTCTCTCACCACACGGTCGACATTGACGGCCGAGTTGAGCATGCCCATCAGTTTCTGTCGACTAACCCGTTAGTAAACCCTAACCTTGATTTCGTTAGATCATTACGCGCAGCCATCGGAGGAGACCAAGGGACAATTTTCATGTATTCCCAACATGAGAATTCAACATTGTTTGCGATACATAAAGATCTAGAGGAGCACTCCGATGCCGAAGCTCTGCACCTAAGAGAGTTCATAGAGTCCATCACCGTTCCAGCCAAGGACGCCGCCAAGGCATGGCAATGCTCGAGGCCTATGGTGGACTTATTGAAGCTGATTCAAAGTTATGTTTATTTCCCGTCAACACAAGGCAATAACTCTATAAAAGCTGTGTTGCCGGCTGTTCTTAGTTCCAGTAATTTTTTGCAGTCCACCTATCGTTATCCGATATACGGCAAAGGCTGCAGAGTGCCAAGCCTCAACTTTGATTCCATATCATGGGTTCGAAGGGGTAAGACCGGCGAAATCCTGAGCCCTTATTTGCAGCTTCCTGATATTGGTGCTGATTTATCTGACTCTGACCGAGAAGAACTGACCGAGATAACTAAAATTGACGACGGAGGCGCTGCGTTAGCTGCGTTTGCTCGTCTGACTGGTGGCGCTTTGGGAGACACTGCTCGAGAGCGATTAGAGCAGTCGCTACTTATGTATTGCGAGTTGGATACTTTGGCGATGGTATTTTTATATCAGGGGTTGATGGATCTGATGGGTCACGAATTTATGTCGCCGCCGTAACGGAGTCTTCACAGAGGGCTCTTTATCACTCCCGCTGTCTTCAACTAAGTTCAGCATTCCACACAGTGCAGAGGGCTATCCCCTCTCCTGGAGCCTCTTCAACACTTGTCGAATAGTCTGAGAAATCACCATAAGCTATCGAAAAGCTCTCGGTTGAAAGCGTTGGTTCTATTTTCTGGAGTGAAGACTTGATTGACCCTTTACTTGCTCATTATGAAGGCGCCATTCTCGAAAAGTCCTTCAAAGGTCTCAGAGCCTCGAGTAAGAGTTCCGTAGCCGTAGTACCTTCCCGTGTCGAAAACACCTGTGTAGCTCTCAATCACGCGATAAATTTCTGAGAAACTTAACGGTCTCACGATCTTTTCAGTTCAAAAGGTATCCGATACGCTTTACTACAGTTAGGAGACGTTTACTTTAAAAGACGATCTTAAGGTCATTTGGCAAAACACACATAAGAGCGTAGAGAGGCGTAGATATGGCAACTGTGCGAATACTTGGAAATATGAAATGGTTCAGAGTGGCGGAACAGCCAGATAGACTGGACTTGCTGCCACCTGTTTTTTCCGAGATGAAAGATTTGTGGTCTCTGGATTCTTTAGCAAATAGTGAAAAGATTGCGGAGTGCTTGGCGCCGTATGTCGGAGGTAGCTTCGTAGCCGAAAACCTTAGTGATTGGGACAATTTTTTTAGCGACGCTTCGTTCGGTGAGTTTGATGCTTCTGAAGTGAACGTGGTGGGTTTCGATTTTTCGGAACAGCCGATCCCGTCATGTAAGGTGGAGGCCACTTTTGACATTCCTCTCAAGGAGGGAGTTTCAGTCGACGACGTTATAAAGTGGAGCGAAGAAGAACTTTGCGGCGACCTCTACTCTGCAGTTATTTTTTATTGGGATTTGAATGAGTTTGAGGCGTTAGAAGATCTTGATCTTACGGTGGGAGATCACGGTGGATGTGAGGCTATGATCATTACGTGAATAGCACGTGTTCCCCATCGATTTATAAATTCTTATTTTCAGCTGACTCGGGGCATGACGTTGTAGTAATAGCCAAATTACTTCCGCAACACAGTTACTCCGTAGGTTTTTCCGAAGTGATGCGGTCAGCTTTGAAGGTCTCTATCGGGTTGAGACTTGTATGTATCTTGTACAAAACCTCTCTCAATAACAGTTATGCATAAAACCTTTTCGGTTTCTCTAATAAAATCTCTAAGCTCGCTGGATGAACTGCTTTGCGCTGTTTACTTGTGTTCAAGTAAGAGACGTCTTTACTGATGAACATTTCCTGACTTCAAGACGTAAGATTGAAGGTATAGGTGGGCTGCATCTCGGCTTTTTGGATAAGAAAGGGCGAGGCTCGGAAACTCCGAGATGCAGTTATTTCGCTTAAGTCTGATGGGGATTAGGTTGGCGTCTTTTTTTGAGTAGAGATTTGGTTGGCTGTTTACTCACCCTTTAAAGGCACCATGCTCGAAACGTCCTTCGAAAGTCTCAGTACCTCGAGTCAGAATGCCCTTGCCATGATAGTGCCCCATTTCAAAGTGGCCTTCATAGCTCTCGAAAGGATTACCGCCTGCAAGGATCTCTAGCGAGCCGTGTCCGTTAGGAAGGATCATATGATTGTATTCTGCCCAAAGTGCATGATCGCTATTGTTAAAGTCATAGTCGTCTTGGATGGCAAATGTCCCTTTATAGGTTGCACTGAACATATCGTCCGCCACTGGTAGCGTTCTCAGATCTGGAGTGCCTGGTGCGTAGGTTCCATGCTCAAAGGTGCCGAAGAAATCTGTTTTATTAAGAGTCCAATTCCCGTCTCCATGGAAAGAGCCTAGATCAAAGGAGCCACTGTAAAACTGATGGATCTTCTGAAAGAAAATAAATGAACGCTTTTGGTACATCAAAGTTCCCGAACCATGAGGTACCAGAATGAGACAGGACCGCTCGTCCGCAACACCTAACTTTAGCGGCTCCTCGTCCGATGTTAGTGCACCTCCCTTATAAAACCCTAGAGTATTATCTTCTTTCATGCTTTCCTCAGCTAAGCTCAGCATTCCACTCAGTGAACAGTGTTATCCCGTCTCCTGGTGCCTCTTCAATACTCGTCGAATAGTCCGAGAAGTCACCATAAGCTATCGAAAAGCCCTCGGTTGACAGCGTTGGTTCAATCAAATGGAAGATGTCCTCAAAATCTTCTTCACTAAGACCTGCTTTACCTTCAACGTGGAAGTAGACTGATAGGTCTGTGAGTATGATGCTAGCTTCAATTGTTGCGAATTTGGGCCCAACCAGTTCTACTGCTTTTATGACTGTAAAGTTATCTGGCTCATCTAAATCACCATCGAAAATTATCTCGAGGTTTTGAGCGCAAAATTTTGCCAGTGCCTCCTCATCTTCTAATGGGACGCCCTCGAGTTCAAAATTTTCGATCTCCTCGTATTCCTCAAGCCAATCGCCGTCAGCCGTTTCAATGTACTTCGGCTCCATGATTCCAATATCTAGGCATATAGAGTAAGTCGTCATGAAAGTTTCCTTTGCATATTCCACAACGAAGTATACGCATCAGGTATGACCTTAGGATGGGTTAGACTGCTAACTGAAACGAATGTGACGACCTCGGAGAGGGCCTCGATGACCACATATATAGAACTTCATGGATACAGGTCGCCTGGTTTCCATTCATCTGTTTTGAGGCATTTGATCTCTACCTGCGCTAGCGGGTGACTAACGACCAGGGTTTCACCAACGGTTTTCGAGGCCTCGCATTCTTCACGAGTAATACTCGAAAGTACTGGTATGTACTGCTTGTCCTCCGACTCATTGAGCCCAGTGTTCAAAATTATAAACAAAGTCCAATACATCAATTCCCTTCCTCGCGGATATGTAACAACTGGTTAAATTAGATTTGTGAAACTCTATCACTAGAGAGACAGAGTGCCGCTGCAGTACCCGTAGTGCCTTGCCCTGAAAGTACCTTTTTTCTTAAGTGGATCTGGCTGATTTATGGTGGATGCTTGAGGGGCATCCACACTTCGCCTGTAGAGGCGTTGTGGTTGTGATTTACGGAGCCATGCCGTCAGTTTCAACCATCGATGTAGTGTCACCACTTGGGTTGGGGGCGGTTGAGCGGTCTCCCCATTACGCACTGCAGCTTAACGCAGAACCACTGACTAGCCACCTCGACGACAGTCAGCTCTCCGCAGGTTCCCGCTAGGGATTGCCTGCTCGTGAAGGCTTCTCGGGCGAGGGTTACCTTCTAACCCAACTGAGGTCACAGCCACACCCATCGCCTAATTAGGCGAATTTTGGCTACCTTTTACAGTCATATGTTGCATGGCCCTGAGCCTGATTCCTCTCAGAATCTCCAATGCAACTTTTGTGAAATGGGGGCCATAAAGCGTACCTGCTGGCCCCCGTCTTGGGATGAGTTGACCCGAGGCAATGAGTGCATCGGTATGACAGCGGCAAAACCACTCCAAGGAATCGCGAGTTTTAAAAACTTCGCCACCCATGGAGTGATGATGTTTGAGATAGGTTTCCCACCCAACGTACTGCTCTGTTAAGTAGTTTGGCTCTCTCGTTACTGCCATCTGTATTCCCTCCAAAAAAGCGCATTCCACGGCGCAATTCGAGAATAGGTAGATGGACTGGGAGAGAGTTATATCGCTCCTGACTTAGTTTGAG
>Ga0181601_10004409_pt1 | contig 11809 bp, 8 predicted proteins | sample 041ome_8_FD_133020 | JGI IMG/M metagenome (GOLD analysis project Ga0181601, IMG submission 133020) | Coastal salt marsh microbial communities from the Groves Creek Marsh, Skidaway Island, Georgia - 041407BS metaG (megahit assembly) | ecosystem: Environmental > Aquatic > Marine > Intertidal zone...
AGAAATCTTCCCCCGTTTATTAGCGCACGCGCTCTTCGGGCGATCAAAAGTTCAACAGCCGCGAGGTGACGCACGACGCGTCCTGACGCGCGTTTTTTTCTCCTTGTCTTTCGGCGCGACGGTCCGCATCCCTTTTTCCGAGAAAAGCAACGGGCGTTGTTGCTGTTTCGGGCCCATCGCGGGTTTCGCGACGCACACGCACGCGCGCATTCGCGAACGGCGCGGTGTAAACACCGCGGCCTCACCTTCGCGGCTCTCCACGAACACGAACGCGCGCGTCCTCCCGCGTCGCGACGAACGCGCCCTCACTTTTGCCTCGACGCTCCCCGAAGGTGGTCCTAAAGCTTTAGCTAAAGATGGGGTGTCCCCAATCTCGCCTGGCGGACGATCGTCCCGTCACGACGCGCGACGTCGACGTTCGGCGCTCTGAGCCCGGCCTCGCGGACGCGCCGGACACCGCGGCGAAGCGAACGAGCATCACCGAGCATCACGAACGCCACGATTCGATGAGCGAACGCGATTTCGAGGCGGACCGCGCGCGTCTGGCGAAGGCGCGCAAGAAACGCCTCGCGGTCGCCGTCGAGGCTCTCGCCTCGGACGCGGCGGTGACGGTGGTGCCCAAAGACGAAGCCGCCGCGAGACTCATCATGCGGGCCGTGAGAGACAACCCTCTGTTCGAGGGTTTGCCGGACGAGACGCGCGCGGTGCTCGTGAGCAGCATGACCCGCGTCGAGGTGCCCGCCGGGCACGACATCATCACGCAGGGCGACGAAAACGCCGAGCACTTCTACGTGCTCGAAAGCGGCGCCGCGACGGTGCGGGTCAAACCCGACAAAGACGTTTCCGACGACGACGACGTTTCGGCGATGACTTCTTCGGGCGCGGGAGAGGTTTCAGATGTTTCGGGAGATGTTTCGATTGATGTCGGAGGTGGCTCAATCGACGACACCGGCCCCGTGGTGGCGACGCTGCGCGCCGGCGACGCCTTCGGCGAGCTCGCGCTTCTGTACCGGTGCGCGCGCGCGGCGACGGTGCGCGCTTCGTTCGACGCGACGCTTTGGGCGCTTTCGCGCGACGTCTACGTCACCGTCAAGCGCGCGCGCGAGACGGCGGCGCGCGCGTTTAAGCGGGAGCTGGTGAACAACGTCAAGGCGTTGCGTGCGCTGGACGAGCCGTCCCGCGCGAAGATCGCGGACGCGCTGAAGAAGGCGACGTACGAAAGGAACGAGCGCGTCGTCGTAAAGGGCGACCCGGGCGACCGCTTCTTCGTCGTCGCCGACGGCGCGCTCGACGTCACCGACCCGGACGTCCCAGTCGCGGATACGCTCGTCACCTCTGATACGAAAGGGTCAAATCCGAAACTCGCGGCGAACGGCAAGCTTCTCGCGTCTTTGACCGCCGGCGACGCGTTCGGCGAGCGCGCGCTGACGCGCCGCGACGATGTGCGGCAAGCCACGGTGACGGTGTCCTCGGCGCACGCCGATTTATACTACCTCGAGCGCGACGAGTTCGACGAGCTTCTCGGTTCGTACGCGCACGTCCGCACGTGGCTGGCGTTCCGGAACGTCCCCGCGCTCGCCTCGGTGTCCGACGCAGATCTGCACGAGATCGCGCGCGGCGTCGAGACGCGGCGCTTCAACAAAGGCGAGCGCGTGTGCGCTGTCGGCGAGCGCGCGGATGAGATGTTCGTCGTCGAGAGCGGGTGCGTGTTCGCGAGCGCGTTCGGGGAGGATTTCGAAAACGACGCGGATCCGGGAACGAGAGCGCCGAACCGCTCTTCGAACCGCTCCAAGACGAAATGCCTGCTGAGACCGGGCGAGTGGTTCGGCGAGCGCGCGCTGATGGGCGCCGAGACGACGCGCGCCATCGAAGTCACCGCCGGCGACGGCGGCGAGGACGAGGACGAGGACAGGACTCCGGAAGACGCCGAAACGACGACGCTGTACGTGCTTCGCCGGTCCGCGCTGGAGTCCGCGCTGGGCGCGAACTTGCGGACTGTCCAGCGCAACGCGCGCCTGGAGTGCGTCGGGGACGTCTCGCTGCTGCGCAACCTGGACGAGCGCACGCGGTCGGCGCTGGCGGACGCGTTGCGGCCCGTCCGCGTCGAGCCCGGCGGCGTCGTCTTCGAACAAGGCGACGAGGCGACGGACGACGGCGACGCTCTGTACTTTGTCGAGAGCGGCGCGATTGTCATCTCGCGGGACGCGCGCGTCCTGACCACCGCGACGCGGGGCGAGCACTTCGGCGAGCTCGCGCTCTTGAACGGCGAGCCGCGCGCCGCCAAAGCGGCCGCCTCGAACGCCGGCGCGTTCCTCCTCGCGCTCTCGCGCGAGGACTTCGACCGCGCGGGGGGCGCGTCCGCGCGCGCCGCGCTCGAAAAGGCGGCGGAGGCGGCGTACGGGCCTCGGTCCGCGGCGCCTCTGTCCTCCGGCTTTAACGTGTTCGGCGCGGCGCCGCGCCTCGCGGACTTCGAGCTCCGCGCGGTTCTGGGCGTGGGCGCCTTCGGCAAGGTGTACCTCGCGAAGCACCGCGCGTCCAGCGCGGCGTGCGCCATCAAGAGCCTCAGCAAGGGCCAGCTTTTGGAGGCGCGGCTGCACCAGCACGTCCTGCAGGAGCGCGACGCGATGCGCGACGTGGCGGAGTCGCCGCACACGGTTCGCCTGCTGGGCACGTTCCAGGACGCCACCAAGCTGTACATGTGCACGGAGGTGGTGATGGGCGGCGAGCTGTTCAACCGTTTGAACCGCGTGGGGGGCACGATCAGCGAGCGGGACGCCGCGTTCTACGCCGCCTGCGTCGCGCTCGGTTTGGAGTACATGCAGCGGAAGCACTACGTGTACCGCGACTTGAAGCCGGAGAACCTTCTCGTGGACGAACGCGGGTACGTCAAGATCGCGGACTTCGGGTTCGCGAAGCGTTTGATGCCGGGCGAGCGCGCGTACACGCTTTGTGGCACGCCGGAGTACATGGCGCCCGAGCTGTTCAAGCAAACAGGGCACGACAAAGGCGTGGACTGGTGGGCCCTCGGCGTTTTAGCGTACGAGATGGTCTTGGGAAGCCCGCCGTTCTACGCGCCGGGCGGCGACGGCGCCTCGCAGATGCGCCGCGTGCTGAGCGGCAAGTACGCGTTCCCGAAAGGCGCGCACAGGACCTCCGCCGCGTTCGAGGACTTCGTCAGAAAATTGCTCAACCCGAACAGCACGAAGCGGCTCGGGTGTCTGCGCGACGGCGCCGCCGACGTCAAGCGGCACCCGTGGCTCGCGGAAAACGCAGACTTCCGCGGCGTCGCCGACGGCGTCGCGCCCGCGCCCTGGACGCCTCCTCTGCGCGCGCGCGGGGGCGGCGACGGCGACGAGGACTTCGACGTCTCGTGCTTCGACGAGTACGACCTGAACTGCGAGCACCCCGGCGCGGCGTACGAACACTCCAAGCTCAAGGCTCCGCGCAAGAACCGAGCGGGGAAGGAGGACGTCTTCGCGGGGTTCTGACGACGCGGACGACGCCGACGACGCCGACGATCGATACCTCACCTTTCGTAAAAAAGTAAAAAACACTTTTCTTATTACGCGAGACGAATCGCGAAGAGACGGACCGACTCAGAGCGTGTGTACATACAAGTAGAGCACGAAACCGTAGCTCGTCTACGTGCGTGTCGTGCTTTTCGTGATGTGACAGAGACTGATACAAAAAACGAACGCGCGAAACCGATCACCGGGTTCCCGACCGATCACCGCGCGGTTTTTCAAAGCGCGACTCTCGAGAGACGCGCGTCACGGCGGCGACCAGGGCGTGTACCTCTTCCAGTTCCTGATGCCCCTTTTGTTCAGGAAGTGCCCTTTGGGGAAGTGCTGCTGCGCCGTGATCTCGTTCGCGTCCTTCGAGCGCGCGGAGACGGCGGGCAGGAACGCCACCTCGTTGGGCGCCGCCGGGCGCGTCGCGAGTCCGGGCTCGTCATCCACGTGGTGCAGCCACCCGTGCCATTCCCGCGGCACCGAGGTGGTGTTGTAGTTGTCCAAATCAGCGTACTCCACCCACCGGTGCCGGCCGCTCTGGTACCCGGTGTTCTCGTAGTACTTGTTCCCGTTGGAGTCCTCGCCCACCAACGCACCTTTGCGGGACTTGAGCTGCCTGCGACGACGCGAACGCGTTTGGGTTTTTCGAGGCGAGAGGAGAGGGAAGAGGCGTCAGCGCTCCCGCGGCGAAGAGGGATCGGGAGCGCGCGGCGCTGGACGTTCGCGCGGGGCGCGGCGACGGGCGTCCCCGCGCGGTCCGCGCCAGCGCATCCTCCGCACAGAGACACTCCCGGTGTCGAGCGCGCGCTGTGCGTGGCGCGCGCCGCCTCCGCGGGCCGTCTTCGCTCCGCGAGGGGGGGCAGTGACCGAGGGTTTCCGCGTGTACGCACCACACGCTGCCGTCCAGGATCTGCGTGAGGGTGGACGCGGCCCTCGACGACGCCACGGCGGGCGCCGCCGCAGGCGCGCGCAGGCGCGAGACGGCGCTGCGCAGCATCTTTCGCGGGTACGCGACACGCGCGACACGCGAAGTGCCCGTGGGAGGGGGCCGGATGTGCGCGAACCGCGCGCAGAAACAAACAGTCCCGCGGAACGGACCGACGCACCAATCGCTGATCGGGAAGATTTTTTCCGGACCGAGCTCGCGTTCGGCTTTTGGCAGGGGCGAGGACCTCACACGCTTTCCAAGCGTCGCGTCGCGCTTTTCTTTCGCCCGTTACAACGCCGCGCTCCGCATCTGCTTCTCGACGACCGGCACCAGCCCCGGGCACGCGGCTTGGTACAGCCGCGGCAGGAACGTCGCCGCGTCCTTCCCCAGCTCCGAGCCGAGATCGCCCGCGGCGACGTCGCCGGCGGCGGCGCCGCCTTTCGACGTCTTTTCCAAATCTTTCAGCCTTTTGTCCACCAGCACGAGCCCGTACATGGCTCTCAAATCGCTGGCGGTGGACATGTCCAGCGCGGCGGCGTAGTACTTGCGCGCCGCGCGCAGGTTCTCCATCCCCCCCCACGTGTAGTAGGTCTCCGCGATGCGCCGGTGGTGCTTCCCGAGCTGCGGCTGCGCGACGATCACCTCCTCCCAGCAAAAGATTGCGCGCGCGAAATCGCCGCGCGCCGTGTAGAGCGCCGCCGCCTCTTCCCACGCCGCGACGTCGCCCATGAACGTGTCCAGGTACGAAGTCAACGCTTTGATCGCCTCTTCCACGCGCCCCGCGGCTTTCAGACACGCGACGCGCCGCTTCATTAAACGCTGTTCCGCCGGAACCTGCGCGAGCAAGTCGTCGTACAGCGCGATCGCGTCGTCGTGTCGCCCCTCCGCCTCCATCATGCACCCCAGCAGCCGCCCGACGCGCGCGCTCTTGGGAAAGACCGATTCAAGCGCGCGGACGTGGCGCTCGCACGTCGCGACGTCCCCGAGGTCCCGCGAGGCGTACGCGCTGAGCTCCATGGCCTGGTACGTCTCGCGCTTCGACAGCTTGGCCTTCTTCGCATCCGCGAGCACGCACGCCGCCGCCCGCGCGACGCACGCGGGGCGACGCACCGCGTGCTCCGCCACCATCTGCAGGTACTTCCTGCACGCCGCGCTGTCGCGCTTGGTCAGGCCCGCGGACTCGAGGTACTCCTCGGTGTCATCCAGCTCCTTGAGCGTCGATCGCGGACGGGCGCTCATGCCGCGACAGGACGTCGGTCGGCTCGATCGAGCGGTCGCTCCACGCGCGCGCCGAGGTGTAGATCGCGACGTCAGGTTTTCTCACCTCGTCAACCATCAGTCGCTCGAGTCGCGGCTGGATGTGTTTGCAGCATTTGCACTCAGAAACAGTGAGAATCGGTGAAAACGAGAAAAAGCCGTTTGAAGCCCCTCGAGCCAAATGCGCGCGTCGCGACGTGCGGCACACACGACCGCGCCCGCGCGTCGCAGCGGTCACGCGAGTCATCCCCGCGCGAGCGTTCACCGCGCGCGTCCGGTCTCCCGGAGCGGCCCCGAGGACGTCACCTCTCGAGGTCACGCGCGCGCTCCTTAGATTCAGACGCGCGTTTCTTTCGCGCGCGAGACGGCACGCCGGACCGGCTCCGCGCGTGGCTTCAGAACGCGGCGATGATGCGCCGACCGACGGCGGACGGCGCGGGTAAGCCGGTGTTCACGTTCAGCGGCGCGGCGACGCACGCGGACTCGCCCGGGCGAGGCGTCGACGACGACGCGCGAGCGCCTCCCCCCCCCGCGCGGATGGCGCACCGCGCGGTGGCGTCCGACGTCACCCTGCAGATGCTGCTTTCGAACCACGTGCTCTTTTCCGCCGCGTGGTGGGTCGCCACCGTGCTGTCGACGTTCGTCAAGACCAACGGCGCGTACCAGGACTTCGACGATATCCGGCCGATGATGCTCGCCATCTGGACGGTGTTCGAGCCGTGCCGGCTGTACATCGGGTACGCCGGTAATCTGCAGGAGAAGGTTCCGCTGCTGTGGGGCTTCGTCGCGCTGTCGCTGGTGGTGTCGCTCCCGCTCGCCGCGTATTTCTGGTTCGGGCAGGAGCAGGTCCAGCCGTTCGACCAGGCGCTGAACACCGTGGCGTTCGCTTTGCTCGTCGCCGAGTGCTTCGCGGGCGTGAACGGCGCGAGGAAGGTGCTGCGGGAACAGAACCTCGCGTTCTTCGAGGGCGAGCGGTAAGAGACGTAGAATCGAGACGCGCGGCGCGTGTAACGTCGCTTTCGAGTTCGCTTTCGAGTTCGAAAGAAACGCGTTTTTCCGCTTCAGACGCGACGCGATCGTGACTGTGACGTATACGTATACGCGTTTTTACCCTAAAACTGCTTGTTCTCGTCCCCCCCCATGATGTTCTCCGCCGCCGCCGCCTCCGCGCGCTCGCCCTTGTCCGGCTTGACGTAGTGCGAGAACGCCATCGCCGCGAACATCACCGTGTACAGCACGTAGGAGAGCTGCGACGTGCGCGGCGGATGGCCCTCCATCGCCGGGCTCCACACGCGCAGGTAGTAGTGGAACCCGATGCACAGGCTCAGGAGCAGGTTCCCCACCGCCGCGAGTTTCATGTTCTCTGCTTTGGTTTTCAAAAGCAAACCGACGTGCACGCACTGGATCAGCACGAACCCGAGGTACGCGACGACCTTCGCGAACTGCAGGATGATGTAATCCGCCTCGTTGGATTCCTGCAGGCTCGCCATAGGCTCGTTCCCGGTGTACAGGTTGAACACCACTAACAGCGCGCAGTACGTGGCGTTGTAGATGTTGATGGCCATCAACAGCTTCTGCAGGCTGAGCATGTGGCCCATCGCGGAGAACAGGTTGTAGGCCACCAGGAAGGGCAGCACCAGCAGCGCGTAAGAGATGGCCGCCGCGACGAAGGGCGAGTAGGATTTCGGGACGAACCCCTCGATCCAGCCGTGCGCGGTCCTGTGCAGGTTGTCGTGGTGGTCCTTCAGCCGAGGCGCCGCGTGGTTGCTGCCTTTGTCGTACACCGCGTCCATCGAAGTGCGCCAGAAGGAGTACTCCTCCGCGGCCGCGTCCGCGGTGATCGCCAGCTCGACGTCGTCGCTCTGGCGGAGCGCGCGCGCGGCGGAACAGCCGGGGGGCGCGGCGAGGAGGGAGATCGCCACCAGCGCGAGGAGCGCGAAGCGCGTCGTCGGGACCATCGCGGCGTGCGGTGCGAGCGGCCCGGAAGGGGGGCGGGGCGCGAGATGCGGCGGCGTCGCCTTCGCGGGTCGTGCCGTGCGCGACGGGGTCTGACGGCACGCGCCACCGGGCACGAACGAAACCAGAGCTTTCTGGACGAACGTTTTCGCAGTCTTCTCCTTTTCCGGCCGCGGGCGGTGGTTTTCACGCAGAGTCTGGGGGGAAACAACGAGCTCGTCCACCGTGGCCGGAAGGCACACCGCACTGTCGCGCAGCCCACCGCGCGCGCCTTCGCCACCACACGTCCATGCTCACCGTGGAAGACTTCTCCGAGCGGCTTTTCCGCAAGATGCTCGCCGTGCGTGGCCCAGCGCCTCTCTCTCGAAGCGCGCGTCCCCTCGAACCCCCCTCGTGAAGAAGGCTCACAGTTTCCCCTCGCCGTCAACAGGGCGAGCTCGCGGACGACGCCGAGGAGAACCGCGCCCTGGCCGCTCGCAGCCTGACCGACCTGCTGCGCAAGGCGTCCTCGGACGCCTCGCTCGTAAAGGTGCCGCTGCGGTGCCTGCGGGACGCGATCCTGCTCAACGCCACGCGCGCGGGGGAGAACGCGCGCGAGGTGGAGGAGCTCTTCACCCTCGTCGACGGCGTTGTCGCGCTGTGCCACGCGCTGCAGAGCCGGGGCGCGCCGGGGCCGTACGAGTCCGTCGAGCGCGCCGTGCGCCTGCGTCTGTTCCTGTGCGTCGCGGGCGAGTCCTGGAAGGACCACCCTGGGCTCAGGGCGCGCGCCGTCCGGAAACTCCGCGCCTTCGCCGTCCAGGAGGCGGACCACGAAGCGCTCCGCACGTCCCCCGCTGGGGCTTCGGGCGAGAAAAAGCCCGCGCCGCGCGCGAGCGCGTCGTTTTCGTCCCCCGCCGCGACGCCCGGCCGCGTGACCACGGTCGTGGCGAAGGACGCCGCGTCCGCGCCCTCGCGGCTCCCGAGAACGAGCTCGACGAGCAAAACGAGCTCCAAGGATCGATCCCCGGCGGCGGCGGCTTCCTTTTTTTCCCGCCGCGCGCCGTCGTCGGTGCACGCCGCCGTCGACGTCTCGTCCTGGCGCGCCGTCTACGCCGAGCTCGCGAAGGTGCCGCCGTCCAGGATGCTGCCCGTGGTCTCCGCGCTGCTGGACGACTTGCGCGAGGTCGAGTCGGCGTCCTCCTTACAAACAAAGGCGGCGTCCTCCTTCGAGCTCCCCGCGGGATCGACGCCCAAGACCCTGCTCCGCCACGACGAGGGTCCCGAGACTTCCGAGACTTCCGCGTCGCCCTCTCGTGTAGCTTCCGACGAGCCGGGTGTCCCCGCGACCCCCGCGGCTGTGCCCGCCGGGTGGCACCGCTTCGACGCGCCGACGCCCGGCTCGTCGGGCCGGCAGTCACACCCGCAGTCGCTCGAGACGCACGTGCCGGGATCGAACCCGGAGCGGGACGAGTTCGACGCGCTCATGAAGCGTTTCGCGACGAACGCGTAGACCGTAGACGGTTTTCGCCGCGCCGTCTTTCTTTCGGAGCGAACCGTTATGAGCGTGTGTGAGCCGTTCCGCCTCGACGCGTCGTCTCCGCGCGAAGCCGAGCGTGTTCCGCCGTGTGAGACGAATTTCTTTTCTGTTTTTCTTTTCTGTTTTCTTCCATGCGACTCGAATGCATCATCACAACCGCATCACGACCGCCACGATCGTTCCCTCATCCCTCTCTCGTCGCGTTTCCGCGTTTCCGCGTTTCCGTCTCGGCTCGATACGATTCGCGTGTCTATCGAAGCGCGCGCGCGATGAACATCAGAACATCACCATCACGTGTTCTTCTCGAGCACGGCGAGCGCCGGCGTGAGGTAGTTATCGTTCGTGCCGGTTACCTGCGCGATCTTCTCGTACCCCCCGTCTACGCCCGCGGCGTTGCCGTACTCGTAGCACACGTCGAAGGACTTGTTCCGCGCCTGCTCGTCGTGAAGCGCGCGCAGGCACACGTCCGCCACATCCGCGCACGAGATGGGCATCGTGATGCGGCTCCCCTGGTCGAACACGAGCGCCTTGGAGCCGCCCGGCTCCTCCAGCAGCGTGCCCGGCCGCACGACCGTGTACCCCAAACCGGAGTTGCGCACGATCTTCTCCCCGCTGCGCTTGCTCGCCACGAGCTTGTCCTTGTCCTCGCCCTCCTCCATGTGCGCGCCGCCGCACGAGACCAGGATGAAATCCGTCTCGTCCCCTTTGGGCAGCAGCTTGACGTACTCCAGCTCCAACCCGAACGAGTTCTGCGACCGCTCGTTGAGCTCGTCCATCCACCCCGCGGATTTCGCGCGGGAAGTGCTCTGGTTCCTCGCTTCGTATCGCAAACCGACCCGGTCGATCGCGTTTAAATCCATGGGCGCGCCCAGCGCCAAGTCCGTGTCCGTCGAGTCGCCGCCCGCGTTGTACACGCGGTTGAACACCTCCGGGCGGAACTGCGAAAACGGGATGCGCACGATCTGCCACTTCCCGGTGGTGGCGAAGGGCGCGATGAACGTGCGCCCCTCCACCCCGGGCTCGCGCAGCGAGACGGAGTATCGCTTTCCGTCCCCCCGCAGGCGCAGCAAAACGCCGTCGTGCTCCCGGAGCGCCACCTCGCCGCGCGCGTCGCCGGAGCCCAAATCGTCCAGCGCGGCGGAGATTTGCGCGATGCCCGTCTTGGAAAACACGAACCCGTCGAACAGCGGGAACTTGCTCTGCTTCCCCTCCTCGTCCTCGCCGCCCGGCCCGAAGTTAACGCGCTGCGCCACCTCCGCTGCGGCCTGCCACCGCCCGTCCTCCGGGTCCATCAGGCGCGTCTCGTCCACGGTCCAGTCCTCGAACACGTCCCTGTGCTTGACGAAGTTGGTGAGCATCGTCTTGGTCTTGCTCGAGCGCCCGGCGCGGCGAATGGCGAGCGCGTTGTTGTAGTCCTGCAGGCTCTTCACCGCGTTGCGCACGCCGAGCTCGTCCACGTTCCCGAGCTCGCCGGACACGAGCGTCTTGGCGCGCGCGCAGTACACAACCTTGTTCACGCCCGCGACGGCGCGCTCCATCGACGCCGCGTCGGCGACGTCGCCCACGAGCGTCTGCACCGCCGTGGGCATCGCCTCGGCGTCCGCGGGGTTGCGCACCAGCGCCTTGACGGTGTAGCCGCGGAGCAGCAGCTTGCGCACCAAGACGCGCCCGACTCGGCCGGCGGCGCCCACCACCAGCACGGTGGTGAAGCGCGCGTTGGGGTTGGCGTAGTCGTCGAGCGTCTCGCCCGAAAGCAGATCGGCGTCGTACAGCTCGTACTTGGCCTCGTCCATGGAGGGCGCGCGCGTGAACTGCGTGAGCCCGGAGATGGACTTGAAGACGCCGTCCACGAACTGGCGCGACTTGCGCCCGATGTTCACGGGGTTCAGACCGCTGATGCCCTCGGCGTCCGCGCTGGTGGACGCGGGCTTGTTCCCCGCAGCCTTGGCCTTGGCCTCGCGCACGCGGCGCGCGGTGCCCGCGACGGTGAACTCGTCGTCGTCGTCCGCCTGCGCGGGCGCGCGCTCGTCCTCGTCCGCGGCGGACGCGACGACGCGCGCGCCGCGGCGCGCGCGGCGCGACGACACCGAGGAGGAGACGGAGAGCGCCGCGCGGGCGGGGGCGGCGCCGCGGCCGGCGCGGGTCGCGCCCGCGCCCGACACGACCGACTTCGCGATGGGGCGAGAGCCGGCGACGGCGCTGGCGCGCGCGGCGAGCGCCGCCGTCGCCGACGGCGCGGGCGCCATCGTCGCGGGCATGTTCGGCGTGGTGTCTGCTCTCGAGCGCGCCTGTCTTGACGCCGGGAGGTTCGCGAGGGGTCACGCGCGGGGCAGAGTAGAGACCGTGTGCGCCGACGGATCCTATCTATTCGCGCGCCACCACGCGCCACCGTCATTCGCTCACCACCAGGCAAAAGCGAGGGAACTCGCGCGTTCGACGTGGCCTGCTGACGAGCGAGAGATTAAACTTGACCGCTCACGCAGTCATGAAAAATACGAAAATGCGTGACATTGTTCGTAGTCTGAAAATGGTGCGAATACCGTCGCCCTACTTTTGCAAAAGAACCGGATCGAGTCGAGCGACGAGCGCCACGAGCCACGATTCCACGGAACGGAAAGGTCACAGGTTTCTCGTTTCTCG
>Ga0181601_10004411_pt1 | contig 11808 bp, 7 predicted proteins | sample 041ome_8_FD_133020 | JGI IMG/M metagenome (GOLD analysis project Ga0181601, IMG submission 133020) | Coastal salt marsh microbial communities from the Groves Creek Marsh, Skidaway Island, Georgia - 041407BS metaG (megahit assembly) | ecosystem: Environmental > Aquatic > Marine > Intertidal zone...
AAAGTGTACACGACCAAAAAAGCGTAGATTGTTTCAACGAACGACGACGACGACGACAACGGAAACTGCGACTTACCCGCTGTACTATTTTCGTGCCAACATGTAATAATAATAATAATAATATTGTTGTAATAATTAAACCGGTGTGCGTTGTGCGTGTATGTGTGGTGGTAAGTTTCGCCTGTGGAATTAATTGCGTTCTTTTCTTTTCTTGATCTCGCGAAAGGAAGGGATAACCGAACCAAAACATTCATCAGTCTTGGCGGCAAATTTGAGCCAAGGAAATTCGTTTTTTTCGAATAGATAAAAAAGAAACTTGAACACATCCTCATAAAAAGTAGTTTGTCGTGTACACACACACACACACATACACACATATACACAAACACAAAATGTCTGAAGCGTTAACCTCAGCCGGTCGCCAGTTGTTGTCTTTTGACTTCTCCTCGGGCACCGACCACATCAAGGATTTCGAATGGAGTGCGTCTTATTTTTCTTTCTCTCTTTTTTAAATTCTCCAAACTCTACGCCGCTTTTTTCCATTACGGGATTTCATAACTCGCGCGTCAAAAGCGCGCCGATACCCGCGTGATTTTCTCGCAGAACGCGCAGAAAGTTGCCCGGAGCGAACGTCGTGGAACGTTTTGTTCTTATTCGCGCTCGCTTTTTTGTTGGTGCGCGCTGCATCCATCGATAAGACGCCGGGGAAGAACGAGAATATTCCACGAAGTTCGGTTGCAAAAAGGAATATTTTTTTTTTTTGCTTTTTTTCTGTGCGTCTGGGTAGGCAGGCGGGCAGGGATCTATCTAGGTGTCAATACTCTTTTTTTTTCAAAAAAAAAAAATGTCAAATCACATCACTGACTGTTTTTCTTTCTCTTCTCTCAAAAATAACAACCACCTCACACACGTTGTGAACGAAAATCAAAACAGTCGTCGTTCTCGGCGGTATCCTTTGCTTTTTCACGGCGTTTGGCATCGGTGCGAACGATGTCGCGAACGCGTTCGCGACTTCGGTCGGCTCTGGCGCCGTGACTATCAAGATGGCGATTTTGCTCGCGGCGGTGTGCGAGTTCACGGGGGCGTTGTTTATGGGTTCTCACGTGACCGAGGCGATCCGTAAAGGGATTGCGGATTACAAGTGCTTCACCAACGACCCTGCGTTGTTGATGTACGTTTGCTTGTGCGTGTTGGGCGCGACCAGTATTTGGTTGATTTTGGCGTCTTATTTGGAGATGCCGGTCTCCACGACGCACTCTTGCGTCGGCGGTATGATTGGTGCTACTTTGGCCACCAGAGGTCAAAAGTGCGTCATCTGGTCGCAGAAAGTTGACGAATTCCCGTATGTAAAGGGTGTTTCCGCGATTGTCGTCTCTTGGTTGCTCTCGCCGATTGTTTCTGGCGTTTTCGCGTTTGCCTTGTTCTTAGCTATCAGAACTTTGGTCTTGAGACAAGCGAACTCATACAACCTCGCGAGATACTTGTTTCCGGTTATGGCGATGATCACCGTTGTCATCAACGTCTTCTTCATCGTCTACAAGGGCGCGAAGTTCTTGGAATTGGACGATATGGCGATCGAAGAGTGCTTGGCCTGGGCGTTTGGTTTGGGTGGCGGCGTCGGCGTCATTTGCTTTGTTGTCGTCAACCCGATCTTGTTCAAAAAAATTGAAGCCGAATGGGAACGCATTCAGTTGGAGAGAGCCGAAGGTGGTGGTGCTGGTTCTGGCATGTTCAAGAAGCCGTCTGACTTCCCGGAGAAGCAACCGAGAGTGATCAAAAAAGGTGTATTTGGTATTCCGCAAAGAATCTTCTATGCCGTTTCTGATCACTTGACTGTTTCTTTGAACCACGACAACGAACAATTGGCGGCTGAAGACGAAATCGTCGCCGCTATCCACGCCAACGCCGAAGTCTTTGATGAAAAGACTGAATTGGCGTTGAGACCGTTGCAAGTTTTGACTGCCTGCTTGGACTCCTTCTCTCACGGCGCGAACGACGTCGCCAACTCTGTTGGTCCGTTTGCTGCTATCGTCACTGTTTACAAAGCTGGTGAAGTAAAGAAGAAGATGCCGATGGGTGATGATTCCTACTGGATCTTGTCCTTGGGTGCCTTCGGTATCGTGATTGGTTTGGCCTTGTTCGGCTACAAGATCTTGCACGCCTTGGGCGGTAAGATTTGCAAGATGACCCCGTCCAGAGGTATCTGCATCGAGCTTGGCGCCGCTATGGTTATCATCATGGGTTCTCGTCTCGGCTGGCCTTTGTCCACGACGCACTGCCAAGTCGGCGCCACTGTTGGCGTCGCGTGCTTGGAAGGTGCTGGTGGTATCAACTGGTTCATCTTGATGAAGACCGTTGTTGGTTGGGTTTTGACTTTGGTCATCGTCGGTTTTACCGCCTCCGCGTTTGTCGCACAAGGTGCGGCTGCGCCGATGACCAAGTACCCGGTCTGGGCCAACAACAACTAAGAAGGAAGTTTTTATGCGCCGTTACTGCATGAATGATAATAATAACAAGACGTTATAGTCGCTCCTTCCACACATGTTCCCCATATTTCCGTTGCGACCTTGTCTGTGACTCATTCGTCTACATATCTCTCTGTATTTAATGTCAAAAGAAGAAGTGAATATTGCATTTCGCTAGCTATCAGTACGAAAAAATATACTTTACATACACGCTGCTCTCTTGCTCTACGAAGAACACTCTAAAATACTAACTTTTTGTACAAATTGCGCAATTGCATACGCTTCATTATCTCTTTCCACCGACTTTACGAAAAAGTCGATACGTCTCGGTTAGAATCGAGTAACCCACGCCGATGATGGCAATTCCAGAGGCTATTTTGATCGGAAGTCCCGCCGAACTGTAGCTCAAATCCGCTTTTATCATTTCGTAAAACGAGGTCGATGGCTTGGCGGTTACGCGCGACGGTTTCAAGTGCGTTTTCGTCGGCGCTTCTTGTATCGCGGTTTCTTCGATCCTAGTTGTCTTTTTCTCCGTATTATTTCTCTTCCTTTTCTCTTCTCCATCGTCATCCTGATGATAATACACATCTCTCGGCGTTGGCTTCTTATCTGTCTGCACTCGTCGCATGATCTTTTTCCCATCGCTTTTCCTCGTCACGATCTGCTCTGTCTTTATGTTCCCTCCGTTATACGACACGCGCACGTTGACAATCTTCGGCTCTATCACGTCACCTATATCCCTCGATATGCACTCGTACGCCTCTCGACTGCAACCACCGCGTTTATATCGGTTTTCTATCCAATTCTGAGCGCGCTCAGTTACGTTCCTCTCTCTGGCAAGAATTTCCACCGCGTACAACCACGACGCTTGATCCGTTACGGGCATTCGTTTACTCTGTTTTTCACCGTCCAAGACTTCAATGTTTTCATCAGTATCTTCTTCTTCATCATCCTCGTCAAAGTCAACCTTCATCCCTTCCTCGTCGTAACTCAAGACGTATTTCAACAAAACTCTCTCCACCTCTCTCACTTGCTCTTCTCCTCTCTTCCTCCTCCTCGTCTTCAAATCGCCGTCAGTCTCGAGGTACTCCTTCCTTCTCCGCTCGCTTTGCTCCGCCAACGTCAAACCCGCCGGCGCGTTCGCGTCTTCCTCCCACTTTAATTTCGCCCAAAGCAAACGCAAAACTCTCGGACACTTTTTCAAAACCATCCGTTCGCTCTCGTTGTTAAACTCAATCCCAACTTCGTCGTGCGCCAAGTTTTCATTCCGTCTTCTTTCGTCTTCCTCTTCTTCTTCGCCGCCTCGTCGTTTCGAGAAAAATCCATCCTCACACAATACCCCTAAATCTTCCTCAATCGTCCGCAAACCGGTCGTTTTGAACTTGCACTGGATCCACACCGCCATGGCGACTACGTCCACGTTTCTGTTCTCCTCTCGTTCGGGAAATGCTGACAAATATTTGCCTTTTTGATGCGATTTGTAAATCGTATACGCCATCACTCCGCTCTGTCGGTAACGACCAACGAGGAGGAGTTTCTCGCAAAAATCCAACGAAATCGGTTCTTTATCGACCGGATATCCTTCGATTTCGTACAACTCTGGATCGTTCGGGTCTTCCTCCGGGTAACTGCTGATGACTGGCAACGGGAAAGAAGGAGGAGAAGAAGAGGGTGAAGAGACAGATTTCGTGGGCACCTCCGGGTTTCTCTCCGGGGGGTCCTCTTCTTCAATCAACATCTGAAAGGTGAAAAAATAAAGCCCACACACAGAAAAATGACGAATTTTGTTGTGCTGTGTGTGGCACCTGTACGCGAGTTCGTAGCAACGCGCAGTTTTTTAACAGATTTTAAAACGCGATAGGTCAATAATCGATATACACGTGTTATTTATTACAATCTCTGCTCTGGGTAGTGCGTGTTTAAGTCCGAGCAATCGCAGTTTACACGCTCGTTGCACTTTGGTTGATTTATTTTGGGTATCCTCGCGTTTTCCTTTTCCCGTTTTTCGTCGTCGTCGTCGTATAAATCCGCGTCGGTGAGCGACATAATCGTAGACTTTGCGTCCATTACTTCTTCTTCTTCTTCTTCTTCTTCTTCTTCTTCTTGTTCTCCTCCTCCTTGTTCGGTCAAGACTCGAACGATGTCTAACTTCCCAACTTCACCTTCTTCGATGACCTTTAACACCGTACCGCCGCCCGTAAACAAATACGTTTGAGGATTTTCCAGGGCGTTGAGATAACTTCCCGGGGACAAGGATTTGAACTCTTGAAGAGTATCTCCGCCGCCAAAAAAAACATCCGCCGGCGATGAACTGTCGATGTTTTTGCGAATGAGCTCGTCTAAACCAACGGTCCCTTCGTGAAAGCCTTTCGATGTGTATCCCATGACCGCATTGACTAAAATTGTCTTTGCGGTTCTCACCGCTTGGACAATCTTCTCGTCCGAGTACGACACCGGAGCGACGTCGTTGATAAATCCATACTCGTTCCCAGCTTTCATGTCTTTCACGTGCACCAAGCGAACGTCGTCGTACTCATTCGGCATAGTCGTGCACCTCCCATCTACCGGCACGCATCCGCATCCGTCTACTTCCTTCGATTCGACCAACGTCGGCAACTCTAAAAGTTTATCTCGCACCTCTTCCGCGTTCACTAAATATTTTCTCGCTAACTCCACGTCCTCCTCGTCCACGCCTTTGATTGTCACGCCGTACTTTGCCGATAAATACGCGTTATAAATCACTCCACCTAGAATCATCGCGTCGCATTTTTTCGCCACGTTGATCAACGTCCCGATCTTCGTGTTCACTTTCGACCCGGCCACGACTGCCACAAACGGCCGCTTCGGTTCCAAAACTCTCCTCATCGCGTCCAACTCTCTCTGCATCAACAAACCAGCGTAACTCGGCAACAACTTTGCCACCTTAAACGTGCTCACGTGCGGCTGCCACGACCCGAACGCGTCGTTCACGAACACGTCCGCCATGCTCGCCATCTCCCTCGCCAATCGCGCGCCGCACGCCTCCTCGCCTCGCTCTTCCCCGCTGAACCATCGCACGTTCGGCAGGTATATCCCTCCAATCCTTCGCGCCTTCAAATCCTCAATCATCGTTTGCATCGTGCCGTCTTTAAAAAAATGCGACATTTCAATCCCGCCGTCGTCCTCCGCCTCCTCCTCTTCTTCTTCTCCTTCTCTTCTTCGTAAAACTTTCGGACTGGCAAACACGCACCCGAGTTTCTTGCTCAAATACCGCGCGATCGCGGTCGTCCCGTCCCTCTCCTCGTCCAAAACCGTAATTTTTTTCGTTTTCTTATCTCGCGGTCGGTTCACGTGCGTCATCACGATCGGTCGTCCGCCTCTTTCGATGATGCAATACAAAGTCGGAATGGACGATTCGATGCGAAACGGGTCCGCGATTTTCGTGCCTCCATCGAGTCTTTTCGTGTTGTGATCGACGCGCACGAGGACGATTTTATCGCGCAGGTCCACGTCTTGGATTCGTCGAAGGAGACTACCACTGGTGATGGACATTCTCTTTTCGATGTGGTGGGAGGAATAAAAGGACGAACGAACGCTGTTTTCGTAACTGTTTCCAAATGGAGAATATTCCATTTTTGTTCCATTTTATCCGCTCTTTATATCGATATCAATCCTCACGCGCATACGAAAGGGAAAGAGAGAGAGACAGAGAGAGAGACAGAGAGAGAGATGGCGAGCGTTACCACCGCGGCACCGACCGACGACGTGGAGGCGTCGTCGTCGACAAAAAAGATAACGAACCACGCGCTTTTCCCGTTTGCCATCGTCTCCATCTCGTACATTCTCTTCACGATAACCGACGGCGCGGTGCGGATGATCGTGCTTTTGCACGCGTACGGGAAATCGTTCACGGCGATGGAAATTGCGGTGATGTTTTCGTTGTACGAATTGATGGGCGTGGCGACGAATTTAGTGGCGGGGATTATGGGTGCGCGGTGGGGGATTCGCGCGACGTTGTTGACGGGTTTATCGTTGCAAATTGGGGGTTTGGGCATGCTCTTCGCGTGGACGGACGCGTGGTCGAAGATGGAAGCGATCGCGTACGTGACGGGGGCGCAAGCGCTGTGCGGGATAGCGAAGGATTTAACAAAGTTAGGCGGGAAAACGGTGACGAAGTTAGTGACTCCGGACGAGAAGCAAAATCGATTGTTCGTTCTCGTGAGCGGTTTGACGGGTTTGAAAAATTCGTTCAAAGGGGTCGGGTACTTTCTCGGCGCGTGGCTGTTGACGATGAGTTACGAGACGAGTTTGATCGTCATGATCGCGCTGGTTGCGATTGCGTTTCCGTTTGGGTTTTTTGGTTTGAGAAAAGATTTAGGTCGCGTCGGGAAGGAAAACGTGACGTTGAAGAAAGCGCTGACGCAAAATCGAAACACCAAGTATTTGTCCTTGTCTCGGGTGTTTTTGTTCGGGTCGAGAGATTTATGGTTTGAGATTCCGTTGCCGTTCTTTTTGAGAGACGCCACGGAAGGGATGGGATGGTCCAGAAGTGCCGTTGGGGCGATGTTAGCCGGGTACATCATCGTCTACGGACAGCTGCAATCGTGGACGCCTCAGCTTGTGTTGAAGCCGTTGAAGCAGTCGCCGCCGAACAAACGCGTCGCGGTGTTGTGGAACGTTTTATTGGTGCTTTGCCCGTTGTTTTTAGGCGCGTGCGTTTCCACCGATATGTTTGATTCGAAGAATAAGGAAAAATACGAGAAAGCGCGAACTGTTTTAATCATTCTCGGCATCGCGTTATTCGCATTTCTGTTCGCGGTAAACAGCGCCATCCACTCGTATTTGGTCGTGAAATACGCCGAAGGGAACAAACTGTCCATGTCGGTTGGCTTTTATTACATGGCTAATGCGTTTGGACGGCTGTTAGGAACGATACTATCGGGCTTCATATATACGGCGTTCAAGGACGACGCGAAAACCGGCTTCGCGGTTTGCTTTTGGGCGAGCTGTGCGAGTGTTTTGTTGAGCGCATTTTTCGAAACGTATTTAGATGACGACGGCGAGGTGGTCGACGGCGGCGGTGCAAAGAGTTGATGATAGATAGTCGCGGTAGCGCACGCATAGACTTAGATGCTAACAGTGAGGTAATATAAATTAAATATTACAATAAAGAAAGTGATAATGCTATCGTTGTTGTTGTTGTTGTTGTGTTTCTGTTCTATATTCATTTACTCGTCGTCGTCCGAGTCGTCAATCATCACGCGACGCTTCTTCGTCGGTTCCTCCTCCTCCTTCTCCTCTGCGTTGTTTTTTTCTTCTTCCTCGTTCTTCTCTTGCTCTTTGCGTTTGTTCGCGGCGGCTAAGAACGCCGCGCCGGGAGCATCGTTTTCTTCTTCCTTCTTGTCGTCGTCGTCGTCATCGTCGTCGTCCGAATCAAACAATCCCGCGGCGGCTAGAGCAGCTTTTGCGTTCTCTTTCATCTTGGCTTTTTCTTCTTCCGTTTGCGGTTCTTGGGCTTGGGCGGTTTTGGCATCGATGTCGTCGTCGGAATCCGAAGAAGTGCTCGAATCTGAATCTGAATCCGAACCCGAACTCGAGCCGCTCGAGGACGACGAAGAGCCGCTCGTCGTTGTCGTTGGCTTTTTTGGTTTCTTCTCTCTCTTTTTCGCACCCGCAGCAGACTTCTTTTTCTTCTTGGGAAGGCCCTCTCCGGCGGTGCCTTCGCCGCCGTCCTCCCCATCGTCGCCGTCTTCTGGATTGTAATCCTTCCCACCTCTCTTCGCTTGAGCTCTCGCTTCCCAGCGCATACGAGTCTCTTTGAATCTTCTCTCGCTTTCCGCGGCAATCGCCTCCAACTCCCGTTTCTTTAGTTCTTCTTCCAAAGCTTTCGCCGCTTTCTCTTTCGCGCGTCCTTCCTCCAACGCTCTTCTCGCTTCCATCTGCGCTTTCTTTGATTTCATCAACTTTTCCTCCTCCGCGTGCGCCCGCTCCAAGTGCGGCTTGGATTTTTCCAACGCTTGCTTGCAAAAGTTCACGTGTACTGTTGTGCGTTTCGTATCGAAACCGAACTTTGGTTGGTTCCCTAACGCTTTTAGTTGCGTAAACATGTGCAACGCAACTTGAATATTCTCCAAGGCTTTTTCAACTCTCGCGACACGACCTTCCGAAGATGTGGATTTCAACGTATCGTTCAAAGATCTCTGCGCGAGTTCTTGGACGACGTACGCCAAATTAAATCGGACGCGATGGTTCATCGGGGCGATATGCAACGCATCTTGTAACGTCTTCTTTGCTTGAAGCAAATTTTGGTTCTCGTAATGCGCCCGAGCTTGGAAGAGCATGATTTCGTGCGACGTGCCGTGGTAGAATTCTTGCTGCGCGCGGTCGTAGAATTTGAGCGAGGCGGTATATTGCGCTTTCGCCAAAGCGATGTGACCGAGGTTGACGAGAACATCCGCTTGGAGCTCAGAAAGAATTTTAGTGGCGGCAGAAGCGGACGTTCCGGCGATACCTGCGTTTTCAATCTCTAAAGATTCTTGGACTAACGTGAAAATCGCCTTGGCATCGTCCATGCGGCCGCGTTCAGCGAGGAGAATAGCCAAACCGTTCGCCGCGAATGCGTTGGTTGGGTCTTTTACCAGTGCTTTCTTGTATAACGATTCGGCTCTTTTGTAGTGATCTTCTTCACGTTGTCGAATTTTCGGATCGGAACGTTTATGCAAACCTTCTTTTAACGCGGAGTAGTAAGCGGCGTTGCCGGCGGATACCAACGCATACTCGTCGAGCTTCAACGTTTTGTCATCATCTTTTTTACTCGTCTCGTCGCCGCCATTGCGGAGATGTAACTTATCTTCGTCCGCAAGATCACTCGGCAATTCTCTCAATTCTTCAAACTGTTGTTCGGCCTCTTTCCATCTGCGTTGCTTCATCAAAACCCAACCACTGGTTGCGACCGCATCCGCGTTGCCCGGGTTTCGTTTCAACGCTTCCGTAATTTTAGTCAAAGCGCCTTCGTAGTCTCCGAAACGTTCGCACAACTCTACCGCTTTTCGTAACGCGACGTCAATGTCATCTGGATTTGACTTGTTCAACGTTTCGAACAGACTCGAAGATTTCTTCTCTTCGCCGAAAATCTCTTCGGCTTTGGCCAAGTTGAACGCGACTGCTCGCGCCGGCGCCGGGAGTTTCTTTGCCAACTCAATCGCTTTCTTGTCGCCTTTTTGAAGCTTGGAAGCGACGTTCGGGGCGACTTCTGGGTAGAGGATATCGAGAGACTCCTCTAAAGAGCGCAAAGATGCCTCTTTATTCTTCTTCGAGTCCGTGTCGTTCTTACTATTTTGGTTATTTTTTTCTTCTTCTTTTTCTTCTTCTTTTTCAGTCGTACTCGTCACCAATCGAGCTCTCAACACGCCAACGTTATTCAACGTCACCGCGTCGATGGTGTCCCCAACTTTCTTGGCAATATTCATTGCTTTTTCGTACGCCTCTAACGCTCTCGTAGCGTCCGAACGCTCCAATAATTCACCGAGCTCTAACATGGTTTGGAAATCCGTGCCGTCTCTCTTGTACGGGTCGAAATCGTACATTTCTACGGCGCGTTTGGAATCACCGACAGCCGCGCACAACTTCCCAAATGCTCTCTTCACGAATAAACTTCCAGGATAGGCCGACTGCACGCGTTCGCAGTGTTTCTTCGCTTCGAATGCATCGTTTTGTTTCAAGAAGATTTGCGCTACGCCAAAGTGCGGCGCGGCGAAATTTTTGTCTAAATCAATCGCCGATTGGTAATACGTCAGCGCGCTCGGTAAATTACCAGCCGCGTGGAACGCTTGGGCTCGAATAAACAACGCCTCCGCGCGGAATACGCTGGATTCCTTTTCATTTTTAATGATACCATCCGTCAACGTTTCGATATTTTTTTTCAATTCCTCCGAAGATGCGCCGCCTCCGGCGGAGGAGTACAAATAATGTTCCGCCAACGTCAGCGATACCAACGGGTTCGTCGGGTCAATCTCAAACGCTTTATACAAATTATCCACCGATCTCGCCACAGCTTCCGCGTGCTCCTCGCTTCCAATTTCCTCGAATTCGGCCAAATCGCACTTCGCTAATCCAACGTACGCGTCCACGCACTCGTTATCCATATCCGCCGCTCTCGCGAAGGCCAACCTCGCGCTCGCAAAATCTTTCATAGCAAAGTGACACGCAGCTAATCCTAACCTCACCTCCGCGGGCGCCTGCGGATGCATCTTCAACGCTCTCTTATACCACGTCAAACTCTCCGCGTACTTCCCCTCGTCCACGAACAATCTTCGCGCCTTCCACAACATCGCCGCGATGTTATCTCTCCCGCCGTCCTTCATCGCCAGCGCCGAATCGAGAATCTTCTCCGCCGTTTGCTTCTCCCCTTTCTCGAACAATAAATGCGCTCGAGCGATGGCAACGACCTGCTCCTTCGATGCGATCGCGAACGCGCGTTGCAGCAGCTTGTCCGCTTTCATCAGAGCCTCCGATCGCTTCGTCGCGTTGTTGTTGTTATTCGCATTCCCTCCTCCGGTGCGTAATCGAGCGGCAACATTTACTTGGTGCGCGGCCGAGCAGCACAGAAGCTTCGCGCGCCCGTAAATATCGTTCGGGTAGTACTGTTCAATCTCTGTTTTCGTGCGCACATGAACGCGTGGTTTTTGATCGAGTGAAAGAGAGAGAGTTTACGTCAGCGCTTTTCGATTTCGATGAAAAAATTCGATCCGAGAGAGAAGAAAACGCCGGCGTTTTCGATTTGATCAGGAACGCGCGAACAACGGAACACGAACAAGGACAGAGAGAAAAGAGCAACAAAAACAGCAGAACGATTGACAAACGCTTACCGGGAGAACACCCGCTTCCGACGATTTCCAAAAAAGCCTCCTCGTTATCCTCGGCCAAATACGCTTTCGCGCACTCCAGCCACGCGTGTAAAGGCGCCAATTCCGATTGCAAGACGCCGAGAACGTCTTCGACTTTTTGCGGGAGATTGTGCGGGTCGATGGAGACGTGCTCGCCGCTGTCACCGATGGGGACGCGGATGTCGACGTCGACGTCGCGACGCGTCATTATCGTCTCTCTCTTCTCTCTCTCTTCCGCGCGCGTGCTGCTGCTGCTGCGTGTCTCGAGCGAGACGGAGCGTGTGCGCTTAAACGGGAAGTCATAAACCCTAAATTGTAAACCCTAAATTGTAAACCCTAAACAAAAATTGGCATTTTGTCGTATCTGGAGACGACGCACAAGTGACACACACACGCAGAAGAGAGAAGAAGAGAGATGATCGCGCGTGGTTGTTGTCGTCCATCCTCCTCCTCGGCGACGACGACGAAGACGACGTTTC
>Ga0181601_10004422_pt1 | contig 11791 bp, 10 predicted proteins | sample 041ome_8_FD_133020 | JGI IMG/M metagenome (GOLD analysis project Ga0181601, IMG submission 133020) | Coastal salt marsh microbial communities from the Groves Creek Marsh, Skidaway Island, Georgia - 041407BS metaG (megahit assembly) | ecosystem: Environmental > Aquatic > Marine > Intertidal zone...
GCGATGGAATCCAAAAAGCACGCGGCTAATCGACCCAAACCGCCGTTACCGAGACCCATGTTCTTTTCCTCCTCGGCCAAAGATTCCAAGGAGTAACCCAACGATCTCAAAGCGTCGGAGTACGCGCCCGTCAACTTCATGTTTCCAATGGCGTTGGTCAACGCTCTGCCTTGCAAAAACTCCATGGAAATGTAGTACGCTTGCTTCGGGTTTTCCTTGTGGAAGTGCGCGTAGGTATCGTTCCATCTTTCGACGAGCTGTTCGCGAGCGGCTTGCGCCGTCGCTTGGTACATGTCCTCGTTATCGAAATACGTCGGAATAGCTGGAATAGTCCCCGTCGCGATTTGTCTTTGGATGGACTTCTTGATCCCTTCCGCATCTTTCGGGATCTCGATGGCTTTTTCCGCTTCTTCGAAAACCGAGGCGGCGTTGATTTTTTGTTCTGTGTGTATATTTTTTTTTGAAGCGGTGAAAGAGAAAAAAAGTCAGGTAATCACTCTCTTCTCGTCTTTCGACTTTTGTTGTTGTTGTTGTTGCGCGCACGGAAACCTCACGACCGCCGAAGAGAGAGAAAAAGAAAAGGCGTTGCATCGGCGCTTTTTGTTTTCGACCAATTCATACGATTATTCACTGATGAGATCGATCATCGACGCCGTGCGAGAGAAAGAGAGAGAGTGCGCACTAATCTAATCTTTTCTTTTCTCGATCGGTCACTTACGGAAGAAAAGAGGCGCCGTCTCTCCATCACGAAATCGCTTTTTTTATCTCTCTCTCATCGAAAGGTAAAAATAGCAGAGATCGGTAAAGATCGAGATCGAGAAAACAAAAGTCATCGTCATCTCTCTCTTTCATCGTCGATGCATCTCTCCCCGATCGACGATATCACTCTTACTCTCTGAACATCTCGAACAACGCGCGGCGCTCGCGCCAAAAACCCACACACATTTTTTCAAAAAAAAGGCTAGAAGAAAGAAAAAAAAGATTACGCACCTTTCATCGCTCGGACTTTAACCGTCGTCGATCGAACGGAAGAGGAAGATCTCGTGGTCGATCGAACAACGGCGGGAGAAGAACCGATCGCGGTGGATCGCGCTTGCGCGGAGGAGATCATTTTTTTTCTCTCGTGTCGGACACAAAAAAAGAAGCGCGCTTGCGCGTGGAGAATATGAAGAGAGTTTGTTTCAACAACTGCGAAAAAGAGAGAGAGAATGAGAGAGAAACGTCGGTTAATACTAGTGGTTTTCTCTCTTTTCTTCTCTTTCCAGAGACCACACGTTTTTTTTTCTGCTTTTTTTCGACTGCGGTGGGGGGTGAATAACGAAAGAGAAATGTGTATATGTTGTGGACGTTTTGTGTTTTGTGCGAGTTGTTCTTTTTTTGTAAAGTGTGTGTCCATTTCTGGCACCCTCATCAATCCATGTATGTACCATCATCATCGCGGTATGCGCAAGGTACGTACATTTCAAAAATTCAAAAAAAGCGTGGTGCTTTTTTACGGTGTTTCTCTCTTTATTTACAAAAACAAATCCATCCACACAAACAACAGACGCGCGCTCTCTGCTGTTGTTGGGAAATAGAAGAAGAAGAAGAAGAAGAAGAAGAAGAAGAAGAACTTTACGCGCACACAGAAGAATAGAAAGAGTGAATAATAACAACGCAAGGCATAAAAAAAAGATGAACTCTCCGCAGCGCAAGATATTGAGAAAACGAACGAAAGAGCTCGAAAACATTTCAAACAAGAAAGATTTACACTCGTTTCACTCGAGCTTACTGAAACAGTTGGAGGTAAAAACGGTGATCAAAGAAAACCACGAGAGAGCGGTGGAGGAGATTCGATTTAACTTCACCAAGAGTTTCTCGAAATGTTCGAATTTGTTCGCCTCGGTCGGGGCGGATATGTTGACGGTGTACGACGACAATCACTTCGGGGATCACGTGGCTTTGGTGTGTCAGTTTAAAAATACGGAGAACGTCAAGGCGGAGACGAAAGGTGGACCTTTGTATTGCTTATCGTGGGTGGACGCGAAGAAAAGCGAGCACGAGCAAGGCGACGCGTTGGTTGCCGTCGCCGGGGAAGATATGGTGGTTTCGATCGTTTCCATCAGCGAGTCCGCCGTCGTTCAGATTTTAAGAGGCGGACACGAGAAAGCGCCGATAACCGGTCTGGCGACGAATAAAAAGTTGAGCGATGTCGTCGTGTCGTTGTCGGAAGACGAGCAGAAGATTTGCATGTGGAGTTTGAAGGAAAACAGAGTGGTTGCGGAAATCTTAAACGTTGGAATTGGGTGTAAAACGATGACGTTGTTGGAAGACGGGAGCTTGGTGTGCGGGTTTACCACCGGCGCCATAGCGAAGAGGTTCACAAACTTTTGTTCCTTCGTCGTTGAAGAAGGCAGCGGCGGCAACGGTGGAGAGAAGAAGTATCCGAAGAAGATCAACTCCGTGGACGCCTCGAAAGATTCAAAGTGTTACTCGGCGGTGAATTTTGGTTTTGGCCAAGCGTCCGCGAAATCTAAAGGCGGAGATAAATCCATCGGCATAGATTGCATCCAAAGCTTCGAGGAAGACGTCGAAGAAGAGACTTTAGCAGCGGAAGACGATAACAAAAACAAGAAACAGAAGAAAACGACGGACAACAACATTAACAACAAAAAGAAGAAAGATCAGCACGGCGACAAAATGAACGCGTCACAAAAGCGAAGACGGATTCTCGTCGCGAAAACCGCGGACTCCGAGGTTTCCGTGGTTGATTTTTCCAACGGATTCGAGAAAGAAACAAAGATTGAAACGACGTTTCGCGTGGAAAACGCAAAATCCAACGTTCCCGCGCCGACGTCTAAAACGAACGGTAAAAGGACCGTTTCGTTTGGTTTATCCCACGACGGCACGTTCCTCGCCTGCGGTAACGGTACCAGAGATGGAATCGTCTACGTCTACGATTTAAACGTCGGCGACGAGAATTCCAGCGGAGACGGTCTCGGCGACGCTCGAAAACCTTCGGCGACGCTCGCCGCGAAACTCCTCCCTCACGAGCGTCACTCGGGCACCATGCTCGACGTCGTCCGATCGTGCGCGATCGCCAAAGACTGTCGACACGTGTTGGGCACGACCGACGCGAACGACGGCACCAACAGAGCCGGCATCGTTTTCCGATACGAAATCATCCCGGAACAACCTAAGGAATACGAACCGCCGATGAAAAACGTTGATGATGCGGTGGGAGAAGGGGTAGTTACTGCTAATGCTGCTGCCGTAGATAAGGAAAACGCTTAAAATCGCGCGTCTTGTTCTTCTCATCTCATATTTTTCTATTTTTATAAAATTTTCACTTCAGTCAGTACGCACAATTCACTCCTCCATCCACACCATACGCGTCAAACCACACTCTTTTTCTCGGACACACTAACACACACACACAGAGAGAGAGAGAGAGAGAAAAAAGAAACGAGCTATCTCCGTCGCGACATGTCGTCCGAAGAAGAAAACGCCGCCACCGCCGCTGCCATCTCTAAAGAAGAGAAGAGAAGGAAAAGAAAATCCCGCTGGGAACAACACGCAGAAGAAGAAGAAGAAAGAAACGATAAAGAAGAATTCGATGCTGGGAAGAAGAAGAGAGGAAACGCGTTTCCACCTCCACCACCGACGACGACGACGACGACGAATACTACTAATACTACTCCTGGCATCGGGCTACCGCCCGGTATGGGCATAATATCCGCTACTTCGACACACCCCAACAACAACAACGAAATAACAACCGCTGCGACGACGACGACAAATATTTCTCTGGACTTGGACCCGACGAAAATCTTCAAGCATTTGGCCGCGAAGGGGTTCGCCGGAGCCGGAGGCGGAACTGGAACGGGGGGGAGCGGGAACGATGTGGTGTTGAACGGATTGAAGCGAGAGCCGCACGAAAATCCCGTCGTCGAAGATCACTATAAAAGGTTTTACGATTTATCCGGGAAGTTGCAGCGACGCGAGTTTACGGATCCTCGACCGGAGCGAGAGAGAAGTCCGAGTCCTCCTCCGAAATACGATAAAGTGACCGGGTTCAAAATCAACAGTCGCGAGTTGCGAATGAGAGACAAAATACGGAAAGAAAGGAATCGAGTGTGCGAATTTTTACTGAAGAATGATCCGGAAAATTTCACGGCGCCGCACGATTATCGCCCGGAAAAGAAGACGAGGAAGTTGTTCGTTCCGGAGAAGGAGTATCCGGGGTATAACTTTGTCGGTTTGATCATCGGGCCGAGAGGGAACACGCAGAAAAGATTACAAAGAGAGACAAACACGAGGATTGTTTTGAGAGGGAAAGGATGCGTTAAAGGGAACGCGAATAGAGACAGCCGAACGGATTACAAGGAGGACGAGCCATTGCACGTGGTCATTGAAGGCGACACGGACGAGGCGGTGGAAATGGCGGCAGAAATGGTGCAAAAGATTTTAACGCCCATCGACGAAGGGTACAATCACCACAAACGAGCGCAACTGAAAGAGTTGGCGATGATTAACGGCACGTTTCAAGATCGACCGGAGTATTGTTTGATTTGCGGAGGTATGGGTCACAGCGGCATGCATTGTCCAGAAAATGAAAACAACAAAGCGGTTGGATTTAAAGCTGGGGTGGTGTGCGCGATTTGCGGCGACGGCGGGCACCCCACCGGCGATTGCCCGATGAAAGGGAAAGCTGGTTCCGCGAATGCTACTGGTGGTGGTGGTACTGATAAAATTCCACAAGAGTTGACGAAGGAATATCAAAATTTCCTTTCGGAAATCGGCGTGGATGATCCGTCCGCCGTCGGCGCCAATCAAGAAAAAAGTGGGAAAAAGACCGTCCAATCCGGTTTACCGCCGCCGCCGGTGTACGTGAAAGACAAGAAAATGACTAGTGGATTACCGCCACCACCGAATAGAGACGATGACAACAGTAACGCGCACTATCAGGCTCCTCGGTTTGGAGTAGGTGCAGGATACGGCGGCCCACCTCCGATGAACATGATGATGCAACAACAACAACAACAACAGTTCAGAGGAGCCGGTCCGGCGTTTCTCGGTGGCATCATGCCGCCTTTAGGCACGGGCATACCACCACCACCACCACCACCCATTGGATCAACGACGACGACGACGACGACGACCGTGAACGTCCCACCCCCGCCCCCATCAGACGGAAGCGCGGGCGTTCCGCCCCCAATCCCCGACGCACCGGCGGGTTACATACCTCCTCCTCCGCCGCCTATGCCGGTAGAAGAGGGCGAGTTAGGGGTCGTGCCCCCTCCTCCTCCTCCTCCTCCTGAAGGCGCGTATTAGAATATATAGAAGATGAGCGATTCATTTAGAGCATAGTTGATTTGTGAATAGTATAACATACCATCACCAAAAACACCATCGTGCGCGCGCGTGGTTGCGCTCAAATTTTTGGTTTTTTCTTCTCCCGACGGCGCTCTTTTCTTCCTTTCTTTAGATAACGTCATGGAAAATTCCTTCCTCATTGTTGAACGACATGATAAAAAGAACACACGCGGAGAGAAAAAAGCGTTCGATAAAATAAACATGGACACCGTCGTCTCATCCATGGGCCCGGGTGAAATTGCCGTCGTCGCCATCGGGTGCGGCTTGGGTGCTTTACTCGTTGGTTCCGTAGGTGCGCCTTTTTCTTCAAATTTTTTAAAAACTCCGTAAACTTTCACACGTGTTTTGGTTTTGGAGAAATGGAAGTAACGAACTCTTCATCATCTCTCTCTCTCTCTCTCTCTCTCTCCTTCTCTCGCGTACAAAAAAAACAGGTATTGGTGGCGTTGTCATGACTCCATCTCTGTTAGTCGCCGGCGTGGAAGCGAAATTGGCCATCGTGTCCTTATTCGTCGCGTTTACACCGACCGTGTACGTGCGAGTGTACCTTTTGCACAAATACACGAGGTGTGTGCCGTGGAAGTGTGGTTTCGTCGTCGGGTTCGGGAGCGCTTTGGGATCTACCTTGTCCGGCGCACTTTTACTAGACTCGGCTCCGAGAGGCGTGCTGACATATTTGATTGCCGCGATTAGTTTATTAGCTGGTTTTAGAGATTTGAGAGGTTTGTACCTTTTGCACGCGGCCAAGAAGAAACGCGCGTTGGAGGAAGTAGAGATGTCAGCGGCTGCTGTAGAATCGCCACCGGGAGAAGGTGACGAGCAGAATCAACAACGAGAAGTAGCAGCAGTAGTAGATAAAGACGCATACGAAAATATGACTGCTCTCGAGCAGTGGTCGGAACCCACGCATAAAGATTTAGTCATTTTGTTCATCATCGGCGTGTTAGTAGGTCTAATCAGCGTTTTAACCGGCACCGGTGGACCGATAACGTTCTTACCCATGGTTATCGTGTGGAAGGGCGACATTGTTCATCGTAAAGTCTTGATCGCTTTAAGTGCAGTCATGAGCGCTGCGCTGGGTACGGGTGCAATTATCAGCACGTTAGCGACTGGTATCGATAAACCCGACGGTGGTTTATGTTTGTTGATCACCAGTTTTGCGATGATTGGAGTATGCATTGGCGTGAGACTGTTAGAGTTTATAAGGCGAGAAACGTTACAGCTTGGGATGGGATTTTTGTTGCTTGCGATTGGCGGCTTCATACTGCATCAAGCAATCACTAAGTATTGAGGATTTGATAGAGAAGCACTGTTAATCTACTAAAAATATATAAATTACAGGCCTATTGCGACCACGCGCAAAATTTTCCTTCGCAAACTCGAATGAAATTTTTGCCTTTGTGTTTCTTGGGGAGAAAGCGAGCGCGAAACGGAATCGCCGTATCGTCGTCGATTTGATACATACGTAATCGCTCTTCTTTTCCCTCTCGCTGCGGCTTACTATTTCTACTGCTGTTGTTCTTGTTTTTAGCATTGCTGTTCTTCTCATCGCTGCCTATCGTCTTTTTCGATGCAAGAGGAAATTCTTGGATGACAATAGAATCTATGAAGGCGTTTTGTTGCTGCTGTTGTTGCTGTTGCGTGATGTTCGTCTGCGTACTCGTCGTGTACGACGGAAGAGGACTTTTCTTGCTAAAGAACATGACCGGGAATGCAATCGCGTCTTCGTTTGGCGACCAAATTTGTTTCAATCCACCATCGACTAACAAGACTTTTTCTTTAAATTGTCGAGAAGGGAAGAAATAACTGCCGATAGTGATCGTCGCGCAGTCTTCAACTCGGCCGTTTTCATCCACTTCAAGAGCACTGGCGCGATCATCTAGCAAACTGTTACAAATATCTTCCAACGGGAAATCTTCCTCTTTGTAAAAGAATGCTCCGGGTGGGTCCCAAGTGATCCATTGGTACACACAATAGGTGCTCGAGCCGCTAAAGACGGTGCACAAGCATATCAACAACCTATTGCCAGACTTTGACCATTTTAAAGCGACGACGTAATACAAAATCGGCTCTACGGTTGCATTAACCGGTTGGTCGCCTGCTAATCCTTGACCGTAAGCTTCGTACTTCATAAATTCCATGTTGTACTCGTCTCTGGTGCTAAATGTGCACGTGTTCAAATCAAGAATTTTCACCGCTGCACCGATTGGGCCGCCTTTCACTGGGTCCGTGCGTCTCAAGTAGACGGCATGTTCGTCCGACCACGCGATATGCTCGCCACCTGGTCTAGCAGCCAAAACGAACGGAACCATCACGTTCGGTTCAACAAACACAGAGGAAGGTTGAACTTCGCACACGATAAGCTTTTCAAACTTCAAAATATCTCTCTTGGCGCTTAGCTCGCGCTCTTTCGAAAGTTGGTCGAATGGTTGATTTTGCACGTGTCTGGCAATCACATCGTTGATGTATCTTTCCACGTTCAGAGGCTCTTCTTTTTCTTCTTTTTCTCTTCCATCGTCTTCGTCGTCGAGCAAATCTTTCCTAGAACCAATTTCAAGTTCCGCAACTGCGGTCGATTCTGAGGAAGAGGAAAAAGATGACGGCGGCGCCGGTACCAACATCATGTAGGTGATCGGAGGGAAGGAATCTGGTAACGTGAACGGAACCAGCCAATGTCCGCGCGATGAGGCATCCATCACCTGGTTTTGAACGCCTCGTTTGCCCGGAATCCAATGCGCGTTGTGCGTGATCGGAATATGCCCTCGGCCTATTTGCCAAAGCACATCCTTCTTTTTGCAAAATCGAGCTTTCGACTCCGGGCGCGCTCGAGGCACTCTCGTCGTTTCTTTCAGCTGCATTCTTTCTTGCTCGTACATTTGCTCAGAAGATAACGAAGAAAAGTTGTTATTCTGCGATGGTAGCTTTCTTCTGTCCGCATAGTCAGCTCCTCTTCTACCATGTTGACCTCCGTCGTGTTGATCGCTCAACAGACTACCCAAATTATCGTCATCGTTGAACTCTTCATTCTCGGAATCACTTAACATCGATATTCCTCTTTTTCTCTTCAAACGCAACCCGACCATGGGGTGTCGACACACTCGAACCAATCTTTGACCACTTTCTGTGACAAAAGAAGCCAACTTAGAGATAGCGGGAGCGATTGAATGATTTGCCACCGTCCAAACGAACTTTTTCGTTCGATTCCAAAATGGGTACTTGAGGAACCCAGAAATGACCTCGGCTTCGCGTTGTTCCCATGACTGAAGCATTCGCACGTGATCATTCATAAATTTCAATTCGTTTGCATCAACTTCATCGTCGTCGGATGCCATCATGTCTTCTCTCCGTTGTCCTTCTTCCAACATCGATTTTTTATGGGAATTGATGAGACGTTGTTGAAAAGATAATGGCACCTCTGTTGACGCGTCGCCATGGTGGTGATGATATTCACGACTGTCACTATGACACACGCCTGACTCGTCCTCAGGAAATAAAGATTCTTTTTCCTTTCCTCTTGAAATCGGAAGATTCGTCGCATTTTCAATGAAGCGCACCGCGCTCAACTTTTTGGAAACTCCAATTATGTCTCCTGAATTGTCCGGCGCAAAGGAGAAGTACATGCTCGCATCTTTCTGTTCAATCTTTTGCACAATCTCGCGGCCACCTGGATGAGACGCTCGAGGAAACTTTAAACCATTGTTCGCAAATCCATACAGAGAATTCATCGTTTGTACTAAATCAAGCATGGATAACGAGACGTCTCGCCCTTGTTGCTGTTGTTGTGGATGTTGATGCACCGCTTCGGCCTGAGGCATTGGAATTTGAATCCCCGGCACCTGAAAAGGAGGGTCAACCGCGTTGGGTTGCTGTTGTTGCTGATGCTGTCCAATTGTTTGAACGCCCACATTGATTTGATTCGGTGCCCCATTAAGGGCCTCTGTGACTGCCACTTGCGCGTTAACTTCCCCACCAACCTCAGCGAGTTCTGCAGCAGCATGTGGATTACCACCATTATTACCGCCATTGACGGTTGCCCCTACCGCCCCGCCTGGCGCAGACTGCGGTAATGGTGCTGGAACTGATGCAACTGCTTGATGTTGCGCTTGAACTTGCGGTACAACTGCTTTTTCCTTCGCTACAATGGCCAACTTTGTTCCGCACGGAGCAAACTGAATTCCGAACGGAACCATGGTCTTTGGTAAGACGATGAAATTAACGAGCGGTGGAGGTGAAGGCGGCAACTTGATCGTGACTTTCCACTTTCCCTTCCTCTCGTGAATCATCTTTCTCTTTTTCTTGGACGTATCGTTCTTGTCTCCCCTCTTCTTATTGATTTTCCTTCCCGGAGCTGTATGAAGCAAGAAGGAAGTGTGCTTTGTCGTTTTGCGCTTTTTCTTTAAGCTTGCCTCGTCATCAACATCATCTTCTTCTTCTTCTTCTTCTTCGGACTCGTAAATATCGAAGATTTTTTTGGACAAGGGAAACGCCGCTTCTTCTTCTTCTTCTTCTTCTTCATCCTTTTCAGAGTCGATGTTCATTTCTGCTTTGTGCTCCTCTCTGTCTCCGTCTGTTCTTTCAAAATCAGAATATTTTGACGCGCGCAACATGTCTCCGGCAAAGCTCCTCCTCTTCTCTAAGCTCTCTCTTTCTGTTTCGTCCACGATTTTCAACTTTCTTTTCTTCCCTCCGCTATCGCCGTCATCGTCCAAATCATCTTCTCTGGATAGCATCGCAATCGTGCTCAGATCGCATTTCATCTTTGCTCTCAAAAAGTCGCTCTCGTGCGGCGCTGCGCATAGCACCGAGTAACCTCTCACTGATTGCATCAGCACCGACAATAACTCACCGTTGTTCGACCACGTCAAACTCGTGAATGCGAATCGATTCATTGTTGTTTCGTGCAGCATTCGTATCCTTCCGCCGCCTTCTCGCGGGTCGCACGTGAATATAGACTTTTCGTGACACACGGCTAATCTATACTTCAAATGAGTCGATACCTGAGAAGTGGACGTGGACATCGATCGCGCCCATTCTCTTTCTCCTTCTTCTTCTCTTTCAAACGATGTCGACGCTTCTAACAACATTTGTCGTTGCGATTCTCTTCTCTCCTCGATTTCTTGCTCGCGCGCTCTTCTTGCGGAAAAAAGTATGCGTCTTCTCCAGGCATACAAATCTCGCCATCTGAAGATGGTTTCTTCCTTCTTCACTCGTTCGTCTTCTCCTTGTTTATTATCGGTGTGATCGTTATCAATCCTGTTTTTGTTTCTTCTTCTCCTCCTTCTCCAAGAACTCCCCTTTGTCAAATTTTCCTCGTCCTCGTGGCCGCTGAAGGATGCCGAAGCTCTCTGAAATTTGTTGAGTCTTCTCCTTCTTCTTCTGTTCATATCAGCGAACGATTCATTTAAACCAACGATTAAATCTTCTCTCACGCGTCCATTTCTCTCGTTGAAGCTAAACTTTTCTTCCTGTTTCACGCACAAACATTTCCATATTTTCTCATCCTCTTCGTCGTTTTCCACGAGCATTCGATGCAACTTTTTATTCGCGCAGGCGAATTTAAACACGTCCGCGCCGTTCGGCAAGAAGGAAACGACGTGCAACAAAGCATCCGCGGGTAAGATTTCATCTATGCTCTTCTTCACGCGGTCGTTGTCGTCGTCTTCTTCATCTTTTCCCCGTTTGTACGACGTCATCGTTTATATTCTAACTCGTGGTCTTCTGCGACTTTGCTCTAAAAATAATTATTTGGGCGTCGAAATGAAGAGAGAAAATGTGCGGAAAAAAGAGGAAGAAAGAAAGAAAAGCCTTGGGGGAACGCTTTTCGTCGCCGGCACCAAAGAGAGAGAGCACTCGAACGGCGGAGTCCCTCTTCTTCTCTCGTCTGTCTCTGTCGCTGTTGTTGTTGTCGTTGTTGTTGTTGTTTGCGAGAAAGGCGTGCGTGTGCTTTTTGTAACGAGAACTAGACAGACGTCTTTTTTTTTCGAGGAAGATGGTGTACGGAAATTTCATCCTTTTCAAAAAACCTTCTTTGATATTAAAATTTCGAGACGTTTAAGGACACGTCGTCGTCGTTTTCGTCGTTTCGTCGTCGTCGTCGATTCTCTCTAATCTCTTCGGTTCTCTTTTTCCCTTTTTCAATTTTTTTTTTCTCCTCCCGCCGACTCTGCTCTCTCTTCGCTTCGTCAATAAGTACACCACAAGTCACACGAAACACACGAAAACGATTTCGTCCATCATGACTGACGACGTTGCTTCACCACCACCACCACCACCACAACAACAACAACAACAACAACGGGTAGAAGGAGGAGGGGGAGGAGACGAAGGAAAAGCGTCGTCGTCGTCGTCGTTAAAACTGCACGATCGCAAACACAGAGAATTCATAAAAAACAGCAGTCGAGACACGGAAACGATAGAGTACGCGCTGACGGAACAC